>JAAUYB010007260.1_pt1 | contig 19635 bp, 17 predicted proteins | sample 7278071 | NCBI WGS metagenome assembly JAAUYB01 (sample SAMN14350121, study PRJNA611818) | marine sediment metagenome | isolation source: surface marine sediment (1.8m) | place: French Polynesia: Moorea | collected 2018-08
CACTGACGAAGGGTATCCGCCGCTCCCGAAGCGACTGACGGGCGACGTTCATGTCTTGCTAAACGGCACTAACGGCGGGAGGATTGTATTAACCCACTCCTCCAAGAACGAGACCTTGGACGGAAGATTTGTTGCGCGCTGCGAGTGTCCTGTCACTTGCCCCGCCGCGTTGCAGGCCGAGGAGGCGCGAAGGGAAATGCTAAGGAAGACGCATGGCGATGTTTCCCGCCTCTCCCGACTGGCAAACGACTTGCAGACGACCAACGCCGGATGCCAGAAAAACATTGCGGCGGAGCAAGAGAAGAATGCCAAACTCCAACATGAAATTGTTCAACTGCACATGCGAATGACTGCGGAGAGGCAAGCGCTGGAAGAGGCACTGCGGCAGATGAAGAACTCCGATGCTTTTATTTGCCCGCCCGGTCCGGTCTGTCCCATTTGCCCGGCCGCCGCCGCCGCCGCCACCGAGTCGGAAGGGAAAGATGAAGACAAACCCTTCAACGGTGAGGAGGGAGGGGAAAAGCCGTTGCCAAAGGACAGCAAAAGGCTTTCCCCTAATCAAATTGTCTTTTTGTTCATTGTCTCTCTCGTCACTTTCATCTGCTTAGCGACAGTCTTTGTCCAGAGCTGCAAGAAGTGTTACCATCAGGCGGGTTTGATTGGGCGAATCGGGAGAAGGGTCGCCTCGTGCACAGCGAGAGCTCTCGGAATCACTTCCAGAGAAGAAGAATCCGCCGCCGCCGCCGCCGCAAACAACGCGGAGGCGGGTCAGACGCGCGAAGCCGCGGTTGCGTTTGGCTGCAACCCGCCGAGCGTTGAGCTATTTGCGGTTGAAAGGGAGACAAGAGGCGGCCGAGTAGCGGAGGCGGCGGCGGCGGCGGGAGGAGGGGGAGCCGGGGCGGGGGCGACGCCGCGGCGGCGGCGGACGACCGCCGCGCCGACTGCGAAAAAGGGGAAAAGGGGGGAGAAAAAGGTGCGTGATGCGCTCGAGGTACTTGAAATCGCTGCGGAATTCCAGCGCATTGATTTAGCAAACGCAGAAGCAAATCTCAAAGCGCTTAATTTGGAAAAGGACTTTGATGCCGCTCGTGACTCCCTCGCTTCTATTCGAGAGGGATTGTTGAAGTTGCGAGGGGAAATTGCAGAAAACGAACCTTCTCCTCTCCACCCCGTTATTCAGACAACCACCGGTCTCTCCCCCATCGAGGAGGTTGGCGAAGAGGAGGAGCAGCAGGAGGAAGCGGACGCGGCGCCCGCCGCGGCGGCGGTGGCGACCCCGACCCCGGCGGCGGCGGCGGCGGTGACGGTCACAGTGGAGGACCAGGAAGTTGGAAGTGGCGGGGGAGAGAACGAGAAGAAGAAGTAGCATTCCAGCGCCCAAACTCAAAAAAAACTAGCCCTTAGTAGTGTAGCTCAAAGAAAAGAAACATGTACCAAAAAAGACATTCGTTTTTTCGGACCAAAGAACAATATTGCATGGACTGTTGTTGGAGAATTGTGCTGTGACTTCTTTTTTTAAAGAAACATTCCTTTTTATTTGATGAATGAATGTGTGTTGGTTAAAAAATATAATTCGGACAAAACCTTTTTTTACTCCTGTGTTTCTCCTCCCTTCCCCTTTTTCCCCGCGCCGCACGCCGGCCGCCGCACCGCACGCAGGTTGGTTGTCCGTCCGTCCGACCGACCGACCGCCGCCCGCCGCCGCCCCGCCCGCTGGAGAGAGAGGGGGAATTTCCCGTTACCAAAAGTTTTCTTGGTTTTCCCCCGACTTTGCTTCGCTCACTTGAATGCTCGGTGCAATCGCGACAGGATGCCTTTCTTCTGTCGCGATTGTGTTCGCACCTTTAACAATGAATATAACTTCATTGTCCATCGCCATAGTCAGCAGTGTCTCGGTTTTCGAGACCGAGCGTTTGGACCAACAAACACCGAAGCGGCGAGGGTGGCGACCGGTACTGCGAGCGGATTGGAGACGGTCTCCGGAAGGATTGAGTGTCCGGAGTGCAGCGCGCTCTTTTCCCGCTACTACGGTCTGAAGCGGCACAGGGAGACCTTCCATAGCTACGGCCAGGATGGACAGAAAATTTGTTTTGCTTGTGGCCTTTGTCCTGCATATTTTTCGAGCGCAGAGCAGGTGAGACAGCACCGGGCTGAGGTGCATCGACCGCATCATGAATTCGAATTGGTGGAGTCGGCGCACAGGAAGCAGGCAAGCGTTTACCGGGTGTTTTTCCCATCAAACATTCGCACCCTGGATGAAACAATACTTCATGCCTATGACAAAGTGGCAAAACTGTTGGAGACAATTTTGACAGACTGCAGTTACTTTAAGGCTGGATTGATTCTCACACTCGAAATGCATAAAATCGATGAGGATGGAGAACCAACACAGATTGAGAGCTTTGCATTTCGTAGCAAGACAATCACAGTATGCAGGAGTGAGATGACGAATTTTCACAAGCAGCTCGCACTCTGTGGCGGCGACATTGAGAGAAATGTCTCTGAATTTTTGCATCAAGGGTCTGGCTGGATCGTGGCCGGCCCATTATTCATGGAGGTGGAGGTGGCTGAGTGCGCGCCCTTGGCGGGGGGTGCGATGGGCTGCGTTTTGCACATGGCAAAATACGGGCGATGTCGCGGCATCCACTCCACTTATCCATTCGGGGACACTGTGACAAACTTTGACTGCTTCTACTACGCGGTCGCACGTCACTTTAACCCACACGCATCAACCATGTCCCAGCTGACTGAATGGCTCGACGGGCATTTGGAGAGAACAAATAATGACCTGGGTCCGGTACCGGTCTCCGACATCGACAGCTTTGAGAGACAGCACACAAAATTAGATCTTGCCATCAACATTATTTACAAGGATGAGTCAAATCACATTATCCCAATTCGAAAGAGTTCCAACATTCATGCAAAAAATCAAATTTGCCTGCTTCTCTACTACACCGAGTTGGAAATGGAAAAGGTAGGAAAGAGAAGTACCTTACATTCGTTTTATTTTTTTTATTGTTTTAAAAAAAATTAACATGTACGGTATTTCTCTTTCCTAGTGCTCTCGACTCCACTATGCTTTTGTGGATGATCCCAGCGCCCTCCTCGCACGCCGCACTAGCAACAGCGACGACACAAAAGTGAGAACAACAAAAGTATTCGTGTGCTACAATTGTCTCACGACACAAAGTACGAAGCACGCACATGAGCAACACATTGAGTTTTGTCACAAAAATGATGCTCGGAAAATTGTTCTCATGGAGCCCGGCGACAAAATTGAATTTTCCGGAAAGATGAAGGCCGACGCAAAAATGTTTCAGTCCGCCTTTATGCTCTTCTATGACTTTGAGGCTTTACAGGTGGATCCAAAGGTGACATGCTCGTGTCCCGACGACGTCCGGGAAGCGAGCAACATGACTGAAGACGAAAGGGCCGAATTAGCCATGGAGCAGCACATGCTCGAGGGAGAAGTGGCGATGGAGCACGAGGTTCGAGAGTACGTCGCCCGAGAGTCAGGGAGAAAAATACCCGCCAAACTTGGTCGCTCCCAAGAGGCGCAGCGGAAGCGTGGACGAGTAAAGGTGAGATTGGGTGAAGCAAAAGTTCTTTATTTATTCATTAAAAAATGAATTTTGCAATCGCCCAATCTCAAAGGTCTGTACGCACAAAACCCACGTGATGAAGGAGCAGCCGCCCTTTGCTTACTCCCTCGTCTTGGTCAACCGGGACGGTGTGGTGCTGGAGGAGAAGACGTACGTCGGAGAGGACGCCGCCGACAACTTTGTCATCACCGCCCTCAACATTGCCGACAAGTACACGCCCATCCTTTCTCCGGGTGTTCCCATGCGACTTAGCGACGTCGAGCGAGAGGAGAAGCTGAAGAACGCCGACAAGTGTCACATTTGCCAGGATGAACTTAATGAGGACCGCGTCCTTGACCATGATCACTTAAATGGTGACTTTTTAGGAGTCGCTCACAATGTTTGCAACCTGCGTAGGAGGGAGCAGCCCGTTATCACATGCTTTGCGCACAATTTTAGCGGCTACGACTCTCACTTTTTGCTCAGCAGCTTCAACAGAGTGAGTCGCGTGAAGCAATTGCAGGGGATCCCCCTGACCACACAGAAGTTTAAGGCGCTGTATGTCAACGAAAATTTGCGCTTCATTGACTCGTTCGCCTTTTTGAGCGCGTCTCTTGCCAAGCAGGTGGAGACCCTGGTCCAATCGGATTCAAAGTTCCCCATTTTTCAGCAGATGGAGGGGTTGTCTCCTGACCCCGTTGAGAGGGAAGATGAGTTGAAGCTGCTCAAGAGAAAGGGGGTCTATCCATATTCTTTTGCAACCTCCCTGCAGGCGCTCCAAGACTGTACATTCCTCCCGCCCCGGGAGGCATTTCGCAGCGACTTTACCGGGGAGGAATGCAGCGACGAGGACTACGCGCACGCCCTGCGAGTCTGGAAGGAATTTGACTGCGAAAACATGTTGGAGTACACAAACATTTACGTCAAGGCGGACACTTTCCTCCTCGCCGACGCTGTGGTTGCATTCCGAGATAAAGTGTGGAGTCTCTTTCAGCTTGACATGTGCCAGTATCTCAGCCTCCCTCACCTGGCCAAGGACATTATGCTGAAGGAGACGGGCTGCGAGATTGACCACATGACTGACTATGAGATGATTGACTTGGTTCGCCGAAATATCCGAGGCGGATTGTCTTTTGTGAACCTGAGGGAGGCGCAGGCAGGACAGATTATTTTCGGGGTGAGAGACCCCGGGGATGTGGATGGTCACACGGACGACTGGTTCGACCCAATCGCAAGAGATGCAGCCCAAGAGGGCGATGATTTGCAGGAGAAAATGAGCGAGCTACACCGCTGGATCCTCTTGTATTTGGATGCAAACAATCTGTACGGGTGGGCCATGTCTCAATCGCTGCCCATGGGCGATTACGAATGGATGGAGGAGGACGAAGTGGCTGATTTTTGTGTTGAGCGCGACGTGCAACCATTTGGACCGCATGGATACGTCTTGGAAGTGGATCTCACGTATCCAAAGGATTTACACATGGCACACAACAGTTTCCCACTGGCCCCCGAAACGGTGAATATTTCCTGGTCCGACTTGAGCATTTACAGTCGCAATTGCAAGGAGGCGATGGGACAGGCGACCAGGCACAGTGCAAAAAAGCTGACGGCGACATTTAACCCGCGTAAAAAATATCTTGTCCACGGGGAAAATTTAAAATATTACCTCAGGAAGGGATTGCGACTTGACAAGATTCATCGCATCATTAAGTTTAAGCAGTCCCGTTTTATTCAGCCCTTCATAGAGAAATGTACCAGGATGCGTTCACAGGCGGCAACGAAGGCGGAGCAGGATTTGTGGAAGCTGATCTGCAACAGCCTCTACGGCAAGTTTATCGAGTCGGGGGAAAAGCGGATGGACTGTCGCTTCAGTCGAACCCGCGCGGGGGCAGTGAGAAACGCCACGAGCCCCCTATACAAGTCGTCAGTTATTTTTGGCGAGGATTTTTCAGTGTCTTTTCACAACAAAAAAGAGTTGGTCATGAACCAATCTTGGCTCATCGGGTTCACTGTTCTGGAGCTGAGCAAATTGCGCATGCAAACTCTGTTCTACGACCACATCAAGGCGGAAATCCCCGCGGTGAGCGTTGTCATGAGCGACACAGACTCATTTTTGTTCCGCTGCGCTGGCCGCTCAACGGAGGAGACTCTGGAGTTCCTTTCCGACGTCATGGATTTTTCAAATTACCCGCCGACCCACTTCCTCCACGACTCAAAATATGCAAAAGTTCCAGGTCTTCTCAAAAATGAAATCCCGAATGCAAACATCGAGTCGGCCGTCGCCCTGAAAGCAAAGACTTATGCCATAAAAGCGAGCAACAGGCAACTGCTGAGCAAGGCGAAAGGGGTGACCGAGTCGGTGAAGCGAGCGATCCCTTTCAAGGCGTACAAGGACTGCATCACCAGGTAGGAGGGGATAGCATTGGTGTCGCTAGTCATTTTTTATGTTTTAGTTACAACGATGCTTTCCCTTCCTAGGATGCAGCAATTCGAGGTCTGGCAAACCACCATCCGGAGTGTGGATCACGTGAACAAGCTCGTGAGGTCGCGAAAAGTGGCCTTCAGCTCCTTCGACGACAAGCGCTATTTGCTCTGTTCGATCCACTCAGTCCCCTACGGGAGCTTCGTGATCGAGATGTCGCTGCGCGACGGATGCTGCTACTTTTGTTACCAGGAAATGATGGCGTCGTTCAGGCAGGACGGGCCACGGTTGTTTGCAAACGTTCCGTGAGGTTAGATATTTTTTTTTATTTGTTCATGATGAGTTTTCCGATATACTTTCCACATTTGTCGTCATTTTTGATTAATTTATTTTTTTGCTTGAAGAAATGAAGCTTAAACCGAGGCGGTCTGGCACTCGCTTGCCGATCCATGTACAGGGCAAATAAAATTGCGTATAATCCGCACCAGACGGAATCAAACGATTGTATTTGGTAACTGAGTGTTTGAATTGTTCTTTGGCATGAGCGGAGGAAGCGGAGAACGTATCCGTCCACGCAGGGGATTCCGTACGGGTCCAGGTAGTAAACTTCTTCGGGCGTCGCTACAATTGTTACGAAATGACCAACCGGGAGTGGGCCGACTGTCCTCCCTTTGCGCCGACCTAGGTTCACAACCACAATAAATCGCCCCCTCCCCGCCAGCCTGACTGGAAGATAATCTGCAGAGTACACTCCCAAAAAGTCTGATCCACATGTCCGCCGGAGAAAATAATCAATCGCGTCGTTGCTGAGTCCCTTTTTTTCATTCACATGTATCAGCGTCTTCTGCAGGGGAGTCACGGGTCGCCTCCACCGCCGCCAATTTCTTCGCACGCTTCCCCCCATCTTGTCCTTTGTACGCTACTATGTCTCCACGTCGAGGCACATCACTTGCCCCGTCATTTTATCATTGATCATCACTTTCGAAGACACCTTCTCGTAAACGATGTAGATGGGCTGCGAGAGGGGGTCAGCCCAGCTAATTTCCAGGTCAATGTACCCGTATTCGGCGTTGTGGTGGTGAAGACCGTTGCACTTGTCCGGCGTGAGGTCAAAGGGAACAATGAAAGCGCCGCCCTGGTAGGCGTGCCACGAAATCAGATTACCCTTCTCTCCCGCTGTGGCCCCCGTGTTCTCGTACATCCAATGGTAACTCCTCGTCACCAGCGGGTTGTACTGCTTAAAATCAAAAGTCAGTCCGTTCGCCGGGTACCTCTCCCCGTTAATGATGAGCGCAAGCTTGGTAATGAAGAAGTGGTGAAAGTTGAATGGGTTGTAGTCGTAGTGACCGTCAAGTGCCTTCTGCAGCGCCTGCGCGATAATCACGGTCTTTGGGAGCACTCCCCCATTGTGGAGGCGAAACGTAAATGTCGACATTCCCGCCGCGACAATCTGCTTGTGAGTCTCGGTCTGGTTCATGAGGTAAACTTCCCGCAGCGGTGGTGAAATTCTCTCCCGCCTCTCGATCGTGTGGAGGTGGAGCTTCATGTCGTGGATCTTCAGCTTGTACCTGTTCACCGTGCCGAGGTAGCTGTTGAGAATGAACGCGTTTGGGTACATGCTGAGCTTCAGCTCGAATTTGTTCCCCGGCGGGATGTGGTTGTTGAGTCGGAAAAAGTCGTGAACGATGGGCGAATACATGTCAAACTTGTGCGACCCGCTGACGCACTCGAAGCGTGCGTTGAACCCGCTGTTGATTCGCCTGTCTCCGCCCTGCACCTGCAGGGCCTTGATTGTGTTGTAGGATTCTTGGAAATGGTCCCGATAAAGCTGTCGCCTGCGAAGCCTCTTGTTCCTCTCATCGTTCCACCGTCCCCACGCGGCCTTGACCTCGGGTGCGGCCGTGTCCGGCGGCTGGGCGAGGATAGGTCGCCCGTCATCGTTATCGTCCAACTCCAGGGGGAGGAGCAGGACGTCTACGTCGTCGTACCCCTCGGGCATCTCCCGGGCCAGAACCGGGTCGGGCTGGTCTGCGGCCGGAATCGTCGGCCTCGCTTCGAACCCCCCTTTGATCGCTCGGATCAGCGCCCTGCGCAGGGCCTTCCCCGAGATGGCCATGTTACCGTACTCGAAAGGGTGGTCCATGTGGAAGAAGCAGGACTGTAGGTGGGAGCGCGCGGCGTCCGTGTCGTACGAGAGCATAAACTCCAGCATAGCCTGCACCCCCTTGTTGGCTGTGCTCGCCCCGGACACGGGCTGGTCGTTGAGGATGGGCTCCACCTTCTCCCACATGGTGACGCCAAGGAGGTTCACGGGGGCAACGACGTCCGCCCACGGAGAGAGTGTCTCGCCGTTCTGCCCGACGACCGAGGCGATAATCTCGATCCCCGCCTGTGCCAGTTGGAGGTAGCGGTCCGTCATGGCGTCGATGGAGAAGATGAAGGGGCCGTCCTGGTTCACGACTCCCCCAATCGGCCGGATCCAAATGTCCTTGCCGTCCTTTTGCGAAGTCTCAACCGGAACCTTCTCGTTGTAGTCAAAGTTTCCGTCGTCCACCTCAGTGAGCGAAAGGCCGCTGTTTCTTGTGCCCGCCCCGAAGTCCATGTTTGTTTGTTTCGCGCGCTGGTCACCGATTTGTTTAGCTTTGTCAGCAGATTGATGGGGTGTTTTTTCCTCGCTTTCGAGTCACTCCCTCCGGCTCACATGTCCCCTTAAATTCCGTCCTGCGCGCGTGCGCGGGGGGCGGCGCTGGACCGGGTCGCGACACCTCCACGCCCCGGAGTGAGACCGGGGGTAGGAGGTTCGGTAGGGATATAAAAGTGCGATGGTTTCGGCGGGTCCGTCCAGTCGGTTGCTCCGCGCCTAGAGTTGTTTTTTAATTCGTGATTGTAGATTAGCAAATGGAAGACATAGTGGCCGAGGAACGTTCCGTGACGACGCATCCAGACGTGTCAGAACTTGTTCTGCAAAATTGTGTGGTGCACTTTCAAATTGAGCGGGACTTGTGCAAACGGGTCGTGAACAGGGTGGAGGGCGGCGGCAAAGACTGCATGGTAAAGAAGTGTGGAAACTTTTATGTCATCCGCTGGCGAACAAAGAATCAACGGCGGCGACCGTCTTTCACTTTCTTCCCCGCAAGCGGGCACGTCATCGGCACTGGAATAATTGGCGGGGAGGATCAGTTTCCAATTGCGCTCGAAACATTTGCTAGAACCGGTGGGATCTGGAGCCACGTCTCCACCTTCTCGCAGCAGCAGCAACAGGAGCAGCCGTGGTGGCGGCGCTGGAAGCCGAGAGTTGTGAACTCAACCTACACCGGCTGGTTACGTGGCGGCGACGGAAAGACTTACGCCTGCAAGTCTCTGGCTGAGAATTTCCGTGCCGCCACCGCCGCCGCCGCCGCCGCCGCCGCCCCGGTGGGGGTCGACAAGGATAAAAGGAGGGTCCAAGTGAGTTTCCGTAGTCAGTTTTTTCCCGGAGCTCGGATCCACTGGAGGGACCTGGGAACGATAAACCTCTTCAACAACGGAAAATACGTGATCGTCGGTGTGAAGAACGAGCACGAAGCACTTCAAGCGCGAGAGAGGCTATGTCACCTACTAAGCATTCCAACGAGCGTCCCCCTCTCGAGGGATACTACGTCTGCGCCCACTGCCTGAAGAGAACCATGGTGAGGGGCGGTGAGACCGCCGCCGCGGTGGGGAAGAAGAAGGACGAGACCAAGGTGTGCACCAGTTGCGGAGTGGGGCCAACCTCCTTCGTCCCCAACTGGGGCGACAAGTGGACGATGTCCCATAAACATCCCGTCCCGGAAGACACCCTGAGCGTGGACGAATTCGGTCTGGACCCGGAGACGTGCGGGCCGGCGGTCGACGCTCATCCAGCAAGCAGCAGGATGGACCTGATGAGGTGCATCCTGAAGCACACCAAGCACAAGCTTGGGAGCGAGGAGAACCAAGAGCTGATTGACCGCATGTGCTGGGGCCGAGACGGACCAGCAGCGGACGACAAGGTGACGGGCCTCGGTCCTGAGCATGACTGGGTGTTCCGCTACAAGATGGAAAAGTACTGCAGCGGGGCAGGCAAGGTGGTCGAGGCCGAAGAGGAAATTCTGAGCTCAGTCGCCGAGGCAGCGACCAGAGACATGGACGTGGAGTCGCTCCTGAACAAGCAGACGGACAAGGGCAGGCGAGCGACACTTCAGCGGTTCTTCAAGGAGGAAAGTCGCGAGCAGCGACTCGAGAGACTCCGGAGGCAGAAGCAGTTACACGTGCTCCCCATCCTCGCCCTGTTTCACATGGACAACGACAACCTCGCCGTGCAAGTGGTGGAGCTCTACGACAAGATCTACGGTCGCCGGCTCATTAGACCCGGCTTTCGCAAGACAATTCACAAGCACAGAGTCGCCCTCGCTTTCGCCATCAACAACGTTCTCGCCAAGAACGCATGCCCCCGTCCGGCCCTGGACATCGCCCGCGCAGTTGGGCTGACATGCAGTCGCCCTCTGCTCAACATCCCAGTGGCGCTGAATCTCGCCTCTGAGGAGCTCCAGCAACTGGACGACGACGAAGTGATCCTCCGCGACCCGCCTCCGAGCGTTTTCGTCGACACGGTCTGTGCCATGCTCAACATCGACTTTGCCTACGCCAGCCGCGTGGTCGAACTGCTGGAGAAGCACGAGTGGAAGTACTACGGTAGACATCCGATGAACGTCGTGGCCGCCGGGATCAAGATCATCCTCCGAGAGGAGGGACTTCTGAGACCCGATCCTGACCAGATCGACAAGGAATTCCAATCAATGTACTGCAACCTCCATTCAATGCCTCGCTGGTTTTGGGACCGGCGGAGTGTCTCCCTCGCCGACATCTGCACCCTCCTGGGTGTTCTCCCTCGCACGGTCAACGGCATCGCCGCAAAGATGAGTGAGAACTCCTACCCAGCCTCCTTCAAGGACATCGTCTGCTCCCACCCCCTGGACACCGAAGTGGATGACTGGCACGAGGCGAGGGCACTCGCATATAAGATGAAGAAGGAGCAGACGTCCTAGATAGTTTTTCTCGACTGCATTATTATGCAGCAATAAAAGCAAAACAATGGTGGTCCCCGCAATCGCCGCGGCCGGAGTAAAAACAGGTGTTACCTTGTCCCGAGCTTTGAAAATCGCCAGGCAGGTGGGTCAAGTCGCCCGAGCTGCCAGTAAATTGAATAAAAGCTTCAAAAGAATAGCGAGTACACCGCAAAGAGTCGCCGACGCGAAATTTGACGTTGCCCAGACTGTGATCGATACCCTCGAGGGGGGGACGACGGTGGCAGACATTGCCAGCCCCGCTTACTCTGCGTATAAGTGGGTGAGAGACAACTGGAACGGACCGATGGATGTTCAGAAAAAGGTTTTGGAGGGGAAGCCTCTGACTGCCGCTGAGCAGCAAATTTGGAGGCGGAAGCTAGAACGGGCCAGCTGGCTTGTCAGCAACTTCACAGACAGCAGACCCGCCACGAGAAAGGAGCGTGAAAACTGGGCGCGTGACATCAGCATTCTGCGCCGACAGGGACGGGTCACCTTCCGTCCGCCGCCGGCACACGTGCTGAACCCCGAGGTTCAGGCGCGTCTTCGACAGCGACACGAACTGCGCATGAGGCAAAAAATGGAGCGGGATCACGAGAGGGCTCGGGCAGGCGGTGTACCGACCGGGGCGCGGTCCGCCCTCGCGCTGGGGATTATCCAAAAGCCAAGAGTCCCCCCGCGGGCAATGAAGGGTCAGCACAGGACACACACATCCCTGGACGCCCAGGCGGCCAAGCGCAAGGGGAAAAGGCGACGAGAGGAGGAGGAGGAGGAATTTAAAGTGAAAAAGCCAAAGCTGGAACAGTTGCAAGGGGACGTGGAAAAGATATCGTCAAGAGGGGTCAAGCGTCAGCTGGAGAGGCTCTGGACGGCCCCAATTAGTGACTACCGACAGCTACAGCAATTTGCCCGCAGGAGGCAAGACACCGCCACTCGCTCGATGTTCTCCCGCACGCAGTACTTGCTCGAGCGGTACAAACAGGTGGTGCCAGTGAGAAATCATTCAGCTCCAGAGTGGTGGACGAGATCAACCAAGATGAGGGCGTACGCCTCGGGCCTGGGTCAGCTAAGACGGGCAACCAACGTGCCCAGGATTACCTCGAGGAATGTAGCAACCCTTGCTGCTGCTGTTGCTGCTGTCCGTCGTCGTCGACAACACATGCGTTTTGGAATTAACGGACGATTCGGATATAGAATGAGGTCACTTTTTCCGCACCTTTAAGAAGTGGTTATCTGCTAACGGAAAAAAGCGAAATACACGTGAAAAAAAAAATCATCATGCCGCCCGGAAGATCTTTCACAAGCATCCCCCATCAGCTGAACCGTCAGCAGCAGATGGGGGCTGGGTTTGGCAGCATTCTAGCAAAGGGTATAAAGGCCGTGGCCAAGACGGGCACACAAGCGGGCGATGTGGCAAGGAAAATTGGGGGTCGCGCCGCTGTGAAGGGAAGCAAAGTCGGGTCCAAGGCAAAGACCGCTTCGACCTCGCTGGTGAAGAAAACTAAAAAACCAAAGACCAAGACGGCATCGGGTGCCGCGGGAGGGGCTGCGAAAAAGACGTCGAAAAAAAAGAAAATCGCCAGCCAGATCGCACTCGGCGTCGCGGCAGCCGGCATAGGCACCGGACTAGAAATGGGCGCTCTTGAAGCATACCAGGCACTGAAAAAAGGTGCTAATCGCCACCCCCCAGGCAGCGTAAAGAGAGCCATGTATGAGGCAGCGGGCGGGACAATGCTGGATTCCAGCGGCAAGCCCAGCCCCAAAGCCCTCGCCAAGAGAATGAAACGTCTCGTGGCCTACCTGAATGCAAAAAAGAAGCTGCGAAAAGCAACCCTGGGAGATAAGAGGAAATACCGGAGGCAAGTCCACGGATACGGGAGGGGGGTAGGAAAGAAGAAAAAGAAAAAGAAGGGGGGAAAGGGGAAGAAAAAAAGGAAGGGTGGAAAGAAGAAGAAGAAGAACAAGAAGAAGAAGGTAAAGAGGAGGGGGAAAAAGGGGACCCGGAGTCGGAAGGGGCTTAAGGGCATGAATATCGGCGCAGCGCAACTCCGGTACCTTAAGCGTCGCAAAGACATTTTCGGCTAACATTTAGGTGCTGTCGCGTTTTTAAAAGAATAATAATAAAAAAACCATCATGGCAAATGAACTTAAAAAGCGCGTGCTCGAAGCGTACAAGCAACCGGGTCACCCGGTTGCGTTCTCCGCTCCCGGTACGGTCGCGCGATATTTTAACATCTCCCCTGCGAAAGCAAAGGAATTTCTCGAGGAGAGTTTCAGCTACAATCTTCACCGAGAATACAAGCAGCCAAAAGTGTACAATCCGTATTATGTCCACAAAAGAAGAAACCAGGTGCAAGCTGACCTTATGGACGTGTCCCAGGTCGCTAATGAAAATGACGGAATCCGCTTCCTTCTGCTGTTGATTGACATTTTCACTAAAAAAGTCTGGGTATATCCAATACTCAACAAGGGTACCCGAGCCATGGTGGAAGCAATGCAAAAGTGGCTTGACGAACTACAGGTCAAGCCCGACATTTTGATGACCGACCGAGGAAACGAGTTCATCAACCGTCCGGTTCAGCAACTGTTGCGCGAGAACAACATAGAGTGGCAGGCCGCTTACGGGACCATGAAGGCGTGCATAGCGGAACGTGCAAACAAGACAATACGCATTCTCATCGCGAAATACCAGACGGACACCGAATCTCTCCGGTACATCGACGCCCTGAATGAACTCGTCGAAACATACAACACAAGAGGACATCGCACATTGGAAAACATGACCCCAAACGAAGCGGATGACCCGGAGAACGAAGGAAGGGTACAGCAGATTTTCCACGCCCGGTACGAGAAGCTGGGACGCAAGAGGAGAGAGCCGAAATTCAGAATAGGACAGCTAGTCAGACTGAAGACCTTGCCTAAGAAGATATCCTCCTCGGCCCACTCCTACGCAGAGCAATTCCACGGAGAATACTTTCGCATTGTCCGAATAAACCGAACACTGCCCATTCCACTCTACTATTTAAGATCACTAGACACAGAGGAGCACATCAGTGGTGGATTCTACGCCAACGAACTGCAGCCGCAGAGAGGTGACGTCTACATTATCGAAAAAGTGCTCAAAAGGAGAACGCGCCGAGGGAGGAGAGAAATCCTAGTCAAGTGGATGTTTTTTGGCCCGAGGTGGAACGAATGGATCCCTGAAGCCAACGTCACGAGAGCTTACTAAAAAAATGAATCATGTAACCCAAGTGTGCCTGTCGTCGGACGCATCGAAAGAGTACTTCCAAAACAACACACGAACAAAGTTTGTGAACAAACTTCCCCGTCCATACGTAAATTACGAGGGAAATAAATTCACAATCCGTCCACTCGCCATCGGCCTGACCCCGGACATCACCAAGCCGAGACCCGCCCCGTGTCACCTCAGGATCCACCTGCTGGAGCTTGAGGGTCAAGTAGAGGGACAGCACTACAAACACTTGCTTGCCAGTGTCCCGGTCCCGGAAACGGCAACCCCGGCCTCATTTGCTTATCACGTCTTCAGGGACTCGCCCGGGCTCACACTCAACGTATCGACGCTCAACACGCTGACTGTTGAAATTACAGACGAAAAGGACCAGCTACTGGAACTAGCACCGGGACCCCCTACAGTCGTGTGGCTTGAGCTCGAAAGCAAGGACAATACAGTAGAAATGGATCATTATTTCACAGTGACCTGCTCGTCCAGTCATCCCCAACTATTCCCCACCAATACCCCGAGCAAATTCCTCTCCCCCCTGCCTAACGAAATGAGCCTGGAGGGCTACCAGGTTGCGCTTCAAAATATCATCTTCCCCCCTGTGCTGTCAGAGGACGAGGATCTGGCGAAAATCACGGTTGAAGACGAGGAATACGAATTTCGACTGACCAGGTTTAACACGACACGGGCCTTCGTTAAGCACGTCCGACAGGAATTGGGAAAAAGCGTCTACCGACACCAAATATTCCTGACCGTCATGGCAAATGGTCCACACAAGGGCAAGGTCTGCGTGGGACGAGTCGTGGACAATGAGGAGGACGACGACGAATTAAATGAAGCGGAAGAACTGACCATCACCATGAACGACGCCTTTGCCAAGGCGATGGGAGGGACGGGAGACAATTTCCCTAATCGCCTCTCCCTCAGCTGGGGTGACAGATTCTTCTTCAGGAAAGAACCAAACATTTTCAGTGTTCGACCGGAAACTATCAGCATGGTCCACTGCAACATCATTGAGCCCAACGTCGTGGGCGGGTGCAAAGCACAAATGCTTCAGTGTGTGCCCGTGAAACTCGGTCGCGGACACTCACAAAACAGAAGCTACGAACCCGAACAATTGATTTACCACAACGTCACAAACGTTCCGCTGACAAGCATTGGGTTCCGTTTCACAGACGGATTAAATAGGGAAAGGCACTTTACCAGCAAAACAGACACCCCCCTCCAACTGACCCTACTGTTCCGAAAGAAGATGTGAATAAACTTCATGGCTCATCTTTTATTTGTTTCCTTAGTCCTTTCAGTTCCTCGCGCGCAATGATTTCCCCGAAATCCTCGCCCTCCACGTCATCCCCCTCCACATGATCTAGCATGGCATCCATAACCCCTTGCGCTTCTTCCTCTTCCTCTTCTTCGTACGTCAGAGGGTCAACCGCTTTTCTCTTCGTAACTTGCCTGCGACGCGGAGGGCTCGGACCCCTTCGTGCTTTCTTTCGCAAATACCCGGGAGGGCCAAACACCAGTCCTTCCTCCCCTGCCCGCCCTCTCTTTTGCACCTGAGAGGGTGGGAGCTGGATGCGAACGGCCTCTCCTCTCCGGGAACGGGAGGGGCGCTTGGCAGGATGGTCATATTCTTCCTCCTCATCACTCACGAGCGCGGCGGCGCTACGCTTCCTCGCAGTCAAGGGGGTCACACCCATGCGGACCGCCCCCCTAGGCGTCCTCCTCTTGGAAACCCTGTCCTCTTCGTGGTGATAATGTTCTCCATCCACGTGACCGACACCCCTCTTGACCCCCCTTATGGAGACGGGTGGTCGATATCCTGCAGGCAGCCTCCGAGTGTAAGGGAACTTTGTCCCTGGACTTCCCGCCTCATTGTCCTCTTCGTGCTGCCGCTTTATCGCTTGGCCCCTGGCGGCAGGGAGATATTTCTTGGCTGCACTCATTCGCATCTCCTCCTTGTGTATGTCCCTGAGCTCATGCAAAACCTTTTGCGTTTGGGCACTGTTGAGCTGCTCAGCGGTCACGGACGGCAAAACGGACGACTTTTTGCCTTTCGATGCTTCCGCCAGCCTCGCCTGACTCTTCCCCGCCTTCGTTGCGACCTTGGACGGGGGGAGGACCTTCATTTGCAGCTCTTGCAGTCTGTTCCTCATGAGTTGATCCATGACCGACCTTGGGCTATCTTTCTTCGCCGCCGCCCGCACCGCCGCTGTTTTTCCCGTCCTGGGGACCACCCTGGGGGGCGGCGCGGCGAGAGCTTCTCCTACCGACTGGTCGTCGATGTCCATCGGAGTGGGCTTCCCCGTAGGTCGCTTTGGTGCAAATCCTCGCACCCCAGTCGCCGCCGCCCGCATTGCAGTCCCAGGTTTCCCCGCAGCCGTAAGCAACTTGCTAGAGGCGGCGGCTTTGAAGAACGGTCCTTTTGTCGGGGGGAGAGGCTCCGTCTCCATGGCGTCAGGATCCGCGGATGACGCCTGGACGGCCTCCTTCTCCCCCAACACATCCTTGGAAGGCTGAGCAAACTGTTTTGCCCGAGCCCGAGCAAGCCTCCCGCCCGTTAGTGAATCCAAGTGATCGCCGGGATCGGGATCAAATCGATCTAAATTCCCCCCTCCTCCTCCCCGTGATCCAGCGCCACGAGGGTACGGTGTGAGCGAGCGATCCGGCCTCCCAGTCGCCACTTTCCTGCCCCCGTCAACCCCCGCGGCGGCGCCTCCGCCGCCGCCCACGACCACTGTCCCCCCACTTGTCACCTCAATGTTGTTCACCGTGCTATCGAGAACGTCGCCTCCAGTGTTCACCCCATCCTCTGCCTTTTTCTTGCTCGCGAGGTACTCATCGCGCGGCACCAAATACATGTAGTCGTAGAGACCCATCTTCACACACTCTTCTGCTTGTACGCGTTGCACATAAGTGGAAGAGCTGCCCTGAGTATGTGATTCATGGGTCCAGCGCCCATTTGAACCAACTTCCTCTTCTTCCTCGCCGCCGACTTGTCCTTGGAAGCGAGGTATCGAAGGTCTTGCCTGTGCTCACCGAGTTTTGACTTCAAAAACAGTCTCTTGCGGAAGGGGACACTGTCGGACCGGAGAACGTGGTCTATCGTCTGGTAAATCTGATCTCTCGACTCGTCGTCCAGGTGCGCCAGAAAGACAACCCTATATTCGGGCTTCACACTCTGCAAAGCCTGCAGCAAAGGGATTAGGCGCGCCAATCTCTTGTTGGCTCTTTTCACCGCCATGACAAAAACTCAACTGAGGAACTGTGTCTTTACTCCAACTTTATTTATTCTCTTTACAAATCATCAAGCAGCATAGACGGAGTAAATCGCGGGTCATCATCATCACCCTGATCGAGTGGTGGGACGGGGGCAAACTCGGTCTGGGCACACATGCCATCTTGGTCGCTCATACATAGAACTCGGGGATCACATTTGTCTGGATGCGGGTGTTCCTCATACGAAACGGGCATCCCCGTTTCTTCTGACCCATCTTCTTTGCCAAATACGGGACTGGATTGAAGTCCCTGTCGTGCGTCAGGTCCCGATGGATTTTCACCGGACCCTTCCTCTTGACGCCTCCTCTTACTGTTACTTTGTGCAGTGGTTTTCCGCAGCCCACGCACTTTCCCACCTTCACCTCGATCGGCAGTCGGCGACGGAGACGCTCTTTTACGTACTCTGTTTGTTCCCTTTCCTCCGACGGGATCAGGTTGACCAGGTCCGGATCGTGAAATGGACACTTGTGGGTTGGGAGATGCAGATGAGTGTTCAATAGCGGTGGACCGCGACCGCGACGATACCGACGACGAGGCCAATTCTTGGTGGCTGCTCGCCGAATCGCATTCTCCGACTGGAGAATCCACCTTGCGGCCTTTGCGTGCACTTGATGCCCGAGTCCGTAGTCTTTTTGGTTTTGCGGCAGCCTGGGTCTGTCCACCTGGGGAATCTCGATACTGGCCTGTAGAACATGCGGCACTCTTTTCCTTTGATTTATTCTTGGCGGATAGTATATGTCGTAGTCGACGCGGGGGGTCGTTCTTCTTTTTGTTATTGGTCCTCGAAACAGTCTCATCCACATGGTTTCTTGCCCGCTGTACTGCTGATAGATGGATTCCCTGGGTGACAAGCACACGCACGAGAAGGTCGACAAATCTCTTGCCAGCAACCGATGCTCTTCGAACAGCACTACGCGCAACGTTCGCACTGAATGTAATGTTATTCTTGTGCTGCGATGCAGACGGGCGACCCATGTTCACAAGTCAAATGATGAAAACTAACTGAAGCAATCGCGAAAACGTCCGTCACTTAAATCCTATTCGCGTCCCTCCACACCTTCATGGGCAACTCGTCTGGCAGATAGTTGCTGCGGTAACGCAATCCTTCCTCGCGCTGCTGGGTAAGGTCAATAAGAAAACACTGGTGCGGTTCTTCGGTCACCCTGTGGTACGCGTCCACAATCCATCTCGAGCCGCGTGGGGAGAGTTGCCTCGCGAGCGTCTGAATCTGCGCGTTTTCTCGTGGGTTCTTGTGCACGTGCAGATACTTCACATTCAGGGAAATTTGCCGTGCCAACTTGTTTGAAGGGAAGAGGCTTTGAAAGAGGATGAACGTTGTCGTGTTGTAATGCCTGCTCTGCACAGTAACAATATCGACCAAATCTTCATCAATTTGCGACATAAAATCGTCAATAACGACAATGCTCCCTCCTTTGTCCTTGTGATCCTTAACCAATTCCACAAACTCTTCTGAGGATGGTTTCCGCTTAACAAAGCGCGTGACGAGTCCCGCATCTTTCAAAGAGTCATACAGTGGCTGCCAGGCGGAATAACAAAAAATGACGTTCTTTATATTTTCCCCGTCTTCAATCAATTGATCTTTCCACCGCAAAATCTTGCATGTGCGAACAGTCTTGCCGCAGCCAGATGGTCCGACAACAAGATGTGTCGCCCCCCGGATAAAACGTAGGTTGTATGTGCTGGCTTCTTCGCAGACAGCCATCCTCCCTCTTTTTTTTTTCCTCCTCCCTCAATGTCACGGTCCCTCGTCTCCGTCGGTCGGTCGGTCGGTCGCCGTCCCTTCCTTTTTTTGCTACTTAAATGGAATCTCTTTTTCTCCCTTCCACCGTCCAGGACGGGATTCTCTGGCGGCGGCGGTCGTAACGGACACACAAAAGAAGAGCGGAGACAGGTTGGCTGCACAGTTAGCGCACCCCCTATCGGCGATGGGTGCCCAAATAACGCAGGGGGGCCAGCGATGGCTGCACAAATAGCGCAGGGGCCTAGATGGATGGCTTCCCCGAAAGCATGCTGTAATTCATACTACTG
>JAAUYB010059411.1_pt1 | contig 19631 bp, 26 predicted proteins | sample 7278071 | NCBI WGS metagenome assembly JAAUYB01 (sample SAMN14350121, study PRJNA611818) | marine sediment metagenome | isolation source: surface marine sediment (1.8m) | place: French Polynesia: Moorea | collected 2018-08
GCGGAAAGGATGCCAAAATCCTCCATCACTTTGTTTATTCCCCTAGCTTATCCTTTTCGTTTATGCACATTTCCACTACGACCGAGTGTAACTGGCTAGAAGAAATAAAAAGGATGTCTTATACCAAATCGACACTGAAGTGTTCATATTTCCGCGATTGTGAAAGTCGTTCAATTCAATTATTGCAAACCTACATATAGGCAAATTTTTTGCTCGTCTGTTTTTCATGCCGCCGAATCGGGCAGGTGTACGTAAATGTTCTGTAGAGATCCGTTAGTTGACGAAGGCTTTGCCCTCAAATCTTGGCGTTGCCAGCGTCGCCCGGATGACATTTCCTGAATTCGAATTTGGCGCCCAGACCGCATGCAGTTCTGCCCGCTTTTTTTTCGTCTGCCCTCTTGACGCCGACTCCGCCCTCCGCCCTCTCCGTTGGCGCCCAAAATCAAAACAAAAAGCAAAAGGCAAATTGCAAAAGTGCGGAAGCCTGTGCAGGATCGCGTCGCGTCAGTGGGACCTGGACCTGAGGACCCTGAGGATGTACGTGAGCGACCTCAGGGAGGAGTTCTTCGACGTCCTCAGGGGCGCAAAGAAGAAGAAAAACGGGATGGCGGGGTCAGGAGATGGTCCCCAGCGGGTGCTCATCCTGGTGCACCTGGACGTGGACTCCCTGTGCGCCGCAAAGATCCTGCTGGCTCTCCTGCGCTGCGACCAGGTGCCGTACACCCTGGTCCCCGTCTCTGGCAGGTCCGGCCTCATCCGCGCCTTCCGCGACAACGTGTCGGCCGCGCTGGAGGCGGGCGCCGCCTTGCGCCACGTCCTGCTGCTCAACTGCGGCGCCACCGTGGACCTGGTGCAGGACCTGGCGCTCGACGACGAGGAGGACGAGCTGCACGAGCACCTGAGGAGGCTGGTCATCTTCGTGGCGGACTCGCACCGACCGGTAGACGTCTGTAACGTGTACAACGACGGTCAGGTCAGGCTGCTCATGAGGCAGGAGCAGGAGGAGGCCGTGCCGCAGTACGAGGACATATTCAGGGACTCAGACTCGGAGGATGAGGACGAGGAAGACGAGGACGGGAGCGGCGGAGAAGAGGATGGGGATGGGGAGCGCAGTCAGCGGCGCAAGCGAAAACGCTTTGACGAGACTGCCATCCTCAAGCGAAGGGAGCGGAGGCTGTGGGACGACAAGAGAAACAAGATTCTCTTCGAGTACCAGCAGTTTGGATTCTTCGGGGAGCCAACGGCATTGCAGGTAGGGGGGTCTTTTTCATGTTGCAAAGTCGGCTGGGCAGTAGTATTGAGGTTTTTGTTTTTCCAGATGTACGAGCTTGCTTGGAAGCTTTCCCGCGATTCCAACGAGCTCCTTTGGCTGGCGGCGGTGGCTGCGGCCGAGCAGCACCTCTTCCTCAAGAGCGACGACCGGAGGCACCTGGAGCAGACCGAGCGCTTGCGGAACCACGTGGCCAGGCTGAACAACAGGGTGGATACCGAGTCCAGAGCCGTCAACTGCCTCAAGCTCTCCTTTGACAGCGAGCTCGGTCTCGCCCTCTACAGGCATTGGAGCATTTACGAGAGCCTTCAAGTAATGCTGCAACACGAACGATTGATACGACAGAAACATAATTCGTTTTCTTTCTGTTTTGCAGCATAGCATCTACACCGCCTCCAAGTTCCGTATCTGGACACTGAATGGGCGGCAGCGGCTCTCAGAGTTCCTGGCGGAACTTGGCCTGCCCCTGGTGCAGTGCCAGCAACGCTTCTCCTCCATGGACCTGCAGCTGCGGACGGGCATCGCTGACATATTCTCCCGCAAGACGGACAAGTACGGGTTGGACAGGCTACTGGAAGGTGCTTTCCAGGCCTCCTTCGGCTACAGGAACCGCTTCTGCGCGTCAGACGCCGCCTACGCCGCCTTCGCCATCCTGGAGCAGCGCAAGGGTGGCGCCGAGGGCGAGGAGGAGTCTTTCCTACGTGCCCTGGACTCCTTGTCCGCCAAGAGTGGACACGTCTCTCTCCTGGAGGAGGGGGTGAAGTTAGCCAAGGAGATGCTGGAGGCAGTCATGCAGCAAGTGCAGACATTCTTCGACCTCCACAGCATCGTGTCGGCGGGACCCTTCCTGTACGCCATAATTCAGGTTTGTTCTTTGTCATGGTTCCATATCTGGCATGCATCGAAATTTCACTCGTGTGAATTTTTTCACAGGACGGGGCGCCTAATGTGCACCACTTCAACCGCCCCGGATCTCTGGCTCTACTAGCCTCCCACGCTCTGCGGGCGCACGCTTCCGTCGCGGGGAGGAAGTCGCTGTCGCTTCCCCTGGTGCTGTCCGTCCCATTGGACACCGCTGAGGGCACATGCTTGGTGGCCGGGGTGCCGCCGACCAACGATCGGTCGAGAAGGAATCTCCTGGGAAAGGCCTTCGAGCAGGCGCTCAAGAGGACAAATTCAAGGTGACTTTCTTCAAAATCGATTGTTACTTTTTCCTTGCAGCTTCGAACAATATTTTTTTCAGATTCCGTCTCGACTACTTCGACACATCGATAGTGCAACTGCGCACGGAGGACAGATCCAAATTCATGGATGGCCTAGTATCATTGCTGACTTAGAATCAAATTCTAAAAATCAATATAAATCTCGTCCGAGTGACAACTGACAACACGACTGTTTATTTTGCAAAAGTGTCTCAACCATTCCTCCTCTACCGAGATCGCTGCTACCCACCGCCACCGCCGCCTCCGGGCAGAAACGACTCTTTCCATCTTTTCATTTGTCCTTCAAGAGCCTGTGCACCTCCGGTCTGGGCGGCGGTACGTTCTTGCGCCGGAAGTATTTCACCATGGGGTACACGATGAAGGCCAGGAAGCAGAAGACGATCAGGACCTTCATGTACTTGGGCATCGGCGGTGGCATCTTCCACCTGGGGAAGATCTTCCGGACCCAGCTGACTGGTATGATTCTCAGGTGGACGCAAATGACGATGGTGGCGAAGACGACCCCCACGACCAGCAGGCCCTTGATCCTCTTCGTCTTGGACCTCTCGTCGGCCAGGTCCTTTGACATCTCCTCACGGTGGTGGATGTACAGGACCAGCAGCAGGATCACTGGAATGATGCAAGCAATCCAGTGCAGCTTGGTCACCTGTGGAATGTACTTCGGCATGCCGCTGACGTGTCTGTAGTGGTGGTACTGCAGGTGGGAAAAGGAAAATGTCCATTTTCATCAACGCTCGATCTAAATTCAATAGTTCGAAAAGTGAAATCAAAGAATATAGTATCAAGAAAAGTTTTCGAGCGTTGATGGAAATCGTTTCTTGCCTCGGCTGGGTTGAAGGTCCTTGGCGGAATCGTCGTCGGTAGCAGAGTGGGAATCAGGGTAGACACCGTTGACGAACCCACTAGCAAGGGGCCCTTCGTAACGCCCACGATGACGGACATTTTGAAACTTTGCTTTCCACGCGGACAGACAACACGCACACTGGTAATTGTAATAATTATGGCACTGACAACTTTTCGTTTCACCTATAACTGAATCTTTAACTTAAGATTATATTCTTTTTTTTTTCATTGACATCCTTTCATTTCGCCTGCGATATTAAGTAATTATTCATTTTTTAAAACAAAAATACCCTACTGCAGTTTCTCGTATTTCAATTGACTATTTCACGAGGACCAAAAGAAGACTGAGGGTGAGGAGGAACTAGTAGCAGAAAAAAGTGATTGTTTGAGGACTTCGGGATATTTTACACAATATAGCTGCTTTCGCACATCCAGCCATATGATTTGCTACCAGGTGCACGGATTCCCCCTCTGGCGCTGCTCCTACCTCGGGATGAGCTGCAAGTGCCAGGGATCCCTCCCGCAGCCGGACTAATGCCGTTGCTGTAACGTCCACTGCATCAACGGGTTCTGTAAGTGCGACCCGGATTGCGACCTGTCCAATGGTCCCCAAATTCCCCCAAATGGGGCATTTTAATTTCCTGCTTGCAAACATTGGAATAATCGTTTCGACCACTCGGATCTATTAATACCGCGGTTAACGTATTCTTTATACGTACAGTCAGGAAACGCGAAAGATCCCTTTTGCTTGTCCCCCGCTGCCTCCAGACGAAGCTCAAAACTGAATACTTATTCAATGCACGTAAGTTATATTTATTTGTCGAACACAAATTGCAAAAGAAATAAATGATCGAATGTCCGCCTTCCTGGTGCCGCCGCCTCACGTAAGGAGCTCCTCGTTTCGTATGTACTCTCCCACGTCCGCCTGGTGGAAGCACACCACCGCCATAGGGTCGGCGTGACGGCACTCGGCAGTGGAGCGCGCCGCCACCCCGAACCCGAGAGGGAGGTCGCCCATGGAGTACACCACCACGCCCTGGTACTTGTCGGTGTTCTCGGTGACGCGCCCAAGCCCGGACTTGGTCACGTTGTGGCCATACAGGAACTGCTGCTCGGCCGAAGACTTGAGCCAGACCTTGTGCTTGGCGTGCGGCGCAAGGTAGTCCAGCGCCGTGATGTGGAGGCGGAAGGCGCCCTTCTTGGTGAACTTGCCGAAGCAGGTGCCGAGGCACACCAGGTTCTCCCTGGCCACGTTGGCCGCCTGCTTCATGTTCCTCTCCGAGACGTAGTATACCCTGTCCCTGTGCAGCCTGAAGCAGTAGTGTCCGTCGTCCCTCTCCAGGAGGGCCTTGATGTCCTCCCCGATGTACTTGGCCAGCTTCTCGAAGAACAGCTTGGTCTCCTCCTCCGTCAGGGGACGCATGATGAGAGTGGGGTCAGAGTAAGGTCACGAAAGGAGTCTGCCTTGTCCTTGTCGTTGGAGACTTTGTTGGCGTTGTCGCTGCAGCTGAGAGCGCCACGGACGCACTCGAAGGAGCACACGTCACAGTCACACTACACCGTGACACACGTGTAGACTGTAGACTGTGGCTGTGCCTCTGTGAGGTTTTGAAAGGTTGAGAGACTTTTCTTTTTTGTGGGTTTTTTTATTCTCCTTAAAAAACAAAACAAAAGCCAAAAGGCTTCCAAAAAAGCAGTGCTGACACCTGACAGATTTTGCTCAATTGCGCGAAAATGGCGCATCTGACCCCCCACCCCCTTCTTGCGCATTTTCAAAGTGCTTTCGCACATTGCGCGAAAAGCCAAAAATATGGCGAATTAAGAAAATTGTAAATCTTAACTTCATAACTATTTTTTGACATTTAAGGCTGGCGCATTTTTTCGCGCATTTTGACGAAAACGACCTGGTAGCACTGAAAAGAAGAAAAGGAAAAGGACAGAAAACAGATTACAGAAACAGAAACAGTACAGAAGCGAAAAGTAGCAAAGGCAAGGCCATCATCTCCTCAACCTTGATGACCTTGACCTTGATCCCTGATCTGTGTTCTGTCTTCGAGGTCCTTTACCATCATGTGGTCCCTGGGCGAAACCCTGACGAGGCGGGGCCTGGCCATGGGCGGGACCAGGACGGGGCCGAACAGAGCCAGGTGAGCCAGGCAAAGTGCTCGAAAGGCCTCCATTCCCATTGTACTTTGACCTCTCTCTCAGGTTCCTGAGCTCTGCTGCCTCGATATCGCCCCGTGGATCTCCCTCCGGTCCCTCTGAGGGCCAGGAGGACCCCTCCGACCGAGGGCGCCTCCTGAGAGGTCTGGCGCTGGGGGCGGTGGCGCTGGCCTCCTCCGCTCTTTTCTGGAGCCTGCAGCGGCGAGAAGAAAGAGAGCAGCCTCATCTCCATCGCCGCCTCACCCGTGCCTTTTGGGACGTCTGGAGAGGCTCTCCATTACAAGTACATGCCGCGGAGGGATTTAGAAGTGCGGAAATATTTCTATCTAGCCTTTTTGTTCGACTGACCGTTTTCAATTTTATCTGATAGAAAGCGGCGGCAGCGGCGGTTCCTCACGTCGCTACCAGTACAACTTCATCGCTGACGTGGTGGAGGAGGTGGCCGCGTCGCTCGTCTACATCGAGATAAAAGACCTGGGCGTGCGCGATTACTTCACTGGCCTACCCGTAACCAACTCCAACGGATCGGGATTTGTCGTCAAGGATGACGGACTCATCCTCACCAACGCACACGTGGTCATCAATAAGCCCAATGCCTCCGTCCAGGTCAGTAATGTGATGTTTATTGGTTTGTCGGGCCGGGTCGCGTTTTGCAACTGGAGGAGGGCCAATCTCAAAATCCCGCCGCGAAGTACGCGGCCACCATGGTCAAAATTCCGATGAGCTTCATGGGCGAAAGAGTGCAGGAGAGGAGTCCACACATGGCTCCCGTGACTGCCATGAAATCCTTGCTGAAGGTCACTGTCCCTAGTCCTTGCACTTTGGCGGCCTCCAGATCTCTCCTGACTTTCTCCAGGCTGGGCATCCCGAGAAGTCCCATGGCGACGATGGAGGCCGTAGCGAGGCGCCAGTATCCCAACATCAAGAACCAACCGACCAAGTACCCGCCGACAGAAGCAATACCGAAGTGTCTGACTTGGGGATCTTGGACCTTTTTTCCCACGTTCACACTGGCCCGAGCCATAGCGGTGTTTACCACGTCCATGCTGAATTTTTCACCGACTCATACTATCCATTTCCCATAGGTTTTATTTTCTCGGCAATGTTGCACTCAAAATTCAAATCTTCCAGTATCCTTTTCCCAAATGCAGTTTTCGTTTGCGGACTGTTTCGGAAAGAGTCCGGAACATGAGACGGACTCGTTGATTTTTCAAAATGACCTTACATGGATTTCAATTCGCTCTTTGCCGTGCACAGGTCCGGCTACAAGATGGACGAACATTCACCGGAGTGGTCGAGGACGTGGACGTCAAGAGCGACCTGGCCACGGTGCGCATACCCTGCAAGGGACTGCCCGTCATGCCGCTGGGCGAGTCTTCCTCCGTGCGCCCCGGGGAGTTCGTCATCGCCCTGGGATCGCCCCTCTCGCTCTCCAACACCATCACCACCGGCGTTGTCAGCACGGCCTCCAGGGCCAGGGACGAACTTGGCCTGAAAGACCGCGACGTGCCTGAGTACATTCAAACAGACGCTGCCATAACCTTTGGGAATTCCGGCGGACCCCTCGTGAACTTGGACGGTCAGGCCATAGGCATAAATTCGATGAAGGTCACTCCGGGTAAGTTAGTAGAACCGTAGTAAAAAAGGTTGTGCTCTATTGTAATGTGCATTTTTTTGTTTTTGCAGGCATCTCCTTCGCCATCCCCATAGATTACGCCAAAGACTTTCTTGCAAAATCAGTCGAGGCCCGCAAGGCCCGTCGTCAGCCGTCCAAGCACCGCCGCTACATGGGCATCACAATGCTCACTATCAACCCGCAAATCATCGAGGAGCTGCGCGCCCGCCTAGAGATGCCAGCCAGCGTCAACTCGGGAATCGTCATCTTCAGGATCATTCGCGGCTCGCCTGCGGATAGGGCTGGAATACTGCCTGGTACTTGATGTTTCTTTAGATATATAGGCTATAGTTACATTTTTTTCTTTAAAAAACAATGATTCTTACTAGGCGACATCGTCACGCACATAAACGGCTCCCCAATCCACGGCTCCACCGACGTCTACAAGCACCTCGAGGGGAACAAGGACCTTAAGATGCGGGTAGTGCGACGGACAAAATTCCTCGACATAACAGTTAGTCCGGAAATGCCGGACCAATGAGCGGCGTTTCCAAATAATGTATTTGGCTTTCTCTAACGACCTCCTAGCGGAAAAAAACACCTGTGATACCGAATTAGTCTTTGTCACCGTATTGGAAAATTTATATCATCACAGAATTTCACTTTCGTGGGGAGTGTGGCTAGACCTTCTCTCTGTCTTCTTTCTGCTCCAAAGCGCTGGCCTTGAGGCACTCCAGAAAATCTGGCAGCTCGTAATCGCGCCGCTGGTCCGCCATCTTCACCAGTGCCAAGAATGGAAGTTTGCGAATCTGTGTAAATCACTTTGATGAGTTAGAGAATCATTCATAGACGCTTGTCTCTCACCGTTCTTCCGCTAAGTCCAACGCATTCCTCGGCCGATTTCAGGAGCGCCTCGCTTGCCTCCCGGGCGTACCCTCCCTTGTCGGAGGCGGCCTCCTCCTTCGCGTCAGCCGGATTCTCTTTGCTCTGGGAGTTCTGGAGGGCCCTGAAGGGGAGGAAGCAGGACTCTGACGTCAGGAGCTTCTTCTCCATCAGTTCCTCGGCGCTGCCGCGGAGCATCTTGTAGACAGCCTCCTGAAGGTTAATTGAAAGAGGCAACGTGCAGAAATAAAACTATGTTTTTCCTTGTTTTACAACCTTGCAAGGCAGCCCGATGAACTTCTTGAGGTCAGCCCTGTCGACGAAGGCGAGGTCGATGGAGCCAGTGATGTTCGAGGTGGTGAGGAGCAGGACGTTGGGGTAGCGCTTCAGCTTGTCCAACTTCATCAGGAGCGAAATTAAATTAAAAAAGATTGATTTTTTGCGTGCTGAGCTCACCTGCGTCAGCATAGCGTTCACCACCCGAATGGCGTCGGAGGGCTCGAAGCCTGTGGACTTGCGCACGGCGGCCAGGGACTCGACCTCGTCCACCAGTACGCAGACGAAGGCCTGGGGGTCGTCCACAATTTCCTATACTCGTATGAACAGGAAATGTTTGTCAGTTGGGAGGAAACAGCTCAATGGAAACTAAACTTACCTGGATGGCCTCGAACATCCTCTGGACGAGCTTCCCGCTCTCTGAAAACCACTTTGAGAAGAGCGAGTGCGAGTTGACCTCGATGAGCTGGCCGTAGCGGTACCTGTGCGACAGGCGTATGGCTAGCTTGTGGGCCAGCGCCCGGCACAGGCTCGTCTTCCCCGTCCCGGGAGGGCCGTGGAGAAGTATTATTCTGCGATGGAAAACATCCGTGCCAACTAAAAAGAACCCTACAGGCAGTCCATCAACTGCTACCTGTTCCAACTGATAAGGTTGGAGTCGATGCCGTGGTCGGAAACCAGGAGGGTCGTCTCCACGTAGTTCATGAGGGACTTTTTAAGCCCCTCTTCGTAAATAAGGGATTCCCACACTCCCTGAAATGGAAAAGAAAAGAGAAAAAAGAAAGCCGATTAAGAAACTGTACAATAAAAGATACACAGCAGGTGCGGGAGGCGGGTGCCGAATCTCACACTTCCGATTCTCCCAAAATTTCGAATCTCCCATTTGAAAAAAAAATCTCTCACAGGAATCTCCCATTTACATAGAATTTTTTTAAACTCCCCTTCCGTATCTCCCAGTCCCACAGCATGCTGTTCGAAAATCCAATGCTCTCATCACCCACCTGCAGTTCTTCTGAAGGCAGCATCCAGTGCATGGCGGCTGTGATCCCGTTGCCGCCCTCCTCCCCGTCCTCAGGCTCCATCTCCTCGGGCTGGGCGCCGTCCACGTCAAGCTTGAAGACGTGCACCAAGAGCTATGGGGCGAATAAAAGTTCTATCAGGGCAAAACGACGACGAAGCCGACTTGTCTCACCCTGCACTCCTTGGTGAGGGTGACATCCTCCGCGGCGGGCGGCTCGTCGCACACCCACAGGTCCACCCGCTCCACGTGCCCGGACAGTCCGGGGTCGGGGCAGGGCCCGTCGCCCGCGCCCCCTTCCGCCTGCGGGATGACAGGGTGCGCCAGGGCCCTCAGGTCGGCCAGAGTTGCGCCGGGGATGTCCGCGGCGGCACGCACGGCGCGACGGAGCTGGTCCGGGTCCGCGCGGGACTTTGCGCGCTGCACCACCTCCACCTCGACAGACTGAGACGAGGACGAGGACGAGGGGGGCAAGCACGGGGGGCGCACAGAAGGCATACTAAGGCCAAGGCCAAGGTCAAATTCTTCTCAATCTCAATGTAATACGTATTTTAGACTTAGAGGCAGAGTTAGAACTTAGAGGTTCCTTGAATTTCAAACTTATCATTTTTTTGCGCTTTTCTTGTTTTTTTGCTCATGCGCAATGAAGTTTTTCTTTTTACGCATGCGCAGTTGTCTGTTTGGCTTGCTCGCTGAGCGCGCTTCAAAAAGACAAAACAAAGAAAAAAGGGCAGGAAGTGGAGGGCCAACAAGGAGTTCTCGCCCGCCTCCAACCTGATCCTGTCCCTGTTCCTGGCCTGTTCGCCGTCCTCAAACGCCCCTGGGCTCTTATATTGGACTGTGCGAGCACCTCTTACAAGGTACGCAAGGTATGGCATCGAGAAAGTGCATTTCCGTTTGGCCTTGGCTTGTGGCCTTGTCCTTGGCGTGATCTTATTTAACCTCTGGCGGTGTGTCCTCGCATGCCCTCCTCCTCCTTGTCCCCTTTGCATTCAGATGAGCTTTTTCTTTCGCGGAAGTCCCGTTCATCCCTCTCCATTTATCTTGGAAGCACTTGGCGGGCTTCCTACCAAGTCAAGGCAGGCTCCAAGGGGCGTACCTTTGGCTCTCTTGGCATTTAGTTGTCTCCATCTTTATCTAACACATGGATCCCACCAAGTCCCCCGTCCGTCCCCTGCTGCGTCTGCCCCTGCCTTCCCTGGCGAGACTATGCGTGGCACCCCCTGTGGCCGCCTTCGCCTTCTGCCTGGCCCACGCCGCCCTCCTCGACGCCGAGCGCGCCAACTACACGCACTGCCGCGTCTGGAACTTTGCGCCGTCCGTCTCTGCCGCCGTCGGCACCTCCGGGCTCCGCTCGGCTGCCTGGCGCATCTGCCTGGCGGTCCACGCGGCGCCCAGGCTGCTGGTAGCGCTCATGTACCGCGCCAGGAGGCTGGAGATGGCGTCTATAGCCGGAGGAGGAAGAGGGGCTGCGGTGCACCTGACCTTCTGGGTTCATCTGGTGGAGCTGTTCGGGCTCCTGCTGCTCAGCATGGTGTCATCCAAGGAGCACTACATTGTACGGGCGAAATTATCTTAGGAGACTGCTCACTAGATTTCCTGGCGCTCTTTTTTGGGTGGGGGCTTCTTTACAGTTCCAATAATGATCAAATATTGTTTTGGGCAGTCTCCTGACACGTTTGTTGCTCATAGGCCCACAAAGTCGGGTTCATCTTCTTCATCGTGGCCTCCACCGCTCACATTCTTCTCTCTTTGTGGATCGATGGAAAGGCTGAGCCTTCAAAGCGCTCGGACAAAGAATGGAAGAGTTTCTCCATCAAGAAGCGCTTTGCTAGGCTATACGTCTCAGCTTTGGGAAGTGCCCTGTATTTCTTCAGGAGGCACAACGGTTACTGTGAACCAGGAATATATAGTCTGTTCTCCATCTGTGAATACGTCATTGTACTGTCCAACATGGGCTTCCACTACATGGCAAGATATGACTTTGAGAAAAAAGTGCTTCAAATATAAGGTGCTCTGTATATCACCTACGATTCGTGGAAAGCCGGTGATATTGAAAAAAATACTGTTTATTTCAGCCATGCCTGGGCCGCATTGGAACTACCAGGTCAACCAGGCCGGGTCCGACATCGACGACTGCCGCCGCAAGCTGGACTACCTCCTCAAGGGCGACGGCGATTCCGATGGCAGCGCGGCAGAGGTCTTCCGCAGCGGCAACACTGTGGTGGAGATCGCCATTAAGACCAAGAAAGACCGCCGGGGCGGAGAGGAGAGGAAGAGGATCGAGGAGGACAAGAACCAGTGGGTCAGGACGCCGGAGAAGAAGTTGGTCAAGAGGACGACCGTAGTGGAGAGACTGACGGAGGCAGAGGCCGACAAGCGCGGGATGAAGTGGGGCAAGAGCCTCGCCACTGGACAAATCCCTCCAAGGTACATTAATTTCTAACCATCGTCGTGTAGTCAAAATAACAATTTATCATCCGCACCACAGGCCTTCGTCCAAGTCCAGCCGCCGCTCCAGATCGACTGGCGAGGGCGACAAGGGCTCGTCCGAGGACCGCAGGGGCCTCGAGCTCCGGTCGGCCCGCATCCTCCTGCGGCAGCTCAGGTCGGCGCTTGAGGCCAGGAACGAGGGCAAGAAGTCCGACCCGGCGGCCGTGGAGTCACTCCTAGACGACGTAGAGTTTGTACTGGCAGGGAGGACGACCAAGGAGAAGGTAGCAGACTCGGCCCTGGCGACTGGAAGCGCTTTCAAGTCCGTGGTGTCTTCTTCTGGCAAAGGCAGCGCGAACAAGTCGATTGACAGCCTGTAAGTGTCACTTGAGACTTCTCGCAAACACATGCAAAGTAATTGATTGCTTTGCAGTAGAACCAAGGGGGAGGTGGAAAAGACTCGTGTCGATCTCAAAGAGAGCCAGGAGAAATGCGCCGAGAAGGACAAGCTTATTTCCGACCTGAAGCAAGCGCTGGACCGCCTCACAACCAACAACAACGACATGGTTGAGCTACTCGAAGGAAAGGTAAGCTGGTCTTTTCCCAAAGCATACGGTAGTCATTCTTCTTTCTTTCGTCTTTTCTCACTTTCACAAGGTTTCTCTCGAGGAAAATCTCGCTCGAGTTCAGGAAGAGAACCTCGCGCTGTCCAAGACCCTTACTGCCAACAAGGCCCTCCTGTCCAGCATGGCGACGGAGCTGGCCAAGAAGGAGAAGGAGAACGCCAAGCTGAGGCGGCTGATCTCTGAGATGCAGACCACGCTCAACATGGACCTGGAGCGGTACGCGGCCAAGCGGCTGGCCAACCCGACGCCGTCGCCCAACCAGCTGCTGCCGGCACCGTCCCTCGGTGCCGTGGCGTCGGCTTCGGACAGCAGCCTACTCCAATTGAGGGGCGGTGACGCAGCAGACGGCGGGAGAAAAGCCAAGAGGACTTCTCCTCTGGAGGGCGACGTCAGCTCCATCATATCAAGTACTTCGGACGACTCTGCCATTGAGGATATATCGAGGTAAAAATTCATTGTCGTTTCATATGAAAATCGCTATTGAATATGGATACTAGGAATTAAGAAAAACATTTCCGAATGTCTATTTCTCAGATCAAATCCGTCTTCCAAGAGTACCCCTCCTGTTCAAGCCTCAGGGGACCAGCAAAATCAGGAAGGACAACCCCAGGCAACCCTGGCTCCGAAACCAACGGAGGCAATCATATCTGATGCCCGGAGTATCCTCGGAAAACTCCAGTCCTCGACCAGAGTCCAGAAGAACCAGCAACCCTCGCACACTTTCAAGAATGCCTCTCAGGAAAAGGCAGTTGATACTTACGGGACCAGAGAGCCGCACGTCACCGTCGCTGCCAAAGATTCGGGCCCAAGCTCCAAGGAGTTTGACTCCCTGGAGAACAACCTCCAGAACTTCCTCCATCGAATGCGAAATCGCCCCGTTCTGGACGTCACCGTGCCTGACCTGCCAGCCTCCCGCAGCTTCCACTCAGTGTTCACCGCCACCAGCGGCGACGAGACCGCTGCTACCGCCAATGCCACGGACAAGGAGGAGGTTTCATTCGTCGCTGCAGGCGCTGGCGGCGCCACCCTAGACCAGGGCACGCTGAGCGAGACCAAGTTCAGACAGGGGCTGGAGGCTAGTCTCTTCTTCACGTCGGAGGACGAGAACGCGACCGCCGTGGCGAAAAAGGGCCTGAGCGACTGAGGAAGAGAAGTGCGTTTAAATTGTGCCTCAGTTCTTTTCTTTTTGGCTAATTAGATATTTTTACACGATGAACAAAAACACGCAAAATTTTAGTTTTGACAATATATGACGACGTACGGATTTTTTGCCTGGAATGGGAAACTTTATAGGAAGTTTTTCATTCATAGATGATCTTTTTGAACTCGTCAAGAGTCATGTCTTTGCGCAGACCAAGGTAGTACATGTCAAATATGTGTTCCACTTTTCCCCACATATCCAGGGACAGTTGTACGGTTTCTCCCATGGCCCCAAATCTCTTGCCCTGCGAATCTTTGGCCAACGCCGACATTGCCTCTTTCTTATATGAAAGGGGAATGTTCATGGAGTTCAAAAGCTTCTCTGTTTCCTGTTCTGGGTTCGCAATTAGATTTTCGTAAAGTACCACATGTTTGAAGATTTCTCTCGTCTCCAAGTAGCAGGCAAGAGAGCTCGCGTACACGTGCACGAAACCCTCCTCGTACGTCATCGGCTTGAAGAACTTGCTCATCATTTTGGAAATATAGTCGTACTTGGTTCGGTGTGGGTATGAGAGCTGGTGAACCAACTGGTTCCAATACAGCCCAGATTTCGCATATAGAGAGTTGTTGACGGACTTCAGTACCTTCATCAAGGAATGGATGGAGGAACGAGGATGTCTGGTGTTGAAAACCAGGTTCATTTCCGGAAAGAGTTTGTGGATTATTTCAAATTGAGGAGCCGATATGCACGTCATTTTGATGAAGATTCTGTCTATGTCCATTCCAGGCTCCACCTTGCACAACAGTTTCATGCAGCTCCTAATCAACTTGTTATAAGTGTCCCATGAAAAGTATCCTAGGTTGTAGCGCTCTTCCAATCTCGACAAACACCATGGCTCAGACATGGACCTGGTTTTGGGGATCCTGCTTATCATTTGCGATATCAGCGTTGACCCACATCTAGCTGTGAACTGGAGAAGAGACACTTCAATTTTGGGATCTCCGACCTCATCTGCCAATTTGAAAAAGTCTTCCTGTTGCATGATTATAAATTTCTTAGCCTGATCGTAGTGAGCGTAGAACACAAACGGAAACTTTGTCAGGTCGTAGACGTCAACAGCAGGGTCTGTGACGCAAAATGTAACAGTTTCCTTGTCCATGAAGTACAATGTGACATTCTTGTTCTCGAGGATGTACTTTGGGTCCAGATACTTCTCGTGCACGTACAGGAAGTTGATGAGTCCGTGTGGGATCATGTCAACAGGATGCGCTTTCCACAAAATATTCACCATTTGGGCAGTTTTCTGGGAGCTTTTGGCAGCCTCTCTTACTCCCCTTGTACCTTTGGTGAAGGAGAATCCAATTGTGGAATCCAGAATAAGATCAACCACCCCTAAAGAGGCCTTTAAAAACAGCAGAAACCAATAGCAGAATAGATCCTCCATATTCATGCAGTGTGTGCTTGTCTGCGAAAAGTTTCCAATCGAGATTTTCGTTTCTCTGAGTATCCCTTAGTGTTCTCCGCGGGTCAGTGTCGACTGTCGAATAAATGTCCTGTTGCTAGCCGCATGCCGCAATCCTAAAATTAGACTAGACAATCTGCTTCAAATTGCAATCGCCTTTGTTCACAAACCCACTGTGCACACCGACAGAGTACATACGGTACGTGCGGTACAAGGTTCGCAGGATACATGCGATAAAGCGATAGTATTTTTTGACCTGAAAATATGTCATGATTTTTATATTCTCTATCCCCTATCACTTTTTCAATCATCATCACGCGTTCAACTGTAAAATGAGGCACAAATGTCAAAATGAGAAGCCCAGCATTATGGAATCAATCAAGTTTGCAATTCGTAGTCTCCGCTCTTTCCGCCAGTCTTCTTTATGAGCTTGACCTCCCTTATCACCATGTCCTTGGAGACGGCCTTGCACATGTCGTACACCGTCAGGGCGGCTACGCTCGCCCCGGTCAGAGCCTCCATCTCCACCCCAGTCCGACCTAGATCGAGAAAAATGCTACACATATACAAAAAAAAATTATACGGGAAAGGGGAAAGTAAAATTTCTTACCGTAGGTTTTTGCCAGGCAACGGATGTGCACGCAGGGAACTCCGCTGGGATCCGGCACCAGGCTGACGTCCACCTTGGTCAGGGGGAGCGGGTGGCACAGCGGGATGAGGTCGGACGTCTTCTTGGCGCCCACGATCCCGGCCAGCTGCGCCACGGAGAGCACGTCTCCCTTCTTCATGGAGTTTTCCAGCACGAGCTGTGAACGAAAGAAAACAATAACCACACAAATTTAAATTATCTGTAGCAACTTTCTGGTTACCTGAAATGCCTTGTCCCCAATGTCAATGGATGCCACCGCGACCGCCGTCCTCTCTGTCTCTCGCTTGGCGGACACGTCCACCATGCTGGCTTTTCCCTTGTCATCCACGTGGCTCAGCCCTCCTCCCACGTCGCTTGCTGCTCTGGAGATGAAGCACCTCAATACACCATTCCGACACAGCACGGCGAAATGGAACAAGCTGGCGTTCATCATGATTGGAATCAGTGCACACAAGTAGGAATATCCAAGGACTTGGAATATCACAACCGCCTGACAATCACTTTAGTTCTTCCACTTTGCGTTGGAGGTGGTGAGGATATGCTGGGCGTAGAACCACTCTGGCGAGCTCTCCCTCAGCCTGTCCCGCAGTGCCTCCAGCCCGCGGCGGTCGCCCTTCTGCGCCAGGCAGTCCACCACGGCGTTGGGCACGTTGAACTGGCGCGCCTGGAACTCCCTGGCGCCCACGTCCTCTACGTAGCCCAAGAAGGTCTGCAACACGTCCTGAGGGGCGCCCTCCTCGTGCAGTACCCGCACCAGAGCGTATGTGTCGACTGCAGAGGTCGTGGACTTCTTCCCTCCCAACCAGCCTTTCCAGCCCTAAACGAAAAGTACAAACCTTTGGTTGGCTCAATCTGCTTAGAACAGATTGATATTTTTTGTACTGTACCTTGGTGACGATGAGTTCCTCACAATCCTTCCACTCCTTCTTCTTAGCGCGCGCCAACAGGGCTGCCCAGATGAATTGCTGCTCAGTGAACTTATGTTGCTGTGAAAAAAGAAGAAAAACGCGATATGACGCCGTCATCCCTAATGGCAACGAAAAGCGTCCACCTACTTTTTTCAGTGCCACTGGCGATTGAAGCAGGTTCTCCTCCTTCCTGTAATGGTGGTAGCACAGATAAACAAGTGCCCTGGTGGCGGTCTCCCTCCCTTCCGGCACTCTGATCCTGATTTGAGAGTTGGCGATATTGGGATCCTTGGCGTCTGCGGCCAGGACGGGGGCCAGGCGCTCAAGCAGGTTGCAGTGCTCCACCAGCAGCTGGGAGTCGGGGTGGCCGTGGAAGTGGTTCTGTAGGGTGCTCTTGATCCGACGGGTGCGCTGCTCCGGATTCTCGATGGAGCAAGCGTGCCTGTCGATGGGCGGAATAAAAAGTCAGTTTAGTGAAAGCTCCGTGACAAAAAATAGATTGCCATTTAGTATACCTGTAATTAACCAGGGCGGCTTCTTCGTGTCTCCCCAGGGACACCAGAAGATCGCTAAGTTCGCCGATCTTTCCTCGCTCCTCCAGGTGGTTGGCGAGGTGTCGCAAGGCGACGGGGCGCGTGGAAATTACCTCCAGGAAGCGGGAGGAGCTGAGCGTGCGGTGGGCGAAGAGGGTCACCGTCAGGATGGCGTCGCCGCACAGGAATTTAACGGCCTCGTCGATCAAGTCAACCTTGTCCTAATAACATGGTATTCTCGAAAAGAATCTATTCTTTTCAATTTTCGAGGAATACCTGTAGCGACTTGTAGAGCTCGAGGGAGTACCGCTTCCCGAGGAAGATGTTCTGCACGGTCTCCTTGGGATGGATGGGCGTGAAGCGCGACTGCTCGACCTTGACCAGCTGGCGCCGGAGCTTGGTAAGCTCAGACCGGAGCTCGCGGGGGTCGTTGGAGAGGAACTCGGTGCCAGACGAGGGAGAAGTCGAAATGTTGACCGCTGGAATGAAATGGAGAAAATATGTAGTACAACACAACTAACTTAGAGGCAGCGTTTGCCAACGTTTATTCCAAATATATTCGCAGGTCAGCGCCACCAAGGCACAGGCACCTGTGCACGCAAAAAGAACAAAGCCGAGTTGAATTTGTCCCAACGTCACTCCAGGGACGGTCACCGTCTTGTGCCCGATGATTTCCCTGAACCACTTGTTCTCGAGCCTTCTTATTTCCCCCCTCTCGTGCATCCTGATCAGGCCCCTATCAAAGACGCTCCTGAAGGGACTGCGCTTCGGCAGCATCAAGCTGTAAGGTACGACGACGGGGTTGCAGAATCTCAAGACCTCTATCGTGTCCTTCCCCAAGTCGTTGAGCTGCTGCATAACCCTGCTCTTGGAGGCGAACAAGATGCTGTTCGGCACTGACTTAAGCTCCAGCAACGTCTCTTTGAAAGAAGCAGCTTGAGTTTGCCGAAATTCTTCAGAATTGTACTTGCTGTCGGCATCGCGAATCAGCGGGTCCTTCATGTCAAAGTTGTTTCTAAAGACGCCCTCGTCCCCCCTGGCAAGCAAGAGCGTCCAGCCTTCCATTTTCAGGCCGGCACGGAGGTCCGAAAATGGAGACTCCGGCTGCTGGGCTAGGAACATGGTCAAGGCGCCGCCGTAGAAGGCGGATATTACGGTAAAGAGCAATCCTGCGACCAGGGAGCACACCTGGAGGGAGCCCCTCCTGTCCCTGCCATTCTCCTTGGGCGCCTCCGCCCCCGCCATGACGAACCCCAGCCCGCCCATGACTGCTACGACGGCCACCCAGGCTTCCGCCTTGAAGGGCCGCACCAGGAAGAGGCGGTCGGCGAACTGGAATCGCCCCAGTTCGGCGAAGCAGTGCGCCACCTCTGCCCCGGAGCTCAGGCTGAAGTCGGCCCACTCCCTCCTCTCCGTCGTCTCCACCCAGGCAGAGAGGGGGATGTCGATCTCTCTCCTCAGGGTCCTGCCGATGAGACCGGGGGTCTCCGCCAAAGATCCGTTGGCGCCCGGCGGGGGGAAGCTTCCCCACGTGTCGGTCTTCTCCCTATTTCCGGTCCAGGTAAAATTTCCTCTGACTGACAGAAGGTTTAGAAGGTCGACGGAGACACCTTGCAGGTCGCACTTTGTGCCATTTGAAGGACAGTTTTGAAGTATCACGAAAGGGCTGTATTCGAGGGTTTCGACTCTCAGCTCAACCCCCATGGCATCGTGGAGGCAAGGGGGTCTTGGGGCGCTGGAGGGGTCGAAAGTCACTTCGCACTCCAAGTCTTCTCGATTGCCCCTGCGGGTAAAAATTCTGTAGAAACTTCCTCTTGCCAAGGAGCTTGGTGAGGCGGCGAAGAATGAAATTGGGTACGAAATGTTCGCCCAAAGGGAACGAAGGTGAGAAAGCTCCTTTGCCAAGTATAAAGTTGAGTCAGGAAACTCTTCACCCATGAAAATTGGTAAATTTTCTTGGGAAATTACGAAATCCGCTTCAGACTTTGGAGCAACTTCATATTTCACAAGAAAATGGGAAGCTTTCGCCAATCTTTTAAAGAATCTTGTGTGAGCTTTTGCAGACGCGATTGAGACGTTATTCCACTGCAAAAAGTCCAGAGCCTTGACCAACTGATCCACATGGTTTGCTCGCCAGGAATGGCAAATCACAGGAATCTCGCTACAAACAAGTAGAACGAGACTCATTACGAAAAACTTTCTAATACATTTCTTGGACGACATTTGGTCCTGTACAATCGGACCTCGACGATCTTGTTTCAAACGATACGGAGCGTATGTGTACAGAAACCTAACGCACGTCGTCTATCGACAATGGGAAAAAATTGAACGGCAATCGACATAACCAATAGGCAAACGGCCTCGCCTACACACAGGACGACGACACTACTTTACCAAACGGTCGGCAATCCATTTGTCGAGAAAGGAACCTACCCAAATTTGAGATATTCTTCAGGCAAGGAGGCGTGCCTGCTCTGTATGCTACAGTGCAAGGCAAATATTGTGTCTGAGCAGACCCTCTTATATGCACATACAAGGTTCCTGTAATACATTTGAGGCAATTGCTCAAACCACGAAACATGAACGTAA
>JAAUYB010117784.1_pt1 | contig 19598 bp, 19 predicted proteins | sample 7278071 | NCBI WGS metagenome assembly JAAUYB01 (sample SAMN14350121, study PRJNA611818) | marine sediment metagenome | isolation source: surface marine sediment (1.8m) | place: French Polynesia: Moorea | collected 2018-08
CAATGATTAAAATATCAGGGGATAAACCCCTTAATGAGTCAATGGATAACCCTTCTACCAATTGCAGATTGGATAGGGAAAAGTCTCCGGTGTATAATAACTTATAAGTACGCTGCGGGGTATGATAACTTATAAGAATAGAAGCAGCCCCAGGTAAATGTCCTGCTCGAAATAATTGCACAGTCAGATTTTCCAACAAATCTTTGGGCTTTTCCCAAGACAACCCTTGACAAAATATAGTTGTCTTAGAAGCACTTTTTTCTGGCCAATTAAGGGGTAAAAGTTGTTTTGTTACCTGACTCCCATAAATAGGCAATGTGGGGAATGCTTCATGAAGTGCCATTAAACCCCTGGCATGATCACCATGGGCATGACTACACAATACTACATCTACAGGAGTTTGAGTTTGGCTAACTAAGGGGGTGACATCCCTTAAACCACAATCTAGTAAGATACGATAAGGGCCTAATTGTACCTGTAGACAGACCCCTTCGTGATCATGACCAACTCCATAGGGCAAACAGGATATACGGGTTGGACGATGCTCAGTAGTAGGAGAATGTTGACTCATAGACACTTTTAGTCTGCCTTTCAAGGGGCTTAATGTAGTATCAAGGATAACAAAACTCTACTAGACAAAACATTTATGACTAATGGGCTGAGCCATTACCATCATAATTATCAGAGTCATAAAATCCGTTCTTGGTGCCAAAAAAGAGACAAGACACAGTAAAGAGAACGGTTAAGACAACTAAAATTAATTTAACATCCATAATCAAATTTTTCCTCACTGAAAATATTTTAATAGCCATTCTACAATATCCTTCTGGGGTTGACAGTGTGAGCATTCCCCCTAAAACATTTAATTTTTAATGGTTTCTGTCACGGAATCTGATCTTGAATCGTCAACGGGTTCAGCAAGAGGGACTTCTTCCACTTCAGATAAAGGTTCAGCAGTCAATTCTTTGGACACTTTACTTCCCCCGGAGAGACGTTTGAGTAGTTTTGGACGAGGATCATGGAGAAGATAGGTAATTTCATCTCCTACTTGCCAATCTTGCCTTGCTTGGATGACTTGTAAACTCCCTTTTCGTTTAATGAGAAGGGGTAAAACCTCTCCTGCTCGAATTAAAGCTTGAAAATGGGCTTGTTTAAAGGATAATTCTGGTTCTTGAAAATGGGTAATCCCTAACTTAAATTGCCCTTCCGTTAAATATTGATTCCAAGTTTTAATCAACTTTTGATCAACAAAAGCCGGACTTACCTTGGTTTTGCTGGTTTTATTGGTGGTGCTATCCTGGGGAGAATTACTGGGGAAGATAGCAAATACTCTGGGAGGTTTGAATTCTTCTACTGCACGCTCTGCTAAGACTAAATTAACTTGACCATTGCTCGTCAAAGCCATAAAAGTTCCCATGGACTCAATGCCGGCCTCTTCTAAGACATCGGGGTCTAATGCGCTACTTTGAAACACCGATAAGCCTTCTAATTCAGCCTCATGACAAGCTTCAGGATCTGTATCAATTAACACTACAGATTCCCCGCGCTGCTCAAATAATCTTCCCATGAGTCGTCCCAGGGCATTACAACCAACAATAACCGCCCCTGTGGCCTCAACCGCCGTAATTTTTAGTCCCTTAGCCACCCAACGGGCAGATAATCCCTGAATAAACACCGTCATCATGATGGTCAGGAATACCAAGGCTTTAATAGAATCACCTCCATTAATCCCTTTTTGCGTTAGTAGAATAGCAAATAAAGAGGCAACAGAAGCCGAAACAATTCCCCTAGGGGCAATCCAACCTAAAAAGAATTTCTGTCGCCAATTGAGGTCACTATTAATGGTGCAGAAGGCAATACTAATCGGTCTTACCACCCACATTAGGGTAAGCACAGCCCCAATACTGCCCCATCCTAGGGCGAAAATACTATCAATGGAGAGATCCGCCGCCAAGAGAACAAATAGCACTGAGACACATAAAACGGTCAACTGTCCCTTAAAGCGTCTGAGAAGTCGTTCCTCAGGAATAGATGAAGCCCTGAGAACAATACCCGCTACCACCGTGGCCATTAACCCTGATTCACTGAGGCTGAGTTGGGCTAAGCCGAATAAGCCCCAAACCCCGGCCAGAACCACTAAATTTCTCAATTCCTCCGAAAGAAAACCAGTATTTTTCAGGATAAAGCCCAGTAAAGCTCCACTAATTCCCCCAATAATGGCACCAATGCTCAATCTTAGTAACAACCCGCTAAAAATTTCTACAGGACTAGCATTACTGTTGAGGATAGTATCAAGAACCACCACAGCTAAAATTGCCCCTACTGGATCAATGAGAACCCCTTCACTTTCCAAAAGGGTTGCCACCTTACGATCTACCGCCACTTGTTTGAGGAGAGGCCCGATCACTGTCGGCCCTGTGACCACTACCAAGGCAGCATAGAGAAAAGCAATGGACCAGGGAAATTCTGCTAACCAATGGGCAGCCATACCACCACCCACAAGGGTGATGAGGGTACCAAAGGTGACTAAATTACGAAGACTGCCTGAGACTCGTCCTAAATCTCGTAATTCTAAATTTAAACCGCCTTCAAAGAGAATAATGGCTACAGACAAGGCCACTAAAACTTCTAAACCAACTCCGAGTTCATGGGGATGAAGAAAATTGAGACCATCTGTGCCCAATAAAATACCAAACAGGAGCAAAAAAACAATACTAGGGACTTTTAGAAATTCCGCAATGACTTGGGCGCTGATACCGGCAAGAACAGCCATCACAATTTGCAGGGTGAGTTCAAAGGATACTTCCATAGGCTTATTACTGATGGCAGACAACTTCTACAGGATGTGCTGGCAAATAACCTCCACAATTAGTTTGACACTCCCGCCGATAAATCGAGGGATTCTTGGTTCAACGAGTCCACTTAACCTAAACCCCTTGCAGTATCTAAGTCAGAGGTGGTTCTCTCCCCAAGCGTTAACTTTGGGTATGCCCTACCCTAGTTGCCTAAAGGCAAATTTTGTTTGAGTTTTAATACTGGTTGTCTAGCTCCTGCGAATCTTTTACCTACTTTCAGGATGCACAAAAAATGTGCTACTAGAAAAACAAATGTAGAACCATCTAGATTCGGTTATCAAGGTGCAGCTTGTTGTAACGGCTTAAGTTACGAGGTTTTTTACGTGGTTGATTACCTTTCCACATTCGTCATTATAGAGCAAAAACAGAGGTGATGACATAGATCCTGCCCGCGATTCATCCCGCCGATAAATCGGAGGTCTTCTCGCGGAAGAAAGATAAAATCACTGGAGCAATTTGCATGAAAAGTTAAAAAATAGGGGTTGACTCTAGGGTGATTTCTTTTGCTATTTTAACATTTAGATTCTAGTGCCATTGAAGGCAAATTCTTTTTAATCTATTTGTAAAATTTTTTGACCCATGAACCCGAAAACATTTACTTGGCATCCTTTAAAATCTTTACATCCGAGGGGCGAAACTTGGCGTATTGTCTGGTGTTGGGTTGGTTTATTGGGCGCGGCTCTCATTTTATTTGGGTTCAACCTTGATAGTTCTCCCTTACTAGAATCAGAGGAGGTTATAGCTCAATTAGCTCAGGAAATGGCTCAAAGTCGTTTTCTGTCAGGAGATTGGCTTTTTCCTACCTTAAATGGTAACCCCGATCATCAACACCCTGTTTTGGGACTTCTTTCCTTGACCATTGCTGGTTATGGGGGGGAGTTTACTCCTGGAAGTCTCCGTTTGGTAGGAGCCACGTTTGCGGCTGTTTCTGTGCCGTTATTATATGCAGTGGCACGGGAAATTTTTGTGCTTTGGCGACCGGCATTTTTTAGTGCTTTAATTTATTTGACTCTCTTTCCAGTAGTACGTTGGGGACGTTTGGCCACCTTAGATGGAATTGTCCTTTTTTGGTCCATGCTTACGGTTTTGTGTCTATTGCGATCGCGTCGTGATTTTCGTTGGTCTTTAGGGGTCGGTTTAAGCTTAAGCGGTTTATTTTTAACTCAAGGTTTGATTGCTGTTTTATTTACAGTCCTATTAATTACTTTTGTCGCTTGGGATACCCCCAGATTATTAAGTTCTATCTATTTTTGGGTTGGTATTTTTCTAGGTATTTTACCCGCTTTAACCTGGTATTGGATGCAATGGCTAATGTACGGAAATACTTTTTTGAATAGCGTATTTTTCCACTCATTCCAAACAGGTTGGGGTAATTTTTTCTACTCCTTGAGCTACTATCCTGTCGCTGTTCTTAAATATTCTTGGCCTTGGTTGATTTTTGGGATTTATGGAGGTAAACTAGCCTGGAAGTCAGTTAACTGGGGATGGGGGAAATTAATTTTAGTTTGGGGCGGTGTTTATGGAGGAATAATTTGTTTACTTCCTCTCGATTCTATGGGTTATCTTTTGCCTTTTTATCCTTGCTTAGCTTTGGCAGGTGGCATCATGTTAAGTGAAGTTAATAATTTACCTGATGATCTTCCCTACCCTCAATCTTGGTCTTGGACTTTGCTGAGTTTATCAGGGTTAATAAGCTTAATTAATCTTTGTATTATGCTTAATTTTCCTTGGGATTTTCCCTTACCCTCTCACCGTTTTTTATTAGTTTTAACGTTAATAGCCATAGCATTTACTTGGTTGGTGACAGCAGCTTTAATCAGGAGACGAAATTCGCAATTTATCGCGGTTTTATTCTGGGGAATGTATGTTAGTTTAACTTTAGTAATTAGTTCACCTTATTGGCTGGGAAACAATATCTATTTTTGAGAAAATAAAAAATCCCAGAGACCAAGGCCATTGGGATTTCTGTTTCATCCTATGAGAAAATGCCTATTGAATTTCTTCAACAGAACGCTGTAGGATTTTCTCATCAACAGCCTCTTGCTCTTGCCGTTGTTGGGCTAATAATTCTCGCGCTTTTTGCTCAACTTCTTCTTTTTGATGGGCCTGTTCCACTTCAAACGCCCGACTAACCATTTTTTGATGGCGTTGTTCATCGGTTAAATGTTCTTGGGCCATCAATTCCCGTGCTTTTTCTTCGGTATTCATCACTGATTTCTCCATTGCTCGGAACATATATATTCTATCATTGGGGATCACAAAGCCACGACTTTGCGTTACATTATCATTGAAGAGAAAACAACCCGTTATCTGTAGCTTCCTAATACAAAAAATTAGCCATAACGACTCAGAAGAGGCATAATAGAACGGGTGAATGAGGAGGAATCGGGACTTCACTAAGTCTCTAGCACTATGGAACACTCTACTAATCAAGGGACTGCTACTAATCATAGGGCTGTGTTACAAAGAATTGCCCTACGAACGGGTAAAATGCCATGGCAACTGTGGGCGCTCGCCTTAATTGTGGTGTCTGGAACTGTGGGCTTTACTGCTACATCCATGTTGTTAAAATTGCCTAAGTCACCTCAATGTGTTCGCATTTTCTGGCCCATCGCCTCAGCGTCAATGCGAATTTATTGCGCCCAAATGGAAGCAGAACAGGGCAATGTAGAAGGTTTTCTGCGAGGGATCAATTTGGTGGAGGCCTTACCCGATGATCACCCTCTACGACATGAAATTAACCGCAATGTGGAAGAATGGGCTGTCGCTATTCTGGATATTGCTGAAAAGGAGTTTCAACAGGGTAAGTTAGAAGATTCTATTAATACAGCCCGTCGTATTCCTGATTATGTTCAAGTTTATCAGGTGGTAGAAGAACGGATCGAAAAGTGGCGCAGTATTTGGGGAGAAGGGGAAGAAATTTTTGCTAAGGTTGAAGAAGAATTACGTCAATCTAACTGGAATCTGGCTTTTAGAGAAGCGGTAAAACTTCTGGATGTGTCTAATAAATACTGGGCGACAACAAGATATGATGACACAGTTAATAAGATACAATTAGCCCAGGAAGAAAGCAGTAAACTGGATAATGCTTATCGTATATTGCGTCGTGGGGGACTAGATAACTGGTTAGAGGCCATCGCTGATGCCGAAAAAATTGACCCTGAAAGTTATGCCTATCAAGAAGCTCAAAATTTAATCGAAGATGCCAAAGATAAAATTATCGATTATGTTGATGGGTTAATTGATGATCGTCGTTGGTCAACTTTATCTGATGTGGTAAACCAACTCCCTGATGGTCTCGCTTTGGCCGATGAGATCGAGGACTGGAAAACCATTGCTAGTGCTGGTTTAGATGCCCAAACAGGGACCGTGGAAAATCTAGAAATTGCCATCCTTGCTCTTGAAGAAATTAAAGAAGATCGTCCTCTTTATCAAGAAGCGCAGAATTTTATCAGTCGTTGGACATTAGAAATTGAAGATATTGCCCATCTCCAAGAAGCTCGAAATTTAGCGGCTGGGGGCAGTATCGATGATTTGAACGCGGCCATCGCTTCAGCAGAATTAATTCCTTCTAGTAACCCCCGTTATCAAGAAGCAAGACAAGAAATTCGTCAATGGACGAAAACTATTGAATTAGAACAAGATCAACCCCTTCTCGATAAAGCTCGCAGTTTAGCTTTAGGAGGCAGTATTTCTGACTTACGACAAGCGATCGCTCAAGCACAATTGATCGGTTCAGGGCGCGCTCTTTCTAATGAAGCACAACAAGAGATTAAACAGTGGCGTGCTACTATTCAACGCAGAGAAGATCAACCTATTCTCAATCAGGCGATCGCTTTAGGGAGTGCTAAGGACTATGAGGCAGCTATCCGTGCTGCTCAACAAATTAGCTCAGGACGGGTACTTTATCCAGAGGCACAAAATAATATTAGTCAATGGCAAAGGGAAATTCGCGCTCAACGAAACTTACAAGAAGCTTATTTGATCGCCCAAGCTCAAACCCCTCAAGCTTTGGTTTCTGCTATTTCTGTGGTGCGGAAAATTCCCTCTTCAACGGATGTCAGTTCCCAAGGAAAACAAGCTCTTGATCGTTGGAGTTTTCAATTATTATCAATGGCACAAAAAATGGCTAATCGTTCTTTGTTACCCGAAGCGGTGAAATTAGCGAAAATGATTCCCACTGATAGTGCGGCTTATAGTTCGGCCCAAGCACAAATTAGGGTTTGGAATGAGCTTTTACAACCCCCAGAACCTGAAATTCCCCCTTCTTTGGCTCCTCAAAATGAATTTATCCCTATTATGGACTCTGATACTTCTGATGTTGAACCCTAAGATGAAGTCTGGATAAATAAAGCTAACATTAACTTGACAAAAATTCAATTCTTGGTAATAAAGGATCTTTGACTAAGCCAATTCCTTGAAAACTCCATCGTTGTAAAATACCTTTTAATTGGGTTCCTGAACTAGATTCTACTATGAAGCGATCGCTGACATCTGAACCATGAGTATTCAGATAACTTAGGGCTTCAAAATGTTCCTGAAACACCAACAAATAGCTAACAGGAGCTTCGTCTTCTCCTTTGTTAATGTGGGCAACTAAATATTTTCCATCCACTTTAGAACGAACGACATAATAAGTTTCTGAAAGCATATTTTTCTATTTTAGGTTTTCTAACTTAATGCGAGGATCAACCACTTTTAATAATAAATCAGCTAATAAATTACCCACAATTAACATAGTAGCACCCATAGTTAAACTGCCCATAACTAAGTAGAGATCCTGTGCGGTAACTGCTTGTAAAATTAAGCGTCCTAACCCTGGCCAATTAAAGAAAAATTCAGCAATAAATGCTCCTCCTAATAAGCTAGCAAATTCAAATCCTAATAATGTAATTAAGGGGTTAATTGCATTGCGTAAGGCATGAATATAGATAACTTTATCTTCTGGGAGTCCTTTGGCTCTTGCTGTTTGAATATAATCTTGTCGCATTACATCTAACATTTGTCCGCGCATTAACCGCATTAAACCAGCAAAACTGGTAACACTTAAAGCAATAGTGGGTAAGATCATGTGCCACCCTATATCAAGTATTTTACCAATAGGTGATAATTCTGCATAGTTTAAACTGGTCATGTTTCCTACAGGTAATAAAGGAGACAGATATTGAGCAATAATTAACAAGACTAAGGCAGTAATAAAACTAGGAAAACCTTGTCCTAGGTAACTAATTACCCTTAAAATTCTATCTGTCCAACTACTCTGTTTAACTGCACTTAAAATTCCGAGTGGTATGGCGATTAACCAGGTTATAATAATGGAAGAAATGGCTAATAATAAGGTTGCGGGTATTCTTTCTGCTAATAAAGAGGAGACGGAACGATTATAAACAAAACTTTCTCCAAAATTTAAGCGAGTCACAACTTGTACTAACCATCGCCAATATTGAATATACCAAGGTTGATCTAGTCCAAAACGAATGGTTAATTGTTCAATGGTTTCTTTAGCAATTTTTGGATTTTGTTTTAACGTATCTAAATAGTCTCCTGGAGCAATTTGTATAATAATAAAGCTGAGAATTGATGCTAGTAATATAGTTAAAAGTCCTTGCACAACTCGTTTGATTACATAGAGTATTGTTTCACTATCTAATAAGTTTTGCAGTTGATTTAGGGATTTATTAAATTCAGAAGCAGAAGTTTGACTCATATTTTTAATTTACTTTAATTAGGGTTGTTAAAAATTGTATTCATCTTTAATAGTCTACCAAAGTAATAATAGGAACATCAGGGAGTTTTTGACGACCTTCTAAAGCTTTTAACTCAATAATAAAGGCAAAACCTAACACAGCACAACCAATTTTTTCTAATAACTCTGCTGTTGCTTTAGCTGTTCCTCCCGTTGCTATCAAATCATCTACAATTAAAACACTGTGATGATTTTCTAGGGCATCTTGATGTATTTCTAAACTATCTGTGCCATACTCTAATTCATATTCTACTTTATGCACAGCAGCCGGAAGTTTACCAGGTTTTCTCACAGGAATAAACCCTGAATTTAATTGATAGGCTAAAGGAACACCAAAAAGAAACCCACGGGACTCCATACCGACGATATAATCAGGGTATAAATTAGCTGCTTGGCATTTCTGTGTTAAGGTATTAATAGTATATTGTAAGCCCTCGGCATGGCTCAGTAAGGTGGTAATATCTCGAAAAATAATACCAGGTTTCGGAAAGTCAGGAATATCACGAATTAGCCCTTTAATATCCATCAATTTTACCTCAGAATATTTCTCTATTGATTATATATTAGTTTTCAGTTACGGGAAAGACTGATTTAGAGCTTAAAATTAGAGTAGGAGTATGCTAGAATATACTCCCACTCTAATTTTAAGCTAATACTTTTTCAGGAAAATACTTCTTAAGTTTAGCAAGTTTAGGGGGAATACTAAAGAGACAATAAGGCTGTGCAGGATTATTTTTGAAATAGTTTTGATGGTATTTTTCTGCGGGATAATAATCTGTCAGTTCTTTTAATTCTGTGACAATTTTACCGTTAAATACCTCCTCACTATTGAGTTTATTAATTACCATTTTTGCTGTGTCTAGTTGTTGTTGTGATTCCCAAAGAATAATTGAACGATATTGTGTGCCAACATCATTTCCTTGTCGGTTTAATGTGGTAGGATCATGACTGGCAATGAAAAAGATTTCTAATATCTCAGGGAGGGAAATTTTTTGAGTATCAAAAGTTATTTTCACTACCTCTGCGTGTCCTGTTTTTCCACCACAAACTTGTTCATAAGTTGGGTTTTTAGTATCTCCCCCTGCATAACCAGATTCGACGCTTTCCACCCCTTCAACGTTTTGATAAACTGATTCTACACACCAAAAACAGCCACCACCTAATACAATTGTTTCCGACATTTTTTGTCTCCATTATTAGTAATTATTGCCACAATTTTTAATATAACATTTTATAATTAAATTGGGTATAAAAACAGAATATTTTATATAATTACTTACTTGGTAACCGCCATCCTAAACGAGTAGGTTGTTTATAAATTTTTTTCAAAGTGTTAATATCTCTAGAAGAAATAGGAATAGATGGGTTAACTTGTGAGAAATAAAGTGTATCATTTTCTTGTAAACTATGACCCCAAATACCTAAACCATGGCCTAATTCATGACGCGCTGCGGATAATGTTGAAAGTTCTCCTAAACGGGGACTAATTTGTATAATCATCTTATGGAATAATGTGTTATTTTTAATATAAAATTCATAGCGAGTTTGAGCAGTCTTTGCTCTAGGAATTTGCAGTTTTCCTGTTTCTGGACCAACTTGAGTCTCTAGGGGTGGCTCAGTTCTTTCTATGATTATTTGTGCAAGTTCAGGTTGAGAAACTTCTATCATGGGTAGATAAGTATTCCATTCAAAAATTGCCTTTTCAACAGCGTTTACCCATTGATTAAAACGACGAGTTGTAGCAGCAGTATCATTGGAATTAGAGGGACGATCAAAATATACTTTTATGGGAAATTCTGACCAAAGTAAATATCCTCCTATACTGGGTTTAATTTGCTCAAAATAATCTCCTGAATAGGGTTTATCTTCCCATCGATCTAAAGAAGTAGGGAGAGGATGCTTTTGTGGAGGAGGTAATAATTTTTCTAAGTCATTTTGAACCGCAGAAGATGGCGTTATTATCAATACCAAAATAATAGAAATAATAAATAATTTTAGTAATATTTGTAGGCAAAAATTAGACTTTTTTTTTATAAAACTTTTATACTTTTTTCTAATTTTAAACATTATTATAAAATACTTGTTATAATCAAAAATATAGTGATTTATCTAAAAAATTAAGCCAAATATGATACAAACTCAATCTAAATCATTAACATTTGAAGAATTTTTAAACTGGTATCCAGAAGATGGGGGAATTTATGAATTAATTAATGGGAAGATAGTAGCAATGAATCCATCAGGAAAACACGAAGAAATCACTGCTTTCATTGTAGCAGAACTTAACCTAGAAATTCGTCGTCAACAACTTCCCTACTTTTTACCTCGAAGCTGTACTATCAAACCGACAACTCTCAATACTAGTTATAAACCGGATCTTGCCGTTATTAATCGTCCCATGATAGTTAATGAACCATTGTGGGCAAAATCGTCTACAATTATCAAAGGAAAATCAATTGCCTTAGTCATGGAAGTTGTTATTTCTAATTGGCGAAATGATTATGGACATAAATTGATTGATTATGAAGCATTAGGAATTCCTGAATATTGGATTATTGACTATCTTGGGTTAGGAGGAAAACGTTATATTGGTTCTCCGAAACAACCAACCATAACGATTTATCAATTAATTGATGATGAGTATCAAGCACAACAGTTTAGAGAAAATGAGCAGGTTACTTCTTTTATATTCCCTCAACTCACATTAACTACTCAACAAATTTTTCAAGCAGTCAATTAAGACTAATAGGTTAAAGTGTTAATTTCATCTTAGCTGATACCTGTCTAATCTTTTTTTTATCCAGTTGATACAATCATCAGTATTCAGAAATAACGTTGGTGCAGCAATATTCCTTAATTCATGGGAAGGGTAATGATCATAAAAACATCTTGTCCTTTGTTGATGAATAATAATTAATGTATTTTGATAAGTATAACGTTGCTCAAAATAGTTATCTTCTTTTAAATTGATACTATATTCTTTGAGATGTTGTTCAGCAATTTCTATGATACCACCCAATGTATTAGAACATAGTCCTGTTGGATTTTTAGCTTTATGAAATTCATCATCATAACCTCGCGCTGATAGTAAAGCATAAGAATAAATAAATTCTCCACCAACTTTTGCAAAGAGAAAAGGAATGATTAAATATCCTTGATAACTGATTGATTTTTCGTACAAAAAACGATTCATAATTAACCATCATTTATATTTGATTATCTAAAGCAAAACTCAGTCAATATTGAGTATATTGGCGATACATTTATAATAGGAATTATCTAAGATAATTCCTACACACAAAGGGCATTTGTAAAAGCAATTCATCAATTGTTTCTACAAATAACACAACTTAAACAAGGGTTGTGTAGATGCTTTTATAAGTATGATACTTTCATCAGCATATCAGGAAATGTCCTTTTAGGAAAGCCATTTACAAAATAACTTATCTAATGGGGATCAACCAATATAAGGATTATTACCTAAAAAATATCATCAAATTGTAAATTCATCAAATTTAATGACATTAGAATGGGGTTGACGAGTATCAAAGCGATAACTACTAATAGTTCCTTTTTCTGTGTCTAAAATACTAAAGACTGTAAGATCATTACTAGCAATATAAGGTAGAGAATTATTATTTTCATCTTTTAATGGTGCTAAATTAGGAATAATAGGTTCAAGTCCATTAGGATCACCTATTTCAACATAATTTGACTTAGAATAATCAGGAGGAATAGGTCTTTTATTCTCTACTAAATGTGCGCCATAACTATTACCAACATTAGAAGATTCTAGAAAATTAATACCTTTAGGACTCAGAAAACGGTTCCAAAGATGAGAATGACCATAGAAAACTAAGTTAACTTCTACTGTTTCTAGTAATGGCATCAAATCACGAATAATGTAATCATTTTCTTGAGGATATTGATACTGTATTTCTATTATATTGCCTTCAGAGTCATAACTAATATTATCTACCGGATCAGTATAAGGTGGAACAATATTTCCCCCTAAAGTATGGACAGGATGATGAAACATAATAATCTTATATTTTGCTTGTTTGAATGCTTCACTATTTAATTCTTTGTCTAACCATTGATATTGTTGACTTTCTTGTTTTATGGATTCAAAAATATGTTGACCATATCCCCATTTATCAGGGTTGTCTAAATCTTTTTGTGATTCCTTATATCGTCCTTTGACATTATCTTCTAAACTAGGCGATCGCCAAATATTAGTGACTTGTAAAACTACTAAACGAATGTCCCCAAAACTAACAGCATAATAATGACTATTGTTATCTTCGTTTTGAGGAAAGGAAAAAAATTCTTCATAAGTATCTGTATTAAAAGAATTATTTTTTAGCCAATCTTCTTTAACTTTAAAGTCATTATTAGGATTGATAATAGTTTGATTTTCTAAATAGTTTTTTTCAGCAACTTCTTTAGGAATAGCGTCCACAAATTGTTGAGATAAGCGTGTAGTTTCTGATAGTCTTCCCATCACTTCATGATTACCAATAGTGGGGAATAATGGTGCATATTGAATCAACTCACCCCCATGATAAACAGTGCTTTGACCTTCTTTTTCTAAAGTATAATTAGCTAAACCTTGAAGACAGGGAAAAAATGCCCCACCTCTTTGATCATCAAACCATTCTGAAGCACGATCAGGAATATTAACTAAATCTCCAGCAAAAAAGATGGCATCAACTTTACCAATAGTTTCCACAACTTTTTGTAAGTTAGTTGCTACCATAGGCATTAATTGATGGTCAGATGTTAACAAAATTTTTAAAGGTGTTTCGGTTTTGGGAGAAGGTGTTAAAGAGAAAATATTGCTTTTTATTACATTTTTATTGCCATCTTCTTCTACAATACTAATCACTTGATAAGGAACTCTATCTCCTTGGTTTAATTCTGTAATCTCTCCTTCATGTCGCCATATTTCTCGTCTTGTTGTCTGCTCATAGTTAGGATTGATTTTTGAGCCTTCATCTTCTTTTGTTCGACTTAGTTTACTAGTATTAGCGATGGCTGTTTTTTCCAAATTCTTACCATAAATGATTTTATGTTCTCTTCCAGGGAACTCTGTAAACCAGACAACTTTAACAGATGTTTCTGTGGGAAACTGTAAAAATGGATCAGTTAATAAGGAATAAGATGAGGATGAACTTGAAATCATAGAAGCTATTTGTGTGATTAATATAAAGGTAAAAATAAATAATATAACTGGTATTATTTTAATCCAGTAATCCAGTTCTTTAATTTGTTGTTTTCGTTTTTGGTATTTCTCCATTGTTTAGTGATTAAAGCATATTTGTTGCAAAATTTCGGTGAATTATTCTAAGCTTAATGGTTAGTATTATATCTGTGATGGAGATGACTTGAAGATAACTCGCAATAAAGGTGGAGATAAAAAAGTAGTAGCAATCACCATCAAAACAATAGCCACATTAATCGAAGGAGGCACAACACCAAAAGTACCCCCCAAACCGGAAAACAATAATACAACTTCTCCGCGAGGAACCATCCCTGTTCCAATTCCTAAACGGTTTATTTTTTCTGATGAAAAAGCCAAAAAGCCGGCAATGATTTTCCCAGTAATAGCCACTACAATCAGGAATAGAGCTACAATCAATCCTTCTCGATTACTGGCCACAGTTGGATTAAGAAGACTAAGATCGGTTTTAGCTCCAATGGAAACCAAGAAAACCGTTTCAAAAAGGAGACAGAGGACAGTAACTTTTTTAATTAACTCTTCTCGTGCTTTGGTTGCTCCTAAAATTAATCCAGCAGCAAAAGCCCCTAGAATACTTTCTAACCCAATGATTCCAGCTAGAAAACTCCAGAGAATAAACAGAATAAACGAACCCATACCTACACTTTCTGGAGCCTTTAATTTTTCTAATTGGGTGATAAACCAAGGGCCAAAAAAACGATTCATCAGCGCTGCTGTAACTATAAATAATGCTGCCGTAACAATTAACTTGGCCACATTACCCACATCAATTGTTCCAGTCTCCACAATACTAATAAGGACAGCAAGGATCACAATCGCTAAAATATTATCTAGTATGGCAGCCCCTAAAATAATTTGACCTTCTTTGGATTGAAGTACCTCAAGCTCCTGCATTATCTTGGCACTAATACCAAGACCAGTGGCCGTTAATGCTCCTCCAGCAAACAAGGCAGGTATGGTGGGGAGGTGAAACAGATAAGCAAGTCCCCAAAAACCAAAAACAAAGGGAAGTATAAGTCCGACAACTGCAACAATAGCGGATTGCCATGCGACCTTGAGTAATTCTTTTAAGTTTGATTCTAAACCGATGGAGAATAAGATAACCCCAGCCCCAAATTCGGCGTATTCTTCCAAAATGATGTTAAGTGGGCCATCAAAGACTGTCTGTATTTGTTCAGGGGTTGTGTTGGCAATTAACTCAATTAGGTTAACTAATGATGGATTGATTTGTCCCCCTTCTGGAACTAGAATGTGTAATCCTGATACGCCGATGGCTAAACCAGCAATTAAATCTCCTATCACTGGAGATAAACCAATTCTAGCGGTTATTTCTCGAGACAAACGACTAAAAATAAAAATAGAAAGACCCATCAAACTGATGGAGATAGTCAAGACTTGAGCATAATTTTCTCCATTTGTAAGAGTACCTAGGAGACAAGAGTTGAGACAATAGGGAAAAGTTGATACTAGAAATAGGTTTTCTATCATAGCTTTAACTTAAATCTTATACTTTCTCTAAAAATGGATCAGTTAATAAAGAATAAGATGAAGTAGAATTCATAGAAGCTATTTGTGTAATTAATATAACAGTAAAAATAAACAAAATAATTGGTATGATTTTAACCTATTTCCATTGTTTCTGTACAGTTAAAATCATCAGAAATGTTATTTTTGAGTTGTCACCTATAAATAAAGTGTACTACACTGGGAAGTGTAACAGCTTATGTGTAGAAAGTCATGTCTTCTGTAAGAGCTATTATTGCAACTTTTTCCTGAATGTGTACCCAAAAAACTATGTAATACACTATACATCTTATTTAGAGTGAAGCTGTGGTAACTGCCACCAGGGAGCGTCTGGATGTTCGTGATGTTCTCGGTGGTAGCCTAAATGGTAACAACTTAGAAACGACCAAAAAATCGGTAAGTTAGTGCTGTTCGCTCGATGACAATTTTCGTATCCTCCTAGTGGTTGGCGGTGAGGGAGGAAAGTCCCGAAATAGAACAACTGTAACGAACTCAGGCCTAAAGGTAATGCCCAAAATAAGCCTAGATTGATGAAAGCGAGATGGAATATGTAAGCAAGCAGAATCATTAGGCCAAAAGAACAGCTAAACTTTCTCCAATTCCAATATCCTTCAAGGAAATGAAGATACCAGGAGAAACAACGGGCGTCTTTACCATTATGAAAATCGGGATCATCAATACTAGCTGGACGCCTGTGGTGTAACCAATGGTTACTTAAAAGCTTTTCGTAGGAAAAAAATCCGTATAAAAAAATTACCAACACTCCAAACCTATAATTAAGTTTTGGGTTTTGCGGAAAAACTAAACCGTGCATCGCCTCGTGTGCCGTAATAAACAAACCTGTATCGAGAAAAGTCTGTAAGAAAATCCCCAGAATGACAGCTAGGGGATGAGTTTCCCTAACATCACAACAAAGCAAAGAAGATAGGGTAAAGCACCACAATCCCAAAATTGTAGTTGCTACCATTAGACTCTTTGAGGAAGCAACATAACGATTAAGCATTATTACATCTTTGCTAGGGCAGTCACTTTTGCTCTTTTATCGGGAGTTAAACCTGCCAAGTCATCGGGATGTAACCATCCTTGTTTAATTAACTTAGCCAGAACGAAAACTGGCGTAGAGTCTCTGTAGTCGTACTTGCCGTCGATGTCATATCTTTTACTGTTTAAATAATCGTTTAAAGACCAAACATCATCTATTTTTGTTATTTCACTAGATTTTTGGCTAATTTCAGCTATCAAAGCCTCAGTTTCTTTTGCGTAAGCTTTGCTCAAAGCTTCACGAGCTATTTGCTTTTCTGTCTCTGACCATTGTGGATTGTTCGATTGCATATTAAATTAAGTCTTGAATTAAATCAAATACGCTCTATTTTCAAGAGCGTATATATATTACAAGTTTTGGTTAGTAGTGTGTCCTGAGGTGGGTATTGATTTTACGATATATCCAACTAACGACTTAGGTTTAATAACTCTTTGGGAGATGCGAGCAAATCTATAGCCACAAAGAAAATCTTATCTTGAGGGTCGAGTAAAAATCGCCAAGCAATATTCATGCCAACACCACCGCCAAACCAAGGTGTTTGGCACTTACCCGTGACTTTAATCTGAGTGAAGCCATCATCTGCTGGTTCCACAACTCCCCGTTCGGGAATTAATTTGAGATTCTGACATTCTTCGCGGAAAAAACGTAAAACCTCCTCTTGACCAACAATTGGTCTGCGGAATGGCGGTTGCAAGGCTCCATCAGGGGCAAATAATTTGATTAAGGCATCAAAATCATTAGCATTCAAATTATTCATGTAGCTAATAATTGTCTCATTGTCAATGCCTTCGATGTTAACTTGAGTCCGCTCTGAGATTTCTTTGGGTGGGACAACTGGTTCCGTGATTTTTTGGAAATTGCTTATTTTGCTGGTATCGTAACCCATATCCACAACACAATTGCGGAGAACAGTAATTTGCTGACCTGAATCTAGGCCAATAATTGTCTGGAGAACAGCATTGGCATTGGCTGAAAGCTTGTAACCTTTAGGTATGGGGGCGATCTTACCTTGCTCCATCAACTTTCCTAATTCATACCAAAAACCGAGCTTAATGTTAGCTGTCCAAGTAGCATAAGTGCGACTGATTTCTGTATCAGCACGGTTGGCTAAGTCGCACATAACCTGACTTTGCTCTAAGGGAGTCATGCTGACCATTTTTTTGAGAGTTGGTTCAGCAAACTGCATATTAGCTGCTCCTGGAGCAGCAACCGTAATAGTTTTGCCCATTTCTAGGTAAGCGAACCAAATTAATGCTAGTTGGTCTTCAGCACTAAGTTGGCTAAACCTAGCTGTGGTCGCAGGGACGGCATCAGCAGCTAAAGTGTTGGGAAAAATATTTCGGGCTGAATCTAGAGTAAATGGCATATTTTTTTGAGTTTATATTTACAGAACAAAAGTGAAGTGAAGCTTTGTTTCTAAGAATAACATTAGTTGTGTATTTTCTAAAGCATAAACTAAGAAAATACAATGTAAATTATTATTAGTTTATAGGCATTACTAATTGACAAAAAAACCCCAATATGATGTATAAATTTCAGCAATAGTTAGTCAATAATCATAGCCACATTTACTCAGAAATTGGGTTTAATTGTATTGTCCTGTAAATACTGCTTCTGCGGGGCCAGTCATATAGAGTCGTCCATCATCTGCTGACCATTCAATGGTTAAACAACCACCAGGTACTCGACAGTACAACGGCGATCGCAGTTTCCTGTTAAAACCCCTGCAACCACCGATGCACAAGCACCCGTACCACAGGCTAAAGTAATACCTGCACCCCGTTCCCAAACCCGCATTTTCAGATAATCAGAGCGAATAACCTCAATAAACTCCGTATTAGTCCGTTCTGGAAAAACAGGATGATTCTCAAACAGAGGGCCAATGCTTTCTAAGGCAATCTTATCAACATTATTCACAAAAGTAATACAGTGAGGGTTTCCCATACTCACACAAGTCACTAACCAAGACTGTCCCCCCACTTCCAAAGGTTGGTTAACCACCTTCTCCTCGACCTTTCCCAAAGTCGTGGGAATTTCCTTTCCCAAGAGAAAAGGAGTTCCCATATCCACCCTAACCTGTCCGCCCGCTTCTAGACGAGGAATAATAATGCCCGCCAAGGTTTGAAGACGATAGGACTTCCCCACGGTTTCAGTGCCCTCTAAACTAGCAAGAAAACGAGCTAAACAGCGAATTCCGTTACCACACATTTGCGGTTCCGAACCATCAGAATTAAATATACGCATGGTATAATCACTATTTTCGTCTCCAGGTAAAGCAAAAATTACTCCATCGGCCCCAATGCCAAAATGGCGATCGCAGAGCTTAACCGCTTGTTCAGGAGAGACTAGGGGCGTTGAACTGTTGCGGTTGTCAACTAAAATAAAATCATTACCCAGGCCGTGATACTTCGTAAATTCCATAAGCAATTTTTCCTGACTCATGAAATAATTATCAATCAACCGACAGAGAATCACAAGCGATCGCTAATAATAGTAATATAAGCTTCATGAACCAACAGAAATAATGACTGAATTTGATACAGGTTTGCCCAGTATCCGGCAAATTCAAAAATACATTAAAGATCAACAAAAAGTAGCCATACAACTGACCACGGCAGAAACCATTACTGGCCAAATTTTATGGCAAGACTCCCAATGTCTTTGTTTATCCGAGGAGTCAGGGCAACCCCTTTTAGTTTGGCGACAGGCAATTGTTTATATCAAACCAGCCCCATAAATTTTATCAAATTGCAATTTTTAGCCTTGAAACGGGCAATCTGAGCATAACAAACATTAGCAGATTGCTCGACTCACAACCAAAATATCAGAACTCATGAGCATTCAAGATATTATCGAAAACGCACTTAAAGATGGCTATTTAACACCCACCATGGAGGAGGAAGTAGAACAAATATGTGAATCGGCTTCAGACTTACCCATTGATGAATATATGGCATTAGATCGCCTTATGGGAGCTTTATTGACAGGAGAAGTAAAAGCAGTGCCAAGAAAACAATTTATCAACGTTATGGAAGAATTGGTCTTAGATGAAGCCATAAGCCAAGTTGCTGAACAAGAGTCCAAAGAACCATGTCAACTTGATATTGGCGATATTGCTGCTTACGCCCTAAACCGTTTACTTCCCCTCTACGCTACCAGCCATGAGGGGGCTGAATATCAAAGAAAACG
>JAAUYB010187068.1_pt1 | contig 19580 bp, 17 predicted proteins | sample 7278071 | NCBI WGS metagenome assembly JAAUYB01 (sample SAMN14350121, study PRJNA611818) | marine sediment metagenome | isolation source: surface marine sediment (1.8m) | place: French Polynesia: Moorea | collected 2018-08
GGATCGCGATGATCTGCTCCTCGCTGAACCGTGATCTCTTCATTCTGTCCGTCTCCTTCGTTGGGACGGACTCTACCTCAAATCGGAGGAGGAAACGGGTCTCAGGTCAACTGCTTTGCCACATCAACGCGTGAGTTTTTCCAGCTAATCGAGTAGCAGATTCAGCCATGAGCCTCCAACGAACTTCAGCACTGCCGCATGGCGGCTCTGAGCCCGCACTGACCATTGATGATCTATGCGGCATTGGGTGCTACGAGCCCACAGGAGACCAAGGAAATTCTCGCTGCGCGCGCTCGCAGAGATAAAATCGCCTCTGCACCCCGAAAATCGTGACCGCGACGCAGCTAGAGAAGCTGCCGTTGAGGCAAATTGCAGAGAGGAATTCACCGGCTATGACCGGGTCGCGGGACGGAGGAGACCCGTGCAGGTGCGGCGAGTTAGACCTCGCAAAGTCGCTTTCGGCTTTCACGCTTGCAGCGCCGGGAGTTCGCCAGCGCAGCGGGTTTGCCCAAACCGGCCATTGCCAGACACGATCTGCCGCCGAATCCGCTGCCTCCATTCGCTGCGCCGAAGTCAGACTGGGAAGATGCTGGCTTTGCCGTCATTGGTTTTTCGCACGTCGCTGGTGCAGTATCGCTTCGCGTTCGCGGCAGGTAATTCGCCGCGTTGCAGCTCCATTCGCCAATGCAGTCACTCAACCCGGCTTCATCACATCAAATCGACACTTCATTTTCGCTGCGTGGTGCCGGAACAAGCGAGACGCGGACTTTGCGGACTTCTAAGGTCGATTACAAACGAGTTGAAACCGGAGGCATAATCCGCCTCTGGCCCTGCCATTTGTCAACATGGCCAAATTGCGGAAACAAACTCTCAGGCGACCTTCAATTCGCGGGCTGTTCAGGAGAATAGGGCGTCACTTCCGCTAAATCTAGGCATTGAATATCCGCGTAAGAAGGGAAAAACTCCAAAAGCCGGATATTGCGCCCTCTCTTCAAATCTACTTCCAATCCACTCAATGCCTCCGCGGTAGACCATTTCACCGACGGAAACTTAAAAGAGAGCGTGTTCCTGCCGCGCCTGAGACTGGAAAAGTCAATCGAAAATTTGCCCCAATGCGCCTGAAGTGGTTCAGACCCAATCCGCGTTCCATTGAGGTATACATTGAAGCACCCGGACGGAATGGCAAACGGACTGGATCGTATGACCAAGCGTAAGCGCCTCGGGCCGCGCCCCTCATCTTCGAAATGAAACTGCACAATGGGCTCGTAGACCCGGTAGAACTGGCGATCTCTACCCGGCCAGCTTCGGTCGAAAAAGTGATCGCGCCGGGATCTGTCGAGGATGTTGAGGCGCCCGGACACCCTCGTGCTCCAGTCAGAAACCCGCCGCGCCGCTAGGGCTCGCGTGGCATCCACATCGTGGGCCTTCAATGCATGGGCAATTCGGTCAAGACAGGCTGTGTCCAGAAAACTGGCCCGCGAATCGTGACGCAGCATGTCGAAATAGACCGCGAGGACGCTTTGCGGTCCCGTATCTCCGCATATCTCGGGTGGGTTGACCAGCCAACCCGGCGTGGCACCGCCTTGTAATTGACAGATCGCACCGCCAATTTTCCGCGCCTCCGGCGAGTCCGCGAACGCTCTGGAAAAAAACGCGTCCAGTATCTCATTTGGTTGCTGCCAGTGTGCGCAGTGTATTCCCGCCAGCAAATAGGCAAGGGCCTCGACATCCTCGCCGGGTTCGACACGGAGTTCGATGCTGGATAATGGCGCCCCGCTCATTTGCACAAACGCTTTTGCGCAAGCACCCATCGCCACCTTGATGCCGCGCGATGACAGGTGGCAATAATCCAGGAAAAACCGTTCATCCGAATTGTCGGACCCGCCGGCTTCAAAAATCCCAGGCAAATCTACCACGCAGGTTTTCCCGCCAGCGAGAGACCTCAGACGATCTTGTACGAAAGGCGTGCATCTCGGCGCGCGGCGGCGTCCCAATCCGATTCCGGCGGTCATTGCTGCGCGCAATCGCCGGGTGGTCTGGGCACCGGCAGAGCCGCTATCAGCGAGGAACCTGGCACCCCGTGAACTTGTACCCCGGTCAAGTGCCGACATCGCGCAGGCCGCATTCCGTGCTATCTCGGGCGCTCCCGTTCTGAAAGCCTCCTCTGCCTTGCGAGAAGCTTCGGCCCACAGGAAATTGTCGTCCCGCGGCAACCACGCCGGACATTCCCCAGACCCTGTGTCCCGCCAGTCCGCAAGGTTGAATTCAGGGACAATCACAACGGTCGGCATAGATAACGCATCGAGAAGGCGCGATATTGTTTCGACATCCTCGCCGATCAGCGTTTCCGCCTCGTGGATCATGTGCGAATCGAGCTCCGCACTGCCGCCGTTCGCGAGGATTCCAGCCGCCTGAAATCGCACCCGGGGAACCGACCAAAGGCGCGATAGTGCGTTCTCGAGCCAGTTATTGCCCGCGAATATCACCAGCATGTCGGGGTCAAGGTCGCCACAACGGATCAATAGGTCGATCAATGTCCCGACGCCGAGATCCACTGCCGCAAGGTCAACCACATCAACGCCCTCGGGCCAAACCCTTGCCAGCATGCGCTCCAGCACAAGCGCTGGCGTGAACTTCGGATCGTAGAAATATCCGCGTGCCACGGATTCGCCCAACAGCAGAATCCGGCGGCGACCCTCTTTGGGCAGGATGCGGGGAATGCGAGCCCACTTCCAGGCATCCGGCAGGCAATCGAGACTCGGATCAACTGCGAAGTCGCCTGCCGGCATGCGCCGCCATTTTCCCAGAACCCCTTCCTCACCGCCGGACCAGGCTCGCATGCTCGGATCTGGGAGTTCAAGCCCGACTTCACTGGCAAGCTCCTCCCCTGCCAACCCTGAGCGAAGGCAGTCAGCGATATGCTCGCGCATGGTTTTGAACTTCCCTGTCATTTCGGCTCAGAACATCGCGTAAATATCATCGGAAACGGCTTTTGCACCGCAATTCAGCGGTGTTGAACAGATATGCATCCAATGCGGGGGAATGCCGGACCGCTCTATCAGGAAATCCTGCAATACCACGAAATCGAGATTGGACCTTATGAAGCAAATTATCGCGTCTAACGGCGAACACACAATCGGTTCACCCTTGATATTGAACGATGTGTTCAGCAGAATCGGAACGCCGGTTTCCCGTTTGAAATGATCCAGCAGCCGGCACAGACGCGGGTTTTGTTTGGCATTCACTGTCTGTACCCGGGCCGATCCGTCGACATGGGTGATGGCGGGATAGCTGTCAGGGTCGTGGGCTTGACAGGTTTCGAGCATGAAGGGCAGGGATACGTCAATCTCGAATATCTCTGAGGCCTCGGATTCCGCAACAACCGGGGCGAAAGGACGGAAGGCTTCGCGCTTCTTGACGACCGAATTGATATGATCGCGCATGTCCGGTCTTCGTGCATCCGCAAGTATCGACCGGTTCCCTAGGGCGCGCGGACCAAACTCCGCAGCGCCGAAAAACCATCCGGCGGCTTCTCCCTTGGAAAGCCTCTGGGCCGCCTCCCGGCAAAGCGCCTCTTCACGCCCCCGGTAGTCCGCAACAGTCGCCCCGCTGCCCTCAAGCAAACTGGCGATTTCTTCCGAATTCCAACTAGGGCCAAGATAAACATCGGACAGCGGCGTCTTGATTTTCTGTCCCTTCGACATGCTGGAATACGCAAGCGCAGCCGCACCGAGCGCGCCACCAGAATCGCCGGGCGCCGGTTGCACAAACAGGCGCTTGAATGGCCCGTCGCGCCTGATCCTTGCATTGGCGACGCAGTTCAGGGCGACACCGCCCGCCATGCAAAGCGAGTCCGACTGCGTCCGATCATGAAGATAGCGGATCTTTTCGAGAAGAATCTCTTCCAGAACGATTTGCAGACTGCGCGCCAGATCCTTGTATTCCTGACTGATTGCCGCCTCTCTTTTGCGGGGCGGTATGCCAAGGTGATCAGTCAGGCTTTGCGAAAACATGCGCTCCCCTTCGAGATAGTCGAAGTAGCGCCGGTCGAGGCGGAATGACAGTCCGCGCCCTGCCCGATACAAGTGCTTCAGAGCGTCGACGAAAGTTGGTCGACCGTAGGGCGCTAGCCCCATGACCCGGGACTCGCCATCATTGACGCTGAAACCTAGAAAGGACGTCAAAGTGCTGTATAAAAGGCCGATTGAATCCGGGAATTCTATTTCGGCCATCAGGTTTATACCAGCTTCGTCTCCGTAGCCAAATGTCGTTGTCGCCCATTCCCCGACACCGTCGCATGTCAGGATCGCCGCGGAGTCGAAGGGAGAGAAAAAGAAAGCGCTGGCCGCGTGCGAAAGGTGGTGACCGAAGAACAAGACCGGCCCCTCGAATCCCGTGACCGTCCGGATTTCCGCTTCTACCCGGTCCGGATCGAGGTTTTGCGATATCGCATACCGCATGCTCTCCGACGCCTCTGGCTGCAAAGCCATGCTCAACTGTCGCTCCAGCTTCAGATCGGGGCGTTCGTAATAGGCTATTGCGTCAATCGCTTCGATCGACGTCCGCCCGGCGTCGAGACAGAAACGCAAGGCTAGGTCGGGGAAGGACTTGTCGTGTTTCAGGCGGGACAGTTTTTCCTGTTCAATCGCCGCGACAAGCTTGCCATCGCGTAGAAGACAGCAGGCGGAGTCGTGATAAAATGCCGAAATTCCGAGAACTTGCATCTGTCACGCCTTGGCCGCCAGTTGATAGTGCAACGTCAGCGGATTGGAGACGGTGGGCAAGCCAGTGGCTTGGTGGAGCTTTATTAACACCTCCCGCATGTCTGGCACGGAAGCCGCCCAAACCACCGCATCAAAGGCGTGCGCTTGGGTTTTGGCCATGCGAGTCGCGCACCAGGCGTTGAAGCCTGCGTGGCAGGCCGATTGCGCCGCCGCTGCCATATCCTGCGGGATATTGGCCGGAAGATCGGTCAAAGCGCCCACCCACAAGAACCAGCGGGGCAAATGCGGGGCATCCGGAAACGACATCAGAAGGTTCAGATCACCCTCCCCAATCTCCCAACGCCGCATGGCCGGAAACAGCCCCTTGAACAGTCTTTGGGCGCTGGCATTATTAGTGACCAGCAGGCCGATCCTCGTAAAGTGGATCGGTTTGGGGGGTAGCACGTCCCTCTGATGCCGCAGTACCGTCGCCACGGCATCGCCAAACGTGCTACCGGACTCCGGATCAAGCAGCCGGTCAATTTCCGGCGCAACCTCCCGGGACAGGCTGTCAATCGCGTAGGGATAGTCGCTCTGACTTTCATACCCGTAGACAACAGGCCTGAGCGCGCTTTCTCCGAATTTGTCCCTGACAAAGAGGATATTGCCGATGGCAGTATGAATGGCTTCTTCCACAAGGTTGAAATGATACCGGTTAGGCAATCCCGCGGCCAAGATCGTGTTGGTCAAGCAGACACGGTCGCGCCGCGGCAGCCGGCTCACGCACCAGTGGCCAAATTCATGCACCACCACGCCGAGAATGGCTTGTTTCCATGTCGTGCGCTCCATCTCCTGCGACGAGACCGGCAGGAGGATAAAACTTCCGAATATCGTTGCACTCGCCGGAACCGGGCTCCAGATCAACCGGATTTCGAGCGTTACGTTGTCGATGCCCAGCTTGTCGGCCCAGATCAGGCGGGACACGCGCTGCAACCAATCTCGCACTCCGGCTTCTTCGGCGAGTGCCGCAAGCTCGGCGGCAACATCGGCCAGACTGGCGGAACGGATGTCCTTGTCTAGCGCGGTCCGCAGACGATCCTGGCCAGTCTGGAAACACGCGGGCGCATCGCAGGTGCCCTCTATCAGAGCTGCCAGAGTGCGTCTTTGATGAGTTGCGGCCTCGCTAAGCATCTCGGCGCCGATGGGCGCCTTAGGGTTGTGGTCCGGTTCGTTGTCAGCCGCATCCTGCCGTCGCCATGCGGCGAACGCCGCCAGGGAGTCCTTGACTTCGGGCAGGAGTGCCCCGCGGTGGCGCAGGTCCGCGAAAATCGCATTTCCCGCCTGATCTGAACGCCATAGCGACGCCTGCTCAACGAGCCAGCGGATCGTGCTGTCCACATCGAACCGCCAGCTGAGCATGATGTCAGCCATCCGCCCTCTCCGCATCCTGACCGGCAAAAGCGAATTCTTCGAGCCCGAGGTCCCGGCGAATTCTCTGTAAGTCTTCGATATATTCGGAGTATCTGCGGGCGTCGATCTCGCACGAGACGCCCTGGTACAACTGAAGGAAGGAACGACGGCGGTACTGCGATCTGTTGGCATCCGCCCGATGGATCGTCAGCGGATGGTGCACAACGAGGTCGCCGGGCTTCATGACAACGGGATACTCCCTTTGGCGATCGCTCTCCGAATAGGCGTCGATCCTGCGCGAAAACCCGGTCGCGTTCTTGGTGACGTGATGACGGTAACCTTCAAGATGCGACCCCGGGATATACCGAAGACACCCGTTTCCCTCGTCGACCGGGTCCAGCGCAACCCACATCGCCAGTGCATTCTGATTCACCGTCGAAAGCGACGCATCGTCCTGATGCGGCGGTGTCTCATGCGTCGTGCCAACCGGTTTGTCGAACCATTGCATGCCGACGCATTGCACATCCTCGCTCAGCAATTGTGATGCACATTCGGTCCAGTGAAAATGGTTGAACAGCGCTCTGAAATAGTCGTCATGCAGGTACATGTTGTTGACCTGCCTCAGCGTGTCCGGGCGCGCCCGGTCTTCGAAAAAGCCAAAATCCTCCTGCAGTTTCGGGATGATTTCCCGGTTGAAACGTTCCGCCGCCTCGCGGATTTCGTGGGTGAAATCCGGGTCGAGAAAGCCGCGGATCACCGTGAAGCCCTGGGTCTCGAATTCTTGTTTATTCTGCTGGTATTTCATGGGCGAATTTCGCGTTCTGACTACAAAGCAATGGCCGGATCAGTCGGTCCCGATCCCGTAGCGCCGTGGAGACATACCGGTCTTCCGTGCGCAAGATCAGACCGCGCTCTTCCAGTTCACCGATACGCTCCCGGACGCATGTTTCCGGCAGTCCAGTCCGCGCCACGAGCCGTTCTACCCCGGCAGTGTGATGGCATAGAGCATAGAGGCGTCCGGTGTCGCGGTCGAAATAATGGTTGCGCACGCCCCCTTCCTCACTAACGCGGAGCCAGAGCCCGTCTGCGCCATTTTCGACCTCCCAAATGTCCGTCACATGCGCCTGCGACGACACTCGGAAGTCTTCGTACCACATTGTGAATTCATCCCAGGCGGCGCTAACCGCCCCATCCCTCCAGGTTTCGGGTACTGTGACGTGCCGGCTGACAAGGTAGTCGCTCAACCCTTCGGGCCAGCCCTCCGGCACAAGCGGGCGCAGGCGCGCGCGCTCGCTTCCCGAGAGGGTCTCGAAAAGCGGGCTGCCCGGATCGAGGTGGAAGACGCTAAGGTTCGGCGATCCCCAATGCCGCGAGGCGCGTACAATGCGCCGGGTTTCCACAACGTCTTCGAGCGTCGAGCGCGGATGGTGGGTGATGATGTTGGATATCGGGGCCCAGAGGATGCCCAGTTCCGCAAGGTATTTCATCGCCCTGAGGTTCTGGAACACGCGGGTGCCCTTGTTCATCGCCCGCAGCAGGTGCGGCGAAACCGCCTCGACTCCGATCTGAATTTCGTTGATCCCCGCCAGGGCCAGCTTGCCCCAGAAGGCCTCCGGATGGTGCGAGCGCAGTTCCATCAGACCCGGAACCTTGATCCCTTGGTCGATCAGCGCCTGCGCATAATCCTCCGCCCAAGTGTCGCACACGTTGTCGGCGAAATGCATGAAGTTTACCCGGTAACGCTGGCGCAGGGCCAGCGCATCGGATGATACCTTCGCCGCCGATTTCTTCCGGAAGCCGGACCATTGTCGGTTGAGCGCGCAGAAATCGCACTTGGCGAAACAGCCGCGCGTGCCTTCGACTGTGATATGAGACAGGCCGCGCAGCAAAACAAAGGCCTCCTCGTCCTGCACAACCCGCCGCAGCGCGTCGAAATAGTCGGCGTAATCCGGGGCGGGCAGCGTATCGAGTTCGGTGATCTGTTCCCGGACGTAGTCGAGGTTGTCCTGATCGGTGTCTCGCTGGTCATCCACCGCCAGCACCCCGCTTACCTGTTCGTCCAGCGCCTGGTGCAGGCTTGCCATGTCTTCGCAGGACCCGGCGAGTTCGACCACGCGCTGCAACTTGCTCTCGCCTTCGCCGAACACCACGTAGCCGGGCAGTCCGAGGAAGGAAAAGGCCCGTCTCACCGCCGGATGCGAGGCGCTCCCGCCGCCGAAAAGGAACAGGAAGCGCCCGTCGGGTTCGCGCTCCAAAAGATGTTTGACCATCAGGGCAGCGGCATAATTCTGATGGTAGTTCAGCGTAAAACCGACAACGTTGACTTGCGTGCGCGAAAGCTTCGGTCGCAGTTCCCGGTCGACGTAGTCGGTGATTTCGGCCGCGAAGGCATCTGCGAAATGCCGGTTCAACTCTCCGGCGAGCTTCTGGCGCAGGTTTCCGGAGGCACGGTTGGCCTTCTCGAAAGAGGTCATGCTTTTGGGGGACACCATGTTGGCAATGACGTGTTCGACCGCACGCACTTCGCGCTCGGTCATCGCCGCCCCGGCGTAGCGGCGCAGGTAGGCGAAAAGCGACACGAACTCCCGGGCCTGCTCGGGGATGTGTCCGACGAAATCGAGGTAGTCGCCGCCTTTCAAGCCAATCAGCACCTCCATAAACGGCGCGTAGGTGTACACCGGCACGTCGGGCGTATGCGTGGCGAGCCACGCTTTCAGGCAGGCGGTCTGGATCGGGGCGATACGCGGATCGGCCCAGGGTGTGGAGACAAGATGAACGGACACTTTCATCGCCGACCCTTCCCCGCCTCGGCCGGTGTCAACTCCGGGTGGAAAGGCGGGATGATTGCCCCGGCGTCCGGCAGCGCCCCGTCGTCGCGTCCGACCGGGCCGGTTTCACGGAAGTAGCGCAGCAACACGGTATCGCGGCTGCGCAGGGCAACTGTCAGATAGTGTCCACCGATTGCCAGCAGGATACCAAGCTCCGCCAGCCCGTCCAACATGGGCATGAGTTCGGCGGTGGTCAGCCCCAACGTACCGGCAAGCTGTTCGGTGGACGGGCCTTCGTGACAGGCATCGACAATCGCCGCATCCAGTCCGTCCAGAACGATTTCGGTAAAGCGGCCCGCCTGATATCCCTGAAGCCAGACCTGCTCAGGCGTGCTTTCGAGCAGGCGCAGGCCGCTCCCGCCGGTCTCCTTCGCCTTCTCCGCAAAATACCAGGTGACAACCGCGTCCCAAGCCTCGTCCCGTTCCGGATCGCGCCAGTGTGTCGGTTTTGTCATGTGCTTTTCCACAAGGTAGGACGACAGTGCCCCGGGCAGGGGGACCCGCGGGTCGATCCTGAGTTGATCCTTTTCCTCGCGGCTGAGTTCCTCGTAGATCGGCGCGCCCGGTACCAAGGCAAAGGGCACCATCGAGAAGGTGCCAAAGTGCAGGATGGCCTCAAGGACCCGACGGGTCTCGGCTACATCCGCGAGCGTCGAGCGCGGATGATGCGTGATGATGTTCGACGCATCCGTACAGTTGATCCCTAGTTCGGCCAGCAGTTTCAGCGACCGAACGTTCTGGACCGGCTTTGTGCCCTTGGAAATGACCGACAGCAGTGGGGCTGACAGCGCTTCGACCCCGATTTGCACAACCTCGACCCCGGACAGCGCCAGCTTGATCCAGAACGAGGGCGGATGATGTGCACGAAGCTGCATGTGCGACCGCACCCGCTGGCCCCCGGCAATCAATGCGTCCGCGTAGTCTTCGGCCCAGGTGTCGCAGACATTGTCAGTGAAATAGACTTTCCCAGCCGGGTATGCCCGGCGCAGGGCCAGCGTCTCTTTCGCCACGGTCTCGCCGGTTCTCTTGCGAAACCCGGACCAGTTGCGGTTCAGGCTGCAGAAGTCGCATTTGGCAAAACAGCCCCGCGTGCCCTCGATGCTCAGAGCGACATGATCCAGCAGACCTTCGTACACGGATTGGCTTTCGCAGGCCTGCCGGAGCGAGGCAAAATAGCTGCGGAAATCCGGGGGCGGCAGGGCGCTCAGATCGTGGATCTGGTTCCGGAAAAACATTGGGTTGTGCTCTGTCTGGTCGACCGGGTTCGCCACGCTGAAAACCCCGGCATCACGGTCCTCTAGCATCGCCATAAGGGCCTGCTCGCCAGTTCCTTCCGGCGCGTCGAGACAGGTCTGCACGATCCGGGTCAGCTTGCGTTCGCCCTCGCCCAGAACCACGATCCCGCTGACACCGATCTTTGTCCGGATTTGGTCGACGACCACTGGATGGCTGACGGACCCGCCCCCGAACACGAAGACCAGCGGACCGCCGAAGCGCTCCTTCAGACGCCGGGCGATGAGGCCGGACATGTAAACCTGACTGTAGTTCAGCGAGAAGCCGACAATGCTGGCACCGGTGCGTGAAAGCCGCGGCAAGATGGTCCGGTCCGTCAGGCTTATGACCGAGTCGGTCAGGGCCTCCAGCCAGTCCAGGGATAAGCTGAAGCGTCCGGAATGGCCGCGCCGCAGGCGTCTTGCCTCTGCCTCCTCCGCGATCATTGCAAGGCATTGTTCGATCTCGCCCCGCTCCGGCCGGTTGGCGCCGCCAAAGCGCGCCAAAAACCCGAGCATCGAGATCAGTTCCCGATGAGTCTCGCTCCAGTAGTCGTGGAAATGGATGAAATCCCCACCCGCCACCTCCAACATCGCGTCCAGAAAGACCGGATGCAGCCCAAGGTCTATGGATGCGCCGAACGTACGTTCAAGATACGCACCCAACGCGCCAAGCTGGATTGGAGCGAGTGACGGGTAGGCCCATGGGGCGGAAACGATTTGAACAGACGCCCGCATCTAAATCACGAAACGCCGGCGGCGGCGAGCGTCCTGTCCGCGGCGGCTTTCTCACGCGCAAGGAACCGGCCGATTGCCGACACCACGTCCAGCCCGCGCTCGGTAAAGATCCTCTCGACCGGCAGGTCCATCACGGAGGCGAGGCTCGCCGCGCAGCTCGTGCGCAGTTGCACCGTCCCGGGATGCAGGCGCAAATCCTTGAGGCGCGGCTGTTCCTTTCGGAACGCAAGCAGTTCGCAGCCCACGAAAAGGCTGTGCATGACGTGGTAAAGCGGCCTTTGCTGACAGCGCACCGCCGAAAACGCCGGGATGACCTGCCCGAAGGCCTCGCTCTGGAAATGCGGCGTAGCGGTTTCGTCGATGTAACCAAGCGTATGCGCCAACTCGTGCACGATGAACTCAACCACGTCATCCGGTGAGGCTTTCTTCGGCGGATTGATCCACAGGACGCCGATGCAACTGTTGGCCGAGCCGCCACTGACCCCGCGCAGCCCCGTCGAGATAATCCGCGTTACCACGGCGTCGAACAGGCGTCGCCGCGCCGGTGAGTAGTCGGCCAGCGTCTCGTAGGCGGTGCGCGCCCGCGCGATGTTGCGCGCCACGTCCTCCGGGTCACGTTCCTCGAACATCTGCGCGACCGAGACTCCGTTCACCGGCGTCTTTGCGTCCCGCTCATCTTCGTAGAGGAACAAGTTCAGCAAGGCTCTTTCGTCAGCCTCGTCTGTCACGAACTCGGGGGCCGCCCTGCGCGGCAGCGTCACCTGCGGCTGAATAGCCGCTAGCCAAGCATGATAAGCTGAGTAAAAGGACTCGTCAAATGGGGCACCAACCTCGTTTTCCAGCCGCGCGACGCACTGGGCTTCATCATACAGACCCAGCATGGCTAATTGACCATGAAACGCGAGCGACGGCCAAAACCCACCTCTGCCAGCTCCTGCGCACAGTAATCGAGAAGCCACCGCCCCCCTTCGGTAAGCAGGCCGTAGAGATTGGGATCGCTCTGAACCCCGATGATGCTGCTCCACACTCCCTGCGCCAACTCTTCGGTAGTCCCGTGATAGGGCCGCTCCGCAGGGCGAAGCCCAAGGCGTTGCCTTTGCAGTAGGATTTCGGTACCGATGACAATGCTGTGCAAGACTTTGTCGAGTGGCCGCATCTTGCAAGACAGCGCCGCCTGCGCGTAGTTCTCCCGCATGGCGACCCGATTATAGTCGTAGAGGCCGTAGGACAACTCGAACAAGAAAACGCCGTGATGCGTGGCCTCATGGATCAGGAACTCGTTGAGGTCAATATCCGCATGGCGGCGCGGGTTGCAGGCATAGATCACCCCGATCGCTCCGGAGGTTGTCCCGCCCCTCGTCGTGTAATCAGTCCTCGGGCATGTCATATGGCTAATGATCAGCGACCAGTAGTTCCAGTAATCCGGATCGGTCTCGGTATAGCGCTCAACCGACCGCCGGATGTGGTCGACATCGGCGGAAATCTCCCCGCGATACTTTTCATCGGTATACAAAAAATTCGAGTCGCGATACCGCTCGTAATCATTCAGAGGCGAGTCTTTATCAATGAGTGACAGAAGCGATTTTTCAACATCCGTTTCATTCACCCACATCGTTCCCCCGTCCGTGGCGAAAGGAACGTTATATTGACTGGAAAATTTGCGACGATAGTCCTTAACCAGATCGTCAGACTCCAGATAACGCCCCTCTCCACCGCAGACCAAAGAAACAATATCGATACAGGTCGCCTCGCCAAGAAGATTGTACATGGCAATTTATTCCCTGCTCGAAATGTTCAGTCGTCAAGCTCCGGCGGCGTAAACATGAGGTTCTGCATGACCAGCTTGTCGCCCACCGCGATTTTCTTCAGATCGTCCGCGGACAGCTTCCGACCCAGGACCGTCTGCATTTCCGAGACCGACATGCGGTTGAAGACCAGCTGTTGCAGTTCCGCGACCTGCTGTTTAAGATCGGCGATTTCTTGTTCCAGTTTTTCTGACATTGTGTTCTTCCTCCAAAATCGATTGTGTTCCATCGAACGCGCGCTCTACCCGTACGGTAATCAATCTGCCGTCGTCTTCAACGCACAACGAAATAATATACGAAAATTCGAAAGCTGAAAACAATTTAAACGACAAAACAATTGTAACTCGCAACCATATGATTGCAAATAGACTTTTCATAATATCCACATGGGCGCAACGATTGCTCCAGGATTGGATCTTCGCCGCCAGCCGGCTCTCCGGACCGGACCGACTCGCTCCTCGGACCCGGCTTGGCGGTCATGGCGGAGACGGGCCGCGCGGGTCCACTTGGAGCTTGGCAAGTACGGACTTCGACCAAGTCGTCTGAGTCTTAATGCTCTGAAACGTAGAGGGAAACTTTTAGGGCACAGGTGTCTGTCGTCCGAGTTTTTTGGAATGCTTTGGCTGTTTCATAACGGAGGCTCTGGTTCGATTATTGTTTCAGTTTAGGCGGCAGCGGATTGGACATTTCTCAACCCAAGTGAGGAATGATGCGAACGTTACACTTGCTCTGACGTCAGTGAAACGCAACAAGCCGCACTTGGTGCAAACGCCGGGAACTTACACTTTGTCCCGCACCCTGTTCCTTGCCGCAGATTTCATCGCTGTGCTGTGCATCAATGGCCACTGCTTCGGCTGCGTAGCGGCATGAGGTATTTTACTCATGCAGTGGTTTTCACGCTGCGTGCGCACGCAGCAGGAAATCCGGATCACAGGTTGGGCACGAAGCGGCCTGATGCGGCGCGACATCAGCGGCGTAATGCCTAGAACCGAGACCAGACAATCACGTTTGGCCCTACTATCGATGGTCAACGCGGTGTTGGCGCATGGGCCGGGAGGGACGGATAGAGGCTTAGATGTGCCGAGAATCTAACTTCCCGCCGTCAATCCGAAGCGCAAGGCTTGGAACAAAGGCCGCCTAATCGGCCAGAAACGCCCACTGCTGCCCACACAGGTTTGGGCCATTCGGGCGCGGCACGAACTCGCAAGGAATTTCCGCGACCTGCCGCTCTTCAATTTCACCATCGACAGCAAGCTGCGCGGATGTGCACTCGTCAAACTAAGGGTTAGCGATCTTGTCGTTGGCGACCGGATCCGCGAGAGGGTCACGATCGTTCAGAGCAAGACCAATCGGCCAGTTCAATTCGAAGTATCTGAGAATACGCGTGAAACAATCGTCTCCTGGTTTGATCGACCCGAAACGCGGGGCTGTCGGCACTTGTTCCCAAGTCACTTCCATCCGTCGCCTCACATCTCGACACGGCAGTATGCGAGGTTGGTACACGATTGGGCGGCGGCCATTGAGCTCGAACCGAGCGGATATAGAACGCATTCGCTCCGGTGGATGAAGGTGTTTGAATTTCAACGGAAGACCAGCAATCTCCGTGCGGTTCAGCCCCTGCTTGGCCACACTAATGTGGACAGTACGGTAAGATATCTCGGTGTCGAACTTGAGGACGCGCTGAGCATCACAGAGCGAATCGACATCTAGACCAAAGTGGCGGGCGGCGCTTGCCGTTCGCTGCCCAAGACCGGACCTATCCGAAACGTGTTCCCAAAGGTTCGATAGAGCCCAACCCCTTCGCAGCATGCAGTGCAGCGAATATCCGCATGTTTTGCGTGGTCAAAAAGGTGCCGCTTCTTCTTTGGTTCCGCCTAGGTTTTCTGATTAACCGATGCCTTTGAGCATTCGTCAGCGGTCTATGGCGGTCAGAACCCACTGTTACCGACCCTACAGCACTAAACATTGGCAACCCGAAGTTGTAGCTTGCCATTTGTTAAGGTGGCAAAGCACCCAGCTCTTCCGTCAGGATGTGTGAATGGCCTGGGCGGCTGCCAAGCTGAAACGTCTGGACTAAGCGCTACGATTATGGGACCGTGCCTTTACGTGATTGAAGAACGGACGGAAAATAAATTGCATATAAGCCCGCAGGATATCTCCTACGATTGCGACTCCGTCCTTCCTACTGTGATAGATCCCGAGGTATTGCGAAGCCAATTTGGCCGACCCATTTCTCCGTTATTCGACTCGCTCCCAAAGCTCCGAACAGGACCGCTGCCGTCCCAGATTGAAGTAGCAATTGTCGGAGGCGGCTTGCACGGAACAATGATTGGAGCTTGGCTCCGGAAGTACAGTTCGCTCCAATTCGCGATACTTGATGGCATGTCAACCCTCGCAAATGGCTTTTTCGAGTCGGCCGAGAGGATTGGTCAACGAGTAATGCGAAGTCCGTACACACACCAGCTTGCTCCTGACGGAGCACTGCAATTAACTGATTTTGCACGCCTAGTATACAAGTCGCTAAGTAGTATTGAGCGCCGGCAATTAGAACTTGCCTTCAAAGGAGAGCGCTCAATTGTGCCGCTTGACATATTTAGAGCTCATCTAAGTTTTACCGCCTGCACTTTGGCTCTGCAGGCAAACAGCTTCCAGTGCAAGGTAAAGGGCCTTGAGACGGAAGGCGGCTCTTGGAAAATAACAACAGACCGCGGCAAAATTTCTGCCAATCGGGTTATATTGGCCTGCGGTAGACGTCGCCGTAGAACCCCCGGGGTTTGGGAGCGCGCAATTAGTCGCCCGGGGAGCAGAGTTTATTGGGTCTTTGGACATCGCCCTGCCGTTTCGCCGCATCAGGTGATTGCAGTTGTCGGCAGCGGCTTATCCGCGGCTTCAGTTATTCTTGATCACTTAATGAAGGGCGGTCGTGTGATATGGTTAATACGTCGACGCGACATAACCTACAAATGCGCTGACGTCGCCCATCGGTTCTTTCGCCGTGAAGGACAGGCTGAGTTTGACGCACTACCCAAATCCGCCCAACTTGAGGTCCTCTCGAGCGAACGCCGTGGCTCCGTTATGCCGGAGTATCACAACTTTTTTGTTGCAGCGGAATCCGATGGTCGCCTGACAATTTGTCGTGGCGTTGTTGCGGACGATCTCGCCATAGGGCCGACGTTTACGACGGTGCGCCTTAGCGATTCGCGACAGGTAAAGGCTGACCAAATTATTCTCGCTACCGGCCTTGAGGCGCAAGACAAATTGCTACCAAAGTCAGTCGAGCGTGATTCCGACGGGTTACCCCTGCTTGACGACAGTCTTGGTGTTCTTGGTCATCCGGGCCTTCACATATCAGGAGTTTTGGCGAGTCTAAAATTAGGCCCAGCGGCGGCGAATATTGAGGGTGCAAGATTCGCGTTGGAGCGCCTAAGCTCCGTTCTTTCTCCCCACCGGAACACGATAGGCGGGTTCAGTGGTACAGCAAAGGTGCTTTGACATTCAAGGTGAAGACCTACCCCCTAGACTTGTTAGTGCAGCCGTCGCTCTGCAACGTTTTCAGAGCGAGTCGCTTTGCGAAATGCTGGGCATGGTGCTTGCGGCAGAGGAGCCAATCGAACTACTGTATCTCTACGAATCAACAAAGAATGGCGTCGGGTCGGTTCTTGGAGAGGGTCTTCAGCGCTATGCACACCGCGAAGTCATGCGGCTCTTGACGGCTTGGCAGGAACGTACTCACGATACCTTCGACTATGAGTTTGGTGAGGAGATCGGCGACCCCCAGAGTGTGATCGCGCATTTCCGGAATGTGGTAATCAGTTCTACGGATCAACAGATCGGAGACACTCGACTATTGCTAAGCTGCATCCTATTGGGGCGGGCGATCAAGTCGGAGAAAGTACGGCTAATTGGAGCCAAATGAGCGTCGAGAACAGGGGAGTTTGGAAATGATTAGGGCACAAGAGATTCACATGGCCGCGACGGTGGATCGAGATCGACAAGTGGTTTACGTTACAGGTGCAATAGACCAGAAGCATACAAGCATTGTTACAAGGATTCGCCTGCCGGAATCAAAATCCAATGTGTGGCGCGTTGTAAAGGCGGAGACAAATCTCACCGACTCCTCTTGGGTAGCTTGGCAAATTCGTCTTGGTGGTGATTGTCGCATGGTTAAGGATTCCAAGAGTGGCTTCTCGCAACAATTTCGGAATTGTGACTATGTCGGGGATCGAAATGCGATCTTATTCTCTGGTGGTGAAGTTCGACCTGGCGAACCCGTTTTAAAAGAGTTCGAGGTTGCTATTGGAGAAAAATCTGAGCTCGTAATGTCGCACAACAGAATCGCGCGTGAACCTTTTGAGGAGGTAATTCGTGAAAAGCTCTTGGAAGGGTTTGGGTACGACGAGCCGGTTGTGGAGATGGATATCCCCGTGCGTTTTCGTTGAGCGATGGTAGCTATCACTCTGACGTTCTTTTATTAGAGTCGCCAGGACAACTGAAATGGTACACTGAAGATCTTTGTGGACTGGGCCCGGATGAGGTGATTGTCTGAACCCTTCTTGGTTAAATAGGCACCGGCGCAGAAGTCGCCCAATTCCGAGGAGAAATGCGATCCGCTTCAAGACATTATCCTCGGATGACTGGTTTTGAGAACATCGGGGAAATCGAGGTTGTTGGAAAGGAAGTCTAGTCCATTTCACCAGGCGATAGAGTTGTAGCGCACTATGGCCACGGCACTAGGGCTAGGATCAGCAAAGACAATCTCATCCCATTGCCACGGCAATATTGGAATAGTCCCGTCCCACTGCTAGCAGTATTGGCCGCTGACATATAGCACGCCGCTTCCAGAACTGAAATTCGAAAAACAGACAAAGTGGCCGTGCTCGGCGCTGGCTGCCTAGGATTGCTTTGTGTTTACTAACTATCGCTGTTAAACGTGTACGATGTAGACATCGTGGACCGGAATCCCAACAGGCAAGAGTTGGCGTTACGTTTCGGAGCGAGATGTGCGGTTGGGGACATAGAAGAATTGGATAATTTCTCCTATACAGTCGCATTTGATTGTTTTGGAGATCATTCCTCTTTCTCTCGTCTGCAAAAACTCATGATGCAATTTGGGAAAGTCTGCATCATCTCTGATCCATCGCATGGGAGCCATCACGAGCTTAGCTCTGCCTTTTTTGAGAACGAGTTGTCGGTTCTGTTTTCGAGTGACGCTCCGAACACGCGTGCATGGCGTGGGGAGTTTGTATCACAACTGACATCCGTTCGGCTCCATAGTTTGTCAGCGATGTTTAGAAAGGAAATATCGTTTCGTGATCTTGTGGTGTGTTTTACGAAATTGATCACGTTTCCACCACCCCCCCCAAAAGTACTAGTTCGATATTGAAATACCAGTGGCAACTGAATCCCGTACGGTGTGTGCCGGTTAACAGGGCAGTATTGTTGACGAACGCGTGGTTGCAGCTCCTAGGCCGCACCAACACTATAAACCCTACACGACCCAGAAGCTGAAACAGCCTTTGGTTCAATGTCGGCAAGGTCCCGCACAGCTACCATCAACGCGGCCTGCAGCGAAGGACTGGACCGAGTCCAGACCCACCGAGGCTGTATCCGAAATGAACAGCTGCTTCTGGTAAAAGCGATAATGGTGTATTGCCTGCTCCGAATGAACAGCGTTGGCGTCATATATTGTAAAGAAAATATGCCTCAAGAAGTTGATATGGCGAATGAGGCTCAATTTCATATATCCTTGGTCTATGATAAAGGATCTCGGCGAATTCAGCAATGAGAATTTCGAAGGATGCATTGTGGCTCGCGCCTACCTAATTCAGCTAAGTATTGTTTTGCGACAGAAGCCCACGCTCAGGGTGCATTGAGCGACAAGCCCGATCACTGGCAGCATACCGTTCGTGTTTTAACGCGCCACGAAGGCTATGTGACCCACGTCGAATTCTCAACGGATGGGCGCAGGCTGCTCAATGCTTCGAAGGACGGTGTCGAAAGGGTCTGGAACACCAGTAGTGGTGCGGTGAAAGCGACGCTCTCAGCACATGAAATAGCGATCAGCAGGGAGATTTTTTCGCCTGACGGCAGCCTAACCGCAACTGGATTCTTTGATAAAACCGCCCGCATCTGGAACGCTGAGACCGGCGCGGAAATAGCCTCTTTCAATCCAGGTGAAAATACCAAGTTTTCCGGCAGGGTCTTCGGCCTGTCCTTATCTCTAGATGGACAACGGGTTGTGTCCAATTTGACCGGTGATCAGGACAATGATGCGCGTGTCTGGGACGCACAGACAGGTGAACAAATACTTGCGCTATCGGGGCACGAAGACAGAGTGTTCGATGCAGTTTTTTTCATCCGATGGTACGCAAATCGCCACAACGTCATCGGATGGAACTGCTCGATTATGTGACGCCCTAACCTGCGCACAAACAGCTGTTCTGCGCGTGGCCGACAGAGCCGCATGGGATATTGCGTATTCTCATGACGGTAGGCGTGTCGCTATCAGTTCGGTAACGATTGGTCCCAAAGTTTGGGATAGCCGAGCCGGTGCTTTTCTGGTTGAACCCGAGGAAGGCGTGGCGACACTAGTTAGCGGACTTGGCAATTTCTCTCCTGACGGATCCAAAGTGGTATCAATTGATACTGGGAGGACGGTCATTATTTGGGGTTCGCGTCAAATGAACCTGCAGCATCGCCTCCGCCACTTTGGTAGCACTTGCATGACGTCAGTGCCAATGGACAGTTTATGTCGCTTTGTTAAGGGAGGGTTTCTGGCACATCGTAACCACCAAGGAGTGGAGATGAGACAGAAGCCCGGCACCA
>JAAUYB010162568.1_pt1 | contig 19553 bp, 15 predicted proteins | sample 7278071 | NCBI WGS metagenome assembly JAAUYB01 (sample SAMN14350121, study PRJNA611818) | marine sediment metagenome | isolation source: surface marine sediment (1.8m) | place: French Polynesia: Moorea | collected 2018-08
AAAATCAAGCTCGTCCAGAATCATAATCTCGGACGGCAATTCATCCCACGCTGATTTGTGGTCGTTTTTTGGGAAAATACAGCGTGGGGCTTCTTGCCGAAGAAGCTAAACTAAAAAAGGGCTGCATAAGGCCTTCGGTTTAACCCGTTGCTGAGGACAATCATCTTGAATAAAAGTGCTATTTTGTCAGTTTTATTAATTTTTATCCCTTTATCTCTCGCATCTCACTTCCTAGAATGGGGGGCTACCCTCACCTTTATCACTGCTGCCCTAGCCATTGTGCCATTAGCTGCTTTGATGGGCCAGGCCACAGAAGCGATCGCTGTGGTAGTCGGTCCAAATTTAGGCGGGTTATTAAATGCGACGTTTGGCAATGCCACGGAATTAATTTTGGCGTTCGTTGCCTTAAAAGAAGGGTTAATTGGTGTGGTGAAAGCGACCATTACTGGCTCAATTATCGGTAATTTATTATTAGTGGTGGGCTTTTCTATGCTATTAGGGGGTCTTCGCTACAAAGAACAGGAGTTTCAATCTGTGGCGGCCCGTCTTAATGCGTCTTCGATGAATTTAGCGGTGATTGCTATCCTCTTACCCACGGCAGTACAATATACCTCCAGTGGCATTGAAGAACAAACGTTACAACATCTATCGGTTGCTGTGGCGATTGTTTTAATTTTGGTCTACGGTTTAACCTTACTTTTCTCCATGAAAACCCATGCCTATTTGTATGATGTGGGGATGGCCGCCGAAGAAGAAACAGAGGCAGAACAAGGCCATAATGTCAATCTTACTAAATGGATCATTATTCTTTTATTAGTTACCCTTGGGGTTGCAGTTGAATCAGAATTATTGGTCAATTCTTTAGAGGAAGCCACTTCATCTTTGGGTTTAACGGCTTTATTTACTGGGGTTATTTTATTGCCGATCGTGGGTAATGCGGCAGAACACGCAACGGCTGTTACCGTTGCCATGAAAAATAAAATGGATTTGTCGATGTCAGTGGCGGTGGGATCAAGTTTACAAATTGCTTTATTTGTTGCCCCTGTTTTGGTCATTGCTGGCTGGTTTTTAGGACAACCGATGGATTTAGATTTTAATCCGTTTGAATTGGTGGCTGTGGCTGTGGCTGTGTTAATTACTAATTCTATTAGTTCTGATGGTCGTTCTAATTGGCTTGAGGGGACTTTATTGTTAGCAACTTATGCGGTTATTAGTTTGGCTTTTTATTTCCATCCTGTGGTTGATGGACTTTGATAATTAGGGATGGCTTGATTTTTGGACAACAATTATCCTGTGATTTTGATCGGATTAATGATGATCAATTACTATAAGTTTTGAGTGAGAAAAACCCAATGATGACACAGTTAAAAGCTTTCATTTTTGATGTGGACGGTACCTTAGCTGAAACCGAGAAAGATGGCCATAGGATGGCTTTTAATCGTGCTTTTGCTGAAGCAAATTTAGACTGGTATTGGACTGAAAGTCTCTACGGAGAGTTATTAGAAATTTCAGGGGGAAAAGAAAGAATTAGCTATTATTTACAACAATATAACCCTGAATTCAAGGAAAATTTAGAAACCTTAATCCCCCAACTTCATCAAGCCAAAACAACCCATTATCGTCAGCTATTATCATCAGGAGAAATTCAGTTGCGTCGAGGGGTCAAACGCTTGATTGAAGAAGCTTATCAGGAAGGAATAAGACTGGCGATCGCGACAACTAGCGCGTTACCCAATGCCCTAGCTTTGTTAGAAAAACACTTAAATCCCCATTGGTTTGAAGTGATTGCAGCCGGGGATATTGTTTCTAATAAAAAACCAGCCCCCGATATTTATCACTATGTCTTAGATAAAATGAATTTATTACCAGAAGAATGTTTGGTTTTTGAGGATTCTTTTCATGGTTTACAAGCTGCCTATCAAGCTAATCTGAAAACAGTTATTACGATACATGATTATACAAAAGAACAAGATTTCTCTCTGGCTAGTTTGGTCTTAAATCATCTGGGAGAACCGGATAAGATGTTCACAATTATTCGAGGAGAAGTTCAAAATAAACACTATTTTGATTTAGAATTAGCTAAACTTTTACTTTAAAGAAACCCATTAATTAAGGAGGAGCAATGAATTTCTATTCTGATGTAATTTTTCCTTGGGGAATTGAATGGATGATGTCGGGTTCCCCTTTTTCTGATTATAGAAAAGAGGTATTAAAAGATATTTCAGGAGAAGTTTTAGAAATTGGTTTTGGAACTGGACTTAATCTTGCTTATTATCCTGAAACAGTAACGAAATTAACTGTAATTGATCCTAATCAAGGAATGAATCGCTATGCTAAGAAACGGATTAAATCCAGTGTTATTCCCGTTGAAAATAAGGTTTTAGGTGGGGAAAACTTACCCATGAAAGATAATAGTTTTGATGCGGTAGTGAGTACCTGGACATTATGCAGCATTCCCCAGATTGAACAAGCGTTATCAGAAATTCATCGTGTCTTGAAACCAGGGGGAAGTTTCTATTTTATTGAACATGGGTTAAGTGATGAACCGAATATTCAACGATGGCAAAACAGATTAACTCCCCTGCAAAAAATTATTGCTGATGGTTGTCACTTAAATCGTCATATGAAACAATTAATTCAAACTCAGTTTAATCAAGTCCAAATCGAAGAATTTTATGCTTCAAATATCCCTAAAATTGCCGGCTATATGTATCAAGGTATTGCCATTAAAAAGATTTAGATAAAGGGTGTGATTCTAACGGATTTTTCCTTAAAATAGAGTCAGCATTAATTAACGTTATTTATGAATAATACCCTAAAAATAATTTTCGCTATCTTAAGCACGATTGGAACCCTAACCATCATTATTGTGCTTTGGGAATTGGCCTTGAAACCTCTTGTAATGACTGATAACAATCCTCCCATTCCTACCCCAAACCCCAGTGTATCTACTTCATCACAAACCCCTCCATCTTCCACTAAGTCAAATGTCACAGGGATGCCTCTAGAAAACCGATTTAGTAGTGGTGAACTTCGCTTATTAACTAACGAAATTAACCCAAGTGCTGACCAAGGGATAACATCATTTAAAGCAGGAAATTATCAACAAGCTTATCAAGAGTTTAGCCAAGCAGTTAAAACAAAACCTAACGATCCAGAAGTACAAATTTATCTAAATAATTCAGAAGCAAGAAAACAAGGAAAACCTTTCGTTTTAGCTGTGGTTGTTCCAGTGGATCAAAGACCTACCAATACAGCAGAAATGTTACGGGGAGTCGCACAAGCACAAACCCAATTTAATCAACAAGGTATCAATGGCAGAGGCTTAGAAATTGTTATTGTTAATGATAGTAATGACCCAAACTATGCTCAACAGGTTGCTCAGAAAATTGTTAACAAAACTGATATTTTAGGTGTAATTGGTCATAATTCTAGTAGTGCCAGTGCTAAAGGATTAGAAGTCTATGAAACAGCAGGAATAGCGATGATTTCTCCCACTAGCACCAGTACCAGTTTATCCGGTAATGTCTTTTTTAGAACAGTCCCGTCTGATGCCAAAGCTGGGCAAGTTTTAGCTAGGTATGCTGTCAGAAATAATATGAGTAAAGTGGCTGTCTTTTATACATCTACTAGCAATTATAGTGAAAGTCTCAAACAAGCATTTGTTAAAGGTTTTCAATTGTTAGGGACTACAAACGTTCTGGATATAAGCCTTCCTAATTTTAATCCCAAAAGTACAGTAGAAGCTTTACAAAATCAAGTAGATGGGTTTGTTTTATTTCCCAATACTGATAATAAGATCATCAACCTTTCTTTGCAAATTGCTGATGCTAATGCTAATCTATCCCAGCCGAAGAAATTATTAGGCGGTGACGCGTTATATAACCCTGCTACCTTAAAATTAAGTCAAGGAGGTGTAGATGGTTTAGTATTAGCTGTTCCTTGGTTTGCTAGGAATACTTATCCTTACACAAATTCAGCAGCAAAACGATGGGGAGGACGAGTCAGTTGGCGTACAGCAACCAGTTATGATGCTACCAAAGCATTCACCAAAGCATTATCTGAAAATGCCACAAGAAACACCGTATTAATCAATTTACAACAAACGAATTTATCCCCCTCAGAAACATCAGGAGAACCCTTACAATTCCTCAAAAGTGGCGATCGCAATACCGATCCTTTATTAGTTAGAGTCGTTCGTAAAAGTAGTGATCTGACTCAATACGATTTTGAAATTATTAACGATTAAGTAAATAAATCATGAAACTATCTATACTGAGTTATCCTCTTATTTTAACCCTATTAATAAGCTGTTCATCTGGTCTGATTAACACAACATCGGTCACAGCAGAATTGAATCAAATGTCTTCTTTAAGATTACCTGAAGTTGAACCCAAATACCGCAATCAATGGACAGATGAATTAGAAAGAAACTATCAAAAAAGAGCCTTAGAAATCATTAACTTTTATGCTGGTATCAAAAGTTACGGCAGTGCCTATGGAGAGAACGAAAAGCGGTCTTATCCGAGGGCAATGTTAGATTTTTTAGCAGGAAATGAAGAGAAAGCGATCGCTTTTCTACAACAAGAAGATCCCCAAGCTGAAAATCATCAACACACTAATGGCATTGATTACTATTATTGTTTCACCTTAAAAGGACAAATTCGTAAGTATTTTTTGTATGGAAAATTTCTTGATCCTGACTATAAACAAAGGATGTTTGAGGGAGCAAAAAAATGGACTAAAGAAGACCCTTTAACCCGTCCTCATCCTGTTTATGGGTTTGGGGATGGTAGCGGTCGAGACTGGGATATTAGTCGGCGAGGAAGATGGGTAGATGGACGTAATACAGATAATTTAAGGGCGATGCGAGAAACATCTATTTATTTAATGGCTGAAGAAACAGGTAACGAGAAAACACGCTTAATTTATAAAGAAAAAATCCAGCGATATGTTTGGGCTTTATATCATATTGGTATGGGAGAATGGGACTCAGAAGTTTATCATGGACATACGTTTGCCCCGTATCTCAATCTGTATGATTTTGCCAAAGATCCCGAAGTCAAATTATTAGCAAAAGCGGCTTTAGATTGGATGTCTATTGCTGCTGGGATTAAATATTATCGAGGGGGTTGGGGCGGCCCAGTCAAGCGAGATTATGGCGGTGGTAATGTGGCGATGGGGTCCTCGGCTGCACGAACGTTTTGGTTATATTTTGGGCAAACTCCTTTACCGAATCATCGTCCCGAAACGGATAGTTTATTCCTTATTACCAGTTCCTATCGTCCCCCTTTAGCTGCAGTCGCATTAGCCCACAAACAGTTTAAGAAACCTGTGGAAATTTTCAGCAGTAAACCTTTATATGAAAATTGGAAACCTGGAAATTCTGATGAACCGGGCTACTGGGAAACTCAGTTTTTTGGTCATAGTTATCAAATGGGAAGTTTGGCAGCCAAATTTGCTGATGGGGATGTTGCACCGTTCAAATTAATGGCTTATAATTCTCGGCGAGGGGTTGATTATTTTCTGGCTAATACGGGAAAAAATTTAGTGAGGCCAGGAAAAAAGTCAGGCGATCAAATCGGACAATATCGTAATCTTTTAATTTGGTTAAGACCCCCCTCTCAAGCTAATTTTAACTTCCAAATTCCTGAAAATGCCTTAGCCGAAATTGAAGATAATATTTGGTTCTTTAAACTAGAAAAAACTTGGTTAGCCGTACATCCTATCAATTTAAAACAGTATCAAGAAGTGAAGAATCATAAAGAGGAATATACACAAGAAAAATTTTTAACAGCAGAAAGAAAAGAAGATAATTTTTATGGATTTATTTTAGAGGTTGGAGAAGAAGAATATAATGGCAGTTATCAACAATTCAAAGACAATATTAAACAAAAGAGTCGGCTTGATTTAGAAAAGCTAACCAGAGGAGTTGTCAACTATCAAGGCAGTAATCAAGAAACTTTACAATTAATTTATAATCCTCTCAATCTTTTACCCATGATTATACGAAATGGAGACTTACACCAATGGTCAGAAAATTTTGCCCTTTATAATAGTCAAACCAGCGATAAATCTCCCATTTTTCTAGATTATAAACAAGGAAAATTACAGGTAAAAGCAGGAGGATATCGGTTTGAAAGTGAAGTGAGTAAGGAGAGAAAAGTGGTTACTTTTCCCTAACCTTAACTTCCTGTGTTAATTTTCCCGATCAAAGCCAAATATATCTTTGATGTTGGCGTTAAAATATTGATCTTTGGATGGGGTTTTTTCTAACTCATCGTAGACAGATTTTGGTACATCATGGTACTTATAAATTCCCCCATTAGAAAACTCCACTCTAAGGACTTTTGTCTCTTGATCGTAATCAAAAGACTTGATAGCAATACTCTGATTTTTGAGCAAAGGAAAGGCGATAACATCACGAATACTAGCAGAATCAGTTAATAGCATAATTAGGCGATCAATGCCAATTCCTAACCCACCTGTGGGGGGCATACCATATTCTAATGCTGTTAAGAAGTCTTCATCAACACTATGAGCTTCTAAGTCTCCGGCTGCTTTTTGTTCGGCTTGTTTTTCTAGTCTTTCTCTTTGATCAATAGGATCAGTTAATTCTGAAAAACTGTTGGCTAATTCTCTTCCCACAATATATAATTCAAAGCGTTCAACTAATCCTTTTTTATTACGATGAGGTTTGGCTAAAGGGGAAATTTCTACAGGAAAATCCAGGATGAATGTGGGTTGAATTAAGGTTTCTTCTACGGTTTGCTCAAATACTTCATTGAGTAATTTACCCAAGCTTTGACAGGTTTCGGGGACTTCTAAGCCGGCTTGTTTGACTGCATTTTTTGCTGTTTCAAAATCAGGGAAATTTTCAAAATCTAAGCCACTTTTTTCTTTAACAATATCGTGCATAGTTACCCGTCGCCAAGGGGTTGATAGGTCAATTTCTTCCCCTTGATACGTAATTTTTAAACTGTCTAAAACGTCTTGTGCTGCGGTGGTAATAATTGCTTCTGTTAACTCCATCATATCGTTATAATCAGCGTAAGCTTGATACACTTCGATGGAGGTAAACTCAGGATTATGTTTGGTTGAAACCCCTTCATTGCGGAAAATTCTTCCCATTTCAAATACCTTTTCAAACCCCCCCACAATTAACCTTTTCAGATGTAATTCTGTGGCAATTCTCAAGTACAAATCCATCTCTAAGGTGTTATGATAGGTGATGAAGGGACGGGCTTCTGCTCCCCCTGCTTCTGACTGTAACACGGGGGTTTCTATTTCGATAAAACCTTGGTTATCTAAATAACGTCTGATAGAAGCAGTAATTTGGGCCCGACGACGAAAGGTTTGTCTAACTTGCGGGTTAACTATTAAGTCTACATATCGTTGACGATAGCGTTTTTCTGTATCTGTTAAACCGTGCCATTTATCGGGTAACGGTAATATAGATTTAGTTAAGATGGTGTATTCTTTAACTTTGACAGACAGTTCACCTTTTTCTGTTCTTTTGATGCTTCCTTTTACCCCAATAATATCTCCTGTATCGGTTAATTTTTTGAGATGATTAAAGGCACTTTCAAGATGACTCATGTGTGCCTGAATTTCTTTTTTATCGAGATATAATTGAATGGTTCCAGTTTCGTCTTGTAGGTTGAAAAACGCCAATTTTCCGAAGACACGACGAGCAATAATTCTTCCTGCGATCGCAACATCTGTCTCCGCTTCTTCCCCATCTTTTAGACTGGCATATTTATCTTGCAATGTAGCAGCATCATGGGTAGATTTCCATTGATAAGCATAGGGAATTAAGCCTAATTGTTTCAACTGTTCTACTTTTTCGAGGCGTGTGGCACGAATTTCTTCTAAACTGGAGGCTGAATGGGGTTCCCGTTGCGGTTGATTGGAAGACATTGTTAAGATATTACAGAAAAAAGGAGGATTAAGTTATTTTATGGTCACATAAGGGTTAATCTTAATAACCTTAACTATTATAGCGTGTCGGTTTAGGAATAACCCTCAATTTTTTGACTATTTTTTATAATTTACTTTTAACAGTAGTATGGATAATCAATTCTTTCTTAATCATCTTAAACTTATTTTTTTATGTTTAACAACTAGCTATCATTGGCTATCCACATATTGGGGGATTTGTCAACAAGCTCCTCCAGGAAAATTGATTGATTTAGGTGGTTATAAAGTTCATTGTTATCAGAAAGGTTCGGGTAATGTTACAGTGGTTTTTGATCATAGTTTAGGGGGGATAGAAGGTTATTTTTTAATGGATGAAATTGCAAAAATAACGAAAGTTTTTATCTATGATCGACCGGGATATGGTTGGAGTGATTCTAGTCCGAGAAAGCGGTGTAGTCAAGAAATTGTTAATGAGTTGGATCGACTTTTACAAAAAGCAGAAGTTCATCCGCCCTATTTATTAGTGGGTGATTCTTTTGGTAGTTATAATATGAGGTTATATGCCCATCATTTTCCTGAGAAAGTTTGTGGAATCATCTTGACAGATGGACTCCATGAAAAAGCAATGTTAAAGTTACCTTTATTGGTAAAATTATTAAAACTTTTTTTCTTTTCAGGATTTATTATGTCGATTTTTGGAGCTACTTTAGGGTTAATTAGACTGTTAGGAAATTTGAAAATATTTGAATTAATTAAACCGCAATTAAAACAGTTTAATCAAGATAGTATCAAGACAGTTAAACAGTCTTTTTATCAACCTAAACATTGGTTAACCATGGCCAGAGAAATCTGGAATTTAGAAACCAGTGCCAGGCAGCTAAAAAAGGCCAATCACTTAGGGGATATTCCCCTCATCAGCATTAAATCCAAAACTTTTTTTAAACCTTCTATTTTTACCTTTTTCCTACCTTTAAAAGCGACGAATCAACTCCGAGATGTTATTCACGATGAGTTACTTAAACTTTCATCCAATTCTCGTCAAATTTTAGCTAATAAAAGCAGTCATTTTGTCTGGATAGACGAGCCAGAAATTATGATTATGGCCATTAATAGCTTTTATCAAACCCAGTCATCATCCTGAATAGAACTTAGTCTTACTGAGAATGATAAGTAGCCACAAGGGTTTTAATAATCAAAATTAGAGGGATCAGAAGGGCGATCGCCTTCATAATTTTGATCGGGTTTTGAAGGTCGAGAGCCTCGTTTTCTAGGACTTTGAGAGGGGTCAATAGGTTGATAGTCCACATAGTCCGTCGGGTTTGGGGTTTCCTCTGGAGGAGAGGGATAACGTCTTGGCCCTGTGGTGGGGCGAGGACGACGTTGACGGGGGGAACGGGATGACGATTCTGGGGGTGAGGTGTCTGGACGAGGACGGTTAGGATTACGTTTTTTGGGGCGATCTTCCCACATATCATCGGCATTATCCCAAGCATCGTAACTCTCCCTGGGACGACGCTTGCTAGGGGAGGTTCGTCGCGCCGAAGGGCGATCGCCGTAGGGATCGTTAGAAGGGGGACGACGACGAGGACGGCGAGTTCGAGGTTCTTCTTCCTCATAGCCGCGATTACTGCGGGGATCGGCGTATCCTTGTAAACGGGGGTTATTGCGATAAGCTGGTTGTTCGTCTTCGTAGGGTTCTAGGCGATCGAGTTCCGCTTCTGTGTACACACGGGTTTTACTAACACGGCGATCGTCATCCACAAACGAGGAACTGCGTTTGGCCTGTTCGGTTGTGGCTCCCCTCAAGCGAATACTTTCCACTGCAAAAAAGATGGCCGATCCGGTCAACAAGAATTGTCCAAATTGTAAAATGGGATCGAGTCGCCATCCTTGAAACAGTAGGATTAAACCGCATAATAAGCCGACTGCGGCAAAAAAAATATCATGATCTCTCGATAGTTCTGGCCGCACCGTCCGCAGGAAGTATAAACCTGCTCCGGCAACGGCTAAAAAAATTCCTAGGACGCTGGCTGAGTTCAGCCCGAAATTAACCATTATCGCTCTCCTTGAAGTTTCCATGTTTTGAAAGACATGGATTCTAGTCGTTAAACTCCGACGGGATAAATCCACGTCTTCACTGATTAACTTGCTAGATTTTTATCTATTTTTATGCCCTTCAACAGACATCTACATCCCTCGATTTGATAATAATTAATCAAACTGTGGACTGACTTTAAATAAATGCTTTCTGAGTGGTTGTACCAACAATTACGGCAATAAATCACTCCTTTTTGCTGCGCTGCTTGCCTGTACCATAGTCGTAGAATTAGACCCCGTCTCTTACTGGCCGGAATTTCACCGTTCTAGCAAAATATCAGCATGACCAACCTTGTTCTTACTCACGGTATCAATATAACATAAATATTAGGTGGCTAAGAGGATTTGCTCAACTGCCAACCGTTCAATTTTATTATTTTACCCCATCCTTAAGTTGGATGGAGTAAACTCAGACAAGCTTAGAAGTTGCGCTTGATTTTATCGCTTTGACTGATGACAATCAGTCCAATGGTAATGGGGACCACTACGATAACAGTTCCCAAAACCAGGCTCCATATGAAATTAGCTAAAGATGGTGTCATATATTTGTTACCTTTTTTCGGTTTGATGGCTAACGTTACTTATTCTAAGGGGTTTGTTGCCCATTTCGTCAACTAATTCTCAGGGAGTGTGGGAAGCGTGGGGAGTGTGGGAAGACGAGAAACAAAATTAATCTTTTTCTCCCCCATCTCCCTCTGCTCCTCCATCTCCCTCGGATTCCTCTACACCTTAGCCTGGGCGCGTTTAAATGCTTCGTCCAAGACTTCTGAGAGAGTGGGATGGGTATGAATGTTAAAGGATAAATCTTGAACCCGTTGGCGTTGGGCGATCGCATTAGCTGCTTCTTGGATCAAGTCAGAGGCATGAATTCCCATAATATGCACCCCCAATAATTCGCCGTTATCCTGACGATACACCACCTTAGCGATGCCATCGGTTTCCCCTTCAGCCAGGGCTTTAGAATTGCCTTTAAAGTAAGTTTTGACGCAAGAAACCTCAAACCCTTCTTGTTCCCCTAATTCACGGGCGGCTGGTTCACTCAAACCCACGTAACTGATTTCGGGGTGAGTAAAGGCTGCGGCGGGAATACTGCGATAGTCGATGGTGGTTGCCCGTCCACACATATTTTCCACAGCGATCACCCCTTGGCCCGATGCTGCGTGAGCTAACATCATTTTACCGTTTGCGTCTCCCACTGCCCAAAGATGGGGAACCGGTTCACCGTCCCGTAGGACTTCCATTTTGTCGTTGACGGGGATAAACCCTCGGTTGGTTTCAACCCCCAGATTTTCTAGGCCGAGGTTTTTGGTGGCGGGTATTCTTCCAGTGGCCACTAAGCAAGCATCCACTTCGAGGACATCGATCACTTCTTTGCTCTTGGCATCGGTTAATTCAATGGTAACCGGTGCGCCTGGGGTGACTTTGGTGGCAAATACGCCGGCGTAGGTTTCGATATCACGGGCTTTGATCAGGGTTCTCTCGGCCAGTTTCGAGATTTCGGGGTCAAACCCTGGCATCAAGGTGTCTAAGGCTTCGATCATGGTAACTTCGCAGCCGAGGGCGGTATAGATATCGGAAAATTCTAAACCAATGTAACCACTGCCAATAATGGCGATCCAGGGGGGTAACACATCTAATTTTACGGCTTCGTCGCTGGTAAAGACAGTTTTATGGTCAATTTCGACACCACGGGGAACAAAAGGCACCGATCCCGGACATAACATAATGTCTTTGGCGGTGATGATTTTTTCTCCTTCATCGCTTAAAACACTGACTTTTTGGGGATCAACCACTTTTCCCCAACCGTGGATGGTGTCAACTTTGAGGCGTTTTAAACTATTGGTGAGATCACCGCGTATTTTGTTAACTAAATTCGTAGCATGATCGGCGATCGCTTGTCTTTTAAAGTCTACTCCTTCGATATAAATTCCCAGATTGTAGAGATGTTGGGCATTTCCTAGTTCTCGAACTTTTCCCGATGCGGCTAAGAGGGCTTTTGAGGGGATACAACCACGGTTGACACAGGTCCCCCCCATGTCTTTTGCTTCGATGATAGCGGTTTTTAGCCCACATTTCACGGCGTGTAAGGCTGCACCATGTCCCCCAACTCCTGCACCGATGATGATTAAATCATAATCGAATTCTGGCTGACTCATAATCTTTTTCCTTAATGGCTTGATTATTCTTTCTCTGAGAAAGACCTATCTTCTGATCATAAGTCTCTAGATACAGCTAAGTCTAGGGGCATCTATACCGCTACGCGAAAGTCACTCATGCAAAAGTCAAAAGTTCCTTAACGAAGTTCCGGCTCTAGCGAACAAAAGTAGGACAGAAAAGAGTTTCAGGGTTTGTGAATGTCAAACACCAAAATGCGTAGTGCTATAGTAACTGTTATCATATTCACGGCATTTTTAAATGCCGAGTCGTTCAAAAATCCTGTTTAAAAACAGGAGTTTTGAACATCCCGTCTTTCGTTATAATTGTCACGTCACACTTTTGTCTTGAAGATAGAAAGCTTCATGACTTTTAAAAGAATTAATTAATTGTATTTTTAAACGAGTATTTTTTTGACATTTTTATACCTATGAACGCTAAATTTAAACCCACCCGTCTTGGTATTAGTGGCCTAGCTATCCGTCAACATATTGGCACATTAATGTTAACTTTAGCAGTGATGATAGTCGGTATTTTTTTTATTACCAATATTCAGGTTGACTTACTTCCTTCTATTACGTATCCTCGCATTGGCGTGCGTATTGAAACCCCAGGTATTGCCCCAGAAATTGCTGTTGAAGAAATTACTAGACCTTTAGAACAAGCGTTATCTGCAACTGAAGGAGTGGAGTTAGTTTATTCCCAAACCCGTGAGAATCGTATTAGTTTGACCCTTTATTTTAGAGTAGGTGAGGATATTGATCAAGCGTTAAATGATGCCACGGCAGCTTTAAATCGTGCTAGAAATAATTTACCCGATAATTTAGAAACCCCTCGTCTGTTTAAATCTTCTCCTTCTCAGTTACCTGTGTATGAGTTTGCTCTCACTTCATCTATCAAAAAAAATTTGGATTTAAGGGTGTTTGCTGATGAGGAATTAGCTAGGGAATTAACGGTTATTCCTGGGGTAGCTTCTGTGGATGTTTCGGGAGGGGTAGAAGAGGAAGTTCGGGTTAATATTGATTTGAACCGATTACAAGCATTAGGAGTGGGTTTACAAGATGTTTTAGATGAGTTGGAAGAAAGAAATAAAGATGTAGCTGGCGGACGTTTATTGGGAGAAAATGGGGAACCTTTAACCCGCGCAGTAGGACGATTTAAAACAGCAGAAGAGATTAACAATTTATTTTTTGCAGTGAATAATAATGAGGTGAATGGGGCATTACAAAGGGTTTATTTACGGGAGTTTGCCGAGGTAATTGATGGGACAGAAGAACAAAGAATTTTTGTATCTTTAAATGGTACACCGGCGGTTAAACTAAGTGTACAGAAACAACCCGATGCTAATACGATTGAAGTGGTTAATGCCGTCAAGGAAAAGATAAAAAATTTAACTGAGAGTAATATTATTACCAATGATATTACTCTCGTAACCACGTTGGATGAATCAGTTTTTATTAAAAATGCTATCCAAAATGTGATTAATTCGGGATTAATTGGTACGGGATTGGCTGCATTATCGGTTCTCTTATTTTTGGGTTCACTGCGTCAAACTTTGATTATCATTGTTTCTATTCCTCTAGCTACTTTGGGGGCAATTATTTTAATGAAACTGTTTGGCTTATCTCTCAATGTTTTTAGTTTAGGAGGGTTAGCTTTAGGGGTAGGTATTGTAGTCGATAACTCTATTGTTATGTTGGAAACCATTGCGGATGGGGTAGGGGTTGTTCCTGGGAAAAAGAGTAAAAGTCGTTTAAGTTCTCAAGACTTAATTGAGCAATCAATTGTCAGCAGTCAAACGGTGGAATCGGCTTTAATTGCTTCTACTAGCACTAATTTAGTGGCTGTTTTACCTTTTTTGCTAATTGGAGGCTTGATTTCACTACTGTTTAATGAACTCATTTTAACCATTAGTTTTGCTGTCGCCACTTCGATTTTAGTTGCCTTAACAATTGTGCCAATGTTAACCTCAAGATTATTATCCATTCGTTGGTCAAGTGGCTTACATAAATTTTGGCCTTTATATTGGTTTAATTATGGATTTAAGCAACTAACAAAAGGATACGGCTGGTTACTGTCAAAACTTCTTAAATTACGCTGGATAGTAGTAATTATTGCTTTTGTGATTCTGGGAGGAAGTAGTTTGAATTTAGCCCAACAAATCCCTCAAGAAATTTTGCCAAGAATTAATACAGGACAAGCAAGGTTCTTTGCCCAGTTTCCTCCTAATACTTCCCTAGAAACCAATCGTAAGGTCATGAAAATTACCGAAGATATTATACTTCAACAACCAGAAACTCAATTTATTTTTGCTACGTCAGGGGGTTTCTTGTTTGGTTCTAATACCACTGAAAATGTGTTGAGAGGTTCGGGTAATATTACCCTCAAACCTGGCACCGATATCGAAGCTTACATAACAAAAGTGAGTCAAGAGTTCAAGAAATTAAATTTAGTCGATATTCGCTTAAGAATGTTTCCTGATGGTGTAAGAGGATTAAACTTAAATAACTCTCCCGTTAGATGGGCAGATATCGATTTAATTTTACAAGGAAACGATCAAAATAGTTTAGAGAAAGCGGGAAAAACTGTCTTAAAATTATTAGAAGAAAAGGCAACTTTGGCTGAGTTTCGTCCCGATGGCGATCGCCCTCAACCAGAAGTGCAAATACACCCTAATATTGAGCGTTTAGCTGCTTTTGGTTTAAATATTGGCGATATCCAAGATTCTCTCGAAACTGCTATCCAAGGTATCGTTGCAACTCGCTTACAAAGGGGAAACCGACTGGTAAATATCCGAGTACAATTAGATCCCAGTGTGATTCGTCGTCCCTCTCAATTAGCTGATATTCCTTTATTTACCGAAAGAAATAAGCAAATTCGCTTAGGAGATGTAGCAAGAATAGAAAAAGGTCAAGCCCCTAGCGAAATTCAACGAATTAATCAGCGTCAGGTATTCATCATTCAAGGAAATTTAACCGAAGGGGCAACTTTGGGTCCAGCTTTGCAAGAAATGAACTCAGTTTTAGATAGTATAGAGTTGCCAGAAGGGGTCATGATTTTGCCCAGTAGGGCTGCACAAAGTAACCAACAATTACAAACTTCCTTGCGTATTTTAGGGGCATTAGCTGCCTTTTTAGTCTTTGTTGTGATGGCAGTACAATATAATTCTTTAGTTGATCCTTTGGTGATTATGTTAACCCTTCCCTTAGCCTTATGTGGGGGTATTTTAGGATTATATGTTACCCAAACGGCCATCGGTGCAACGGTAGTTGTAGGGGCGATTTTATTGGTAGGTATTGTAGTAAATAATGCTATTGTTATGATAGAATTAGCCAATCAAATTAGATTAGAAAAAAAATGCGATCGCCGTACTGCAATTATTCAAGCAGCCCCCCAAAGATTACGCCCTATTTTAATGACAACTATCACCACAGTTTTAGGGATGCTACCATTAGCTATAGGGGGAGGAGAAGGCGGTGAATTTTTACAACCTTTGGGTATTGTTGTCTTTTCTGGCTTATCTTTGGCGACGTTATTAACCTTATTTATTATTCCTTGTTTCTACATCTTACTTCATGATATCTTTAGTCTAGGAAGCAGTAAAAAGAAACCGCAAAAAACTGATTTATCGATTTCTGTAGAACCTGAAAAAATAGACAAAATTAGTTACAAAAAAATCACCAATAAAAATAAAACTTGATTGAGTAAATAACTAAAATATTATGACTAATAAAACAAAATATTGGTTTAAAAATAGAGTTTGTATCCTCGCAACGATGCACAAAAAAGAAGAAGTGATGGCTTCACTTTTAGAAGAAAAAATACAGATGAAAATTGTTGTCCCTGATGATTTTAATACCGATCAGTTTGGAACATTTACCAGAGAAATAAAACGTCTGGGAAACCAAACAGAAGCAGCCCGTTTTAAAGCAAAAAAAGCCTTAGAAATCACAGGAGAAACACTCGCTATTACTAGCGAAGGCAGCTTTTTTCCTCATCCTAGTATTCCCTATATTAGCTGTAATAGAGAATTGGTTTTGTTACTTGATACTGTCAACGAATTTGAAATTATTGCCACAGAATTATCCTTTGAAACTAATCATTCTCACACCTCTATTCAAACTGTAGAAGAAGGGTTATTATTTGCTGAAAAAGTGGGTTTTCCTGAGCATGGTTTGGTCGTTATGTCAACAGCTAATCCTGAAAAAAGTGAAAAGATTTTTAAAGGAATTACTAACCAACAAGAGTTAATCGATGCTGTTAAAATAACCATAGAATCGTCTCCCGAAAATAAAGCTCATATCGAAACAGATATGCGGGCAATGTACAATCCAACGCGGATGAAAGTTATCGCTAAAACCACTGAAACCTTAATTAACAAAATCCTTAACACTTGTCCTAACTGTAATGTTCCAGGCTTTGATATTATCGACACTAAACCAGGTTTACTTTGTGAGATGTGTCATTTTCCTACTAATTTAATTAAATCAGAAATTTATCAATGTCAAAAGTGTCATTATCAAGAAACTAAGGACTTTCCCAATAACACTAAATATGCCGATCCCATGTATTGTAATTATTGTAATCCATGAACTATTCGCTCCCCTCTTGATGACTCCCCTCAATCTCATCTGACGATGTAACCTCGTTTTCTTCTTCTAAGGGTTCATTATCCGTAACAGGTTGGCGACTTAAATGAATTTGTCGTAACCGCGGCCCTTCAGAATCAACAATGGTAAAAGATAAATTCTCATAATTGAGGGTTTCCCCTTCCGTGGGGATTTTTTGCCACTGATACAATAAAAAGCCTCCCAAAGTTTGATATTCGTCCGTTAACGGTAACGTTAACCCTAAAACATTATTTAATTCTTCAAGATTCAATTGTGCTTCGATCAAGAAATTATGTTCATCGATCATCTTTAACGTATCTTCTTCCTCAATAATTCCTTCTAAATCGTTACCTAAAATCTCCCCGATGACATCTTGTAGCGTAATTAAGCCAGAGGTTCCCCCAAACTCATCTACCACCATCACCATTTTAAGCTGCGATCGCTGCATGAGGGCTAATAATTCATCCAAAGCCATCGATTCTGAGACAAACTTAACCGGTTTAATCCAAGACTGAACCGAAGACGCTGGCGTTAACTCCCCTTCAGCTAAGGGTTGAGCTAAGTCTTTAAAATCAATAATGCCCAAAATATCATCGAGGGAGTCTCCTTTGACGGGATAACGAGAATGTCCCGTTTGTGTTACCTCTTGCAACACCTCTTCAAAAGTAGCTGTTTCTGCGATCGCCACTAACTGAGTCCGGGGAACCATCACTTCTACAGTTGTCACCGCGCCAAATTCAAACACATTTTTGAGTAAAGCTCGTTCTTGAGCCTCTAACCCAGTGGATTCTCCTTCTGTGGCAATAATTAATTGTAATTCTTCTGGGGTCACTTGACTATAACCCCCATTGGTATTGGACTTAATGCCCACACTGCGTAATAAATAACGGGTAGACTGATTTAAAATCCAAATAAAGGGGTTAAAGACTTGAGCAATCACCCCAATGGAGGGACCCAAAAAACGGGCCAACTGTTCCGAGTAAATCAACGCCACAGACTTAGGACATAATTCCCCTAAGACAATTTGTAAATAGGCTAAGGCTAAAAAAGCAAGGGGGGTGGCGATGCTATGGGATAAACTGTTTTCTACAAAAGGGGATAACGATAACGTTGACAATATCTCTATCATCAATTTAGCCATGGTACTCTCTCCTATCCAACCCAAAGCCAAACTGGATAGGGTAATGCCTAATTGAGTGGTGGATAGGAGGCGATCGAGACTTCGTTGTAACGATTGTACCGTTTGGGCTTGAATATCCCCTGCTTTGACCAATTGACTAACCCGCGATCGCCTTACGGAAACCATGGCAAATTCTGCGGTCACAAAAAAGGCGTTAATGGCTATCAATAAAAGAATTGATAGGGCCCGTATGAAAATATCTTGGGTGGTCATTTTAGGGTTTGATAATCACAAAGATTATCGAATAACAGGAATTTGGGCGATATTTAGTTGAAGTTTTTGATCGGGATAATCGGTGAGATTCAAGGATAAGCTTTGACTATCATCCACTAGGGCCAGGGGAATTTTCACTTTACCGACAAAGTTCTCGCTATTGGCGGGTAATTCGTCCGGTAGTCCTTCGGTGATGGCACTGAGGGAACGTCCTTGATTATCTTTAACCTCTAAGAAACTATAAAGGAATTTGACTGGGGTTGTGCCTTCGTTTTGTAAATTCACGTTCAATGATAAGGTGGTTCCCTCGTTAGTTGCGCCATTGACTTCTAAGGTTACCCCTTGATCTTGAACCCCCAAGGGTAAACCAGCGAGGGTTTGAGAGGTTTCCCCCTGTTGAGTCTTGTCTTGGCTTAATTGACTGGTTTTGTCTTCGGTGTTGCTGCTTTGTTTATCTTTATCTTTCTCAGAGGCGGCTGCTTTATTTTTCTTATGGGTATGATCATATACTTTAATTAGGATCGTTTTTTCGTCTATAGGCTTAAATTCCGTGGGTTCAGTGGATTTTTTTGACCCTTCTGTTAATTTCTTGGTGGGGTTATTTTCCGGTTGACTGACTCCTTTGAGGGCCTGAGTCCCTGCTTGATAGGCTAAATAAGCACTGGCGGTTCCGGCTCCTGACATGACTAATAATAGCAGTAACGTCAGTTTCAGGGTTGAATTAATTTTCATTGTAATAGGGGCAAAGTATAAAATTTTCTCTAATTATAATAAACTACCCCAGGTTGCTACGCTGAACCTGGGGTTTTCAATACAATTCTGTTTATGGGTAGCCTAAAAAGTGCTATCTACACCCCATGACGAGAAGCTAATTTTTCAACGGTTGCTTGAGTTTCCTGGAGTAGTTGCTGCCGAGAATCAGGACTGTGGGTTAAATTAGGAACTAAATTTCTGGCTTGTAAAGTCATGTGTAGTTGTAGTTGAGCAACGTAGTCTCCCATGTTTTCTTGGGTAAGAGACTGAGCAACATTAGCCGTTTCCATCATTAACACAATCCTCCTGACTTGTTTTTGTTTGTTTAACTTGTCTCCATCGAAGTTATCATGACTTTCCCTCTCTTGTGATCAAAGATGTAGAATTTTATACATTTCTCAACATACTGTAATGTTTTTCGGGTTTCAGAGTTTGGGTTCATAGACAAACAGCAAAAAACCCCAGTAATACTGAGGCCAAACGGGAGAACTTTGAGATTAGTCAAGCAAGAGATGAATTTTTAGCTTCTTCGGCAAGAAGCCCCACGCTGTATTTTCCCAAAAAACGACCACAAATCAGCGTGGGATGAATTGCCGTCCGAGATTATGATTCTGGACGAGCTTGAT
>JAAUYB010229615.1_pt1 | contig 19490 bp, 14 predicted proteins | sample 7278071 | NCBI WGS metagenome assembly JAAUYB01 (sample SAMN14350121, study PRJNA611818) | marine sediment metagenome | isolation source: surface marine sediment (1.8m) | place: French Polynesia: Moorea | collected 2018-08
CGAGGCCACGCGGCTCGGCGCGCTTTGCGGCATTCCGGCGGAGCAGCCCGCGGTGCTGCTCGGCGAAACGCAGGTGATGCAGGACCCGAGCCCGGCGAGCATCGCCCGCACGCTGGGCCTCGACGTGGCGCTGGCGCCGTGTGAAGTGCTCGACGTGCTGATCGTCGGCGGCGGACCGGCGGGCATTGCCGCGGGCGTCTATGCCGGGGCCGAGGGCATGTCGGCCTTGGTGATCGAGGACCTGACGATCGGCGGCCAGGCGGGCACCTCGAGCCGGATCGAGAACTATATGGGCTTTCCCACCGGCATTTCGGGTGCGGATCTATGCTGGCGCGGCGAAGTGCAGGCGATGAAATTCGGCACCCGCTTTGCCGTGCCACGCCGCGCGGTGGCGTTGGAAGAGGCCGACGGGGTTTTCACCGCGACGCTGGACGACGGGGCGAAGGTGCGGGCGCGGTCGGTGGTGGTGGCGACCGGTGTGCAATACCGGCAATTGCCGGTTGCCCGGCTGGCCGAGTTCGAGGGCGCGGGCCTCTACTATGCCGCGACCGACGTTGAGGCGCGCTATTGCCGGGACACCGAGGTGGTGGTGATCGGCGGCGGCAATTCGGCGGGGCAGGCGGCGATGTTTCTTAGCCGCACCGCGCGGCATGTGCATGTGCTGGTGCGCGGCGCCTCGCTGGCGGCGTCGATGTCGGACTATCTGTCCTCGCGGCTGGAAAGCGACCCGGCGATCACGGTGCACTACCGGACCGAGATGACCGAACTGCACGGGGACGACGCCCTGGAGGGCATCACGATCCACGACCGGGCCGGCGGTCAGGACTGGCGCATCAACACCCGTGCGGTCTTCATCATGGTCGGCGCGGCGCCGAACACCGGCTGGCTGTCGGGGTTGGTGGAGCTGGACGACAAGGGTTTCGTCCGGACCGGCGCCGAGGTGGGGGCGTCGTCGTCCTACGCGACCTCGTATCCGGGCATCTTTGCGGTGGGCGACGTGCGGGCGGGGTCGGTCAAGCGGGTGGCGAGCGCGGTGGGCGAGGGCTCGGTGGTGATCTCGAAGGTTTGGTCCTTCCTAGACGGAGCGTGATCCAATTGTGCGCTTCCGCGCGCGGTTTTCTCTGACAGTTGCAAGGCGACGCGAATTGCAGGCGGTGCGCAAGTTGCAATGGCCGGAATTGCGTATTTGGGAAGAGAGGAAGACGGGAGCCCGGGCTTGCCGCGGGCACGTGCCTTGCCTATAGAGCGGGCCATGATGCGTTTTGCGATCATCATTCGAATTACCGGCCCGGCGGTCTGAGACACCAGACGCCGGGACAAGGCGTCTGGACAGCCGCGCCGACCTCTCCTACTCCGCTCAAGACCGATTGTAAGGACACGTCCGATGTGTGCCGACACGCCCGACTATAAAGACACGCTGACCCTGCCGAAAACCGATTTCCCGATGCGCGCCGGTCTGCCGAACCGCGAGCCCGGCTGGCTGGAGAAGTGGGAGGAGATCGGCGTCTATGACCGGCTTCGTGAGAAGGAGGGGCGCGAACCCTTCATCCTGCATGACGGGCCGCCCTACGCGAACGGCAACCTGCATATCGGCCACGGGCTGAACAAGATCCTGAAGGATATGGTGGTGCGGTCGCAGCAAATGATGGGCCGCGATTCCCGTTATGTGCCGGGCTGGGATTGCCACGGGCTGCCGATCGAGTGGAAGATCGAGGAACAGTACCGCGCCAAGGGACAGGACAAGGACGCCGTCGACGTAGTCGATTTCCGCCGCGAATGCCGCAAGTTCGCCGAACACTGGATCGACGTGCAGCGGACCGAATTCAAGCGGCTCGGCGTCACCGGCAACTGGGACGACCCCTATCTGACGATGGATTTCCACGCCGAGCGGGTGATCGCCGAGGAGTTTCAGACCTTTTTGATGAACGGCACGCTGTATCAGGGCTCGAAGCCCGTGATGTGGTCGCCGGTGGAAAAAACCGCGCTGGCCGAGGCCGAGGTCGAGTACCACGACCACCAGAGCCATACGATCTGGGTGCGGTTTCCCGTCGTCGGCTACGCCGGCGATCCCGCGACCAACGTCTTCACCACCAAGAAGACCGACATCGTGATCTGGACCACCACGCCCTGGACCATCCCGCAGAACCGCGCGGTCTGTTTCGGGCCCGAGATCTCCTATGGGCTCTACGAGGTCCATGGCCGGCCCGAGGAGTGCTGGGCACGGATCGGCGACCGGCTGATCGTGGCCGACGCCCTGGCCGAGGAGATCTTCAACGCCGCGCGGCTGGGCAAGCCCGATTGCGTGCGGCGGCTCTGCGATGTGTCGGTGGAGGAACTGGCGGCGATGACCTGCGCGCATCCCCTGCGCGGGGCCGAGGGAGGGGGCGGTGAATGGGACTTCGACGTGCCGATGCTGCCGGGCGCACATGTCACCGACGACGCCGGCACCGGGTTCGTGCACACCGCGCCGAGCCACGGCGCCGACGACTTCGAGATCGGCCAGAAACACGGCCTGCCGATGACCTACAACGTGCTGGAGGACAGCTCGTTTCGCGCCGATCTGCCGTTTTTCGGCGGCGCGGTGATCTTCGACGAGAAGGGCAAGGAACGCGACGCTAACAAACGGGTGATCGACAAGCTCGTCGAGGTCGGCGCGCTCTTGGCCCGCGGGCGGCTCAAGCATTCCTACCCGCATTCCTGGCGCTCGAAGGCGCCCTTGATCTTCCGCAACACGCCGCAATGGTTCGCCGCTATCGACACGCCCGTCGGCGACGGGCAGGATGCGCTCGGCACCACGATCCGCAAGCGCGCGCTGGCCGCGATCGAACACGTCACCTGGACGCCCCAGTCGGGCCGCAACCGTCTCCATTCGATGATGGAGACCCGGCCGGACTGGGTGCTGAGCCGCCAGCGCGCCTGGGGCGTGCCGCTAACCTGCTTCGTCAAGAAAGGCGCGCGACCGGACGATTCCGACTTTCTGCTGCGCGATCCGGCGGTCAACGCGCGCGTCCTTGACGCATTCGAACAAGAGGGCGCCGATGCCTGGTATGTGCAAGGCGCCAAAGAGCGGTTTCTGGGCAACGACCACAACCCCGACGACTACGAGCAGGTGTTCGACATCCTCGACGTCTGGTTCGATTCGGGCTCGACCCATGCCTTCGTGCTGCGCGACCGCGCCGACGGCACGCCGGACGGGATCGCTGACCTCTATCTCGAGGGCACCGACCAGCACCGCGGCTGGTTCCACTCGTCGATGCTGCAGGCCTGCGGCACCAAGGGCCGCGCGCCCTACCGCGGCGTGCTGACCCACGGCTTCACGCTCGACGAGAAGGGCAACAAGATGTCGAAGTCCCTGGGCAACACCATCGTGCCCGAGGAGGTCGTCAGGCAATACGGCGCCGACATCCTGCGGCTTTGGGTGGCGCAGACCGACTATACCGCGGACCAGCGCATCGGGCCCGAGATCCTCAAGGGCGTGGCCGACAGTTACCGGCGCCTGCGCAACACGATGCGGTTTATGCTGGGCAATCTCGGCAGCTTCGCGCCGGCCCAGGCGGTCGACCCCGCCGAGATGCCGGAGCTGGAGCGCTGGGTGCTGCATCGGCTGGCCGAGCTCGACCACAAGGTGCGCACCGGATATGCGGCCTACGACTTTCAGGGCGTGTTCCGTGCGCTGTTCGAATTCGCCACCGTCGATTTGTCGTCGTTCTACTTCGACATCCGCAAGGACGCGCTTTACTGCGACGGGCCGACCTTACGCGCCAATGCCGCGCGCACGGTGCTGGACTTGCTGTTCCACCGGCTGACCACCTGGCTGGCGCCGATTCTGGTCTTCACCATGGAGGACGTGTGGCTCGACCGGCGGCCGGGCGCGTCGTCGTCGGTGCATCTGCAGGACTTCCCGGCCACGCCGGCGGACTGGCTCGACGAGCCGCTCGCGTCAAAATGGGCGGCGATCCGGCGGGTCCGGCGCGTGGTGACCGCGGCGCTGGAGATCCAGCGTCAGGACAAGGTGATCGGCGCCTCGCTCGAGGCCGCGCCGGTGGTGCATGTGCGCGACGCAGAGATGCTGAAGGCGGTCAAGTCGGTGGAGTTCGATGACATCTGCATCACGTCTGCCATGGTGCTGACCGGCGACCCGCTGCCGCAGGAGGCGTTCCGGCTGCCCGAAGTCGAGGGCGTCGGCGTGGTGTTCGAGACCGCCGACGGCGAGAAATGCCAGCGTTGTTGGAAGATCCTGCCCGACGTCGGCAGCCACCGCCACCCCGGCGTCTGCAGCCGCTGCGACAGCGCGCTGGGGTAGGGCGCGCGGTCGGAGGGGGACGGTTTCGGTGACCTGGAACGGAGATGCGCCGACGCCGACAGGTTCGGGCCTGCGCTGAACGACTGTTCCCCGCCGCGTCGACCGCGGATCGCGCCTGTCCCCGCCCACCGCCAGGGCGGGCGCGATGCGTTGAGACGCCTGAAATCCTTGTAACATCTGGGCTTTCAGGAGATCGCAGCTCAAATTTAAGGGCGCCCGCCCTCGGGGCAGACCGCGATCCGATCGCGATGCTCAGTCGTGGTTCTCCTATGCTCCTTGAGTGGCGACCTGACGCATTTCGTCCAATTCGACTCGTGGCAAATCCAGCACCGTACTTGGCGAACTCGTTCGCCCGGCCCATACTTCCCGGATGAGCCTCGGCGTTTTTCTGGCCGTGCTCGGCGCGGCGTTTCTCCATGCGGCTTGGAACGGGCTGATCCGGCTCGGCGGCAACCCGCTCGGCACCATGTTGATCATGACGCTGACCCAGGGCCTGGTCGGCCTGGCGGTCGCCGTCCTGCGGCCCTGGCCCGCGACCGATGTCTGGCCCTGGCTCGTCGCTTCGGGTGCGCTGCATTCGGCCTACAAGTTCCTTCTGATCTTCGCCTACGAGCACGGCGATCTCAGCCGCGTCTACCCCATCGCCCGCGGCGCGGCGCCGGCCATCGTGCTGGTCGCGAGCCTCCTGATCCTCGCCGAGCCGATGACCGGCGGCGAGATCTTGGGCATCGCGGTTTTGATCGCGGGGATCCTGACCATGGCGCAGGGGGTCTTCGCGGCGGGCGAATCCGCACGGCTTCTGCCCTTCGCGCTCGGCTCTGCGCTCGCCACCGCGGGCTATTCCATCGTCGACGGGGTCGGCGCGCGCATTTCCGGCGATGCGGTGATGTACGTGGCCTGGCTCTTCGTCTTCGACGCGGTTTTCTTCACGCCGGTCTGCCTGGGCTTACGCGGCCGGTCGGTCTGGGTGCCGCCGGGACGGGCCTGGGCGCCGGGCGTGGCGGCGGCGCTCGGCTCGTACGCGGCCTATGCCATCGCGGTCTGGGCGATGACCCGCGCGCCGATCGCGCTGGTCACGGCGTTGCGCGAAACCTCGATCCTCTTCGCCGTGCTGATCGGCTGGCTGGTCTTCCGCGAGCCCATGGGCCGGGGCAAGGCGCTGGCGGCGGGGCTGATCCTGGCCGGTGTCGTCCTGACCCGGCTGTGACCGTTTTCGCTTGATCGGCGGGGCCGGCGCGGCTCATCTGCCGTCAGACCCCGGAGCCCGCGATGCCCCTGCCGCCCGATCTGCCCGACCGCCTGACCGGCCCCGCCGCCTGGACCGCCGCCGATATGGCCGACCCCGCGGACTGGCGCACCGAACTGACCGCGGCCGAGATCGACGAGCTGGAGGCCGCCGCGCGGCACTACCTGTCGCTTGGCCGCGACATCGGCGAGATCACCGCCGCGGCCTTCCCGCTGCCCGGCTTCGGCGCGCGGCTGGTGGCCTTGCGCGATCGGCTGCTGCACGGCCGCGGCGTCGCGGTGCTGCGCGGCCTGCCCGTCGCGCGCTATAGCCAGGAGACGGCCGCCGCGATCTTCTGCGGGATCGGCGCGCATCTGGGCGCGGCCCGGTCGCAGAACGCCGCAGGCCACATCCTGGGCCATGTCCGCGACATTGGCCGCGACGCCGGCGATCCCACCGCGCGTATCTATCAGACCGCCGCGCGCCAGACCTTTCACACCGACAGCGCCGATGTGGTCGGGCTGCTCTGCCTGCGGGACGCCAAGGCGGGCGGCACCTCGCTGTTGGTCAGTGCCGAGGCGATCTACAACCGGATGCGCCGCGACCGGCCCGACCTGCTGGAGCGCCTCTTCGATCCCATCGCCACCGACCGCCGCGGCGAGATCCCCGAGGGCGCCGCGCCGTTCATGCAGATCCCGCCGCTGTCCTGGCACGCCGGCAAGCTGACGGTGTTCTACCAGCGCCAGTACATCGACAGCGCGCAGCGGTTTGCCGCGGCACTGCGCCTGACCCCGGACCATGTCGCCGCGCTGGACATGTTCGACGCGCTGGCCGACGACCCCGAGATGCACATCGCGATGCGGCTTTGCCCCGGCGACATGCAGTTCGTCTACAACCACGCGCTTTTGCACGACCGCACCGGCTTCACCGACTGGCCCGAACCGGATCGGCGCCGGCACCTCCTGCGCCTTTGGCTGTCGGTGCCGGGCGACCGGGAGCTTCCGGACTGCTTCAAACAGCGCTACGGCTCGATCGAGATCGGCAACCGCGGCGGCATCGTGACGTCGGAGACCCGGCTGCACGCCCCGCTCGGTTAGCGCGGGGTGCGGTTGGATTGGCGCCGGCGGTCGCACTGGTATCGAGTCGGCTCCGACATCTGCCCCGGGCACGGAATCAAGGCGCGCAGTGCCGCCGTGCCCATCGCCAACCCGCCCCGGAGGGGTGGCGATTGGTCGAGACCTGCGCATCGCTTGAGGTCCTGCGGATGCGACAGCCATAAAGTGCCGCCGATCAAGCGTCGGCTCGCCACCCCGCGGGTCGGCGATGGGCACGGCTCTTCACACGGGCGCAACGGCCCCTCCAGGCCAAAAACGCCCCAAGCGTCTCCGACTATATCCGCCCCTCGCCGGCCGCCTGCACGATCAACGCCTCGAGCCCGTCCGGCACAGGCCGGCCGGGCCACAGCTTCACATGCCCGCCTTTGTCGCCGCGGGCCTGGAGCAACCCGTCGGGATCGGCGAGCGTCGCGCCCTGCACGAAGCCCACATTCACATGATCCTTGCCGCCGTAGAGGTAGATCGCCGGCTGCCCGTCCGCCCCGTCCCACACCGGCGCGCCCCATTTCATCCGCGGTTCGACACCCGGCAGAAGCGTGCCAAGCCTCAGGCGCATCTCGTCCAGCAGGGCCCGCACGGGCTCCGGTCGAGCGGCGATGTAGAGATCGACGGTGGGCTCGGCCATGCCCGCAGCCTAGGACGCGACGCCGCGGGAGGGAAACGCAAAGTTGGTTCTCGCCATCAGCTGAATTGCCTGCACGGTCCAACAATGGCCCGCCGTATGCCGCACGAACGGCCGCCCGCCGCGCGCCCGGGACATTGTGTTCGGTCCCGGTGGCGCTATCGTCGGACGCATGGCAGAGCCCACCGACGCCGATATCGAGCACGCGCTGATGGACCTCGCCCACAGGCGGGGTGCCGGCAAGACTTTTTGTCCCTCCGAGGCGGCGCGGGCGCTGGCGGAGGATTGGCGGCCGCTGATGGCGCGGGTGCGGCGGGTCGCGGCGTGGCTGCCGCTGACGGCCACCCAACGCGGCTTGCCGGTCGACGCCAGGACGGCGCGCGGGCCGATCCGTCTGGGGCTGAGATGACGCACCTGTCGCTCGACAGCCCGGTCGGCGGGCTCACGGTCTGGGCCGAGGACGGTGCGGTGACGCGGGTCGACTGGGGGCGCCGGGCGGACGATGCCGACCCCCCCGCGGTGCTCGACAAAGCGCGCCGGCAGCTCCAGGACTACTTCGCGGGCCGGCGCCAGGACTTCGATCTGCCGCTTCGCCCCTGCGGCAACGCCTTTCAACAGGCCTTCTATGCCGCACTTTGCGCGATTGAGTTCGGGCAGACCCGCACCTACGGCGATCTGGCCGCCGATCTCGGCGTCTCGGCCCAGGCCGTCGGACAGGCCTGCGGCGCGAACCCGATCCCGATCCTGATCCCTTGCCACCGGGTGCTGGCGGCGGGCGGGCTTGGCGGCTATTCCGGCGCCGGCGGGGTCGAGGCGAAGGTGGCGCTCTTGAAGCTCGAAGGCGCGGCGTCGCTTCTGATCTGACGCGCCCGACTCATATGCAACTTACATCGCCGGTTTGCGCGAATTCCGGGCCGGGACGAGCTGTTGCAGGATACCAGCGAAAAGCAGGTAGCCCGAGGTCACGATCAGCCCCCAATGCGCCCAGGAGGCGGGGTCGAAGTCGACCCAGGCGGCCCAGCCGGCGAAGAAGGTCCAGGCCAGCGCGACCGGCAGCGACAGGACGCGCCAGCGGTCGGTGCGCACCGGGTGGATGAACTTCAGCGGCACGAACATAGCGACGGCCAGCACCACGACGATGGCCAGGATCGCCCAGAAATTCGGCTGCAACGCGAACAGCACGATCACCACCATGTTCCAGCAGCCGGGGAAGCCCGAAAAGGAATTATCCTTTGTTTTCATGCGGGTGTCGGCGAAATAGATGACCGAGGCGAAGGTGATGACGATGATCGCGATCCAGCCGGTCCAGCCCGGCAGCAGGCCCGACTTGAAAAGCGCATAGGCCGGGATGAAGACATACGTCATGTAGTCGATGATCAGGTCCATCAGGACGCCGTCATATTGCGGTGCGTGGGTCTTGACGTCGTAGCGCCGCGCCAGTGGCCCGTCGATGCCATCGACGAGAAAGGCCACGACCAGCCACAGGAACATCAGGCTCCACTTCTCGTCCACTGCCGCCAGCATCGCCAGCATCGCAAAGACCGCGCCCGTGGCGGTGAGCAAATGCACGAACAGAGCCTTCAGCCGGGCGGTCATGAAACCGTCATGGCGGAAAACCGCCGCCGGGGCAAATGGATAGCCGCCTTGGGAAGCCAAGTTGGACGCGGGCGAGTTGCGGGGCCGGCGCTTAGTCGGGACGGTGTCGCATCGCTGCAGTGAGGACGGGGTGGGGGCTGCTCCGACCCGAGCGCCGGGAGGAGGATCATCGTGGGCACAGGGATTGCCCGGATTTGGTCCAGAGCCCAGATTTGCAGCGTCTCAGTCGATCACCTCCCAACTAAACGAGAGGATTGCGCCCGGCCCCGGGGTAGGCGCGCCGCCAATTGCGCAGTGATCTCTTGGGAGCCTAAACGCTTCAATATTTGCAGACTCCTCCACACATCGCGCCCGCCCTTGGGGAGGGCGGGGCCGGGCGCGATCCGCGGCTGACACCGCGGGGGAACGGTTGTTCGGTGAGGCGCCTGAGTTTTGGTTTCGGCAGGCGTCCGCCCGTCGAGAGCAGTGGGGTTTCGCTTCGCCGCCTTCGCCTCAAGCAGACCGCGGGTGGGTCTTTTCGTAGACTTCCATCAGCCGGGCGGCGTCGACCGCCGTGTAGGCCTGGGTGGTCGACAGCGATGCGTGCCCCAGAAGCTCTTGGATCGCGCGCAAATCGCCGCCGGCGCTGAGCAGATGCGTCGCGAAGCTGTGGCGCATCGCGTGCGGCGTGGCCGAGGCGGGCAGGCCGAGCTGCATGCGCGCCGTCTGCATTGCCTTCTGGATCAGCCGCGGGTTCAAAGCGCCGCCGCGGGCGCCACGGAACAGCGGCGCGACGGGCTCCACCGGATGCGGGCAGGCGCGCAGGTAGGCGGCGGTGGCGGCGCGGGCGGCGTCGATCACCGGTACCACTCGCTCTTTGCCGCCCTTGCCGCGGATGCGCAGGACCTCGGGCAGCGGCACGTCGGCACCGGTCAGCCCCAACGCCTCGGAAATCCGCAAGCCACAACCGTAAAGCAGGGTGACCACAGCGGCGTCGCGCAGCGCGATCCAGTCGGTCGTCGACTGCAACTCGACCGTACCGATCATCGCCTTGGCGGCATCCTCCGACAGCGGCCGCGGCAGTTTCTTCTGGAACTTTGGGCTGCGCGTCGACAGGACCGCGGTGGCATCGAACCCCTCGCGCTCGGCGAGCCAGGCTGTGAAGCTTTTGACTGCCGAGAGCATCCGCGCCAGCGTCCTCGCCGAGACCCCGCGCGCGCGTTCGAACGCCATCCAGGCGCGCATGTCCGAGACGGTCACGCGGGTCAACGGGCCGATCCCCGCCGCGCCGCCATGGTGCCGGCCGAGAAACGCCATGTAGCCCAGGACGTCCGCGTGGTAGGCGGCGAGCGTATTAGCGGTGGCGTCGTCGAGCGCCTTCAGCCCGGCGAGCCAACTGTCCAAGGCGTCCCGCATCGCGGGCGAAATGGCGTTGAGGTCCCCCCGCTCGCCGCCGCTCACGACAGCCATCGGCGCATGGCGCGCTCGAAGACCCCGGCAAAGAAGGTCAGAAGGTCGGTGCCTTGCGTCGGCTTGAACTGATGCGGGTCCTCGGCGCCGAACACCAGCATTCCCGGCAGCCGGCCGGCGCCGAGATCGAGCCTCAGGCAGGCCTCGGACCGGATCCAGTCGGCCGCCTCGCCATAGACCAATTCGCTGTCGGGCTGTACCTGGCGCAGCGTGACCTGGCGGATCGGCACGTTGCGGCCTTGCGTCAGGTATCCGTCGACGAAGCCCGGCTCGGCCACCAACAGCACGTCGCCGAGCTTGCGCACGGCAGGGTCGTCCTCGGCCACCGCGCTTTCGAGCACCAGTTTCAGAGCATTGACCCGCAGGATGTCGGCGATCTCGCCGCCCAGGTTGGCCAGGAAGTCCTCGAACTGGTCGGGGTCGAGCATTTTCAGCACGGCGCGGTGGATCTGGTTCATTCCAGCGAGGTTTTCGTACGCTGCGGCGATCACGTGGCGGTGGGTGTCCTCGAGCCGGTCGAGCCGTGCCTCGAGCCGGTCCATGGCGATGCCGCGCAGATCGACGATATTGGCGCCCATGGCGCGTTCGTTGGCGGCGATCAACGCGCGCATCAGGTCGCGGTCTTCGAGGATGATCTCGGGTTCGGACATGATCCGGTCGCGCACATCCCCGGCGATCACGGCGGTCTTACTGCTCATGCAATCCTCTTGGTTGGTTGAGGGGGCCCCGTCACCTGTGGATTGTTTGCACTGCCTGTGGAAAATTCGCAAGAAAAGTCGGGGCTTCGGATGCGAAGTTCATCCGGTGTGGCGGATTTGACCGCCCCGAGCGGGGCGAGCTGTGGGCAAGGCGCGAGTCGTTGAATGGGAAGCTGAACCCCGACCGCCGACATCCGCGTGACGCACCGGGGCACGGCTCGTTGCCAAGTGAGCTAGCGTTTGCTTTGGGCGAACACGTCCACTCGTACCCGCCGGCCTTTAACGGTTGCCCGGGCGCGCGGCCAAAACCGCCAGCGCCACAACGGCGGAGGCGGCGCCTACAAAATCCTCTGACCGGTCGCGGCCCAGTCCTTCAGGAACGCGTCGAGGCCTTTGTCGGTCAGGGGATGCTCGGCCATCTTCTTGATCACGCCCGGCGGTGCGGTGGCGATGTCGGCGCCGATCTTGGCGGCCTCGGTCATGTGGTTGACGCTGCGGATCGAGGCGGCCAGAATTTCGGTCCCGAACCCGTAATTGTCATAGATCGCACGAATATCGGCGATCAGGTCCATCCCGTCGAGGTTGACATCATCAAGGCGCCCGATAAACGGCGAAATGAAGCTGGCCCCGGCCTTGGCGGCCAACAGCGCCTGGTTGGCCGAAAAGCACAAGGTGACGTTGACCATGCGGTCCTCGCCGGTCAGCACCTTGCAGGCCTTCAGCCCCGCCCAGGTCAGCGGCACTTTGATGGCGATGTTGTCGGCGATCTTCGCCAACTCTCGGCCTTCGGCGATCATACCGTCGGCATCCGTTGCAACGGTTTCGGCGCTGACCGGGCCGTCGACCATGTCGCAGATCTCTTTGGTCACCTCCTTGATATCGCGGCCGGATTTCATGATCAGCGACGGGTTGGTGGTGACGCCGTCGACCATGCCGAGTTCGTTCAGTTCGGCGATGGCCTCGACCTCGGCTGTGTCGACGAAAAATTTCATGGCGAAGTTCCTGCGCTTGCGTGTCGCGCGCAGACATATCGCAGCTTGGCAGTGGCCGGAAGCCCTTTGGCGGTCACAGGCCGGGACCCAGCTGGCGGCCCGCGATGACCACGCCGTCTTTTTTCGACGAGGGAGCTCTGGTTGGAGTGCTGACGACACAACCTTTGGACCGGCTGTTGGACTACAAGGCGCCGGAAGGCGGGTGTTTCCTGGGCGCCTTCGTCGAGGTGCCGCTGGGGCCGCGCAAGGTCTTGGGCGTGGTCTGGGGGCCGGGGCAGGGGGACTACGACGCTTCGAAGATCCGATCGGTGATCCGGGTGCTCGACGCGGTGCCGATGATGCCCGAGATGATGGAGTTCCTGGGCCGCGCCGCCGACTACACGCTAACGCCGATGCCCGCGATGCTGCGGCTGGCCACCCGCTCGCCGGGGCTGGGCGATCCGCCGTCAATGCGCAAGGTCTACCGGCTGGGGCAGGGGGAACCTGACCGGATGACGGATGCGCGGCGGCGAGTGCTGCAGGCGCTGTCGGATTATGGCGGACTGTCCTTCACGCTGGGCGAGTTGGCCGAGGCGGCGGGCGTGACGACGTCGGTGGTCAAGGGCCTCGTCAAGCACGGCGTGGTGCGGGAAGAGGAAAGCCCGCGCGACCTTCCGTATCCACGCCTCGACCCGGACCTGCCGGGGGTCGAGCTGTCGGCCGAGCAGGCGGCGGCGGCCGAGACGCTGCAAGCCGCGGTGCGGGCGCATAGCTACGGCACCACGCTGCTGAAAGGCGTGACCGGGTCGGGCAAGACCGAGGTGTATTTGGAGGCGGTGGCGGAATGCCTCGCCAGGGGGCGGCAGGCGCTGGTGCTGCTGCCGGAAATTGCTCTGACGGCGGAATTCCTGAAGCGGGTGGAGGCCCGGTTCGGCGCGATGCCGGCGGAATGGCATTCCGGCGTGACGATGACCGAACGCCGCCGCGCTTGGCGCATGGTCGGCGAGGCCGGGGCGCAGCTGGTCGTCGGCGCGCGATCTGCCCTGTTCCTGCCCTATCGCGACCTCGGCCTGATCGTCGTCGATGAGGAACACGACACCTCCTACAAGCAGGAGGACGGAGTCTTGTACAACGCCCGCGACATGGCCGTGCTGCGGGCGTCCATTTGCTCGGCGCAGGTGGTGCTGGCCTCGGCCACGCCCAGCTTGGAAAGCTGGGCCAATGCCGAGGCGGGGAAATACGCCAAGCTGGAACTGCCGACCCGGTTCGGCGCGGCCGAACTGCCCGCCATGCGCGCCATCGACATGCGGCTGGAGCAGCTGCCGTCGAACCGGTGGATCTCGCCTACCCTGCAGCGCGCGGTCGAGCAGCGGCTGGAGGCCGGCGAGCAGGCGCTTTTGTTCCTCAACCGCCGTGGCTATGCGCCGGTGACGATCTGCCGGGCCTGCGGGCATCAGATCGGCTGTGACCATTGCGACGCGCGCATGGTCGAACACCGGTTCCTCAAGCGGCTGGTCTGCCACCAATGCGGCGAAACGAAACCGATGCCGACCGCCTGCCCGAACTGCGAGGCCGAGGACCGGCTGGCCCCGGTGGGCCCCGGCGTGGAACGGATGCAGGAAGAGGCGGCGGCGCTGTTCCCGCAGGCGCGGCTGGCGGTGCTGTCGTCGGACCTTTACGGCTCGGCGCGGGCGTTGAAGGCGCAGATCGAGGCGATCGCCGGGGGCGACGCCGACATCATCATCGGCACCCAGCTGGTGGCCAAGGGCCACAACTTTCCGCTTCTGACGTTGGTCGGGGTGATCGACGCCGATCTGGGCCTGCAGGGCTCGGATTTGCGCGCCGCCGAGCGGACGTTCCAGCTGATGCGCCAGGTGGCGGGCCGCGCGGGGCGGACCGAGCGGCGGGGCGAGGCATTGTTGCAGACCTATCAGCCCGAGCATTCGGTGATCCGCGCGATCCTGTCGGGAGACGAGGAAGGCTTCTGGCGCGCCGAGGCGCAGGAACGCCGCCAGGCGGGCGTGCCGCCCTATGGCCGGATGGCGGGGATCGTGCTGAGTTCGCCGGACGTGCAGGAGGTGTTCGACGTGGGCGGGGTTCTGGCGCGGAACGACGCGCCGCTCAGGCGGATCGGTGCCCAGGTCTACGGCCCCGCCCCTGCGCCGATCGCCCGCATCCGCGGGCGGCACCGGGTTCGGCTGTTGGTGAAGGCGGCGAAGACCGCGAAGCTGCAGGAGGCGCTGGCGGCCTGGGTGGCGCAGGTCAAACTGCCCACGAACCTGCGCCTATCGGTCGATATCGATCCGCAGAGCTTCTACTGACGGCGACTGATCCGATTGTGCGCCTTCGGCGCGCCGGTTCCTCCCCATCCCGTCCTTCGGCCGGGACGGGGCCCCGCCGCCCGGCAGCGGCCTTGCGCGTTTATGCCCCGCGCAGTTCGAGCGTAAACGGGGCTTCCGCCAGCGTCACGCCATTCACCTGAACCGAAACCGCCTGGCGCCCGGGATAATGCCGGCGGGTGGTGACGTCGCGCAGCGGCACGCGCTTTTGCAGGGTCAGCGGTGTCTTCGCGGCAAGCGCGGTTTCGGTCCATTTGAAGACCTTGGGCGACAGCGACCCGTCAGCCTTGCGGAACTGCACCGCGTAATCGATCAGAACCGGCAGGTCCGCCGGGCTTTCGAGGGTCAGCGTCAGGGTCAGGGCCTCGCCGAGCCGGATTTTTTCGGGCGACACGCTCAGTTCGGCGGCAACACCGTCCGGCGGGCCAAATCCGATCACCGACAGCGCGTCCGGATGGCCCGCCTTCACCAGCGTTCGCAGCGCGTGTTTGACCAGCTTGCGGCGCGGCGACGGGGCATCGCGCAGCCACTCGGCGGCCAGGTCGGCAATCAGGTCGGGGTGGTCCTTGGCGATGTCGTTGAGGCTGTTGGCGACCGAGCGGCGCACGTAGTCTGTGGGGTCGTCGCGCAAGGTTGTCAGGATCGGGATCAGCGGCGACGGGTCGTCGATGAAAACGAATAGCCTGAGCCCCCAGGGCAGCCGCGGCCGGCTGCCCTCGCTGGCCAGCCGCCGGACGTGGTAGTTACCGTCCTTGGCCCAGGCGCGGGCGTGGTCCAGGGTCAGCCCGGTATGGTCGCGAAAGAACGGACGCACGGCGAATTCTGCCGAAAACCGCATCGTCATCTGCCGCAGAAAGGCCAGGCTCTCTTCGGGGTGGCCGAGGCCGTCTTCGGCGACCAGCGTTCCCACCGGCACCAGCGCCCAGCCGCGCAAGCCCTGGCCGTCGAGCGGCAAGCTGTCGAGCGCCGCCTCGGTCTCGGGGTGCAGGAGGCCGGTCAGGCTCTGCATGGTCTGTGGAAACGGCTCGTGCGGCAGGCTGGCCCGCAATGCGGCGGTGATCTGCGCCGAGCGCTGCATCATTTCCAGATCGTCGAGACCGTTGAGGGCAGTGGCTTCGAACCCCGCGCGGTCGAACCCATCGATCCGGGCGAGCTGCGTGCCCATTTCCCGGATGACGCCTACGTTGAAGAGGTTCTTCAGCGGCTCGGCCATCAGGCCGGGCGCCAGGCGGGCTGCGTCGGCAGGTAAAGCTCCAGGACGTCGCCGACGGCCAGCGGCCCCGCGCGCTCGACCCAGCCGGTCACGCCGCGGATGCCCTCCGCGGCGGCCCTGAAGCCCTTGCCATGGCCCGGGGCGGCGGCTTCGATTTCCTGCCCCGGAAAGTCGCAGGGGCCGTTTTCGAGGTCGACGGCGATCACCGTCCCGGCGGCGGATTTCAGCCGCGAGCCGACGGGTAGATGGCTGAAATCGGGGATATCCGCGACGACCATCGACGCCCCGAGCAGCCCGGGGTCGAGCGCGTCCAGCCCTATCTTGCCGGCGATCACCGCCAGCTCCTCGGCCGACAGGATCGACAGCTGGCGGGTGTTCCGGACCTCGGTGCCCTTGGGATAGAGCATCGTGAACCGGCTGCAGGCGGCGCGAGTCAGGCCGCCATGCGCCTCGCCGTCGAGGCCGGTGAGGTGGGCGGTGACCTCGGTCAGTGGCTCGGACCGCAGGCCTGCGCCGCGGTCGGCGACGCGGCCGAGCCAGGTGACTGTGGCGGTGAAGTCGGCTTTCTGAAGCGCGGGCATCGATCCGGTTCCTTTGTTGGCCGAAGACTGGCCCTGCCCGCGCCCGGCGGCAAGCCCGATTGCCACCGGCTGCGCAAGAAAAAAGCCCCCGCGGCGGGCGCGGGGGCATCGGTCGTTTAAGAAGCCAGAGGGCTTTAGGTCGGCTCCGGCTCCATGCCGCCGTCGCCGGTGGGCTTCGGTTTCGGCTTGGTCTTCGGGATCGCCGTGATACTGGCTGTGCCACCCTTGTCCGGGGTGGTGTCGTCGTCATCCCCACGGTGCAGCGGCTCGCCCGCGATCACCTTGGTGATTTCGTTGCCGGTCAGCGTCTCGTATTCCAAGAGCCCCTGGGCCAGCCGGTGCAGATCCTCGTTCTTTTCGGTCAGGATCCGCTTGGCGGTTTCATAGCCTTCGTCGACGATCTGGCGGACCTCGTCGTCGATCTTCTCCAGTGTGTCCGGCGAGACGTTCGCAGGCGTGTTGTAGGTGCCCAGATACGACTGCTGCTCGTTGGCGTAGTCGATATTGCCGAGGCCGTCCGAGAACCCGAACTGGGTGACCATCGCACGCGCGATCTTGGTCACCTGTTGGATGTCCGAGGCGGCACCGGAGGTGACGTTTTCCTTCCCGAAGATCAGTTCTTCGGCCACCTTTCCGCCCATCGCCATGGCGATCTTGGACTTGTATTTGGTGTAGGTCACCGACAGCTGGTCGCGTTCGGGCAGGCTGAGCACCAGCCCCAGGGCCCGGCCGCGCGGAATGATCGTCGCCTTGTGGATCGGATCGTGCTGCGGGACGTTGAGGCCGACGATGGCGTGCCCGGCCTCGTGATAGGCGGTCAGCTTCTTTTCGTCCTCGGTCATGACCATGGACCGGCGTTCCGAGCCCATCATGACCTTATCTTTGGCGTTCTCGAAATCCTCCATGGTGACGAAACGGCGACCCACGCGGGCCGCCATCAGCGCCGCCTCGTTCACGAGGTTGGCTAGGTCCGCGCCCGAGAAGCCGGGGGTGCCGCGCGCGATGATGCGCAGATCGACATCGGGACCCAGCGGCACCTTGCGGGCATGCACGCCCAGGATCTTCTCGCGGCCCTTGATGTCGGGGTTCGGCACCTGGACCTGGCGGTCGAAGCGGCCGGGACGGAGGAGCGCGGGGTCGAGCACGTCGGGACGGTTGGTCGCCGCCACGATGATGATGCCCTCGTTGGCCTCGAACCCGTCCATCTCGACCAGAAGCTGGTTCAGCGTCTGCTCGCGCTCGTCGTTGCCGCCGCCATAGCCGACGCCACGTGACCGGCCCACGGCGTCGATTTCGTCGATGAACACGATGCAGGGCGCGTTCTTTTTCGCCTGCTCGAACATGTCGCGCACGCGGCTTGCGCCCACACCCACGAACATCTCGACGAAGTCGGAGCCGGAAATGGTGAAGAACGGCACGCCCGCCTCGCCCGCGATGGCGCGGGCCAGCAGCGTTTTACCGGTGCCCGGCGGGCCGACCAGCAACGCGCCTTTCGGAATCTTGCCGCCGAGACGCGAGAATTTCTGCGGGTTGCGCAGGAACTCAACGATCTCTTCCAGCTCTTCCTTGGCCTCGTCGATGCCGGCCACGTCGTCGAAGGTTACACGGCCATGCTTTTCCGTCAGCAGCTTCGCGCGGCTCTTGCCAAAGCCCATCGCGCCGCCTCGGCCGCCGCCCTGCATCCGGTTCATGAAGTAGATCCAGACGCCGATCAGGATCAGGAAGGGAAGGAAGGTCATCAGCACCGTGGTAAAGCCCGACTGCTCTTGCGGTTCGGCCCGCACGGTCACGTTGTTTTGAATGAGCTGGTCGGTGATGTCCGCGCCCTCGGGCCGGATCGTCACATAGTCGTTGCCGTCATTGCCGCGGAACAGGATGCGCTCGCCGTCAAGCGTAACCGAGCTGACCTCGTTGGCATCGACCCGGTCGACGAATTCCGAATAGCTGATCGACCGCGACGACATCGTCGACTGGCCGCCCGAGAACAGGTTGAACAAGGCGAGGATCAGCAGGAACAGCACGACCCAAAAGGCGATGTTTCTGGCGTTGCCCAAGGCAATCTCCTTTATTCGCTTGGCCTGACGGCACTGCGCCGGCCCTCGCACCATAACATAAGGATATGGGTCCGGTCTTCAATGCGAGATGAGGCTCGCGACGAAATCGCTGCGTCCCTCGGCTAACATCGCCTCCCATCCCTCGCCATAGCCCGCAATTGGGGCGGAAATAAGAGTGTCGCCCTGCCAAACGGCCGGCGAGGCCAGAAGTGAGGCGCGTGGCATCAACGTCGTGCGCCAATCCGGGCAGGCGGCAAGGCCAGCTTCGCCCAAGGGTCGCACCTCCTGTTTCGGGCCGTGCGGCCCGGCGAGGCACCAACGGCCGTCCCAGATTTGATCGGTAGGGCAGGGGCTTGCCCGTAAAGCCGCCTCGGGCTCGCGGGCCACGCGGATTGCCTGATCCTCGAAAGAGATCAGGCAGCCGTGCAGCGTCGCGCGCCCCTTTCGCGGTCCTTGGACGACCTGCATCACCGCATCCGCGCGCGGCGGATAATCAGCGCCGGAGATCCAGCGCATCGCGGCGTTCAGGATGCGCCGGGCGAAATCCGGCGGCAGATCGGCGAATTCCGCCGGGGTGATCAGCAGATCGCCCCGGTCTTCGATCACGTGGTGCCGCGCCCAATCGGCCAGCGCGGCGTCGATGCCGGTCCGGGTACTGCGCAAGTTCGCGATGGTCCGGCCGAGGCTTTCGGCGTCGATCCCAAGCGGCGCTAAGGCGTCCAAGGCTTGCCGCGCCTTCACCCGGTCAAATCTCGGATCCTCATTGCTCGGGTCATCGATCCAACCCACACCGCAGTCTTGCAAATAGCCACGCAACGTCGCCCGCGTGAGGTTGAGCAACGGCCGGTGAAACCGCACCGCGCCACGCGCAAACACCGGCCGCATGCCGCTTAGCCCATCGAGCCCCGCGCCCCGCGACAGCCCCAGCAGAAACGTCTCCGCCTGGTCGTCCAGAGTATGCCCCAGGGCCACGTCCGCGACGCCTTGCGCCCCGGCCCACTCTGCCAGCAACCGATAGCGGGCCCGCCGCGCCTGGTCCGGCAGATTGCCCGTCCGGTCCCAGCCCTGCCACCGAAGAACGGAGTGTGACACCCCGAGGCCGGCGCAGACCCCCGCGACCTGCTCGGCCTCTTCGGCGCTCTCGGACCTCAGCCCGTGGTCTACCGTCGCCGCCGCCAACAGCACCCGGCCCCAGTCGTGCAGCAGGTGCAACAACGCCAGGCTGTCGCTGCCGCCTGACACGGCAACGCCCAACCGGTCAGGCAGCGCATTGGGCGGAAAGGCGCGGTCGAGATGGGGAAGCAGTTGCTCTGGCGCTGTCACG
>JAAUYB010080188.1_pt1 | contig 19483 bp, 17 predicted proteins | sample 7278071 | NCBI WGS metagenome assembly JAAUYB01 (sample SAMN14350121, study PRJNA611818) | marine sediment metagenome | isolation source: surface marine sediment (1.8m) | place: French Polynesia: Moorea | collected 2018-08
CAGCATTTATTTTTCTTTCCCCGTCGCCCTCGGGGCCTCCCCTAGCGAGCACAGACACAGAAGAAGGAATCCTTTTCTTTAGACCTTGACGGCGTACTTCCTCTGCGGGAATGCCCTCCTCTTCCTGAGCTCCCTGGCCGTCTTGAGCGAGGCCTCGTGCGGGGTCAGCCTCTTGCGGATGGCGCGGGTCTTCTTGGGGCGCAGGTCCAGGGGCTTGTACTTCTTACCCTGAAAGGAAAAAGAAACAAAAGGTAGTTTAAACGGAATGCACCAGGAGGAAGGCAGACAACATTCCAAAAGAATTCGCAGCATGTCAACACATAACGTTTGAAAACTTGGCCGAAGACTTCAATTATTTGATTTATTTCGCTATCTAGCGATTAAAAAACAATACTCATGCCACTGAACTGACAGAACAATTCACACAATTGTTTTCTTGGTCAAGAATGCTTAGCAATGCTTGTCACTCACATCTTTCCCTTTCATGCTACATTGGAACAAAACGAACGGAGGTTAAGTTAACCTCGCTCGTCCACCGGCACCAACACACAGCCCCGGACAAGGCTCTCTCCCTCTCCCTCACTCACCCTGTAGAACTTTCTGATGTTCTCCTTCTGCTTCTGGTGCATGACGATGTAGACCCTGGCGATGGACTTGCGCACGACGCGGATCTTGGACAGCTTGGAGGCGGCGCCGCCGGTCACCTTGGCCACCCGAAGGCTGGCCAGCTCCGTCTTGAGGTCATCCAGCTGCTTCGTCAGCTCCTCCTTCTTCTTGGAGCGCAGCTCGCTGCACTTGATTTTGACCTGAAATTCGACGCAAATTGTTAACGAAATTCGGGCGCCTCCTGCAAATTTCCAACAGAAACGATACGCTAATCGATCGCCTGATAAATATGGCAACAGTACATGTCAACTTTGGCTACAATACAGCGGCATTGGGCATATTGGAAGGGATTTATTTGATAATTCGCTCACCATTTTGTCCTTTTTCGGTCAAGACTCAAGCGGAAAAGGAAGAATTTTTGTTTTCTTTTGGAGAAATAAACACTTTTTCGGCCTGATCAGCCTGTGCAGCTGGGAAATTTTGACAGCTGTGGCGGAGAGGAGAAAATCGGGACAATGTAGAAGAGAGTCACGCAACCATACTCTTCGGTCCCCTTTCCAGTTTCCACAAATCAAATTTCAATTATCGGTCCTAAGCACGTCCGTCGGTCCGTGCTCAAAACTGCCCATAAACGGATTTCTTTTACTGCAGCACACAGGGTAGCATCAAAGCATCTAAAGAAACTGGTTTGTTGAAGTTCATTAAGATGGCTCAGTTCAAAATTTCAGCGATAAAATAATCCTCGAATTTGCTCAAAAGGAAAAATATTGTGCCTGACAAGTAGGGCACAGGAAAAAGACGATTCGATTAAAAATATCTTGGTCGATTAAAAAAGGACTCTGAAAAACGATTAATCGATTATAATCGACTAAGACTTTTAGACTGAAAATGCAGAAAAAGGAGCGTTTTTATACGTATTTTTAATTAATGAAAAAATGAGATTTTTCAGCAAGGCAAAGAGCAAGAAAAAAGGCTGAAAATAAAAAGAAAAGTTAAAAAATGGCCTATTTTCTGTTAATGGTCAAAATTTTCGATTAAAGTTAACTGTTTGGGAGATCTTTGGGCGCGATTAATCGATTAACAGATTAACTATCCTGTGCCCTACTGACAAGTTCTCCAAAGATTACACACTATTCTTTGTATATTGCACCAAAATGGCACAAAGAATGAATTTCAATTAATTAACTTGAACAAAGATTGAACGGTCTCCTTTACGCTCTACCAGTAGCTCAGTTCAACATGTCTGCGTCTGATCATTTACGTGGTCGTCAAAGTCTAATAATAATGAAGCATCGATTTCATAATTACTTTTTATCAGTATGAAATTATGAGTGCTGGATGAAGAGTAGCAGGAGGCTGACCTCTCGTCAGTTGTATTACAGCGCCCCCACCCCCGCCATCTGCAACTTGGCGGAGACGTTGAGGCAGGACTTGACGAAGCCGGCGGCGATGAAGCAGCAGCAGGCGCAGCATTGCGCCGGCATCACGCACCAGTTGAACACCACGACGGAGAACGCCAGCAGGTACGGCGTCTCGGCGCAGTAGGAGTCCTCCCCGCGGTACCCCGGGTCCGGCGTCCAGGTCTCCCACATGGGCAGGACGAGGGCGCTGCCCCACACCAGGACGCCCAGCTCCACCGCGAAGAAGAGCCACGGCCGCACGGTCAGGCACTGGTAGTCGTGGGCGGCGGAGAATCGCCGGCACATGCAGGCGGCCGCCGACTGGAGCCCCTTGGCGGCGGAGGCGGCGATGGCAGCGACGCCGCCCACCAGCAGGAATCGCGGCACCGGGACTGAGCAGTCTCCCTCGTAGACGAGACCCACGTAGGCGGTGATGACGCCGAGGGTGAAGTGCAGGAGGGCGTAGACGAGGAAGAAGGCCTTGTACAGCGGGTCATCGTCGTAGAAGCTCTGGTTCATGGGCGGACGGGATTGCTCCAGGTCCACCTTGTCATCCCCATCTCGGGAAGAGGGATGATTTTCCTGGAGCTTCTGCATCTGCGTGATTTGGAACACCAACCTAACAAACCCAGGCAAGCTTCCTTCTTCCCACATAGAAATTATGGTCAACAACCAGTTTCCCGACAAAATAATGCAGTTTTTTGTGTGTGAACTATAGAGAAAGGGCGATCTCTTTGATCTCCGCCGACTGCACTGCAACTTTCGTGCACTTTTGAGTCACGTATTGTGAATTGTGATCCCCTGCAAAGTGCAAATGTGAAAGGTCAGATATTTTCCCCTCGCTCTTCCTATTTCGTAGAAATTTTTTATCACGCCTCAACAATAATTGACGGCTGAGGCGGTGGCGGCAGCAACAGCAGCAGCAACAGCAACAGCAGCAGCAGCAGCAGCAGCAGAAACAGCAGCAACAATAACAGCAGTAGCAACAGCAACAGCAGCAGAAACAGCAAAAACAACAGCAGCAGCAAAAACAGCAACAACAACAGCACCAGCAGCAACAACAACAACAGCAGCAGTAGCACCAGCACCAGCACCAGCAGTAGTAGCAGCAACAACAACAATAGCAGGCTGAATTATCTACACGGATCGTCATAAAGACTTTCCGATACACGAGCAGAGGGACTTTCGTAGGGAAACATCTTGGCAATTTTTGTTCATATTGTAGAAGATAGGCTTCTCCCTGAACGGTACTTTTTACAGTTTTTGCTTTTTATCTGTTTTGATAGCAAAAATACCGATGCTTTAAAACTATGAACTCAAATAGAAAGAAGTCTTTTATTTTATTCCATTTTGAGGGGCAAAAATAATTTTAGGGCTCAAAACCCCCATGTACCGGATGATAGGCCTTCATTCAAGCAGAGTATAACAAAATTTGGACACAAAAGTTTTTGTTTTAAAGTTTAAGTTTCCCAGAGGAAGGTCTTTTTACCCGTTTCGAAACGCATTTATGCCGATCCCGATAGTTACTTTTTTGTCCAATCCCCTGGTAAATTTCATTTTTTGGGGGCCTCAACAAAGATCGTTCCGACAAAACAGACTTCGCCGGCAGATTTGCAGGGAAATTTTCTATGCGGACTTGGAATCGCAAACCCTCAAGGATTTTTGTCGGCTCATACCTTGGATCTTTCTGTCGGAAAGACGACCCCGACATGCTGAAAAAACTGTTTTAAATGCAAAACTATGAAGCAAAATTTAGCTGAATTCAGTCCCAGTTCTATTGAAAATTACAGAGACATTTCTTGTTCCCTAAGTTTCAAAAACGGGGCGGCCCCTGTAGCGCAATGGCTACAACTCCTGACTCGCATGCAGGAGGTCCCGGGTTCAAATCCCGGTGCAGCCCCACCAACTTTGGAGCCCATCTCCCCTATACTCCGCCTCCAGGTTGCAAAGATGTGTCAAGGGTCCCAAAAGGGACGGTGTACGCGAAAGCCGAGCACCTGGGATGGCAAAAAAAGTTTCAAAAACGCACGGTGGCATCTTGCATCTCGCACGGACCTCATCCTTTATCATGTTGCGGGCGAAGTGGAGGAGTGAGGGGAGATTAAATATACTTTCAGGACCTCTACAAGACCTCGTAAGTTTAAGCATAATCATGCGGAAATTGAAAGGAAGCGGATCAAGAAGTGAACTCTGCGAAACGAATTCTTGCGAAGTTGCGAAAAACTAAAAAAGGTTCAAATAAAGAAACTCGTCATTGCAGTCAACTATCTTATTCCCCATGTCCCCCTCACACTTTCCATATCTGCCTTCTCATCCTCCCTCTTTCCAGTTCGGAGGGGCGCCGCAAAAGAGCCCAGCGAAAGCCTGTCCGTCGCCGCGAGGAAGTCGATGGATGGCGGCGTCTGGCGCCGGCGGCGGCGACGCTGCCGGAGCCGCCGGCAGCGGCGGCGGAAGGGAACGCCCAACAACAGCGGAGCGGCGGCAGCGGCGGCAGCGGGGGCGGCGGCGGCGGCGACGGCAGCAGCTTTCCCCCTCCGCCAGCTTTTTTGTTCCTGTTTGTCTGGCGTCGCCGTTCCTGGCGTCGCTTCTTTGTGTTCCTCCTCCTCCGCCGCCCTCGCCCCTCGCCCCTCGCCAGCTTCCCTTCTTCTCCCGGCGGCGGAGGAAGGAAGGAAGAAGACGAGAAGAGAGTGGACCCGCCGGCGGACAGAGGACGAGCAATCGAGACTCCTCCGCCCCCGGCACCTCCGGCGGCACCTCCGGCGGCGACGGCGGCGGACACCCCACTAATCGCCGGGGCCCACTTTTTCAATTAGAGGCCCGCCCGCCCGGCCTCATCCGTCGGCACTATGTCGGAGGAGATCATCCTGTCTGACCGCAGCGCCCCGCGCCCCCCGCTGGCGGAGGAGCTCACCCGGCTGTACAGCCAGGGCTTCCTCACCGACATCACCCTCTCCACCGAAGATGGGAAGAACTTCGAGGCGCACCGGGTGCTGCTGGCCGCCAGGTCCTCCTACTTCCACGCGGTGGTGCCCAGGCTCAAGTCCGACCCCGTCATCTTCCTCAAGGGCGTCAAGGGCGCCCACCTGGACAAGATCCTCAAGTACCTGTACGGCGCCCCCGTCTCCGTGTCCAGGCACCAGCTCAAGCCGGTGCTGGAGGTGGCCAGAAGTCTGCAGGTGAAGGGGCTGAGGGACGCCACGCCGGGGGAGATCCTGGCCAGGCAGGGGCCATTGACGACGACGGGAGGGGGCAGGGGATCCATCATTGCTGCGGCAAAGATGGGCATCACCAGGACCACGTCCTCCTCCGCCGTCTCGCCCAGCAGCAGCGCGGGCATGCTGGTGGACAAGACCACGCTCACCACCTTCAAGACTCCCACCAGCAGGCTGCTGAAGCAGTCATCTTCGAAACAACAACAGCAGCAATCCAGCAGCAGCAGCAGGCGCCGCCGAGAATCCTCTCCGGACGAGGACGACAAGGACGAAGAGGATTCTGACGAAGAGGAGGAGGAGGAAGATGATGATGAAGATGAGGAAGAGGATACCTCATCCACCCGCTCCGGCAAGAGGAGGAGGGGAAGGCCGGCTAAGGGCAAGAGCAGCAAGGACAAGGGGGAGAAGAGCAAGAAGGAGGACGTGTACGAATTCGAAGACGAGAAAGGAGAGGACGACGAAGAGGAGGGAGCCAAGGAGGGAAAGAGGTCCTCCTCCGGCAAGGGATGGAGGGGCAAGAAGGGCAAGAAGGGGGAGGGGGACGACGAAGAGGAGGAAGGAGATGACAGCGATAAGGACGAGGAGGAGGGAAGCAGCAAGAGGAGCGGCGGCAACAAAAGTTTCGGTGGTGGCATGAAGCAGGAGCTCCCTGTCAAGTGCAAGGTACACATTATTTTCCAAACCCTTAAAATTCGGAAATAAATATTTCTCTTTTCCCTCGTTTTCTGCAGAACGAAAACGCCAAGCTCCATCTCAGCCGCTTCGTGTCCGGCGTGCGAGGGCGCAGCATCAAGTACAAGGACCAGTGGATGACTCCGCAGGAGTTCGAAATGGTTTGCGGCTTCAGCGGGAAGAAGTACCTGGAGAACATCACCACGGACTACGGCCCGCTCAAGGCGCTGACGGCCTCCGGAATGCTGAGGGCGGCGCAGCCGAGGAGTCTGAGGAGGAGGGGAGGCAACGAGGAGGAGGAGGACGGGGAGGGGGAAGAAGAGGAAGAGAACGAAGAGGGAGAGCAGGAGGAGGAGGCCTCGTCCTCGTCCAAGGAGGAGAAGGGCAAGAAGCGAAAGAGGAGGCACCGAGAGGGAGAGGACAAGGAGGACAACAAGGAGGAAGAGGACGAGGACGAGGAGGAAGAGGAACGGGCTGAGATGAGAGACGCAGAGACTCAAAACGGCGGTGGAGGGGCAAACGAGGAAGAGGCCGCATCTGCTGCTACTGCTCCCGTGGCCTCCTCCTCCAAGTCCTCATCGTCCTCTTCTCCCACCAAGAAGAAGAAGAAGAAAAAGCACAGCCGGGACAGCGAGTGGAAGAGGCAGCTCGCCACGCACATGAAGACGGAAAACGCTAACGCGGCCGCCGCCATCGCAGCTGCTCAGCAGCAGCAGCAGCAGCAGTTCCAGCTGCAGCAGCAGGGGTCAGGGGCAGCGGCGGCCGCGAGTACCATCAACAGCCACGACCACCTCCACCACCACCAGTCAGGAGGGGATCCTTCCTTTATCACCTCAGACTCCCCCGGAGGCCTCGACCAGCCGCCAAAAATCTCGCCCATAGCGGAGCAGCAGCATCACCACCAGCAGCCGCAGACGCTCTACGTCATGAGTCCTCACCCTTCCATGACCCCTCAGCACAACCCCTTCGCCAGCGCAATGACACCTCAGCATACGCCGGTTTACCAGACAGTGCTGGCCCCCGCGCCGTCCCCCTCTCCCTCCCCCATCCCCACGGTGGTAGCCCCACCTCCCTCCACCTCTTCCTCCTCCTCGACACCATCCTCCTCATCCACCTCCGGTACCTCCAAGCCCTCTTTGGGCAGCACCTCCGGCAGCCTCTCTCGCATCGGCAACGTCATCAACGTGCGCTGCAAGTCCACCACGGCCGTCCTCTACGCCAGCAAGTACGACTCGGGAAGCAAAGGCAAGTGCATCCAGCTGGGAGACGAGTGGCTCACCCCCAACGAGTTCGAGGAGCGGGCGGGCTCCAAGGCCAAGAAGTACCTGTCCAGCATCAAGTGCATGGGTAGGCCGCTCAGGGTGTACGTCAACAGCGGGGAGCTGAGGGGATCCGGCCCGCCGCCGCCGCCCAAGGGGCCCAAGACGCCCAAGAAGCTGGTTCCTGCCAACACTGTTGTGCACCACCCGATCGCCCCTGCTGCGTCCACCACCCCTCACCCGATCGCCCCCGCGCCGCCCCACCCGCCGCCGACGCCAACCCCCACCATCCAGGCCCCGCCCACCCCCACACACATCTCCAGCGCCCCAGCCATCCCGCAGAACCTGAACGTAATGATGCCGGCAGGAGCAGCGCAGCCGCCAATACTCATCAACCAGGTATATTATCACCCGACCTTTTGACGAATACATACATAGAGTTAGGAAAGTGATAGATCCTTCTGTTCTTCTTGGATGGGACTTTATTAAAATTTGCACGTCCACCTATAAAAATATTCCTTTTCTAGACCTCCATGGCGTCTTCGATGATTGGCGGTGCGGCCGCCGCGGGTGGAGTGGTGAGCCAGCCAGCCAACATCCTCCCGGCAATGACCTTCACCATCGCTCAGCCGCTCGAGGTGCGGCAGCAGAACCAGACCATGTGAGCTGGAGGCGACAGCTATAGCAGCAGCTACAGCAGCGGCTACAATAGCTACAACAGCAGCTACAGCAGCAGCTACAGCAGCGGCTACAATAGCTACAACAGCAGCTACAGCAGCAGCAACGGCGTCCTCGCCGAAGGACATAGAAAGAAAGACTGCCCATCAATTTTCATGAAGTCCGATTTTTCTCTCCTTCGGAAGAGAACATTTACCGAACTAGTACGTACCGACGTGAGCAATCTCATACTTTTCCGCTTCTTATATTGGAATATTCGCTCGCTAGTAAGACTGTATTGATTTGAAATAAATATTACCGTAAGTACTGTAAGCAAACATGATCGTGGGGTTGAGGGCTTGGAGGGGGAACACAGTAAGGGTCTCAAAAAGTTCGTACGTCACTAAATAAGAAATATGGGTACTTGGAGGGGGGAACTGCCCCCCCCATTGTCACATAACTCACATTTGACTGTGTGTATACTGCATACGATCACTCTGCATTTCTTCTCGAATCATGCGTTTTTATATCTTTTTAACGGTCTTTTTCTCTTCTCTTATTTGGGTGGTCAATGTCCCCATTCTTTTGTCCCGAAGATGTACACGAGGGATGCGTCTTTACCCGCGGCTGCGCAGTGCGCACTAGTACTCTAGTAGTACGCATCTAACGTACGAACAATGAAGCGGCGTGCGTGCGATAACGGGTCCGGGTGCAAAAGGGGGGCCGGGGGGCGCCGTGCAGTGCCAAGGACGAGGGGAAAAACCTGTCTGCTCATAGGGGACTTCTGGGCTGGACGGGCGGTCTTGGGCTGCACAAGGAGGGGATGATACTTTTCTGCACCTCAAGGGGTAGATCGGCTCGGCTCATGTGGAAAATGAGGACTAAATAGATGCAGTAGGGCAATAAGTCTCTGAGTCATAGTATTGTCAAACACTTTCTTCCTTGAAAGGCCTTTTACTTTCCCAGGATCATTCATAAAGTGTTCTTTGGTGACTTGTCCGTCCGCCTTGTGTTGGCCTCTTTGCTTTTTCAGCCCTCTTCTCCCTTTGGCAGGCGACACGTGCGGCCGAAATGGCCAGGAGGGAGCAGCGGGGAAATCAAGTGCTGCAGCAGCAGCAAAGTGCAAAAAAGTCTCCACTCGTGGCGAAAGAGCGAAGGAAGTGGTGCGGAAGAAAGCCTCTTCGTGCTTCGTTCTCGCCGCCGTGTGCTCCCCGGAGTCCGTCCGCGGCCTCGTGGCTGAGAGAGAGGCCGTCCCAGGCGGGGTCCCCCGGCGGCGGCGGCGGCGGCCACCCGACCCGACACGGCGCCAGGGATCCCCTCGGTGGCAGCCTCATTTGGAGAGTAGTGTAGTAGTAATAGCGTGCGCTCCTCCGATCGCACCTCGTGGCCCTCTTCTTGGCGGACCCGGCGGCCAAGTCCGCGTCAGTGGGCAACAGCCATGCCGGCCTCCACCGTGGACCCCATCACCTCGGTGCTCAAGCACGCCTTCAACTCCAACGGCGGCTCCAACGGCGGCAGGTCCTCCTCGCCCGCCTCAGCCTCTGCGGGGGGAGCGTCGGCCTCCTCCTCGTCCTCGCTGGTGGAGTCCAAGCTGCTGTCCACCGCCAAGAAGACCTTGCTGTCCTCCGCCTCCGTGGCCTTCGATCCCCCAGTGCGACAGATTGGCGGCGCGCTCAAGAAGGGCACCTTCATCTTCCTCAATCCCGGTGGCGCCAAGAAGGCCTCCGCCTCCAACGCCCAGTCCACCTCCAAGGATGATCCCTCCTCCGCGGAGTCTCCCGAGAAGAAGGGCCCTCCCGCCCCTCCTGTGCCCCGCCGGGTCTTCTTCCCGCCCCAGGCCGTCGAGGTGGGCTACCGGGCCAACCGGACCCCCGGCGCAGGCATGTTCAACATGGGCAACACCTGCTACCTGAACAGCACCCTTCAGGCGCTGTTCCACACGCCGGCCCTCTTCAACTACCTCATGTCCGGCGTGCACCAGGCAAAGTGCCGGCAGCAGCACGGCGGCAACGGCTTCCTGCAGACCTGCATGATCTGCGCCCTCACCGCCACCCTGCGAGAGACCCTCCAGAGCTCCGTCACCCGACCCAGCAAGATCTACGACAAGCTCAAGTTGATCTGCAAGCACCTTGTCCACGGCCGCCAAGAGGACGCGCACGAGTTTCTGCGCTATCTCATCGAATCCCTCCAGCGGTCCTTCCTCAACTCTGCGGTGGGCCCGGGCGCCCCGCAGAAGGGCCTGGACAGCGCCAGCCGCGAGACCACCCCCTTCAACCAGATCTTCGGCGGGTACATGCGACAGGACGTGGTTTGCCTCAGGTGCAAGTACGTCTCTGTCACCTTCCAGCACTTCATGGACCTTCTGCTGGACATCCGGCAGGCCTCCACCATCGACGACGCCCTCGAGCACTACTTCCGCGCGGAGCGGATAGGCGGGGGCGGGCCCATGGACGACGGAGGAGGAATGTACAAGTGCGAGAAGTGCAAGACAAAGGTGCCGGCAAAGAAGAGGTCGTACGTGTGCCGCCCGCCCATCGTCCTGTGCATCCAACTCAAGCGATTCAGCCTTATGGGCGGCAAGATCAGCAGGACTGTCCAGTTGAGCCGTACCCTCCGCCTGGGCCGATTCGTCCGTGCGGTGGACACCCCGGCCTCTGCCTCGGACGTCGGCGGCGGCCCGCCCGAGCTCACATACCGCTTGGTCAGCATGATCACCCACGTGGGTCCCTCGCCCAACTGCGGCCACTATACGGCTATCGGACAGGCGGGAAGCAGCGACGGGGGACAGTTCTTCCAGTTTGACGACTCCTCAGTCAGGCCCATACCCATGGGGCAGGTATGTAATCAATTCGAAACCGCCTATGTCTTCATTTCAAAGTAATTTCAAAGTCAGGAAGTTCTCCGCAATTGTCGACACGTGTGTATCTTTTTTATCTCGTGTCCCCTCAGGTGCTGAACACTGCCTCGTACGTTGTCATGTACGAGATGACCCGCCCCACCAAGCAGGCCTGGATCAACAGCGCCTCCTCCAACCGCTCCGCTGCCTCCGCCGGCTCCTCTGGAGACGGGAACCACCACCATGGTCAGGCCAACGGCAGCGCCACTAACGGCGTGTCCCAGTCCCCCGCTATCGGCCCCATGCAGAGGCCCACCTCCACCGTCACCTCCGGCTCCCTCCTCCGCCACAACCACAACAACCACCCCAGGGTCATCCTCGCCCAGCGGGGGATCAACATGTCAAAGTCGTCAGACCTCGCCAGGCAGCAGCAGGGAGGAGGCCAGCCCCAGCAGGTCAACTCCATCGGCGTCGTACGCTTCTCCCAGAGCAACAAGAGGCCCTCCTCCGGCGGCAGCGGCAGCCTGGTGCCCTACGCAGACGGTGACTCCAGCGACTCAGAGGACGGCGGGTCCTCGTCTGCCCGGCGGACGGCGGAAGAAAACAAAATGAACGGCCTCGCGCGACAAGGTTCCTTCGGAGCTGGGAGCGTCAAGCCCTCCTTCGTCCCTCGTGCAGTCGCAATGAACTCACTGGCAAAGAGGGCGAACGGCGTCGGCGGCGAAAACCATCACCATCAGAGCAACGGCCCATCCCCGTCCCCCCGCCCTGGGACGCCGGCCTCGCACTTTGGCAGCAACGGCCGCAGCAGCAACGGAGGCAGCGGGGGCGATTTCGGGTTGCAGCAGCAGCAGCTTCCCGACCGGCCCCCCTCCGCCGCCAGCAGCACCTGCAGCAACTCCTCCGTGACCAAGAGCAGCCGCTCAGGCACCTGGACAGTCACCGACAACGACCGCCACACCCCGTCAGTCAACAGCGACAACTCCACCGGATCCACCTCAGGAGGATGGAAGGTCACCCCCACAAACTCCCAGGAAGACCAACATCAAGAGCATCCTCCTCCTCGCGCCGTCGTGTCCCGCGAGCCCTTCCGCCCCGACGCCGCCTCCTCCTCCTCCTCCCTCCCCAGCACGGCGCCCTCCTCCCTGGCCTCCACGCCAGAGCGAAGGGTGAAGCGCGGCAGCAGCATGGAGGAGTACGAGGCAGAGCTGGACAGGGGAAGGTCGAAGAAGGTCAAGAAGCGGCATTCTGACGCAACCAATGGGGGAGGAGGGGACGGCGGCGGCGGCGGCGGCGGCGGCGGCGGCGGCGGCAGGCCCTGCTTCAACGCCTCGCACCAGAACCCCTTCCAAAACTTCCAGAGCAGGGCGTACAACAGCAACGGAGGAGGAGGAGGAGGACAGTCCTCCTACTCCTCAACGTGGGGAGGATCCTCCAACAACGGCTCCTCTTCCGGCTGGAACGGGGGAGGACACCACCGAGATCACAGCTACCACGCAAACAGGCGAAACAGCAACGGAGGCGGAGGCGGAGGCGGAGGGTACCGTCGCAGCCAGTCCTCCTCCTCCCTGTACGGTAACGGAGGCGGAGGTGGTGGAGGTGCCGCAGAGTACTACAGGGACAACAGGGGGAGGAGCCGTGACAGGTTCTGGCACCAGGGCGGAGGAGGAGGGAGGTCCGGAGGAGGAGGAGGAGGAGATTTCAGAGACTACGGCTACCACAGAAACCACAGGAGATGATGGTGGACGTGGTGACGACCGTCGGCGACAACAGCTTAAGATTCACGCAGAAAAGAAGCATGAGATGAAGAAAACGAGAGAGGAGGGGTTTGGGGACCGGCTGGACTGTGATACACACTAAAAAGGAGCAGGAAACACAGTTTGTGACAGCGAGGGAGACATTACAACCTCACGTGCTGAGCGTACGTGCGTGCGTGAGGACATTGCAGTGAACATTGTTTCCTCATTCTGCCTACTACTAAAGAACCACGCCTGCAAAAAAAGAATGGAAGATTGCGATTGCTTTTGCACCTCCTTTCTTTCTCCCGTCACATGAACTGCTGCCGCACGTACGTACTGTCCCTTCCTTCCCCATGTGTTCGCCTAGAAAACTATTTTTGTTCCGACTTGAAAGGAAGTTCTTGTTGGAGAACCATCTTCCTCTTTCCTGACGAGAGTGTGAAGAGGGGCCTTTTATGACTGCAAATATCCCGGAATAATTATACTACTGTAATACGGAGGCCAAGGATGGATTTTTGGGAAGGGACATCTTTTGCTCGTCTCGGCCTTGGTCCCAACAGGAACCAAGGAGAAAAGTTGGAGAAGGGAATGCTGAAGAAAGCCAGCAAGAATGACCGTTTCGCCCTGACACCCACCCACACGTTAATTCATACGATGAAGAAAAGATCATATGTCAACTTATTGTTCCCTACACAAACCCTCGAGTACAGTACCACGAAGTATGATACATATAACCACTACCTACCCTTATCATGAGTACTTGTTTATTGCGCGGTTCATTCACGCTAGCGGGTTGCACGGCTTTATACGTAGGTTCTTCAGAAAAACAATACTTGTCGTGTCTTAGGAATCGCTATCATTTTACGTAGTTTCGGGGATAGTGGAAGAGAACATAGCAGTTAGTTTTTACCTGCGGCGATAGCCTTCAGGTCATGTAATGGTCCCAGTTGTTGTTGGGGGGGATTTTTGTAGGGCCCCCAAATGACCTTGTAGCTCAAAGTTGTAGGAATAGCTTAAGTACATCTTCAAAAGTTAGGACATTTCCAAAATGACCTCCCTTTGTGATCTCCCAATTTTGAGAATACCACCCAAAAAAGATTTATATTGCAAATTTAAGATCCAGGGAGTGCTCAGACAGAAAATTTTATAAATTTGAAAATCTCGGGCACCCCCATATTATGTTGGGTTGATCATGTCAAATCTGAATGTCAAGGTCATTTTAAAGGTAAAAAAGCCGAAAACGCAAAATCGCTTACTTTTTTGGGAGCTTTTTTGGCCATCTTTGTGGAAAGCAAACCAATTTGAAACTCATTTAGAACTATGCCAATCCTTTGAAATTCCTCGCCGCAGGTCGTCGAACTTTGTTCTTGTTTTATAACAGGTTCTCTACCTACAACAGCTTAGTAAGTTAGTACACGTGTGGTTCTAACTACATCAACATGCTGTACTTGATGTTGGGCCGAACGGGCGTGAGCGGTTGGGCGACAAATCGTTGGCGACTTTCCGCCGAGAGGAAAGACGCCGAGTCGCCAGAATTGCACATGCTTACGGTGACCTCTACTCAAGAAAAGTCGTAATTTGTAACTCAAATGACAATTTATGTTTGTATTTCGGGAAAAACGTCCAATCTTTAACACTTTTAGGACGCTTTAGACTAATTGTTGGCGCCAAATAGTTCGAGAGTTAAAACTATTTGGTAGAAAAACTTTTCCCAGTCTCACTTTCAGTTTTTTCTATCCTATGTTGGTATGTTATCTCCGTAATTTCTGGTCACTGTGCCATCCGGCGACATCTTTCCCCGTTTTCTGGTGGTTTGTCGTTTGCGAGCTAAAATCCCTGACCTTCGTAGCGACCTTCGAGGACCTCCCCGGCAGGTTGTTCACGTCTGTGTGAGGTCCAGGAACTGCCTGGGCCATCCCGATTTTGAGGTAATACCTGCTAAGCAAGCACCAAATCGATCAGGGCGAAAATCTCCCAGATTTCCTCTTATTTTTCCCAAGCAGCGTCTTTCCTTTCAAAAGGAAGCCGCGAATAATTTATTTTTCGATGTCATTCTCCACTTACACACCATTTCTGGATGGCAAAATATTATCCTTCGTCTGTACCATTTGTTTTATTGTTTTCTTTCTCTGTTTTCAGCCCTGATGGACTTGTCTCCCGGCCCCTCCACCAGCATCGGCCCCGCCAAGGTGGACTGGACTCGGTACGGCAAGCGCTACCGCTCCGACTGGGAGCACCTGCCAGAGTGCGAGGGGTGGCTGGTGAGGGCGCTGGGTGGGGATCCCTCAAAGGCCAGGTGCAGGCTCTGCAGGAAGGAGATCAGGGCCCATCTGGGAGACATCAAGAAGCACGCCAGGAGTGATATGTGAGAGAAATGATGTTTTTGGTTACCCCTGCTGCTGTTGCTTTTTACTTTGGATGTTGCTGCTGTTGCTGTTGTCAAGGCTGCTGCTGTTGCTGGTGTCATTTTAGCTACTACTACTGAGATAGGTGCTGCTGCTGCTGTCATTGTTGCTTTATTTGCTCCTGTTGCTTTGTCTGTTATTGTTGCTATTGTTTCTGCTGCTTCTGATGTTGTTGCAGTATTTGCTACTGTTGCTGTTGTTATAGTCTGTTGTTGCTGTTACAGCTGGTACTACTTACTGCCTCTGCTGTTGTTGCATTATTTGCTGCTGTTGCTGTTATTGCAGCCTGCTGTTGCCGTTACAGCTGGTATTGCTGCCTCTGTTGTTGTTGCAATTGCTGTGTTACTTTTTCTGTTGCTATTTTTGTTGCTGCTGTGTTTCTTCTTCTTATTCTGCTGCTGCTGCTTCTACTGCTATTGTTGCTGGGTTTTTTCTGCTACTGCTGTAGTTGCTGTTCGTAGAACTCTTCTCAAATAACAACTGTTGTTTTCCTCCCGCCAGGCACAAGCACATCATGAAGATCACCTCCGGCGGCAAGGTCAAGGTGGAGGGGTACAACGTGGGCCCTAAGTACCGCCGCATGGCCAACTCCTACAACGAGGAGTGGGAGGACGAGCCAGAGTGCGAGGGGTGGCTGTCGAGGAGCGAGTACGGGGCGAGGTGCGACGCCTGCGAGTGCGAGCTAATGCCAAGGATCAACGAGCTCAAGAAGCACGGGAGGTCGCAGAAGCACCTCAGGAACATGACGACGCTGTGGGACAAGCAGGGGATGAGCGCAATCCAGTTGAAGGAGGAAGCGCCTAAAATCAAGGTATGGCAATAGAGTAAGATAAAGATTGCACGTAATTCACGTGTCAATCCACTTGAAGCACTTTTTGCTGGCGGATGCGCTGAGGGGGAAAATGACCGCATCCCACACTTACCGATCGCCTAATTTCCGAGAATTAATTAGTAAAGCCTCAACCAACTTCATTTTTCCAGCCTTGGGAACTTCCCGACATCAAGAAGCGCGACTTCGAGCTGAAGGTCTCCCTGGTGAGCGGCGTTGAGACGGGCTTCCGCGGTGCCAGGGAGCTCTGCGCCATCATGGAGGAGCGGCTCGGAGTAGACAACTTCAACATGACGGGTCCCCAGGCTCAGGCACTCTTCAACCTGGTGCTGGTGCCCTACTTCAGGAAGGTGCTCCGCGAGGACATGAAGGACGCCCCCTTCTCTCTGGTGCTGGACAACGCCGGCAACATCACCCGCGGCGGGGAGGTCGGAGTCTGCATCTACTACTTCTCCCGCGCCAAGCAGCGCGCCGTCTCCACCTACCTGGGCCTCCTCCGCGTGGACCGCGATGACATCAACGTGCTCGTCGAGTCCATCAACAACATGGTGCAGGAGTGGGAGCTGCTCGGCTGCAACCTGGTGGCCATCATCACGGACGGCATCGCCGAGATCTGCCGCGACCGCGACGCCCTCATCACGCTGCTGGTGCCAACCTGCCCCAACGTGCTCCACCTCAGCTCCTCCTTCGCCTCCCTCTCCAACGCCTTCAACGCGGCCGTCAAGAAGTCGCTACCGTCAAACGTGGAGTTCATGCTTAGAGAGGTACGTTTTTTACTCTTAATTTAACGAGCAAATGTTTAATTTCTTACTCCTCCGTCCACAGAGTTTCAACTGGTTCGCCGACAGCAGCGAGAGGCAGCACCGCTACCAGGAGGTGATCGAGCAGGTGGGATTCGTCAAGAAGGAAGAGCACCAGCTCAGGCAGCAGCAGGAGGAAGAGCAGCAACAGCAGCAGCAGCAGCATGAGCAAGAGGGCGAGGACGGCGCCACCCCCCGCAAGCGCGGCCGGCCCAGGGTGAAGCGAGAGGCGCCCGAGGACGATGAGGCGATGCTGCTGGACGACGGCATGGACGCCGGGGCCAGGATGGACGACGAGTCCATCTCCGACGGCGCAGGGGACCCCAGCAGCAGGATGCGTCGGATTCGCCCAGACGCCGTGCAGTGGCTCTCCATCGCCGACTACACCACCGGGCTCTTCCTCCACTATGACGCCCTCAAGGTCCACTTTGAGCGGGTGGCCGAGGAGGAAGGGTGCTACTTTGCCCGCCTCCTCAACAAGGAGTTCTGCAGCGAGCACAACCGGCTCTACTTCACCATCCTGCAGCCCATGCTGACTGAGATCTCCGACCTCAAGAGCCACCTTGCGGCCAGGGAGGCTCATCGGGCGGCGGCGGCGGCGAGATCGCACGGCGGCGCGGCGCCCACGGAGGCGGACGTGGAGGAGGCCGCCGCCAGCAGCGGGCAGGGGCTGTGCGAGCAGATCGAGGCGCTGTTCGCCAGCCTGGCATCCCAGGTGCTGCGGCCGGATCTGGTGGCCAGTAAGACGGTGGACGAGCTGTGCGAGGTGGAGCCGGCCGGGGCAGCCCTACTCGGAGTCAACCAGGTCAACTACGGGCCCAACTTCGCCACCATCCTTGACGCCTCCCCGCTGCCGCAGTCCGAGAAGGCCAAGATCAAGTCTGCCGCCGCCGCCTTTTTGAGGGAGCTCTTCTCCGGTCTGCAGTCTGTGCTGCGCAACGCCCTCATGATCATCCGCTCCTCTGAGCACTTTCAGCTGCCAAACTTCCTCAACGTGGAGCTGGAGGAGCGCCACATCGCCGCCCCTTTCTTCGAGCAGGACGAGGACACCATCGCGCAGGTGCTGGCCAAGTACAGGCTGATGAAGATGCTCGACTGGAAGAACCGGCGCAGCACTCTGGCCTTCTGGCAGGACGTGCACGACTTTGGCGACTCCACCGGCAACTTCCCCCTCCGCGTGGTCAGCACCGGCGTCTGGAAGATGCTTTGCGTGCCGCTCTTCAACGAGCAGGTGTCCAGGGTGCAGCGGCAAGTCAACGAGATGCGGCGGTCCCTCTCGTCCAGCAAGGGCCTGGACCCGGACGTGCTGGAGTCCCTCCTGGTGGTCAAGTCCGGCCTCAGGAGGCTTGGCAAGGACGTCGCGCACTTCCAGCCGCCGCACCAGCTAGTTAAGGATCACCAGAACTAAAGAATAAAAAAAAGAAAAAGCTGAAAGCAATTTCCCCATGGCATTTGTACATAAAAACAATTAAGCAAACGAAACAATGTAGCCGAACCTGCAGAACTTTGGAATTCTGTAGTAGCACCGCAAATAGAGGCTCATTAAAACTTGTATCTTCTCCGAAATAAAAATCCGTCATTAGATCATTACATCATTTACGTTCACGGTACATGCATGTGGGGATGGGACTTGGGTCTTGGGGTTATGATGACCTAACTCCCCCCCTCTCCTTCATTGCATTTCCAAATATGTTTTTCGCTCTGTAGTATAGAATCTAGAAAATATTAGTGGCGCAGCCAAATCGAGCCACTTCTTTTGTTGTTGCTGCTGCTGCTATTGCTGCTGCTGTTGCTGTTGCTAGTCTTGAAGATCTTGCTGTTGCCGTACGAAATTACAAGTCTCTTGCTCTTTTTCTATATTTTTTTGGGCTGCAACAGCCTCTGTCCCTTTTACTCCCCTTTTTCCCCATGTTCGCACCCGCCCTGAACTCCATCTGCGGCAAAGGGCGGCTCAAGAAAATGTATTTTATTTTATTATTTTTGCAGGGCGTTTTTTAGTGAGACAATGAGGCATCTATTCATTTCATTTTTTCATCCTTTAGGCTCATAGGGTTCTAGTGCTGTAGTCCAACTTCATCAAGAACCATTTCTGCTACTTCAGGATCTATAGCTTGATCTTGAAGAGCCCAACAAGTCCAATAATTTGCAAAAGTGTGAAAATATGCCTGCAAAACATTTTGTTTTCATGCCGATTATTATTAAATACTAGCAATAATGGCCCGCTCCGCTGGGCCTGTGAAACATCATTTCCCTTCTCACACCTTGATTTCCCAATGTTGTTCATTTCCAACCCTATAAATTCACCACCACGTTTTTCAGTTTGTCGTCAACGCCGTCCTCCTCCTCCTCCACCCCCACCACGTTTTGCAGTTTGTTGTCGATGCCGTCCTCCTCCTCCTCCACTCCACCACCACCGCCACTTTTTGCAGTTTGTCGTTGAAAATAATTAATTCAAAATTCAATGAGTCTTGTGCTGGCCGGCGCTGCCCTGCGCCGCCCTGTGCCGCCCTGCGCCGCCCTGCGCCACCCCTGCGCCGCCCTGCGCCGCCCTGCGCCACCCCTGCGCCGCCAGATATGTCACAATGGCGCAACTTTTGTGTTCCTGCGCCGGCCTTGCGCCACTTTCGCGCTTTCCAGATAGAAGGTGTAGTTGTTGGGTTGCTTATAGCAATGTCATAGGCGCTAGGCAAGACTCTGTATCAATCTAGAGATATCAACAATTGTGTACATAGGAACAACAGCAGAAATGCATGCATGACAAAATACACTTCCTGTCTTGGTGACTTGGGAAAAAAGAGAGTTTTTAAAAACAAGAGAAACCAATATTGTTGCATTATTGTATCATACGCCTCATAAAAGGTGAAGGAGGGGGGTTAATAATAATTATTCAAGCCGTCAGATCACAGTTTGGATTTTCGTCGTTGTTGTTGCGGCGGATCATGTTTTGATAAATTCTTAGAAAATTCTTCAATAGGTCCTAGAAAATCATAAGTTCAATCGCCGCAAAGTCGACAAGCATGCAGTAGTCTGACAAACCACTACACCAAATGAGCCAAAAATAAAAAAAG
>JAAUYB010199993.1_pt1 | contig 19471 bp, 20 predicted proteins | sample 7278071 | NCBI WGS metagenome assembly JAAUYB01 (sample SAMN14350121, study PRJNA611818) | marine sediment metagenome | isolation source: surface marine sediment (1.8m) | place: French Polynesia: Moorea | collected 2018-08
GAACTCGACCCCGATACCGGCGACGGCTACAGCCCCGCGGCGCGGCGCACGCTGAAGGCGCACGAGGCCCAGGTCCTGGTCGCCACCGGCATCGGCGCCGTCGCCGCGCCGGCCGCGCAGCTGGGCCGCGCTGCATGAGCTGGATCGCGCTCGGCGACGGGCGCAGACCGCTGCGGAAACCCGGCACCGGCCCGGACGTCCCGGCGCTTTTGACCAGCGGCAGCCTGGTGATCGAAGCCCAGTTCCACGCCGCCGACATGGCGCCGCAATGCGTGCTGCGGATGCGGCGCAGCAACGACTGGCAGCGGCTCATGCAGGTGACGCTCCATGCCGACGGCGCGGTGTTGGTGGAGCATCGCCAAGGCCCGGCGGTGTCCTATGCCAATCTCCGCATCGCCCGTCCCGGCCTCGAAGACGCGTTGCGCATCACCTACAGCTGGGATGCGCCGATGCGCGTGGGGCTGCTGACCGTGGAGAACCTCGAGACCGGCGCGCTTGATCAAGTGGATTTCGACGACCCGCACCCGTTGCCGATCGACGACGCGGCGGCTTTGGTTTCGTCCGATGGCGAGACCTGGGCCGACCCCACGGTGGTGCTCGTGGGCGTGTCGGATCAAATCGAGCCGGTCGGGCTTCCGGCCGGCATCGTCGAGGGCGCACTGGTCGAGACCGCATCCGGCCCCCGCCGGATCGAAACTCTGCAGCCCGGCGACTTGGTGGTGACCGAGGGCCGCGGTTATGCGCCAGTCCGCCGGGTGATCCACCGCGAGCTGCCCGCAGCCGGCCGGTTCCGTCCGGTCACGCTCTACGCGCCGTTCTTCGGGCTCAACCGGGATCTGACGGTGGCGCAGGACCACCGGCTGATGATCCGCGGCGCCGATGCCGAGTATCTGTTCGGCGCCGACGGCGTCCTGGTCGAGGCGCGGCATCTGGCACGGACCGCCGCCGCGCCGGTGCGGGACCGGCAAGCCACGGTCGCCTACGTCCAGGTGGTACTCGATCATCACGACTGCCTGATGGTCTCCGGCGCCTGGGTCGAAAGCCTCTATTTGGGCGACCGCGGCAAGGACCCCGCGCGGCTGGCCTCGGCGGCGCTGGTCGACTGCGCGCCCGGCGAATTGCCGCTCCACGGCACCGTCGCCAGCCCGCTCTTGAAATCGTACGAGGCGATGGTCCTGGTCTCGGCGCTGAGCGCGTAGGGTGGGCGGGGGGCGTGGACTCTTTTGGTCTGGAGCACCCGCGGGCGCCTGAGTGAAGAGCCGCGCCATCGCCGTCCCGCGGGGTGGCGATCCGACGTCTGAACGGCAGCACTTTATGGCTGTCGCGTCCGTAGGGCATCGAGCGGTGCGCCTGCCTCAATCAATCGCCACCCCACCCGGGCGGGGCGGCGATGGCGCGGCGGCCTGCGGCCTTGGTTCCGCGCCCAGTGCGGGTTTTCGGCGTCCGCTACAGCCCAATCCAATCCACCTGTCTCGATCCAGGCCCGTTCCCCGCGGAAATGCGGTCCGCAAGGCCCTTCCGCCGCCGATCCCGCCCGGCGGCGCGAAGGTTAACGCCTGACGCAACGTCCTCAACGGCTTGCCGCAACGCGGCTAAACTTTCTGCCCCGCGGAATGTTTCGCGCGCGAAACATCTGGCCCCCAGGCCCGGCCGCTACCGCCCCGCATCTCCATCGTCGAAAAACGGCGTGATTTGTGCGACGATCACCGCGTTCTCGGCCAGCGCGCGGTCCATCAGCGCACGCTCTTCCTCGCCGATGTCGTGCCCTTCGGCCAGGCGCTCCTCCAGCGTGCCGTAGCCTGAGACGTCGAGCGGCGCCATCTCGGCCTGCTTCAGGATCGCCACCGTCTCGCGCACCGCTTCGGCCTCGTCGACGCCGCTGGCATAGCACATCAGCGCCGCGCCGGTCGCGCCCTCGGGCAAGCCGTCGCCCGCCTTACGCCCGACCTCGACGATGAGCGTGTAGACCTGATGCGCCATGCCGCCCAGCCCCCATCGCGCCGAAGGCGCGTCAGTCCCGCAGAAGCTCGTTGATCGCAGTCTTCGACCGGGTCCGCTCGTCGACCCGCTTCACGATCACCGCGCAATAGAGGTGCACGCCGCCGGTCGACGGCATCGAGCCCGCCACGACCACCGAATAGGGCGGCACCTCGCCGTACATGACTTCGCCGGTGGCACGGTCGACGATTTTGGTCGACTTGCCGATGAAGACGCCCATGCCCAGGACCGAGCCCTCGCGCACGATGCAGCCCTCGACCACTTCGGACCGCGCCCCGATGAAACAGTTGTCCTCGATGATCGTCGGGCCGGCCTGCATCGGCTCCAGCACGCCGCCGATGCCGACGCCCCCCGAGAGGTGCACGTTCTTGCCGATCTGGGCGCAGGACCCGACCGTGGCCCAGGTGTCGACCATGGTGCCCTCGTCGACGTAGGCGCCGAGATTGACGAAGCTCGGCATTAGCACCACGCCCGGTGCGATGTAGGCGGATTTGCGCACCACGCAATTCGGCACTGCCCGGAATCCTGCCGCGCGCCACTGGTTGTCGCCCCAGTCGTGCCACTTCGAATCGACCTTGTCCCACCAGGCCCCGCCCTGGGCGCTGCCGCCTTGCAGCTCCATATCCTTCAGCCGGAACCCCAACAGCACCGCCTTCTTCGCCCACTGATTCACGTGCCAGGTGCCGTCCGCCTGCCGTTCGGCCACACGCAGCGTGCCACCGTCGAGCGCCGACAGCGTGGCCTCGATCGCCTCGCGGGTCTCGCCGGTGGTGGCGGGGGTGATCTGGTCGCGCGCCTCCCAGGCGGTTTCGATCGCGGCTTCAAGCTGGGCGTTGGACATCGGCGGCTCCACAACGTGACTGGTCTCGGGTGCGCCGTGGCTATAGAGCCTGTCGCAGAAGGGCGCAACGCGATCGGGGAGGTCAGGATGGCGGATGGACAGGCGCGGCGGTTTCCGGACGCACACGACGATATCGAAACCGCACTGGAGACGCCGGACACGGCGCAGACCCGGTCGACGGCCTACCGCTTGGCCTATGCCGATGCCGAGTTTATGTGCCGCGACGAGCTGCGCCCGGTCCGGCTGCAGCTGGAGCTTCTGAAGCCTGAGCTTCTGCTGTCGGAATACGGCATCTCCTCGACCGTCGTGCTGTTCGGCGGCGCGCGGATCCCCGAGGCCGCGCGGAAGGACGACGCGCGGACCGAGACTCTGGCCGACCTCAGCCGCTATTACGAAGAAGCGCGCCGCTTCGCCCGGCTGGTGACCGAGCGCAGCCTGGCCGCTGGCGGGCAGACCGACGTCATCGTCACTGGCGGTGGCCCTGGCGTGATGGAGGCCGGCAACCGCGGCGCGGCCGAGGCCGGCGGCGTGTCGATCGGCCTCAACATCGTGCTGCCGCACGAGCAGGCGCCGAACGCCTATGTCACGCCCGACCTCTGCTTCAACTTCCACTATTTCGGCATCCGCAAGATGCATTTTCTGCTGCGCGCGCGGGCGGTCTGCATCTTTCCCGGCGGGTTCGGCACGCTCGACGAGCTGTTCGAGGCGCTGACCCTGATCCAGACTAAGCGCATGGCGGCAGTACCGTTCGTGCTGTTTGGCGAGGCGTTCTGGCGGCGGATCATCGATTGGGAGGCCCTGGCTGAGGCCGGCACGATCTCGCCCGAGGACCTGGAGTTGTTCCGGTTCGTCGAAACCGCCGAAGAAGCCCTGGCGGCGATCGACGGCTGGGAGGGCTCCGCGCCCTCGTGACGTCCGCAGTCTGCCCAGCGCCCCGGCTCAAAGTGATCCGTATCGCGGTTTCGCGCGTTGGCTCTGTATCACTTGCGAAAGGACATTCCGTGAAATTCATCACTCTTCTCGGGACAGCCGCAACCGCGCTTGCCGTCACGCTGGGCCCGTCTCGGGCGGCGGACGATATCGAAACGCCCGCGTTCGAGGTCGCTGTGACCGGTGAGTCGGCCGAACTGCGCCGCTATGCGCCCATGATCGTGGCCGAAGTCCGGGTGGCCGCCACTGACACCGATGCCGCCGGGTCGATGGGGTTCATGCCGCTCGCCAACTACATCTTCGGCAATAACCGCCCCGGCGAAAAGATCGCAATGACCGCCCCCGTGACCACAGCCCCGGTGACCGAGCGCGGAAGCCTCAGCGGTGGCGATGGTGAGAAGATCGCCATGACCGCACCGGTGACGACCGCGCCGGTAGACGAAGGGGCCTACACGGTACGCTTCATGATGCCGTCGCAATGGACGATGGACACGCTGCCCGCGCCGGCCGACGATCGCGTGGCCCTGGTGCAGGTGCCGGAACGCCACGTGGTGGTGGCCGGGTTCACCGGCCCGAAAGCACAGGCGTCGATCGACGCCGCCGAACGCGCCATCGACGCCTTCGTGGCCGCCAACGCGCTCACTCTCGCCGGTCCCTTCACACTGGCCGGGTATAGCGCGCCGCGCGTCCCCGACCCGCAGAAGAAATGGGAAGTGCACCGCGAAGTCGAAGCGCCGAAGTAAGCCGGCACAGCTCTAGACCCCGGTCTCCGCGGCGATCTCGGCCTTGGATTTCCGGCCGCGCTCCGTCGCCGATTTGAGCTGCCCGCAGGCGGCCATGATGTCCTCGCCGCGCGGGGTGCGCACCGGCGAGGCGTAGCCGGCCTTGTAGACGATGTCGGCGAAGGCCTCGATCCGATCCCAGTCGGACCGCTCATAGGGCGCGCCCGGCCATTCGTTGAACGGGATCAGGTTGATCTTGGCGGGGATGCCGGCGATCAAACGGACCAGCCGGCGGGCGTCGTCGTCGCTGTCGTTGACCCCCTTCAGCATCACGTATTCGAAGGTGATGCGCTCGGAATTCGACAGGCGGGGATAATCGCGCAGCGCATCGAGCAGCGTGGCGATGTTCCAGCGCCGGTTGATCGGCACCAGGCGGTCGCGCACCGCGTCGGTGGTGGCGTGGAACGACACCGCCAGCATACAGCCGATCTCTTCCGCAGTGCGCGCGATCTCGGGCACGACGCCGCTGGTCGACAGGGTGATGCGGCGGCGCGACAACGAGATCCCCTCGCCGTCCATGGCGATGCGCATCGCGTCCCGGACCGCCTCGAAATTGTAGAGCGGCTCGCCCATGCCCATCAGCACGAGGTTCGAGATCAGCCGCGGGCGTTCGCCCATGGCTTCGCCCGGTTCCGGCCACTCGCCCAGATCGTCCCGCGCCAGCATGATCTGGCCGACGATCTCGCCGGCGGTGAGGTTGCGCACCAGTTTCTGCGTGCCGGTGTGGCAGAACGGGCAGGTCAGCGTGCAGCCGACTTGGGACGAGATGCAGAGCGTGCCGCGGTCGACCTCGGGGATATAAACGGTCTCGACCTCGTGGCCGCCGGCGATGCGCACCAGGTACTTGCGCGTGCCGTCGGCCGAGACCTGGCGGTCGACCACCTGAGGCACGGCGATCTCGAAGCGCTCGGCTAAAAGCGCGCGGTAGGGCTTGGCGAGGTTCGTCATCGCCGCGAAATCGCGCACGCCCTTCTGGTAGATCCACTGCCAGAGCTGAGCGACCCGCATCCGCGCCTGCTTCTCCGGCGTGCCGGCCGCGACCAGCGCCTCGCCGAGCTGCGCACGGGTCAGGCCGACGAGGTTCTGCCGGCCGCTGTCGGGCAGCGTGCGCGGGATCGTGCGCACGTCCTGGGTGATAGGCGCGGTGGCCGACATGACGATACTCCGGGTCGGGGCGATGGTGGTGATATAGGTTGGCGGCGGCGAAATAAACCCGCCGCGGGTCCGGCCCGGTGCGGATCAGGCGCCAATCGACTGCAGCGGGCGCGGCGTGTCCGCTGCCGGATCTCCGGCCAAGGGAGTGAAACCGGCCAGCGTGGCGCCGTCCGGCAAGGTCTCGAACCGGCAGGCGAGCCGCCGCCCATCGGTCAGCCGGACTTCGGCCGTCCAGTTCGACCGCTCGCCGATCGAGGCGGCGAAATCGCGTGCATCGCCCCAGACAGGTGTCGGCGCGCACCGGTCTTGCCAGCGCCGGGTTTCGTCGAGAAACCGTCCTGCGGGCTTCAGACGGGCCGCCGGCAGGCCCCAGAGCGCGCGATATGCCCGGTTGGCCTGGCTCAAACGGCCGGAGGCCGAAAACACCACGATCGCCTCGTCGATGCCGTCGATGACGGCGCGGCCGATCTCGACCTCTTCGCGGTAACGCTGCGTCGCGGCGATTTCGGCGCTGATATCCTCGAACAGAAACGCTACTGCGCCATCGGGATGCGGACGACCGATCACGCGGATCACTCGGCCGTCCGGCATCGGCCAAATCTCGGAATAGGTGCCGTCGGCGGCCGCCGTCTCAAGCGCGTGCATCTGATCGCGCCAGGATTTGTAGTCCTTGGGCTCGGGCATCATCTGCCGCTCGCGAAGACGGTCGAGCACCTGCGCCAGGGTCGGGTGCGCGATCAGGAATTCCGGCGTCAGACCCAAAAGATCGCAGAGCGCGGGATTGAACACCGTCAGCGCCCGGCCGCGGTCAAAGATCGCCAGACCGACGCTGAGATGCGCGAAGGTCCGGGTCAGCGTCTGCACAAAGTCGCGCAGACTGGTTTCGGCCGCAACGATCCGATCCGCCGGCAGGGCGACAACGGTCACCGTATCGCCGCACCGACTGACATGGCAGTCGAACCAACCCACGCCCTCTTCGCCGGGCAGCTGCAGGGTCAGGCGCTGCGCCTCGCCGGGCCGCGCGGGCGCGGTGTCCAACCCCGCGAACACCGGTCGCCTGTCGTGGGAGGTGCCATAGAGCCGCTTGGCCAGAGCGGCATAGGCGCCGTTGGACCAGGTGACTCGGTCCTGGGCGTCCTGCTGCCAGACCGCCACCGGCAGCGCGTCGGCAATCCGGCGATGGTTGCGCAAAGCCTCGACCAAGGCGGCCTCACTGAACCGTTCGGGCACTTCAGCCGGCGACGCGCCGAGATCTTCGAGCGTGATGTTCAGCCGGCCGTCATGGCTGTGCAGCCTCAGACGGGCGTCGGCCTCGGGCGACAACAGGCAGGTGGTGTCATCCTCGCCGCAGGCCGTGACACGCCGGGCCAGGTCGGGAAAGCGCGGCGCGAGGAAGGTCACGAGCCCGTCCATGTCGTCGCCGGTCCGCGGAATGAAGTCGAGCAACCGCCGCGCCGCCGGCGTGGCGTCGACCAAGGCGGTGCCGTCGAATAGAAACGCTACCTCGGGCCCGGGCGCGGCGGCCTGCGGCGCCCTGCCCCGGCCAAGATAAGCCGCGGCCAGCAAGGCCGCAGCGGCGATGCAGAATCCGGCCAGCCCCAAAATCACGATAGATCCGACTGTGAAAAGGCTCATCGGCGCAACCCATCAAGGACCCCGCCGTCAAGCTAGCCGTATTGCGGTTAATGGGCCGTTAAGCGCGATCGCGACACGGGCCGGGCGTGGGCCGATTAGGCCTCGATCGGCAGGTTTTCCCCCAGACCGCCCTGGTCATGAGCGCTTTCGGGGCTGATCAGTTCGCGCGGCCAGATCACTTCCACGATGGCGCCGGATCGCGTCCCGGGCTTGCCGCGGCCGGTCATCGGGTCCGATCCATTGTCGAATGTCAGTTCCGCACCCGACCGTTCCAGCAGCGTTTTCGCGATGAAAAGCCCCAGACCCATGCCTTCGTATTCCGGGCGCTGCTTGCGGTCCTCTTGCGTCCGCCGATTGCGCACAAACGGGTCGCCGATCCGGCCCAACAGATAAGGCGGAAAGCCCCGGCCGTCATCGATGATCCGGATCGCGATGGTGGCCTCGGTCCAGACCGCCTCGACCCAGACTGCGCTTTCGGCGAAATCGACGGCGTTCTGCACCAGGTTGCGCAGCCCGTGGATGATCTCGGGCCGCCGCTCGATCGAAGGCTGTCCGGCCTCCGCCCCGGCGCCCGGCGTCAGGTCGATCATCAGGTCCTTGCCGCGGTCGGAATGTGGCTCGGCGGCCTCGCGGATCACCGCACCGAGCGGGGCGCGGCGCAGGTGCAGGTCGTCCTTCCCTGCCCGCCCCATCGACCGCAGGATATCGCGGCAGCGGTCCGCCTGGTCGCGCAGCAGCTCGGCGTCCTCGCGCAATTCGGGGCGGTCGTCGAGTTCTTCCATCAGTTCCGAGCTGACCAGTTTGATCGTCGCCAAGGGCGTGCCGAGCTCATGCGCTGCCGCGGCGACCACGCCACCGAGATCGGTCAGTTTCTGCTCGCGCGCCAGGGCCATCTGGGTAGCCAAGAGCGCCTCGGACATCGAGTGGATTTCCTGCGTGACCCGCCGGGCGTAGACCGCCTCGAAGACGATACCGATGGTGATCGCGGCCCAGGACCCAAAGACGAAGACCTGCGGCATGCGCATGATGAAACCCTGTTCGGTGCGCAGCGGAATGTGGAAGAAGGCCAAGAGGCTGATCAACGCTATGGCGACCGCGCCCAAGACCAGGGTCGAGCGCAACTGCAGCGCGGTGGCCGAGATCGTCACGGGCGCGAGGATCAACAGCGCAAACGGGTTGTGCAGCCCGCCGGTGAGATAGAGCAGAAACGCGAGCTGGCTGATGTCGAACAGAAGCATCAGAAACACCTCGCCCTCGCTCAGCCGCTTGTTTTCGGGGTAGACGAAGATCGCCACCAAGTTGGCGATGATCGACGCGCCGACGGCAACGTAGCAAAGCCCCAGTTCGAGGCTGAGGTCGAAGAACCGCTGCGCCGCGGTGATCGCGGCAAGCTGGCCGACGATGGCGATCCAGCGTAGCACGATCAGGGTGCGCAGCCGCACCCAGTTGCTGCGGGTCTGTTGCGTCATCAGGCCGGGGTTGGGATCGGCCATTGCAGTGCCTAGATCGTGAGTTGCGTCATCGTGGGCCCTTGTTAAAGCTCGGCCCGGCGCGGATCAATGCGGCCCGCTTGCAGGAGGAGCCAGAGCAGATGAAAGGCTATGCCATCGCCGCCGGAGCGGCCATCGCGGCGCTTTTGGCCGGGACCTGGTGGGTGACCCTGGCGCGGCCCACCGACGACGCCTTCGCCGCGTGCCGGACCTCGGTCATCGCCGGAGGCGCCGGGGCGATCGGCGGACCGTTCACCCTGGTGAACGGGGCCGGCCAGTCGGTGACCGAGGCGCAGGTCTTCACCAAGCCATCGCTGGTCTATTTCGGCTATACCTTCTGCCCCGATGTCTGCCCGCTCGACAACGCGCGCAACGCCGACGCCATCGACGCGCTGACCGAGCGCGGCTATGACGTGCAGCCGGTCTTTATCTCGATCGACCCCGAGCGCGACACGCCCGAGGTGGTCGGCGAATTCGCAGGCTACATGCACGAAAAGATGATCGGACTGACGGGTTCCATCGAGCAGGTGACAGCGGCCTCGAAGGCCTACAAGACCTATTTCCGCAAGCAGGACAGCGACGATCCCGACTATTACCTCGTCGATCATTCGACCTTCACCTACCTCGTCTTGCCGCAGACAGGATTCGTCGAGTTTTTCAAGCGCGGCGACACGGTCGAGGACATCGCCGAACGCACCGCCTGCTTCGTCGACGCCGCCTGAGACAATTTGACCCGGACCCGGGCGCGGACTAAGGTCGCCGGAACAAAAGCAAAAGCTTGGAAGGGACCGGCGATGGCCGAGCGCGAACTGGACGAGATCGGCGAGGACCGGTCGCTTCTTTTGGTGGATGACGACGAGCCGTTCCTACGCAGATTGGCGCGAGCGATGGAGAAGCGCGGCTTCGAACCCGAGACCGCCGGATCGGTCGCCGCCGGCAAAGCGATCGCCACTGCCCGCCCGCCGGCCTATGCAGTTGTCGACCTGCGGCTCGAAGACGGCAACGGGCTCGATGTCGTGGAAGTGTTGCGCGAGCGGCGGCCGGAATCGCGGGTCGTGGTGCTGACCGGGTATGGGGCGATCGCGACCGCGGTGGCTGCGGTGAAGATCGGCGCGACCGATTACCTGTCGAAGCCGGCGGATGCCAACGACGTGACCAATGCGCTTTTGGCGCGGTCCGACACGCTGCCGCCGCCGCCGGAGAACCCGATGTCGGCCGACCGGGTGCGGTGGGAGCATATTCAGCGGGTCTACGAGCTCTGCGACCGCAACGTCAGCGAGACCGCGCGGCGGCTCAACATGCACCGGCGGACGCTGCAGCGGATCCTTGCGAAGCGGTCGCCTCGGTGAGCCGCGCGGGCGGCGCGCGCTTTGCGCGCCTCGCCGTGGTTTTCCTTTCGATGTCAGCGGGATGCACGGGGCCGGGGCCGGCGCCGGTCGGCCCGGTCCTGGTGCCCGATGCGGCCGGCCTGCAACCCGTCGGTAGCCCCTTGCGGATCGATTTCGGGCGCGCCGAGGCCGGCGTGATCGCCGCCGTGTCGCGGCTTACCGGAGCGGACCCGTCGGTCCGCCGGAAAGTGCCCGGCTGCGGCCAAGTGGTGTTCTGGCCCGACGGCCTGCAGCTCGTTTTCGCCTCCGGCGCGTTCCGCGGCTGGGCGTATGAGGGACGCACGGCGGGGCTCATCTGCGGCTGACGGCCGGTGCCTGCAATTTCTTCGGCAAACCGTCGGTTTCGCATCGGTGCTGCAACGCAGCGGGCCGGATCGTCGGCAAGAGGTCGCGGATCGGGGTCCGGGACGGCGGGGTGGTCAACCGCCGCCGGCGAGTCCAGCGGGACGTCGTCCTCGCGCGCGGCCGTCCTAAGCTTGTTCGTGCAGCACTGCGGCAGGCGAACGGTTTTCGGCAGGCCGGCTTAGATCTGCGCCAGAAGCGCAGCGTGGCGGGCGGTGTAGGCGGCGCGGGTGGCGATGGGTTCGCGCAGGTGCAGGGCGAGGCCCTGGGTGACGGCCGCATCGGGGCGGCCGAAGAAGCGGTTGGCCTCGGGCTCGGTGAAGCCGGCGAGTTGGGTGGCCTCGAGCCAGGCCGAGATCCGATCGGCGCGCTTGATCTGGCGCTTGACGGTCGCGGGCAGCGCGGCGGGCAGGCCGAAGCGCAGGTGGATCGCGGCCGAGAGCCGGGCGTCGAGGTCGCCATAAGCCGGGCCGACGGTAGCTTTGACCGGCGAGATCATGTCGCCGATGACGTATTCGGGTGCATCGTGCAACAGCGCGGCGAGGCGCCATTTGACCGGCGCACCGGGCTGCAGGCGGGCGTAGATCTCTTCGACCAAAAGCGAATGCTCGGCAACCGAATAGGGATAGTCGCCCTTGGTCTGGCCATTCCAGCGCGCGACGAAGGCGAGCCCGTGGGCGATATCCTCGATCTCGATATCCATCGGCGTCGGATCCAAAAGATCGAGCCGGCGGCCAGAGAGCATGCGTTGCCAGGCGCGGGGGGCGGGGGGCATGGGGCGGCTTTCCGTTTGGTCGTCGCGGTCTGATGCCACAGCGGCGCGGCGAAGGGAACGGAGTGATCCGCGGGCCGCGCCAGTGCGTAGGCTTGAATAGGAAGGACGAGCGGGCGGGCGTCGGGGCGGAAGACTTCGGGCCGGCGAAACCGGAGGAGGAGTTCCCGATGACGACCGCAAAACTGATCGGCTTGGCGATGGCCGCTGCGATGACTACGGGCGCGGCCCAAGCCTACGGGTCCTGCGGCAAGCGCGAGGCGATCGTGAAGGTGCTGGAGGCCAACCACGGCGAGGTGTTCGCGGGCGGCGGGATCGAGACGGCGACGCGGATCTACGAGGTTTGGACCTCGGGCGCCGACGGCAGCTGGACGATCCTGATGACGACGGCAAACGGCACGTCCTGTGTGATGGCCAGCGGCACGGACTGGCGCGAGGGCGTGGTGGTTCCCGAGGGCGTTCCGGGCTGACGCCAGGCGGCGCGGCCGTTTCGATTACAGCGGTGCGGTCAGGCCGACGAGCAACAGGGCGAATGCAAGTGCGCTGGCGAATCCGACGCTGATGATGGCAGGGGCAATGATGCTTTTGAGCATTGGGGCAGCTCCAATGTATCGAGGTCTATATGTGGTAGGGTAGGCGCTTGGCGTGGGGCGGCACAGTCTGGAATTCCGGACGTCCCGCGCGCCTCGAAGGCGGCGTGGAATTGGATCGAATGGCCAGTGTTGGGCACAGAGGCATGTTGGCGTCTCACTAGGAGGCGTCACCGCCGTTATGTGAACGGATCGCGCCCAGTCCCGAAAGCAGCCGCCCTGCAGTTTGCAGTATGGCCACCCCAAAGCGCTTTAGTTGTAGGGATTCCGGGCACCGCGACGCATTATGTCCGTCCGACCGGTCCCTTTGATCGCGCTGACCCTTGCCGCGACCATTGCCGTCGTTGGCACGATCCGCAGGAAACGCCCGGGCCAACGGGTGAAAGGCGTGGTCACACGTATCCCGGACCAAAACCGAGGTCCTCGGGAAGCCAGAGTCCGACCTGGCGACTTGCCTTCGGGGCCGTCCGCGGCCAACGCATCACGGTACGTCGGAGACGCCTCGCCGGCCGGCCGGCGCCCGGTTGCCTCTAGCCCGCTATGAGCCGAACCTGCTCTGGTCGGTCAGCTGAGTTCCCGGAAGCCGTGGCCGCCCTGGCCTATTGCGAAACGGTCGAACTGCCGTTGCGAGGCGCCGCCGGGGCGGTGGAATGCCTGGAGGCTGGCCGCATCGAGCGGATGGTTGAATTTCAGCCCCATGGTCTTGCCGCGGCACCAGACCACCCGCGCCGCCCGGATTTTGCCCAGCACGCCCACGTCGACGCGCGTTCCGGTCGGAAGGGTGTCGGCCCCGGCGACCTTGACACCCGACGCACTGATGTCGCGGACCAGGGCCTCTGAGGCGCCCCGATCGCTGCGGATCGTGATCGGCCGGTCGGACGGTTTCCTCAGGTCTCGGTACCGCATCGGCAATATCCTTAGGTTTTGCCCCGATATTGCCCGACGAAGGTTAATGAAGCCGGAATGCGGCGCTACCCGTAGACCGCCAGCATGTCTTTGAGATCGGCCAGGCTGTTGGCTTCTCGGATCGGCTTGTCCTGACGCCAGCGAGACATGCGGGGGAATCGCAGCGCGATGCCGGATTTGTGGCGCGGGCTGGCCTGGATTCCCTCGAAGTGAATCTCGAAGACCTGTTCGGGACGGACGGCGCGGACCGGGCCGTAGCGTTCGAGCGTGTTCTTGCGGACCCATTGGGTGATCTGGCGAAACTCGGCGTCGGTGAGGCCGGAATAGGCCTTGGTGAAGGGGACAAGGTCGTTGCCGTCCCAGACCGCGAAAGTGAAGTCGGTGAAGAGGTTGGCGCGGCGGCCGTGTCCCTGCTGGGCGTAGATCATCACCGCGTCGACACTCAGCGGATCGACCTTCCACTTCCACCAATCGCCCTTCTTGCGGCCAACCCGGTAGGGGCTGTCCTTGCGTTTCAGCATCAGGCCCTCGGCGCCGAGGCTCCGGCTGGCGGCGCGCGCCTCGGCGAGATCGTCCCAGGTTATGGCCTCGATCATGGGCGAGAGACGGACGGGTGCGGTGTCGGGGAGGCTTGCGACAAGGTCTTCAAGAAGCTTGCGTCGTTGGGTCATGGGTCGGTCGCGGAGGTCTTGGCCTTGGTGTTCGAGCAAGTCGTAGGCCTTGAGGATCACCGGCGCGTCTTGGAGGAGTTTCTTCGGCACGGTCTTGCGGCCAATGCGTTTCTGCAGGGCGGAGAAGGGCAGCGGCGCGTCGTTCTGCCAGGCGAGGATTTCGCCGTCGAGCACGGTGCCCGGGGGAACGAAATCCACGCTTGCAGCAAGTTCCGGGAAGCGGTCAGTCATCAATTCCTCGCCGCGGGACCAGACGAAGTGGTGGCCGCCGCGAACCACCAGCTGGCCGCGGATGCCGTCCCATTTTTGCTCTGCAATCCAATCGGTTACCGGGCCAAGGTCCTCGGGCGGCTGGTCGAGCTGATAGGCGAGGTAGAACGGGAAGGGTTTCGACAGATCGGCGGTGGGGTCGTCGGCGAGGACGAGGTCGTGGAACGTGGTGGTCTCGGGCGTCCAGTCGCCCATCAGGCGGTGGGCGAGGGTGGTTTCCTCGACACCGGTGGCCTGGGCGAGAGCGCGGGTCATGAGTTTCTGAGAGACGCCGATGCGGAACCCGCCGGTGATCAGCTTGTTGAAAAGAAAGCGTTCCGTGCTGGGCAGCTGGTCCCAGGCGGCAAGGATCGCGGCCTTGCGGGCGGGTTCGTCTTGCGCCGCCAGCCCGCGGATTTCGGTGATCCAATGGCTGAGGGAGTGGTCGGAGGTTTGGGCGGCCTCGGGCAGGATCAGGGCGATGGTCTCGGCGAGATCGCCGACGATGGGGTAGGATTCTTCGAAGAGCCACAAGGGGATCGCCGCCTTCTCGGCGGCCCATTCGCGCAAGGACGTGGTGGTGACGGTGCGGCGCGGGCGGCGGCCGGAAAGGAGTGCGATGGTCCAGAGCTTGTCGTCGTCCGGGGCGTCGCGGAAGTAGGCGGCCAGGGCGGCGACCTTGGCGTTGGTTTTGGTCGTTTGGTCGAGCGCTGTGAAAAGCTGGGCGAAGCGGTTCATGGGGCGGAATCCGCTGTCTGTAAAACGTCGGTATTCCGTCGGTATTTCGTCGGTGCCGGACGCGCAAAATCCATTGATGGGTTTTGCCACGCATTCTGCAAAACGCGTATCTTGCACGTGGTCATTGCGCGGGCTCCGCTTCGGGGGTCTCGAGGCTTTCGCCTTCGAATTCTGTTTCGACGATCCGGGCGTCGTAGCCTTGGGTCTCGAGCCAGCGGCGGAATTGGCTGGTGTAGCCGTGGGTGACGAAGACGCGTTCCGCGCCGGTTTCGCGGATCGCGGTGTTGAGGCCGGGCCAATCGGCGTGGTCGGACATCACGAAGCCACGGTCGGCGGCACGGCGGCGGCGGATGCCTCGGAGGCGCATCCAGCCGGAGGCGAAGGCGGTGGACACTGGACCGAAGCGGCGGGCCCAAGCGGAGCCGAGTGCTGACGGCGCGGCGAGGACCAGGGCGTTCGGGTGGTCTTTGGGGTTGGTCTCTGGCGTGACGCGGATCGTGGCGGGCAACGGGAGGCCCTGGGCGCGGAGCACCTGGTTGGTGTTCTCAATGGCGCCGTGGGTGAGGATCGGGCCGATCGACGGGTCAAGATGAGCGAGGATGCGTTGCGCCTTGCCCAACGAATAGGCGCCGAGGATCGGGGTTTGGCCCTCGGCGACGCTGGCCGACCACCAGGTGTTGATGTCGGCGGCCACCTGGGCTTGCGGCGCCCAGGTAAAGACCGGCAGGCCGAAGGTGCATTCGGTGATGAAGGCATGGCAACGGACGGACTCGAACGGCTCAGAGAGGCCGTCGTCGTCGAGCTTGTAGTCGCCGGAGACGACCCAGGCCTCGCCTTTGACCTCGACCCTGATCTGCGCCGAGCCGGGCACGTGTCCGGCGGGGTGGAAGGAGACTTGGGCGCCGCCGATTTGCCGGGTCTCGCCGTAGCGGATCGTGTCGAGGGCGATGTCGCCGAGGCGGTGGCGGATGACCGGGGCGGCGGCCTCGGTCGCCAGGTACCGCCGGTGGCCGGGGTGGGCATGGTCGGCGTGGCCGTGGGTGATCAACGCTCGGTCAACCGCGCGCCAGGGGTCGATGTGGAAATCGCCGGCGGGGCAGTAGATGCCCTGGGGAGTGAAGGTGAGAACGGCCATTGGCGCGAGTATAGCGTTTGGGGCGCCCTGGGCGAGCGTGGCATGATCCAATTGACGCGCTGCCGCGCGGCTCTTGTACTTGCCAGTGGTGAAGTGACGCATTCGATTGAGTTGGGCCGGTTGAGGGCGCGGGAGTTGAGTATTTGTGACGAGAAGAAGCAGTGGTGTTTCTCCAGGGTGAATGGCGTCCCCTGCGAGAGTTGGGTTTGGACGAGGCTGGTGCGGGAGGCCGGGGAACCATTCGATCCGTGCTTGCCTATTGCTTGGGCACATGGCTGCAGATCGGGCGAAATTGCTGACAGCTTCGTTGCAATTCCCGGCTCGGCTGCGGAAAGTGGCTCCATGGCGGACGGAGCGGCGCGGTATTTCGACGAGATGGGCCAGGTTGGCGCGGTGCGGGGGCCGTATCGCGGGCTTGAGGGGTGGAGCCGGGAGATGCCTGCCGAGCTGCGCTCGCTCAAGCAATCCGAAGCAGAGGCTCTGTTCCGGCGCATCGGGATCACGTTTGCAGTCTATGGCGAGGGCGGCGATCCCGACCGGCTGATCCCTTTCGACATGTTTCCGCGGGTGTTTTCCGCCGATGAGTGGCGCAAGTTAGAGCGTGGCATCAAACAGCGGGCACGGGCGCTGAACGCGTTTCTCTGCGACGTCTACCGGCGCGGCGAGATCGTGCGGGCGGGGCGGATACCGGCTCGGCTGGTCTACCAGAACGAGGCCTACGAGAAGGCGGTGTGCGGGTTTCGGCCGCCTCGGAACGTGTACTCCCACATCGTGGGGATCGACTTGGTGCGCACCGGACCGGAGGAGTTCTTCGTGCTGGAGGACAATTGCCGGACGCCGTCGGGCGTGTCCTACATGCTGGAGAATCGCGAGATCATGATGCGGATGTTCCCGCAGCTGTTTCAGGAAAACAGGATCGCGCCGGTGGAGCAGTATCCGCGCGCTCTGAAGCGGACGCTGGCGAGTGTGGCGCCGGAGAAATGCACCGGCGAGCCGAATGTCGTGATCCTGACGCCGGGGCATTTCAACTCCGCCTATTACGAGCACACCTTTCTGGCCGACCAGATGGGAGTGGAGCTGGTCGAGGGCCAGGATCTGTTCGTTGACGGCGATTTCTGCTGGATGAAAACGACGGAGGGGCCGCGCAAGGTCGACGTGATCTACCGGCGAATCGACGATGCGTTTCTGGACCCGCTGTGCTTCCGGCCCGACTCGATGCTGGGTGTGCCGGGGCTGATGAACGTCTACCGCTCGGGCGGCGTGGCGCTGGCTTCGGCGCCGGGGGCGGGGGTCGCCGACGACAAGGCGATCTATACCTATGTGCCGGATATGGTGCGGTTTTATCTGGGCGAGGAACCGATCCTGCGGAACGTGCCGACCTGGCAATGCGGCAAGGAGGACGACCGGAAATACGTGCTGGAGCACCTCGCCGAACTGGTGGTGAAGGAGGTGCACGGGTCCGGCGGGTACGGGATGCTGGTGGGGCCGAAGTCGAGCGAAGGACAGATCGAGGCGTTCCGGGCGAAGATCTTGGAAGACCCCGACAATTACATCGCCCAGCCGACGCTGGCGTTGTCGACCTGCCCCACCTTCGTCGAAGAGGGCATCGCGCCCCGGCATGTGGACCTGCGCCCCTATTGCCTGGTGGGACGGGATATCGAGCTGGTACCGGGCGGGCTCACGCGCGTGGCGTTGGTCGAGGGCTCGCTGGTGGTGAATTCCAGCCAGGGCGGCGGGGTCAAGGACACCTGGGTCATGGCGGAATGAGATGCTGAGCCGGACCGCGGAAAACCTGTTTTGGATCGGGCGCTATCTGGAGCGAGCCGAAACCAAGGCGCGGCTTTTGGAGGTGGGCGCGCGCACGGCCTTGTTGCCGAATATAGGTGGGGGCTACCGCAACGAGTGGGAATCGATTTTGGCGGCGAGCGGTACGGCGCAGGCCTTTGCCGAGAAATATGGCGACGTGGTGCAGCGCAATATCGAAAGCCACATGTTCTTTGACCAGGACAACCCGTCGTCGGTGGCCTCGTGCATCACCGCGGCGCGGGAAAACGGGCGCATCGTGCGCACGGCGCTGACGGGGCAGGTATGGGACGCGCTGAATTCGGCGTTTCAGGAGCTGAAGGAAATGCAGCGGACCGAGCGCTCGGCGCTGCCCTTGCGCGATCTGACCGAGTGGACGATGCGGACGACAGCGCTGATCCGCGGGGCGATCGCGGCCTCGCAGCTGCGCAATGACGGGTTCCATTTCATGCATCTGGGCCTTGTCTTGGAACGGGCGGATTCGACGGCGCGATTGCTGGACGTGAAGTATTACGTGCTGCTGCCGGAGGTGAGTTATGTCGGGTCGGGCCTCGACAACTATCAATGGATGACGCTCTTGCGGTCGCTGTCGAGTTTCCGGGCGTTCAGCTGGGCCTATGGCGGCGAGATCACGGCGCAGAAGATCGCGCATTTCCTGATCCTGAACCGGCAATGCCCTCGGTCGCTGCTGACCTGCATATCGGCGGCGTCGGAGCATCTCGACGAGCTTGCGCGGGCCTATGGCAAGCCGACCGAGGCGCAGGGCGTGGTGCGCGGGCAGTTGGGCGATCTGTTCGAGGCGCAGGTCGAGGACATTTTTGACGAGGGGCTGCACGAGTTTCTGACCCGGTTCATCGAGGGGGTCAGGCAACTGAGCGCGGTGATCCACCGCAGCTATATGACCGGGCGGGCGGCATGAGGCTGCAGGTGGCGCATAAGACCGTCTATCGCTTCGACCGGCCGATGCGGGGCGTGGTGCAGTCGCACCGGTTGACGCCGTGCGTGTGCGAGAGCCAGTCGGTGGTGAGCTGGGACGTGACGGTGGCGGGCGGGCGCCATGGGGCGGCATTCCGCGACGGAGCGGGCGACAATGTTGATACCGTCAGCGTGCGCGGCAAGGTCGAGGCGCTGGCGATCGAGGTCACTGGGGTCGTCGACACTTTCGACACGTCAGGCGTGCTGCGCGGGCACCGCGAGAGCGTGCCGCCGCTGGTCTATATGCGGCCGACCCGGGCGACGCGGGCGGACCGGGCGATCGAGGAATTGGCGCGCGAGGCGGTGGCGGGAAAGGACGGTTTGCTCGACCAGGCGCATGGGCTGTCGCGGACGGTGCGCGCGCGGGTGGACTACCGGCCGGGCGAGACCCATGCCGAGACGACGGCGGCAGAGGCCTTGGCGCATGGCTACGGCGTGTGCCAGGACCACGCGCATATCCTGGTGGCGGCAGCGATCGCGGCGGGCATTCCGGCGCGCTACGTGACCGGCTACCTCTATTCCGCCGCCGGCGACGAGATGGCCGAGGCGAGCCATGCCTGGGCGGAGCTATACGTTCCGGATCTGGGCTGGGTCGGGTTCGACGCGTCGAACGACAGCTGTCCGGATGAGCGGTATATTCGGCTGGGATCGGGGTTCGACGCCACGGATGCCGCGCCGATCCGGGGAGTGGCGCATGGGCTGGCCGAGGAGGCGCTTGACGTGGAGGTGAGCGTGCAGCAGGTTCAGCAGTAACCCTGGGGTAACCGGGATCGGGCAGGATCGGGCATGACCTATTGCGTGGGGCTTCTCTTGGATGCGGGCATGGTCTTGCTCAGCGACACCCGCACCAATGCAGGCCTCGACAACATCGCCACCTACCGCAAGATGTTCGTCTTCGAGGAGCCGGGTGAGCGCGTCGTGGCAATCATGACAGCCGGCAGCTTGTCGGTGACACAAACCACGATGTCGCAACTGGAAGAGGCGATCTCGGACCTCGAGGTGGACCCGGAGCGGTCGATCATGGCCGCCCCGACCATGCTCAACGTGGCCGAGGTAGTCGGCAACACGCTC
>JAAUYB010072953.1_pt1 | contig 19467 bp, 19 predicted proteins | sample 7278071 | NCBI WGS metagenome assembly JAAUYB01 (sample SAMN14350121, study PRJNA611818) | marine sediment metagenome | isolation source: surface marine sediment (1.8m) | place: French Polynesia: Moorea | collected 2018-08
AGCTAGACAAAGCAGTATTTTAAGTCAAACAAATTTTGGCTTTAAATGCAACTAGGGTAGGGCATACCCAAAGTAAACGCGCAGGCGTGAGAACCACCTCTGGGTTAAGGAGCGCAAGGTACTTGATTTAAGTGGACTCGTTGAACCAAGAATCCCTCGCTTTCAGCGAGGGAGTGTCAAACCAAATTAGATGAGCTTACCCTGCAACTAATTAAAATGATGGCCTTTTTTAGTCATCAATCATGATATCGCCTTCAAAAACCAGTTGTTGTAATTCTCGATATAATTTCATTTCCTCTTCTGTCACTTCGTTGTCAGCATAAATAGCAGCTTTGATATCCTCATCTTCCTGACGGGATAATCTCCCATCAGCCAAAGCGCTTTCAATCATTGTTTTAATTCTCTGACTATCCCTATCCATCCACATTCCTCCGAAAGATTAACTCATTTATTATGGATTTATTGTACAACACAATCCAAATAACTAACTACAGTTAACTCATTCTTGACAATATTGGCAACTTATTAAAATAGGGTGCGTCTTCAGAATAGAACACAGTTCTCAATGACTTCATCCTCACTCATTTTTGCCAAATTCAATGACAATTTTAAAATCACTGCTGACATCTTCTTTGATGGCAGCTTGCTTCTTAACACCCTTACAAAGTTTAGCCATAACTCGTTCAAGTTTGTATCTTCCCAATGAAAATTTTTGTGCTGTTTATCAAGGAAGTATTCACAATGAGCATAAATTTGTGTTGTGGGTTAATCAAGAAGATCGCTTAACCATTCAAGCCAATAATGACTTGCAGGTTGCCGTAACTAATCAAGGAAAAATCATAACTCCTTATCAAGTTGGTGCAGCAACAAAACCAATGATTGCTCAATGGTTCTATCATACAAGGTTACAACAAAAACATACTATTTTAGTCAAAGGCAACACTTCTCAAGCAAATATTCGTTTATGTCTCCATTAGAAAAATAATTGTTCCTTGATTACTGTTGGTAGGATAAAGCCTTTATCCTGCCCAAGTTTTCAATAACCATCCTAACAGGACTCCCAAGCCACCAAAGCGAATAATTTGCCAAAATACTTCCCCTAATAACCCTTGACGTACCCCTTCCCAAAATAGGGTTTTTACCTCTTCGTCGGTTAATAAATTGCTTTCTAGAGCAATGGTTAACTGTTCGAGTTCTTCGTTAATTTTCTGGACTTCTGCGGTGACTTCTGGAGGGGTAGTGTTTAACCTTTCTTCTAGGTCAAGTTTTTGTTTTTGTGCTTGTTGAACCTTTTTGTAGCGTTCTTTGAGGTTAAACAGTGATCGCTCTACTTCCCTCAACGCAGTTTCAAATTCTTCGTCAGGCTCTGGGTAATGATTCGATTCGATTTGGGACATTCTCGCTACAGTTATTAGTTAGACTGGAGGTAGTGCAATGTTAGTCTTGCCTTTTTATCTTAAACTTAACTATGTCTTCCATGCCTCAAGTTTCCCACAACGAACAACTACAATCTGTCGATTCTCTGGAGTTAGCCCAAGCTTTAGCCCAACAGTTAACTATAACTCCCAATGATTGGCACCGTCTTAAAAGCGATCGCCAAGCACAGGCTAAACAACAGATGGCCTCCGCCTTAGTTTTTTTACTCAAAGAGCAACCCCAAGAAGCCTTAGCCCATATCAACCAGGCCGCTGGATGGTTAGATCGCTCAGTTTCTCCTCTCCCTTGTCCTGGCCATGGTAGTCAAAAAGCATCAGATCGCGGTTGATGCCAAAGTTAGGACAGTAAAGGTTGTCGTTTGCCTTTCTTAACTTGCTTACAAAGTCTGAGTTGAGTTTTCTGCTGATTCCAATGGACTTGGTCAAAGATTTCATGAAGCAAACAAAACCCCCTGCCATTTTCTGATTCGTCAGGGGGTAGTTCTTCGAGGATATGTCCTTTACAGCTACATTGAGGGGACAAACCTGTTCCTTGGTCTGATATGACCCAGGAATAGCCTTCTTCGGTAATGGAGAATTGAACAGCAATAGACTTAGTTGGGTCTAGTTTATTTCCGTGCTTGGCTGCGTTGACAAGGGCTTCTTGTAGGCCTAAGCGAATTTCTGGTTGTAACTCATTAGGAATTTTAGCTAATAATAAGTCAAGAACTGGACATAAATAGAGCGTTGATGCGAAGCTCATTGTCCGACTAGATCGCTTTGTTGGCGGTAGGGAAATAGCAAGCACGCGCTTTCACCTCTAAGTTGAATTTTTTACGGATATTTTATGGACTTTGTTTAAACAAACTACTGTCTATTGATGAGACTGCAGAATTGTTTGTATTAGAGAAAGTTTGAATAAACTACAACATGGCTTTAGTAACTGAGTATTTCAAGACTGTAAAAATAAGTGAATACCAATCCTTGAACAAAAAAACTAACAACTAAAATGACTGATTTAATAACTACTGTCATTGTAACATATCAGTCCCTATTATGTCTAATCAGAGCCAGAGATTCGACGTGAGCCGTTTGGGAAAAGAAATCTGCTGGTTGCACCCACAGGAGTTTATAAAGGTCTTGTTGACATAATTTTTGTAAATCACGGGCTAATGTGGAGGGCTGACAACTAATATAAATAATCAAGGGTGATTTAATTTTTCTGAGGGACTCAATAACACTATTATCGCAGCCTTTACGGGGGGGATCAAGAAGGATAAGATCAGGGGAAAGATTAAGTGATGGTAAAACTTTTTCTACGGTTCCTTGATGAAATTCCACATTATTTATATGATTGATTTTAGCATTTGTTTGAGCTTGTTGAAGAGAATTACTGTTAATCTCAATGCCAACGGCTTGATTAACTTTTTGGGCTAAAGGTAAGGTAAAAGTTCCCACACCACAATAGGCATCAATCAGGTTTTCAGTTCCAGTTAGAGGTAATTTTTCTAAGAGGAACTCCAACAACATTTCTGCTGCTTGGGTGTTAACTTGAAAGAAGGTATCAGGTTTTAGTTGAAAGTCTAGTTTTGCAAAGATTTCTGTTAGATAAGGACGACCAAAAATCTTAAAAGTTTCCTGACCAAAAATCTTGTTACCCTTATGGGGATTATAGTTAAGGGAGACTCCTACTAAAGCCGGATAACGATCTAGCCAAATTTGGGCTTGTTGCTCAAGGTTAGAAAGTTGTTTGCTGGTACTGATAAGAGTTAAGAGTATTTCTCCTGTTCTCTTGCCAATACGCAGAGCTAGATGGCGTAGCTGTCCCTGACCAGTTTTTTCATTGTATATTGTCCAACCTTGTTGTTGTAAATCTTTCTTAACTTCTGCCAGAATGGGATTAAGACGAGAATCCTGTATGGGACACTGGTTAAGGTTGACGAGCTGATGGCTATAGCGTTTATAGTATCCTGCTTGAACATTACCAGTATGAGAACGTCCCAAGGGGTAGGTGGCCTTGTTGCGATAACCCAGAATTTCTGTTGATGATAAAATAGGGAGGACAGGAGGCTGCTCAAACCCCCCAATGCGTTTTAACGCCTGAATGACTTGATTTTGTTTGATATGAAGTTGATAGTCAGGGGCAATGTGTTGCCATTGACAACCACCGCACTTATCAGCAACGATGCAGCTAGGACGAACACGATGAGGGGAAGGGGAGATTATTTGTTGTAATTTTCCGTGGGCGTATTGTTTTTTGACATGGGTTAAACGCAGTAAAACGCGATCGCCTGTCACTGTATCCGGGACGAAAATAGTTCTCCCCTGCAACTTACCGACACCGTCTCCACTATGACTGACATCAGTAATATCCAGTTCAATGAGATTACCCTGTTGATAGGAATGGTTCATCTTAGTCTAAGGGAATTTCCCGCCAATCGGCACAAAAGTCATCCCAACAGAGAACCCCTTCCTGATCAGGAAACCAGTCTGTTAGTTGCACCGGAGTCCATTGTTGAGCTAGATGACTCCATAATTCAATGCCTGTTCCTAGATTACGGTAGTGATGCACCTCCCCACTGAGGGTGACAATTCTCCAATCTAACCCATTTTCTGGATGCTCAAACCTCAAGGTGACAGTGCAACTTTGGGAGTTAAGCAGTTGCTGGCCCTGACGATGATAGCAGGTTGTTTGATAAGTATTCTCTGGACTCACGGTGCTTAAGTTGGCCAACAAAGTAAGGTTAATAACCAAGGAAAATAGCTCTTTCAATGGCTTTCAGCATATCTCCTCTCATTGTAACTCGAATTACATCATAGTTTTCCTCAACTCATTTAAGTGCTGCTGCGGATCAAGATAGAATAACTTAAGAGTCTGCAGAGATAACAATCTAGCGGTAAAATAAATTCTAAAAAGATACCTTATGTTTAAAACCCTATTTGGTGACCCTAATACCCGAAAAATCAAGAAATTCCAACCCCTCGTTGCGGATATTAATTTGCTGGAAGAGGATATTCACAAATTATCTGATGAACAACTCAAGCAGAAAACTGTTGAATTTCGGGAAATACTTGATAAAGCCAATAACGATGAAGAATTAGAAGACATCCTAGACGACATTCTCCCAGAAGCTTTTGCCGTTGTCCGAGAAGCAGGTATCCGTGTTCTGGGAATGCGTCACTTTGATGTACAGTTATTAGGGGGAATGGTTCTCCATAAAGGGCAAATCGCCGAGATGAAGACAGGGGAAGGAAAAACCCTCGTTGCTACCCTTCCTGCCTATCTTAACGGACTTACCGGGCGCGGGGTTCATATTGTCACCGTTAACGACTATTTAGCCCGTCGTGACGCAGAATGGATGGGACAAGTGCATCGTTTTCTAGGCTTAACTGTGGGGCTGATACAGTCAGGAATGAACCCCGAAGAACGCAAGAAAAACTACGCCTGTGATATTACTTATACCACTAACAGTGAGTTGGGATTTGATTATTTACGGGATAATATGGCCACTGCTATGGCCGAAGTGGTACAACGCCCCCCTAACTACTGCATTATTGACGAAGTTGACTCCATTTTAATTGATGAAGCCCGTACCCCTCTGATTATTTCCGGGCAGGTAGAAAGACCAACCGAAAAATATCTCAAAGCCTCAGAAATTGCCGAACAACTGGAAATACAAGAATCTGAAGAAGATCCCAAGGACTACGAAGTCGACGAAAAAGCCCGCAATGTTTTAATGACCGATCAAGGGTTTGAAAAAGCAGAACAATTATTAGGGGTTGAAGATTTATACGATCAAGAAAATCCCTGGGCCCATTATATTTTCAATGCTATTAAAGCCAAGGAATTATTTACCAAAGATGTTAACTACATCGTCAAAAATAAAGAAGTGGTCATTGTCGATGAATTTACTGGAAGGGTATTAGCCGGAAGACGATGGAGTGATGGCCTTCATCAAGCCATTGAAGCCAAAGAAGGAGTTACCATTCAACGGGAAACCCAAACCCTAGCGACCATTACCTATCAGAATTTCTTCCTGTTATACAATAAACTCTCAGGAATGACTGGAACCGCCAAAACCGAAGAAACAGAACTAGAAAAGGTTTATAACCTCCAAGTTACCATTATTCCCACTAACCGACCCTCCCAACGCTATGATTATGCTGATGTGGTCTATAAAACTGAACCTGCTAAATGGAAAGCCGTGGCCGAAGAAGTGGAAGAACTGCACAAAATGGGTCGTCCTATCTTAGTGGGAACCACCAGCGTTGAAAAATCGGAAGTTATATCCGCTTTATTACAACAAAAAAAGATTGACCATAATATCCTCAATGCCAGACCAGAAAACGTAGAACGGGAATCAGAAATTGTTGCCCAAGCCGGACGAAAAGGGGCTGTTACCATTGCCACTAACATGGCAGGAAGGGGAACGGATATTATTTTAGGGGGGAACTCTGATTACATGGCCCGCCTGAAAATTCGGGAATATCTCATGCCTCAAATTGTTATACCAGAGGATGATAAGTTTATGGCCGGAATGGGAGGTAATAATCGTCGTCCTCAAGGGTTTGGTCAAGAACCCAAGAAGAAAAAATGGCAACCGTCGGCAGATATTTTTCCCACTCAACTTTCCCAAGATACTCAAAATTTGATTAAAGAGGCAGTTAAATTTGCCGTGGATCAATATGGACAGCAAAGTCTCTCAGAACTGGAAACGGAAGAAAAAATTGCTGTTGCTTCAGAAAATGCCCCTACTGATGATCCTGTGATTCAAAAATTACGGGAAGTTTATAAAGCCATTCGTCAAGAATATGACGCATTTACTGACAAAGAACATGATGAGGTCATAGAAATAGGGGGACTCCATGTCATGGCAACGGAACGCCATGAGTCCCGTCGTGTTGATAACCAGTTACGGGGAAGGGCTGGACGACAAGGAGATCCTGGTTCCACAAAATTCTTCTTGAGTTTAGAAGATAATTTGTTAAGGATTTTTGGAGGCGATCGCGTGGCGGGTTTAATGAATGCCTTCCGGGTTGAAGAAGATATGCCCATTGAGTCCAAAATGTTAACCCGTTCCCTAGAAGGGGCCCAGAAAAAGGTGGAAACTTTCTACTATGACACCCGTAAACAGGTCTTTGAATATGATGAGGTGATGAATAATCAACGACGGGCTATTTATGCTGAACGTCGTCGTGTACTCGAAGGCTTGGATCTCAAAGAACAGGTTTTGCAGTACGCAGAGAAGACTATGGATGAAATTGTAGATGCTTATGTTAACCCAGAGCTACCCCCTGAAGAATGGGATGTAGAAAACTTGGTGAATAAGGTTAAGGAGTTTGTTTATCTGTTGCAAGATATCACCGCCAAAGACATGGAAGAAATGACGGTGGGGGAAATGAAGATATTTCTTCATGAAGAGGTTCGTAAAGCCTATGATATCAAGGAGGATGAAGTAGATAAGGTTCGTCCTGGTTTAATGCGCGAAGCAGAACGCTTTTTTATTCTGCAACAAATTGATACCTTATGGCGAGAGCATTTACAATCAATGGATGCTTTACGGGAGTCCATTGGCTTACGGGGATATGGACAAAAAGACCCCCTCATTGAATACAAGCAGGAGGGTTATGAAATGTTCCTGGAGATGATGATCGATATTCGTCGGAATGTGGTTTATTCTCTCTTCCAGTTCCAACCCCAAGGACAACCCCAAGCGGTTTAGAAACATGGGAAGTCAAGGAAGAAATTTGAACTTCTGACTTCCGTGCAGTCGCGCCGCAGCGTAGGGAGGAACTTCTGACTTCTAAAAGCGGAGAGGGTGGGATTCGAACCCACGTTGGCTTTCACCAAACCCGATTTCAAGTCGGGCGCGTTCGACCACTCTGCCACCTCTCCTTAAATTCGATCCTCATTCTAACAGAACTTGGTCAAAAATATTTCATTCCTCATTTTCTTCTCTTTATGACGAAATAATAAGTTTTCAGGGTTAATTTTAACCATATTTCTTATTACTTAAAATATCTTAATATAGCGGTCTTAAGAATATCTTTATTGGAAGAAGGGATATAATTGAGTTAATAATTAAAGAATGATATACAAAAAATATAGCTAAAATTACGATTAGCAATTCTCGTACCAAGTCTCATCAGAGTCAAAGGATACTGTTTATTGAAACTTGCTTAATTTAAATGACCTCAGAAAAAACCAAGCCCAAAAAATTCGCTTTAACTACTCCTTTATACTACGTTAATGGCTTGCCTCATGTTGGTAGTGCTTATACGACGATGATAGCGGATGTTATTGCCCGTTATAAGCGACTAACAGGAGAAGAGGTTCTTTTAATCACCGGAACTGACGAACATGGACAGAAAATACAACGAACTGCCGAAGAAAAGAAACTGCCCCCCCAAGAACATTGTGATCAGATTGTAAGCAAGTTTGAAGAATTATGGCACAAATTAGATATTCAATATAATCGCTTTAGCCGCACAACTGCTCCTCGTCATCAAGCTATTGTTAATGAATTTTTGCAACGAGTTTGGGAAAATAACGATATTTATTTAGCGCAACAACAAGGATGGTATTGTGTTGCTTGTGAAGAATTTAAAGAAAAGCGAGAATTACTAGAAGATGGTTGTTGTCCCCTGCACCCTAACACAACAGCAGAATGGCGCGATGAAGAAAACTATTTTTTTAAATTATCCAAATATCAAGGCCAATTAGAGGAACTTTATCAACAAAATCCTCAATTTATCCAACCAGAAAGCCGTCGCAACGAGATTCTCAACTTTGTTAATCAAGGCTTACAAGACTTTTCCATATCTCGCGTTAACGTAGAATGGGGGTTTCCCATTCCCCATGATGCAAACCATACTATTTATGTCTGGTTTGATGCCCTTTTAGGCTATGTTACCGCCTTACTAGAACCGGAACAAGAACCAACCCTAGATAATGCCCTTTCTCAATGGTGGCCCATTAATTTACATTTAATTGGTAAAGATATTTTACGCTTCCATGCCATCTATTGGCCAGCTATGTTAATGTCAGCCAAATTGCCCTTACCTCAACAAATATTTGGTCATGGTTTTTTAACAAAAGATGGACAGAAAATGGGCAAAAGCCTAGGGAACACCTTAGATCCGTTTCAATTAGTAGAGAAATATGGTTCCGATGCCGTGCGCTACTATTTCTTAAAAGAGATAGAATGTGGAAAAGATGGCGACTTTAACGAAACCCGTTTTGTTAACATTGTTAACGCGGATCTCGCTAATGATTTAGGTAATCTGCTCAATCGAACTTTAGGAATGACCCAAAAATATTGTCAGGGATCATTACCCTCCATAAATGCAGCAGATTTACCTCAAGAACATCCCCTAAAAACCATAGGCTCAAATCTGGGGGAAAGTGTGACCAAAGCCTATGAAAAACTCAAATTTAATCAGGGATGTGAGGAGATTTTAACCTTAATCCGGGTAGGGAATAAATTCATTGATGAACAAGCTCCCTGGCGTTTGTTTAAGGAAGGAAAACAGACCGAAGTGGAAAAGATTTTGTATGGGGTGTTAGAATCAGTGCGTCTTGCTGCTTATTTACTAGCCCCTATTATTCCCAATCTCAGCGGCAAAATCTATCAACAACTCGGTTTTTCTGTAGACTTTAATCAAGGCGATCGCCTCAATGAAGTTGCTCCTTTCAACCAACATAGTCAATGGGGAAAACTAATCTTGAATCAAACCTTGGCTAAACCCCAACCCGTTTTTGCTAAACTTGACTTTCCCTCGGGGGATAGTCCTTAAAAACTGAAAAAATTAACGTTTTTTCGCTTTTTATATGAAAAATAACCACCATTACCATGAAATACAAACCCGAACTCACAAATAACTTTCACAAACCGTCCTTTTTCGACGAGCAACGAGGTATAGGAACAATGTATGATGATTTTGAAGACGATTCGATTTTTACCCCAGAACAAGTATTAGAAAATCGAGGACGGGTTGCCATTTTTATTGACGGCTCCAATCTATTTTACGCTGCCTTACAATTAGGGATTGAAATCGACTATACTAAGCTACTTTATCGCTTAACGGAAGGCTCTCGCCTCCTGAGAGCGTTTTTCTACACGGGAGTGGATCGCACCAACGAAAAACAGCAAGGCTTTTTATTGTGGATGCGACGCAATGGTTATCGTGTCATTGCCAAAGACTTAGTACAACTCCCTGATGGTTCCAAAAAAGCCAATTTAGATGTAGAAATTGCTGTGGATCTCATGGCTTTGGTAGGATCTTATGATACGGCGATCATCGTCAGTGGAGATGGAGACTTAGCCTACGCCGCAGACTCCGTGAGTTATCGTGGTTCTCGTATTGAAGTCGTCAGCTTACGATCTATGACCAGTGATAGCTTAATTAATGTGGCAGATCGTTACATCGATCTCGATCAGATTAAAGAGGATATTCAAAAAACCCCCAAGGCTAATTTATCCTATAACGGTTATTCCAGTGTCGGGGTGCTTGAGCCAAATAAGCCGCGATAGGGTTAAAGTAAAAGGGAAATCCGACTATTATCGAAGGTGATGAACCAACAGAATAGATTACAACAACAGCATCCCCTACACCTAGGTTTAGTTAAAGGGGGGATGCTGCTGCTATTATTAAGCTTAGTTGCCTGTAAATCAGGGAAGCAAGCCTCCCAAAACCTGGAAACTTCAGGGGAAACTAGAGATGAAACCAGTTTAAGTCTCGAAAATGCCACCCTAGAGCAATCAAATGCTGATGGGGAAATTCTCTGGAAAATACAGGTTGATGAAGCTAAATATAGCCCAGATCGTAAGAAAGCCGATTTAACGGCTGTTAAAGGCAATATTTTCCAAGATGGGAAGATAGTATTGCAAGTTAAAGCCGATAACGGAGAAATTCAAAGGGATGGAGCCGAGATTTTTCTCAAAGATAATGTGGTGGCCGTAGATCCTCGTAATAAAGCGGTTATTCGCAGCGGAGAAGTGGAATGGCAACCTCAAGAGTCACTGTTGATCGTTCGCAAAAATTTACGAGGTTCTCACCCTCAACTCGAAGCCTCAGCTAATGAAGGAAAATATAATACCCGTCAACAAAAGTTAGAATTAACGGGGAAAATTAAAGCCACCTCAGAAGAGAAACGGTTACAGTTAAAAACAGAACATTTAATCTGGGAGATTCCTAAACAAACGGTGTTCGGCGATCGCCTCTTAAATGTTGTACGATTTCAAGATAAAATCATTACTGATCGTTTAGTGGCCAACCGCGCCACGGTCCGCTTAGATAAAAAGCAGATTATCGTTAGGGAAAACATCGAATATAAATCAATTAAACCGCCCCTCCAAGTAGCAACCAATGAGATATTATGGCACTATCAAAGCCGTCAAGTCTATTCTAACCAACCAGTTAAACTTATTCAATATCAGGATAATGTTACCGTTACAGGTAATGAGGCCCACGTTGACTTAAAGAATAATATGGCTTATCTCAAAGGGGGAGTTCAAGGCTTAAGTCAAAATAATGACAGCAAACTATATGCCAACAATTTAACCTGGGACATTGTCGCACAAACCATTGAAGCAGTTGGCAATGTGATTTATGAGCAGAATCAAAATCCCAAATTTAATTTGACTGGAGAAAAAGCAGTTGGCACTTTAGTCGATAATAATATTGTTGTCACTAATAGCGATCACCAACAACGAGTTGTGACGGAAATTTTTCCCGACTAAAATGAATCTAAATCCTTGTCTTCTTCTTGTACAACTTGATGACGCTTTTAACCAGCTTGTCTGTGCTGAGTTAAGGGAAGCAGGTTATACCCCCATCATTATCACTGATAGCCGTCAAACTGTTGAGAATGTAAAAATTCATCAACCAGCAATGGTGGTGATTAATCGTCATCCTGCAGACAATAGAGGACTAAGCTTATGTCGTCAGTTGCGACAATTGGAAAAGTCCCTAATTTTAATTATGATGATTAATACCGAAACCGTAGAAGAGCGGGTGGCCTGTTTAGAAGCAGGGGCCGATGATTATTTACTGAAGACTGACTACACTCCGGCCTTGTTGAAATTAGTTCGTTTTTATTTAACCCCTCCTCAAGTTGTTAAAGAACAGTTACAATTCAGTGATATCATTCTTGATTTGACAATTCGCCAATTGTTTGTTCAGAATAATCCTATTGCGTTAACTATGAAAGAATTTGAGTTACTTAAATATTTAATGTCTCATCCCCAAGAAGTTTTAAGTCGGGAGAAGATTTTAGAAAATGTTTGGGGTGAAGGTTTCCACGGAGAATCTAATGTGATTGAGGTTTATATCCGTTACTTGCGCTTAAAAATAGAAAATGAAGGTCATAAACGTTTAATTCATACCGTTCGAGGTGTGGGGTATGTTTTACGAGAAGGATAATTTCATGAAGTCCCAAGTCAGAAGTTGCTCTTATTCATTTTAAGTATAAGTATCAGCAAAAAATTATGTTTAAGAAAATTAGTTTGATGGTTTTGATGAGCCTTTTATTGTTAGGATGTTCCCCTTCAACAGAAGCCAAATATGGGAAAGATTTTTCCCAAGAAATTCAAGCCAAAGGTCAAAAACTGCCCATTGGGGCCAAAGTCAAGATAGGAGAAAATACTGTAGAATTAGAAGTTGCCAAAACCCCTGAACAAAAACAAATGGGGTTAATGTATCGTGAGTCTTTACAAGAAAATCGAGGCATGATTTTTCTTTTTGAACAACTACGGCCTGTTAAATTCTGGATGAAAAATGTTAGCATCCCTTTAGATATGATTTTTTTGGCTAATGGGAAAGTAAAAGCAGTTCTCGACAATGTTCCCCCCTGTAACGTTACTCCCTGTCCTACCTATGGCCCTGAAAATTTGGTTAACCAAGTAATTGAATTGCGTGGTGGACGAGCAGGAGAATTAGGCATTAAGGAAGGGGATCAGCTAGAAATTGAGTTTTTGGAAAATTCATCCCTAAATCCCTAAGCATAAGGATAAGTTTTATTAACTTAAAGTTTTACAAATTTCTATAGATTTTTTAAATCATTGATGACAGAATTCACATATAGTATGGAGAAAAGCTATTTTTTCTTTAAGCAAGGGACAAAAGAAAATCCCTATTGCTGATTATGTGGTGTGAAGAATGGAAGAAAACAACTCTGTTATTCTTTCATGGGGTTGCTTGTCTAATTATATTGGGTATCAAAAGGCAACATCCTAAAAAATGTTTCATGATATCCCTGGGTTATTAGTCTGAAGGTGTTATCTTTACTATGCGGAAATCTGTATTGAGACGATGAAGTTAAACATCGATTTCTTACTATTGCGGAAAAATACTTGATAGGGTTGTATAAACCAAAACAACCATTAACAATCAATCATGCACTCGAATTAACTATGTCACACACAACTTATACACGGTTTCTTCGCTTTCTACACGAAGAACTTTTCCTGTCTCCTGACTCCATTGCGATAGCTCAACGTTCTATGGAACAAACCCAAGGACCATTACCCATGCTTCTGTGGCAATATGGTTTAATTAATTTGAACGAGTTAGATAGAATCTACGATTGGTTGGAGGAAGCATAGACTTACATATTGATTAGCAGTCATTAATCGATGATGAGACCATTAATAAGCGATCATGTTTCTCCCGAACATAATTCTCAATGCCTCAAAAAATCACCTAAAATATTTATGTTCAGAAGCGGGTCCAAAAATTAAGATGTGATCACATTCCGGTGGCAGAAAGTACGGTCAGAGGAATTAATCCATTTCCGGCATTGTATCGTCGAGATTCTCTGATTATAGATAATTTTCCCATTCTTAATCAACAAGATACTATCAAAACTCCCTTAGTCCCTGAAACTGGACAAGAGTTTATGGTGAAAACCTTACAAACCGCATTAGAACCCGTCACCTTAATGATTACAGGGCCTCTGACAACGGTTGCGACTGCTTTGGATATAGACCCAACTATTGAAGAGAAAATTAAAGAAATTGTCTGGATGGGAGGTGCATTAAATGTATCGGGGAATGTGGAAAAAGAATTTGCCCCTGAACATGATGGCAGTGCAGAATGGAATGCTTATTGGGATGCGATCGCTGTTGCCAAAATCTGGCAAACAAACATTCCCTTGATTGTCTCTCCTTTAGATATTACTAATACGGTTCCTGTTACCTCTGAATTTATCCGCCAATTAGCCAAACAACGACAATATCAACTCTCTGATCTAGCCGGACTTTGTTATGCTTTAGCTATTCCCCAAGACTACTACTGTTGGGATGTTTTGGCTACTGCCTATCTACATCGCCCAGATTTGTTTTCCCTCAAAGAATGGGAAACAGAAGTAATTACAAAGGGTAGCTCTCAAGGCAGAATTAGGGTTGTTGAAAGGGGACGGAAAATCATGGCCATGGACAAGGTTGATCCAGACGCATTTCATCACTATATATTACAACAATGGCAAGTAGGAAATAATAGAGCGATAAGCGTCTAGATAAGAGTTTTAGAATTCACCTAAGTTTACTCACATCTTGCTCTCAAAAGTAATTTTGTCTAAGGGGAAAAAAGTAAACCTATATTCTAGGTATTTTGTCAACCCCTCAGTTACGATTCCCTGACTTTAATTAGTACATATGCTCAAAAGAAGAGGGAAATCTGAGATTTAGTCAAGAAAATCTAGGGACTATCAACGAAATAATTAGGGTTATAGCCATCAAATTTAAAACTAGACAGAATGGCTACAGATTTTTAATCTCTAGCAGCATACCATAAAGGCTTGAAATCGTCAACTATTGAGATTAATTCTCAGAGTTTGTCAAGGCCACTAATAATCAATAATTTTTTATTTTAAAACTCATACTAAAAATTAATAATTAAAACTTATATATTTTCTTCTTTCACCCCTGAGACTTCCCTTTTGTGAAAAAATTTGCTTTCATAAGTAAAAACGCTTGGTTAAAATGCGAGTGAATACCATTCCCCCTGTTGATTTAGTCCGTCAATACAAGCTCATCAGCGAAGAAATTGATAGTGCTGTACTTGAAGTCGTACGTTCCGGTCGTTATATCGGTGGTGCTGTTGTTAGGGACTTTGAACAACAATTAAGCGAGTATGTGGGAAGTTCCCAATGTGTGGGGTGTAATTCAGGCACTGACGCACTGTACTTAGCCATGCGTGCCTTGAATATTGGTGCTGGGGATGAAGTGATCACCACTCCCTTTACCTTTATTGCCACCGCAGAAACCATTAGTTTAGTGGGTGCAAAACCGGTTTTTGTCGATATTGACCGCAATACCTTCAACTTAGATTTAGAAGCTCTAGAAGCAGTCATTACTCCCCAAACCAAAGCCATTATCCCTGTTCATTTGTTTGGGCAACCTGTGGACATGACTCGTTTGATGGAAATTTCTCAAAAACATAATCTCTACCTTATCGAAGACTGCGCCCAGGCCACCGGAGCTAAATGGGGAGAACAAATAGTGGGTAGTATCGGTCATATTGGCTGTTTTAGTTTCTTTCCTACCAAAAATCTGGGAACTTGTGGGGATGGTGGGGCAGTTACCACTAATGATGAAGCGATCGCCCAGACTATCACTGTAATTAAAGAACATGGCTCAGCCCAACGTTATTATCATGATGTGGTGGGTATTAATAGCCGTCTCGACAGTATACAAGCAGCAGTTTTGCAGGTTAAATTGCGTTATTTAGATAGATGGAATCAACAAAGAAGAGAGATTGCCCAACGTTATCATAAACTGTTAAGTCCGATTTCAGGGATACAACTTCCTCAAGAGATTGAGGGAGGCTATCATGTCTGGAATCAATATACAATCTTAGTTGAAAATAAAAGTGATAGTGAAATAACAACTCGCGATTATGTCAAAGAGAAGTTACAAGAACAAGGAGTTATTTCCATGATTTATTATCCCATTCCTTTACATTTACAAAAAGTATATGAGAATTTAGGTTATCAAAAAGGCGATTTCCCCGTTACGGAAAAAGCTGCTGAGGAAGTTTTATCCTTACCTATGTTTCCCGATCTTTCTCTCGAAGAACAAGAACAAGTTGCCTACGCATTACAAGATTATTGTGATTAGAAAATACCAACTAAATAATTTATGTAGGGGACAAACCAGACTAGAGAAGGCTTATCATATAAAAAGACATTCCATTGATAAGCACAAAAGGGGGCAGAATAATTAATGAACCAAGTCAACCTAATTTCTGGCCGAGGTATTCCCTTAGTGGGAGATGACATTGATACTGATCGCATTATCCCCGCAAGGTTTTTACGTTGCGTCACATTTGATGGGTTGGGAGAACAAGTTTTTGCTGATGATCGCGCTCAACTCAGAGGTGAACATCCCTTTGATCTCCCTGAATATCAAGGGGCAAAAATTTTAGTCGTCAATGCTAACTTTGGCTGTGGATCTTCACGGGAACACGCACCGCAAGCGATTATACGATGGGGGATAGAAGCTATTGTCGGGGAAAGTTTTGCTGAAATCTTTTTTGGTAACTGTATTGCCAATGGCATTCCCTGTGTCACTGCGTCCCCTGAAGCCGTAAAAACTTTACAAAGCCAACTCCAAAAGAACCCCCAAGGGAAAATGATTGTTGATTTAGCTTCCCAAGAAGTGAAATATGATGATTGGGTAGCAGCAATTTCTATGGGGGAAGGCTCTCGTCAAATGTTACTAGAAGGAACATGGGATAGTTGTGGACAGTTAATTCAAAATCCTGACCAGATTAAAGAGACAGCCCAAAAATTACCCTATCTTGCTTGGCATTGACGGACTCTCCAAATCAGTTGTTTTACCAAAAAATTACAAGGAAACTAAGATCACTCCATGTCAAACTTAGGTTTGATTAGTAGCAATTGTTATGAATTTTGAGGAGTTAATCTGGCAATATGGTCAGGGAAACAGAGATTTTAGTCGGCTAGACCTTCAACGAGTAGAGCTAATTAGAGAGAATCTCACTGAGGTCAATTTAAGCCGCACCGCTTTGGATTGGGCAAATTTAAGTGGAACCGATCTCAGTCGCGCTAATTTAAACCGTGCTGACTTAATCCATGCTCGTTTGATTAGTGCCAAATTAGTGGCAGCCGATTTAACAGGAGCTAACCTCAGCAACGCTGATTTAGGTTGGGTTGATTTAGAAAGCGCAAATTTAGTCAGTGCCGACTTAAGCTTTGCTAACCTCAAACAAGTCAATCTCAGTTATGCCAACCTCAGTGGGGCTAACCTCAGTGGGGCTAACCTCAGTGGGACAATTTTGAGTGGGGCTAAATTGAGTCGGGTGGACCTCAGTGGTGCTAATTTGAGTGGGGTGGATCTCAGTGGGGCCAATTTAAGTCGTGCCGATCTCAGTGGGGCTGATCTTAGAGAAGTAGATTTAAGCAATGCTAACCTTTATAAAGCAGATATTAGTGAGAGTAAGCTACAAAATAGTGATTTCCAAGAAGCCTTTTTCCAAGGGGCAAATTTTAGTCGCGCTAATTTAAAAGGGGCAAGTTTAAGTGGAGCGATTTTACGGGAAGTTAATCTGAGTCTTGTTACCTTATCTGAGTTTAATTTACGGGCTATGGCTAGTGAAACAGATTTAAGTTCAGCTAATCTCCAAGAGGCTAACCTAAAAGGAGCAATTTTATGCCATGCTAATTTGGGTTATGGGTTACTCCATCGAACTTTTTTGAATGATAGTATTTGGCGCGGTGCTAATTTAATTGATGCATCTTTGAGAGGGGGAGATTTGCGTAATGCTAATTTCCGTAACAGTAATATTAGTGATATTAATTTAACCGAAGCAACTATGCCAGATGGGAGTCTTCATCCTTAGTTTGGGGATTAAGAATTAAGAATTAAGAATTAAGAATTGAATTAATGTAGAGTGTGAGGCTTAAAATATAAAAATATTTTCTTGAGGATAAATAAGAAATGGAATCTAATGAACCAATTACCAATGAATCTAAAACGATAAGTGATTTAAAATCTTTTGCTATTCATGGATTATTTGGTTATAAAGATATTGTTCTTCCGTTGGATCAGGCAGTTTTAATTTTAATTGCTGAAAATGGGGCAGTAAAAACCAATATTCTCAATATATTGTATCAATTTTTAACTAAAAATCTGCCTAAGCTTTTTCTTTTAGATGAAGAATATGTGAAATGTTTATGTCTTAAATTTAAAGATAATACGAATGTAAAAATACTTTTCCAATAACTTTAGTAAAATAAATATTCTCTCTGAGTTATCTCAATATGCAGGAAACCCTGATTGTTTAAGAACATATCTAGAACAATTTAAAGAACATGTCAATATAGACTAACATAAAAAATCAAAATTAACAATAAAAAAACTAAGATTAGAGGGAAATAATAATCCTAGATAGAAAAAGATTAAAAGAAGATAATGAAACAGAAAAAAGTCTAGGTTAAAGTAGCCAAAATAAGGTAAATTAAAAGTGGAATCTTTATCCGTTTAATGTAAGGAGTCGGATAAAAAAGTGGGGTTTTCATTAATTTTTGTAAATCAGTTGAACCCCTTTCTAGTCCTGACTTCCCACTTCCAATCATAAAGATTACATTAACTTTTGCCGAGGTATATATTATGGTCGCATCCTCTGAAAGAAATACCATTGAATCTGTCTTACAAGAACAACGAGTATTTCCTCCGGCTGCTGAGTTTTCTAACAACGCACATATCAAAAGTCTTCAACAGTATGAACAGCTTTATGAAAAAGCCAAAAGTGATCCTGAAACCTTTTGGGCAGAACTGGCAGAACAAGAATTACACTGGTTTGAAAAATGGGATAAAGTTCTAGACTGGAACCCACCCACCGCTAAATGGTTTGTCAACGGCAAACTGAATATGTCCTATAACTGCCTTGATCGCCATCTTACCACTTGGCGACGCAACAAAGCAGCCATTATCTGGGAAGGAGAACCCGGTGACTCTCGTACCCTCACTTACGGGGAACTACACCGAGAAGTGTGTCAGTTTGCCAATGTGTTGAAAGATATGGGAGTCCAAAAAGGCGATCGCGTGGGTATCTATATGCCAATGGTTCCCGAAGCAGCGATCGCTATGTTGGCCTGTACGAGAATAGGTGCGCCCCATAGTGTAGTTTTTGGTGGGTTTAGTTCCGAAGCTTTACGCGATCGCCTAGAAGATGCAGAGGCCAAAGTGGTAGTAACTGCAGATGGGGGTTTCCGCAAAGATAAAGTCGTTCCCCTAAAATCAGAAGTCGACAAAGCCCTCGAAAATGGGGCTAACAGCGTCCAAAAAGTGATTGTGGTACAACGGACCAAACAAGACGTTACCATGCGCGAGGGACGGGACTACTGGTGGCACGATCTACAAAAAGATGCCTCTCCTAAGTGCGATGCAGAAGTAATGGATAGCGAAGATCCCCTATTCATCCTCTACACCAGTGGTAGTACAGGAAAACCCAAAGGCGTTGTCCACACCACCGGCGGTTATAACCTTTACACCCATATGACCACAAAATGGATCTTTGACCTTAAAGATAATGATGTTTATTGGTGTACCGCAGATGTAGGTTGGATCACAGGACACAGTTATATTGTTTATGGTCCACTTTCTAATGGTGCAACGTCTTTGATGTACGAAGGAGTTCCCCGTCCCTCGAACCCTGGTTGTTTCTGGGATGTAGTAGAAAAATATGGAGTCAATATCTTTTATACTGCACCCACTGCTATTCGTGCCTTCATGAAAATGGGAGAAGACTTACCAAAAGCGAGGGATCTCTCATCTTTGCGTTTATTAGGAACCGTAGGGGAACCCATCAACCCCGAAGCTTGGATGTGGTATCACCGAGTTATTGGGGCGGAAAAATGTCCAATTGTGGATACTTGGTGGCAAACAGAAACGGGTGGAGTGATGATTACACCTTTACCTGGTGCTACACCCACCAAACCCGGATCAGCCACACGACCCTTCCCTGGTATTATTGCAGACGTAGTGGATAAAGATGGTAATGCGGTTCCCGATAACACTGGTGGATA
>JAAUYB010140113.1_pt1 | contig 19449 bp, 12 predicted proteins | sample 7278071 | NCBI WGS metagenome assembly JAAUYB01 (sample SAMN14350121, study PRJNA611818) | marine sediment metagenome | isolation source: surface marine sediment (1.8m) | place: French Polynesia: Moorea | collected 2018-08
ATTCTTTGCTCCCGAAAAGTCCGGGTCAAGGACCCACAACTGATTTCTTTCACATTACTTTTCAGGGCGCAAAGAATCAGCTCTGATTCTTTGCTCCTGACTTTTCCGGGTCGAGGAATGAGGACTGATTCTTTGCTCCTGACTTTTCCGGGTCGAGGAATCGGGACAGATCCTTTGATTCTCGTTTTTCAGTAACAACGAATGACAACTGGAGCCGCGTTTCGATTTTGCCTGAGGAACAACCGAGTGACAAATCGGGCGTCGGTCGTTCGCGCCGATCTCGACAAAGTTGGTTGCCTGGGCGCGGGCCTGGTTTATAATGGCTGATTCTCGGTGAGCACTATACCCGGGGGGTTCTTGGATGGAGACGGGAAATAAGATCGTTATCTTGGATTTTGGTTCTCAATACACCAAATTGATTGCGCGACGTGTCCGCGAGTTATCGGTTTACAGCGAGATTCTGCCGTGCGATACGCCGGCGGATCGGTTACGCGATCCCTTGATCAAGGGCATCGTCCTGTCCGGCGGGCCGAAGAGTGTTTTCGATGAGGGCGCCCTGTCAACCGCTCCCGGTTTTTGGGACCTGGATGTACCCATATTGGGGATCTGCTACGGTTTGCAGTTGATGTGCTTGAACCTGGGCGGCAAGGTAGAGTCCGCCTCCGATCGGGAGTACGGTCCCGCCACCTTGGAACTGAAGACGGATGATACCGCCTTGTTCCGGGGTTTCGACAAGGAGACCCGGGTTTGGATGAGCCACGGCGATCGTCTGCAAGCCGCGCCCGACGGCTTCCGCGTGGTGGGCACTTCCGAGAATGCGCCGATCACCGCCATGATTCACGAAGAAAGGCCCCTGATGGGCATTCAGTTCCACCCGGAGGTTTCGCACACGGTCAACGGCAAGACGCTTTTGGCCAACTTCGTCCACGGCATCTGCGGTTGCGAACCGGTATGGAAGATGGAGAGCTACATCGAGCAAACGGTCGCCGAGATCCGCGAACGAGTGGGCGACGAGCACGTGCTGCTGGGTCTCAGCGGCGGTGTCGATTCGGCAGTGGCCTCCCTGCTGATCCACAAGGCGATCGGCACGCAATTGACTTGTGTTTTCGTGGACCACGGCCTGATGCGCAAGAACGAACGGCGCGACGTGGAGGAGAGCTTTCACGGCAAGTTCGGTATGGACCTGGTTTCGGTGGACGCGTCGGACCTGTTCCTGGGCAAACTGGCCGATATACAAGACCCGGAGGAGAAACGCAAGATCATCGGCCGTACTTTTGTCGAGGTCTTCGAGGCCGAGGCCGGCAAACTGCCCTACAAGCCCAAGTTCCTGGGTCAGGGTACTTTGTACCCGGATGTCATCGAATCCGCGCACGCGGGCGGCCCGGCGCAGACCATCAAGAGCCACCACAACGTGGGCGGCCTGCCCGAAAAAATGGACATGAAGCTGCTGGAACCCCTGCGCGAGTTGTTCAAGGACGAGGTTCGTCAGGTGGGCCGCATCCTGGGCCTGCCCGAAAACCTGGTGGGACGCCATCCCTTCCCCGGACCGGGCCTGGCCGTGCGTATCATCGACGCGGTGGATCGCGAGTCGATCGCCATGCTGCAAGAGGCGGACGCCATCTTCATCGACATGCTGCGCGAACACAAGCTTTACGACGATGTAAGCCAGGCCTTCGCGGTACTGCTGCCGGTCAAAACGGTCGGCATTATGGGAGACGAGCGTACCCACGAGAGGGTCTGCGCGCTCCGCTCGGTCAACACCACGGATTTCATGACCGCGGACTGGTCACGCCTGCCCTACGAGTTCCTGGCCCAGGTAAGCGCCCGAATCGTCAACGAGGTAGCGGGCATCAACCGGGTCGTGCTGGACATAACCTCCAAACCCCCGGGCACCATCGAGTGGGAATAAAAAGCCGAAAGGCGTCTTCCCTTGTGGCTTGAAGCCTGAAGCTTGCAGCTTGAAAAGCCGTAAGGCTTCTCCCTTGTGGCTTGAAGCCTGAAGCTTGCAGCTTGAAAAGGGCCGGGTCTTCTGGGGGAAGACCCGGCCGGGGGAGTGCGTGCTGCGAGGTTCAATTGGTGCTTTCAGGCTATACTGCCGATGCACGTTCTCTAACTAAGCACGGTTTATGCCAAACAGGTCAAACTTGCAACAGCTAAGCCCAGACTGCTCTTTTCACGTCACTTACGCGATCGTCCCCAAGCTGGATGTGTAGCTGGACTCAATTTTGGGACGCCGGGTTGTAGGCTTCGGTTGACATGACTGTCCTAAAATGGCGCGCTGTCCTCCGGACGGTGTTTTCGGGGGTGCCCGGGGTAGGCGTGCCGCGTTTTCTCCTCTAACTCTCGGAATATAACCCGGCCCGCTAACTCCGGCTAAGGGATACAACGACTCCGTCATAGGGATCGCGCTCTAATCGTTTTTCTATTTATCGGCGCCCTTTAGTTCGTAGGCTACCCAGCAGCGGGCCGCGCGTAGTTCCCGGCGGATCGTGACGGCCGAGACTTCCATCAACTCCGCGATTTCTTCGGCCTTCAATCCCGCGAATAGGGACAGGGACAAGACCTTTGATTTGCGATCGTCTATCTGTTCCAGCTTTTCCAGCGACTCGTTCAGGGCCAGCATCATCACCGGGTCGGCCCAGTGTCCGGCCATGTTGTCGCCGCCGTCGATGTCCAGGGAGACCTTTTCCTGGTCGCCGCCGCGTTTCTGCGCCATGCGGGCTCGGGCGTGTTCTACCAGGATTCGCATCATCAACTGGCCCGCGAATGAAAAAAATTGCAGACGACTGGTGAACCGCATGTTGCCGCCGTCTTTCAAGCGCAGGTAAACCTCGTTGATCAATGCCGTGGGTTGGAGGGTGTGCGCGTTCGATTCGTTCAGCAGATGGTAGCGCGCCTTTTGTTTCAACTGATCGTAAACCAGCGGGATCAACCTTTGTAGTGATTCCGCATCGCCGTTCGTCCACTCCTGTAATAGCGCCGTCACCCCTTCAGGCGCGGACGCCTGGCTTTTTGACCCCATTCGATAACCCCCCTGGTACGCATCGCCGCCGGCCCTACAACTGACGGTTACACCTATACTTTACGGAGTGAGCCGATTCATGGTTTAGCCACCTTTTGTCTTCCCCGCGTGTTTACCTGTCTTCGAGCGGTATCGGTAGTCGGGAATCTAGCGTAAGGTTCGACTGAGCAGGTGATGCCGGTGCGTTGCCTTACGATAGCGGCGATTGGGTTTCAGCTTGCGCAGGACGGCGCAGATTTGGTCCTGGGCTTCCTCAACCTCGCGAGTTCGGCAACTGTAGTTATTGGCCAGGGCTACAAAGATCAGCGGTTCGCCCGCGTGGGTTTCTACATATCCGACCAGGTTGCGGGCGCGGTTGATATAACCCGTTTTCGCCCACACAAAACCCTTTGTCTCATCGTCGCCGCGTTTGGCCAGGGTGCCGTCAAGTCCGAAGACCGGTAGGGTGCGCAGCCAATGGTCGCGCCAATCGGCTTCCAGACCGCGTTTCAGGAGGGAGGCCAGTTGTTGCGGCTGGATGTAGTTTTGGGCGCTCAGGCCCGAGCCGTCGCGGAGGCGCTGACCCTCGCTGCCGTCCAGCGCCTTCAGATAGATTTCGGCCAGTTTCTCACCGGCCTCGAAACTGCCTTCGCCTTGGACGTGGCGAGCCGTGGTTTTCAGGAAGAGGTCGGCGTAGTGATTCTGCGAGACCTTCATCAGCACTTGCGCCATATCGGCCAGGGACTCCGATTGATGGACCAAAAGCGGTTTTATTTCGACAGGATTGCCGGATTCTACGCGGTGCCGGCCTTGGATGTGAATGCCGGCCTCGTTCAGGGTATGGTGGAAGACGCCGAGGAACTGTTCCGTGGTGTTCCAGGCGGCGGGGTTGAACTCAAGCGTCTCACAGGGCGGCAGGTTGCCGTGGATACGGAAGTGATTGGTGCCCCAATCGCGTTTCCATTCCACCGTTTCCTCGCCGGGGTTTCCGGTAACGCTTAGGTTGAATTGCAGGCCCGGCGTGTTCTCCGGTCGGGCTTTGAGGGTAACCGTGCCCTGTTCGTCGGTACTGAGTTGGATTTGAATCCAGCCGTTGTTCAAGCTGAGCGGCGTGACCGGTACGGCGTAGTAATTGCCGATGTCGTCCCATTCCCAAGAGTATTGGATATGGCGGTCGTCCAGCGCATCCACCACGGCAACCAGGTCGCCGGTTACCTCTTGGACGCCGTGCGCCCTCAGTTCTTGGATGATCGCGGCCAGGTAGTCCTGGGTTCGCCAGGCGCCGCCGTAGTTGCCGGAAATGGACGGATCGCCGCTCGCGGTAATCACCAGGTCGCCCTGGATGACGCCGTCTCCAAGTGTTCCCCGGTAACCGATCTCGGTATCGAAGCGGAAGTCGGGGCCCAGGTGCTCCAAAGCCAGGATGGTGGTGAGAATCTTCAGGTTGCTGGCCGGGCGGAAATTGTGGCCGGCGTTACGGTGCATCAGCGTTTTATTCCGGGCAGGGGCGTAGACGACGATGCCCCAGAAACTGTCGGCAAATTTGGGATGAGCCAGGATGTCTTCGATCTGATTGCGGACGGCTTTCGGACTGAGCCCGGTACTTGCCCAGAGCAGGGAACATAGAAGAAGGTAAGGCATGGAACTCTCGCGAACGGGTGATTAAGCGGACTGTTCCGCGTGGTAGCGACGGGAAACCTCGCGGGCGGTCATGCCCAGCACGGCAATCGCAAAGGTTACGCCGGTGCCGATGACGATGAACCATGGCCACGCGAGCTTCATCTCATAGAAGACGCCGAAAAAGCCGTTACCGGGTGCGGCGGGGTCGACCAAACCCAGCGCGGGCAACAGTTTGGCCTTGTAGTTGATGAGGATGATGAGCAGGGTGCTCAGCGACATGCCGATGATATTGGTCAGGTTGCTGCCGCGCCCGCGAGTCAGCAGGCCCACCAGGAACACGCCCAACAAGGCGCCGTAGAACAGGGTCATGACGCCCAGGGCAATACTCAGCAGGTCGGTGTCGGGGTTCTTCAGGTAGAAATTGCTGATCAGGATGCCTACCACGATCAGCAATATGCCGCCGGCAACCGTGGCATAGCGGGCGATGCGCAGGAAATCTTCCTGGCTTCCCTCGGGATTGAAATAGGGTTTGTAGAAGTCGTTGACGAAGGTGGAGCTCATGGCGTTCAGTTCGGAATCGATGCTGGACATGGCCGCGGCGATCACGGCGGCGATCAGCAGGCCGGAGACGCCCGCGGGCAGACCGTCCAGGATGTAGTAGAGGAACAGGTCGCCGTTGCGGCCCGATGCTTTCAGTTCGGCGGCTTGCTGTACCAGGGCGTCGGTCTCCGGTCGGGTTTGTATGATGACGAACAGCAGCATGCCCACCACCAGAAAGACCACGGTCACGCCGATCCCGCCGAAGCCGCTGAGCACCATGCCCAGTTTGCCGCGCGCGCTGTCTTTGCAGGTGAGCAGGCGCTGGATCATGGACTGGTCGGTGCCGTGGGTGGCCATGGTCAGAAAGAATCCGCCGAAGATGGCGGGCAGCCAGTGATAGGCGTTGCCCAAGGCGCTGCCGCCGCCGAAGAAGTTCAACTTGTCGTTTTCGCGCAGGTAATCGATGGTTTCTCCGGCGGACATGGGGATCTCGCCTACCAACGCGCCGATGCACAAAATCGCGCCCAGCACCAGGATGACGGCCTGAATGACATCGGTCCAAATCACCGCCTTGATGCCGCCGAACAAGGTGTAGCCGATGGCCACGGCGCCCAGCACCGTGATGGACATCGCCATATCGAAGCCGGTGACTACCTTCACGGCCAGGGACGCAATAAACACCCGCGAACCGCCCGCGAACAAACGACCCAGGAGAAAGGCCCCGGCGGCACAGTTGCGCGTGGGGAAACCGAAGCGCTCGGTGAGGAATCCGTAAACCGTGTATACGCCGAGCCGATAGAAGACACCGATAAACAGAAAAGCCAGGACGAATCGAGCCAAAATGGAACCGATGCCGAATTGGAGGTAGGTGAAGTCGCGTAGATAGCCCTGTTCAGGGGCGCCCAGAAAGGTGGCGGCGCTGATTTCGGTTGCGATCAGGGATAAGGCGGCGGCCCACCAGGGGATGTTGCGACCGCCCAGGAAGTAGTCCTGCATATCGTCTTCCTTGCGGCCCATCCACAGGCCCATGGCTACGATGCCCAACAGGTAGACGGCAATTACGATCCAATCGATCATCGTCATAGAAGACGCCCCCGGATATTGATGAAAGAAGGGTGATTCAGCTTTGGTCGGCGAAGAACAGCTTGAGAATGATGAACACGAAGAAGGCCCCGGTCTGGATGATCAGGCCGATACGCCACAAGTGCAGATGCAGGGCGCCGCCTTTCTTCTCGATCAGCTTCATGCCCACGGCCAGCAAACAGGAAAACAAGCCGATAAGGCCGGGAATCAGGGCGTAATACATCTTCTGTTGCTCGTCTTCGAAAAAAGCGCCCTTTACCCAGGAAAACCAGACGATACAGAGGATGCCCACGGCCAGGGCCATTTGCCGTACAGTCACCGGGAAAACAGGGACGTCATCGATTTTTTCAGTCATTCACATCTCCTGGCTCAATCAGCGAAAGTATTTAACCATTAATTGAAACGTTATTTAAAGATAAAAAGCTCAAGGTAATCGGTGCATTTCCGGCTGCATACGGCAGACGCGGGATTGCGACTATCAAGGTGAATGTTCTCTATCGAAACCAAAGACGAGGTACCCGACCATGAGTGAGACACCCCAAACCGTACGCGCCGCGGTGATTCAGGCCGCCGCGCCCGCCTTCGACCTGCCCGGCGCCCTGGCTCGGGTCGAAGCATTGGCAACCCAAGCCGCGGATCGAGGCGCAAAACTGGTCGTGTTTCCCGAGGCCTTTATCGGCGGTTATCCCAAGGGTCACGATTTCGGCGCGCGCGTGGGTTCCCGTACCGACGAGGGACGCGCCATGTTTGCCCGTTACTATGGCGGCGCCATGCCCGTGCCCGGTCCCGAGTTGACTCAGTTGACCGAATTGGCCCGGACTCTGGACGTGGTCCTGGTGGTTGGTTTGATTGAAGTGGACGGCGGTACCTTGTATTGCACGACCGTGATTATCGACGACGACGGACGCTTTTTAGGGAAACACCGCAAGGTCATGCCCACCGGCACGGAACGCCTGATCTGGGGCTTCGGCGACGGTTCCACCCTGCCGGTGGTCGACAGCGCGGTAGGTCGCGTGGGCTCGGCTATTTGCTGGGAGAACTACATGCCGCTCCTACGCATGAGCCTGTACCAACAGGGCATCCAATTCTACTGCGCCTCCACCGTGGACGATCGGGACAGTTGGCTCTACAGCATGCGGCACATTGCCGTGGAGGGCCGTTGCTTCGTGTTGTCCTCTTGCCAGTTCGCGCAGCGCAAGGACTACCCGGACGACTACGAATGCATTCAAGGCAACGATCCCGAAACCATCATGATTCGCGGCGGCAGTTGTATCGTCGATCCCTTCGGTCGCCTGCTTGCCGAACCCGTTTACAACCGGGAAGCCGTTTTGGTGGCAGACCTGGACCCGTCGCTCATCATCCAGGGTAAGTACGATCTGGATGTCACGGGCCACTACGGCCGACCCGATATCTTCTCCCTGCATGTGGACCGCCGCCCGAAAAGCGCGGTTAATCTGTCGGAGAATGTGCCTTGATAATCCGTTCAAAAGAAAACACGGTCAATTCTCCCGCAACGTGTTATTTTTAAAATAATTCGAGACAAATCCGCAATTAGCCGGCGGTTTGCCTTATCCGGGGCGAGTACGTTCGTAGTGGGAGTCGTCCTATGGAAGTAGCACTTTTTATATTTTTCGTGGTCGCCGTCATCTATATGCTCGTGCGCCTGTCCAGGGTGACCCGCCTTTTGGAAATCACCAAAACCGGCCTGGAAGGTCAGCTTAATGTACTGCGGCGCAATAATCGCGACTTGAGCCGGCGAATAGAAAACCTGGAGCGGAGGGCGTATACCACCGAGCGGACTACCGCTGATTCTGCCCCGATCGAACAACCGAAACCGGCAGACAGCACGGTCGCGCCGGAGCCGGTCACTATCGCTGAGCCCGTCCAAGTCGAGCCGGAAACTCCGGAGCCTGTCCCCATCGTGCCGCCGCCTAAAATCACCCAACCCATCGAAGTGCCTGAGGATCGGCCCGAACCGAAACCGGTCGCCAAAACACCGTCGAAACCAGGGTTCGAATTGGACTGGGAAAGCTGGCTGGGCATCCGGGGCGCGGCCGTTCTCGGCGGCGTCGTGCTGGTCCTGGCTACTGTTTATCTCTTTCGCTATTCCATTGAAAAAGGATGGATTACCCCGGGCCTGCGCGTGATCAGCGGCCTGACCGGCGGTATCGGCGCAATAATCGGCGCCGAGGCCCTGCGTCGCCGCGACTTCCCCTGGCCTGCCGCCGGCTTGGCCGGCGCCGGCATTGCCGCCCTGTACGTTTCACTCTGGGCCGCACACTTCCTCTACGGGTTTCTGGACACCCGGGTCTGCTTCGCCCTGATGGGACTGGTTACCCTGGGCTGCGGTTGGCTTTCCCTGTATCAACGCTCCATTCTTGTCGCCGCTTTGGGCCTGGCGGGCGGTTTTGCCGCGCCCGTTATGGTTACCTTCTCGGACTTCTCCACCACGGAACTCTTCCTCTACCTTGTCCTGTTGAACTGCGGGGTTCTCTTCCTCACCCGGCGTCTCAAACACCCGGCTTTGGCTGCAATGGGCCTGGCCGCGACCTTTCTCTTTCAATTCAGCCACCTGGTCCAAGGAAATATCGAACAAAACCTGTTGAACACCCTCATGATGGTGGGCTTTGCCCCGCTTTACAGTTGGCCCCGAGATGACGGTAATCGGAAAAATTTCTGGAAGAACCTGCGAAGGTCGGCCTGGTTGCCGCCCTTCCTGCTATTGGGTGGTATGATCACGGCTCAGGGAGACAATCTCGACTGGGTCAGGCCGGCCGTAGTCCTTTGCGCCCTTACGCCCGCGGCCATTTACATGTCCCGTCGTCACCGAGACCAGGTCATCGTATTGATTACCGCTGTCCTGACGCTGTTCCTTCTGGGTATGACTTTCAACAGTTGGACCGAGCTTACCGCAAGCCCCTGGTTGACCATGTCCCTGCTTTGCGGACCGGCGCTTATCACGGGCGTCGCCTCACTGGCTATGCCGCGTTATGAGGACGTGCCTAACCTGGTAGCGCCCTCATTGACTCTGGTTGCCGGAACCATGATCCTCGCTCTGGCCGCATCGGCCGTTGCCGACTTTCTGGAAATCGGCCCCTTGCTGGCGACCTGGTTCGTCCTGGCCGCAATCCTCACCCTGCACGCTCGCAAGGCCGATTGCTACCTGGGTTACCTGGCCGCAAGCACCGGGCCGTCTGCCGGCATCATGATCCTGATGGTCAGCCCGCTGATCGGCGAAGCCCTCAGTCAACTTCAAGGCATGGGCCTGGCTTGCCTGGCTCTCGCCGCCGCGGGTTATCCTCTATTCTTCGCTCACAAGGCCGGCGAGGAAAAGGAGAGGGACCGCGCCCTTTTGGCGACAAGAGTTGCCGCCTTATTGGCGATCTGGTTCTTCTGGTTCACCTTTCTGAACCAGGCCCTGTCAGCGCTTATGACCACCGTCACCATCATCCTGGCCATGGGAGCGGTCGCCATGTCCGGCGGGCGCGGCTACGCTCGAACCGTTGCGGTTGCCTTTGCGGCCCAAACCATCTTCGCCCTCACGGGTACCGAAGACGCGAGAGTTTTGCTACTGCATTTCATCAGCGTCGCATTGCTGACCCTGTACCCGGCGATTCCGGGTTGCCGCATGGAGCAAGGCTGGTGGCGTCGAGCCGCCGCCGCGGGCGCCGCACCTGCCTGGCTCCTGGGTTTATGGGTTTCCTGGGATGCGGTCCTGCCTGACGTGAGCGCCGTTTATCTCGCTCTGGCCCTGGCCGCACTACCCATCCTTGCCTATCGCCTGGTCGCTGAAGCCTCCGAGGCAATGCGCAACGCCTGGATTACCGCCGGCGCGGCTCTCCTCGCTCAGGTCATTCCCTTCGGTCTGGGTTGGGAAATGTTCGCCGCCGAGAGCGGATGGTGGATCGTTCAAGGCTTCATGCTGGCCGTCATTTTGGGCCTGTACGGCCAACGCACCGGCAACCTGACCGTACAGATCGCCGCCCTGGTCTTCGGTATCCCGGCGGTCCTGGTTCGCTTTGCCGACGGTATCTTCGACGCGCCCGGCGGTTACGCCGCGCTGACCGATCACCTATTAGATCCAACCTGGCTGGTCCCCCTTGCGTTCTGTTTCGCCGGCTATCGGCTTTCGCTACGAACTGGCGAGGGCGGCGGACGCATTTCCGCGGTCTTCGGCCTCTTTGGACTGATCACCGGATTCGTGTGGATGAACCGGACCATTTCCTACCTCTTCGCACCCGATACCGTGCTGGTTTCGGAGGAATACCACGAACTGGCCGGGGACCTGATCCGCTCACTAAGCTGGATCGGTTTCGCGTTGATCATCATGGCCCACGGCATCCGACACGGCCGATCCGGCCCGCGCAAACTGGGTCTGGCTTTCCTCATGCTGGCCATCAGTAAGGTCTTCATCTACGATCTCAGCCAATTGACCGATCTGTGGCGCGTCGCCAGCCTGTTCGGCCTGGCCTTGTCGCTGATCCTGGTCTCGGTCGCCTACCGCCGCTTTGTCAAGCCGTCGGGTTTGGAGACCAGGTAGCTTTCCGGCAAAGCACCACGGTGCCTCACCGGCCGGAATGTCAGAGGGGAATGTACGGGATTACATTGGCATGAGCCCGGTCAATGCGGTTGCATCGACCGGGCTCACTATTTTTGCGTTTACGATGAATAATAGAAGAGAAGCCACATTAGCCTTGGCCGGCCGTGCATCGGCCGCCGGCGGACATTGCGGTTTGAAAACCAAGGCTTGGGTTTTTGTGAGGCCCGGCCTTTGGAATTGGCGGCGTTCGCCTTCGGAATCAGGTATTGGTCAGGCGTTTGCCAGAGGTTCCTCCGGCGCGAACAAACGACCCTCGTGTCCATAAGCACGGTCTTGTAACTTCGGTCACTCTGGTTTCATGCCCGGCTCTTTCTACAGGGTCGTTTGTCCACGCTACGGATGATGAACCGAAGCCTCTCGACGGGTTTATTGAATGTTGCCGAGCGCCGTCAGTTTCAGGCCGGAGCCCGTGTCGGCGGTTAGGATGATGCCGTCGCCCACCTCGTCCGGGTGCGAGCTGTTGAGCGAGACCGTCACCGTCACTGTATCGCTGCTGCCCGCGCTCAAGCTGAGGGAGGAACTGCTCAGGCTGATCGTGTTGTTAGCCGAGCTGATCGCTTCCAGGGTCACCGTGACCGACGAAGCGCTCGTATTGGTCACCGTGTAGGTCAGGTTGACCGTGTCGCCGGGGCTCGCGGTGGTTTCACGTGTAGCGGGGGTCAAGGTCAGGTCGGGCAGATTGGCCAGGGATAGTGAAGCGGATGCCGTACTGCCCCAGATGTCGGCGACGGCCATGTTGCCGCTGCTGCCGGACGCATCCAGACCCGAAACCGCGAAGCTATAATCCGCCTGGCTGTCTCCCGAGTTGGTGTGCTCGGCAAAGGCCACGCCCCACATGCCGCTCGCGAAATCGACCACGGGTCGGTCCATATGCTCGGGATTGTCAGGGCCGTTGGCCTTGTTGGCGTCGGGCCAGTTCCAACTGTCGGTATCGGCGCCCCAGTCGAAACTCAGGCCGTTCAGGTCGAATTGGGTGTCGGGGGTGCTGTACTCGAAGAAGAACAGGTCGCCGGTTGCGGAGGTGTTGGCGCCGATCAGTGTGGGCGCGGCGGGGGTTGTGTCCGTGTAGGGCAGGAACTCCAACGGGTTTCGACAGTGGGATTGGTAGATGCCGCCGACCCGCATTTCGAAGTGCAGGTGATCATAGCCGCTTGCACTCTCCCCGCTTTCACCGATTTCAGTGCCGCGACTGACGGTCTCACCGATAATGAGCGACTCCGAGACCGAGTCCAGGTGCAGGTAGTAGGAGTAGACATAGGGCGCGCAGTCCCCATGGCGGATGGCCACCACCGGCTCGGAGAAACCGGAATGGGTACCGGCCTTTTCCACGACGCCGTCGGCCACCGCGTACACGGGGGTGCCGATGGTCATGTCGATATCCAGCCCGCGGTGGAAGTCGTAGCGGTAGTTGCCGCTCACCAACTGGCGCGGACCGTAGGGAGAAGCCAGGTCGGCTTGGGGCGGCGTGGTTCCGCCGGTGGGCCAATGGTAAACGATGCCGTGATTGCAAGCGGTGTTCGGGTCTACCGATACCAGCGCGACATCATCGTCCAGGGTGAAGAACAGGTAAGCCGTACCGTCGGTGCCCACGGTCAGCGCATTACTGGCCACGGTGGAAAGCGATTCATTGATATTGGGAACCGCGTCTTCGATCTGATAGTGATGGGCGTGTTGGGCTACGAAGACCCCGTTGGTGTCGAACTCGAACAGGATCTCGCGTTCCTCGGCGCCCGTGCCGGTTTCCATCACGAACAGGTGGTCGTTGGAGGGGTCCACGGCCAGGTTGGTTTCGTCGGTGAAAATATTGTTGATGCCGGTCTCGCTTTCGGCCTGAGCTTGGGACATGAACACGGACACGGTCCCGGAAACGCCGTCAATGGTCACCAAGTCACCGGTCGAGCCGCCGCCGTGTTCGTAGACGAAACCGAACAGGTCGCCGCTGCTGTCCGCGCGAATCTGCCACAGTCCGAAGGCCTGGCCCGTGGTAACGGGTGTGTCCAGGGCATCGCTGATGTCTTTGTAAGAGGCCAGCAGCGTCATGTCAGCGGTGCCGCCGGGAATGGTTCCGGTCAGTTCGAAGGAATAGACACCGTTTGACCCGGCCACATCGGTCAGATCGTCGCTGCTGTCCAGGTTGTCGTAAAGCACGAACAGGGTGTCGCCGGAGACGGTGAGCCGGTGAAAGGCGCGGGAACTGCTGTCGAGGCCGTTGTCGTAAATATCAAGAACCCGCTCGGGTGTACCCAGGTCGGTACCGTCCCAGGGGAACCGCACAACGTAGTTATCCTCGATGTTCTTGCTGTTCCAGACACCGGTGACCAAAGCGTAAAGATCGCCGTTGTCATCGCGGAACAGGTCGGATACCTTGGCGCCGTAGACTTTCTGGGGTGAAAGGTCTTCCAGCGTATCCTCATCGGCGAGCACGCTGAAGCGGCTGGTTCCGGTGAGCGTGGGGTCCACCAGGACCAGGGCGTCCTCGGCGCTGCCGGCGCCGCCGTCGTCTTCGAAATAGACCAGGCGACCATCTTCCAAAACCTCCAGGGCACGAGGATCGGTATCGCCTGAGCCGGTCCAACTCAGGATATCGGTTTGCTCGATGACACCGGCAACCTCACCGGCGCCGAGGTTTAAGGCACAGAAAAGAAGCAGGGTAAGGCTTTTGCTGATTTGGGAATGAGGGGCAAAGAAATTCATTGTGAAAACCTCCTTGATCGTCACACCATAGATAAAGGTGTTTCGAGCGGGAAGATCATCACGGGATTTTTCGGCAATTCGGCAAAGTGCGAGGCCGGTCACCAAAGGCTGTTTCGGGCCGATTCGGTTGACACTTTTCGGGTAGAAAAACTCTTTAGGACATATAGGCGTTTTCGGTTTCATGCCCTTGTTATGAAGCCCGACCGGGTAGTGGATTGGGTGGTTGTGAATTGCGATCCCCGCCGGTGATCAGCGGCGCTGGAATCGGAAGACAACCAATAAGGACTCGAACTCCACGATTTGAAAACCTAACAAGCTAAAATCGGCGTATTCCCACAAATAAACCCTGAAGAACCACAAACCTGTTTTAAGGCGATTGTCGATACCCCGTGTTGATCGGTACCTCTACACCCGCGGCTGCTTTAGGCAACGCCCGGCCCTATTCAGTTGACAGGTTCCCAACCTGTCCCCACCCTTTTTGTGCCGGACTCGCCATCGGATTCCTCAGACTTAACAGCAGAGATCCGGCGAGTCGCCGCAATTGAGGCAGCCTTAAAACTTCTAACTATATCTGATCATTACTGTTTTGATTAAAAGGACACCTCGGCACAGACACATGTGTGGTTGAGGATCGCGATGAAATCCCGGACTGTCGCTATTCCCCCGAAACAGGTGCCTTGGACTGACCTCCACTGAGCCATATATTGTGACAGGCAATGGGAAATCGGCGAACAGTCATCGAGGAATATGCAATTCGCCCACCTCGGGAAATCGATAAAAGGATTTCGGTTGCCCTGATGCTCATAAACGGTTTCATTTCTTCTCCTTTCCAGGTCATCCACCGGATCCTCTGCATGCCATTGAAGGAGAACCGACAAACGCCCCATGTTCGTATTTCCAGTCATGACAAGGTCAAGGTCTTCAACCAATTCCAGACCGGGCTCAGGGGTACCGGTAATACCGTGACGCCCTCCTTGAAAGCGGACTGCCATGTAAAGCAACCCTCGGGCTACATTTCCTTTCTGGAAATTCCAAACCTGATAACGCTCCGTGGTGCTGTTCAACCAATTGGAGTTACCCGGATAGATCCCCTCTCCACCACCCTGACCATTGTAGAGGATGGTGGTTGCTTCTCGACAATCCGGGTCAATGTTGGGATTGCAGGTATCGTAGGGGTAATTGTTTCGTTGAGAATTATAGCCGCTGGTAGCAAGCCTCAGGTGATGTAGATCCGTGTACGGATAGAACCCGTCGCCGGTCTCTTCCGGGAACCCATAGGACTTGGGCCAGGTATGCTCACGGTTATATTCCCCCGTTCCTCCACCCACTTTGGGATGGGACGCATTTTGATAAAGGGTGAGGATGCGGTTGGTATCGAGGGGATCCTCATCGGCACGCTCCAGCACGTCCCAGGTATCCTCATGTGAGTCGTGGTTGTAGGGAAACCCCACGTGACTCGCGATCAGCTCATGTAGGGTAACCCGTAATGCCGCACCCGTGCTTCGGTCCACCGCGGCATAGTAATCTTCTATACCGACCCGGGTCACCCGACCCGGGGTATTGATCGCTTCGCCCGGGGCCGCTTCTCCGGAGAATCCAGGTAGACCGACGCCTTCGAAATTGTTGGCGCGCCAGTCTTCTGCGCGATAGGATTGTCGGCCGTAGGGCGCCCGAGAGGCGCCGCCGGGGAGGTTTTCCATGGCACGGTTACTTTCGGTACCCAAGATTACGGGCGCATACACCAGATCCCCGGGATCGCCGTCGTGGACAGCGACGCCGTCAGCAAGAGTGCACCACGGCCGTGCGTCCAGGATCCCGTCATCATCGGAATCAAGGTCTTGGCCCAATGAGGTTTCGGCATTTTTTGTCAAGAGCAGAGTCAGGCTACCATTGGGAATGATTTCTGACAGGAAACCCGTATACCAGAAGCCGTCACTACCTGTTGTACCTACCTGTGTTTGCCAAAGGATCTCGCCGGGGTTGACCTCCCCATCCAGCAGCAGTAGCCTGTAAGTCGAGAGATTTCTCCGAGGCTTTCCGAATACCTCGATATACTCGTATTGATCCACCCCTGTATGATTAGCCACAAATTCGTGGATCATTGGGAAATGATCAGCCGCACCCATGTTGAAAGTACCCGGTGTAGGTTCGCCTCGACCGAAAGTTCCCCCGTCCGGGTAGCGGGCCAATGTTTTGTCGGAGCCTCCCTCCTCCAATTGAAAACCGAGTACCGATACCAGGCCCGCGTCATCGCAATCGCCCGATCCGTAGACACGGGCCTCGACGAGATTGTCCGTGGTCAATGGTGTATCGTCGGAAAAATCGCTGCCGTTGCCAACATATAATGCGACTGCATCGGGACCATTTTGCAGCGATCCGTCGCTGAAGATCAGATCCACATTGGGCACCGCGGCATTGCCCGCCACAAAAAAGCCGTTTTCATCCAGCGCATAACCGTCCAGATCGAACGCGCTGTAGGAGGCATCATTATTCCCATTGAAAAAGACCAATACCAAATCTTCAAGGGAAGCAAAGGGCGGACCGAACAGCTCCACAAACTCCCCCTGGTCCGATCCCGGGGAATCCGCGTTGATTTCGTTGATGAAGATGCGAGTCGAGGAAGTCGGCATGTAGTCCTTTGCGTTGATGGAAAAATACTCCCTATCTTTTGCCGAATTGGTGGGAATTAATTGGAACTCGACAAATTTTGCCCCATCTTGGGCCATGCTAAGTGTTAAGAAGCTTATTAAAATGGTCACGATTTTTGTCATAATATCCTCTCTTTATGACCGAAGAAGCCAGATCATGGCTTGGCCCTATCTTTAAAAGAGTGGTATTTTCGGACCAACTCTAATTTGTTTTTCTCTCAGGCTCTGCTAACTTGGAATGAATGGAAAAAGTAAAGGTAGTTTTTTAGTTTTTACTGGAAAAATCTAAATCCGAGCAAACAGAGCCGCCTTTAGTCTTCGCATAAAGCATACCAGTGCTTGGCTTCAAATCGAACTACAAATAGAGCAGAGGATTAGCCCTCTAATATCCTTCCGCACAATAGGGTTTCTGATGAGAAAGTTAGAGAGAAAATACCCAAAATTTGAGATTTTCCACACCACTGTTGTTGGATAGGGTTTGCCGGGCTCCTGCAAGCTTTCAGTATGAATCAGGGTGGGATTCAGGGGGCTGAACATGGCGATATCGCACCGGCCTCTTGCCCTCATTTTCCGCCGTGCTTAAAATGCGCGATCAGTTGTTCAAGAGTTCTTGCACTACTTGTAAGCGTATGAGCCTGGTCTTGAATATCTTTGGAGCTATTTACCGTCTGTTGCGCCGCCTCGCTCACTTCCTGCAGATGTTCCGTCACCGATTGGGTGGCATCGGCCACTTCCCTTGTCGAATGGGAAATACCTCCAACCGAGGAGGCCATGATCCCGCAGTTCGTGGACACCCGGCCCACAATTTCCATGGTCGCATTCAACTCGTTCAACACATCCCCTAATTGCTGTGCGGTTTCTGTAGTGGACCCTGAAATCGTGGCAATACGCTTCTTCTGTTCGGTCAGGGCAACTGTCATGGTTTGGGTATCTTGTTCCACCTTTTCAATGGGTTCCAACAGGCTGTTCACCGAAGAGACCGCTTCCCTGATTTGCTGTTGCATTTGTTCAATTTGCAGGGTTATGTCGCCGGCCGCGTTGGACGTTTGATCCGCAAGATTTTTGACTTCGTCGGCGACCACTCCAAACCCTCGGCCCGCTGAACCCGCTCGCGATGCTTCAATGGCCGCGTTCAAAGCCAGCAGATTGATCTGGTCGCCGATCTTTCCGATAAAACTAATGATCTTGTCAATTGAAAGCGCATTCCGCTGTAACGTCTCCATGATGACTTCGATATCGTTCGCGCGACCCGACAGGTGTCTCGCCGTCTCTGCAGTATGGTCGATGTGTTTGGTTGTGTCGGCGACGGTACTGTTCATTTCGTCCAACTCATGCGCTACTCTATCGGCACGTTCAGCGGCCCGGCGGGTGTGCTTGCAAACACTGTCGATGTGCTTGCTCATGCTGACGGCGGCCTGATTGGTTTCCGAAACCTGAGATTGGGTTTCCGTTGAAGCTTGAGCGGCATGCTCCATTTTTCCAAAGATAATTCCCGTCGTTTCAATGGTGGAATCCAGTTTCCGGGACATATTCGTTGCACCTTGCAACATGGTCGCGGAAGTACTCTCCCAAGTCCCCGCGGAATGAATGAGCTGGTTGATGATTTCGGCCACCCTGCCTACCAGCCCGCCGATTTGACGCAAAAGGTGATTGACACCGCCGGCCAGCTCACCCAACTCGTTATCGGAAACTTTGTCCAGCCGTGTATCCAAGTCGAGCGTTCGACTCAACACGGTGATCTTTTTGATATTAGCCAAAATGGGACCAACGATGCGGTTCCCAAGGAACAGTGCAACCAATATGGTGAAGGTCATGATGATGAACATGATCAGCGCGGTTTTTCGGAAAGCCTCACCCCAAACGCCTCGCAACTCATCGATTGAAAAGATAGCCGACAGGTGACCACCGTTCTTTATGTTCAGGTCCTGTTTGATGATCAGGTAGCCGGCGTCCTTGTCCAACAAATCCCGGTCCGGTTGTAATTGCCCGCTCGTTTCCAGTTGGTCTTTCAAATCCTTTTTTTCTATGCCCTCTTTAATGTAGGTAAAGGTCACCGGCTTTGGAGGGATGGCATCGAAGAAATCGGTTTTAGGGCTGCCTTCACTGGTCCCGGCCATCTCCAGGTACAGGAGATTGGTGTTTATTTTGTACAGGTCCAGGGCCGCGTTGCTTTTGAGGTTCATGAGGTTGGCCCCATTGATACTGGTCGCGGCCAGGGAGTAGATAGGTTGTAACGAAACCAGACTCTTTTCGCGTAGGTGAGTTTCCTTTTCCGCTACAAGGGTAAAGGCCTGAACTGTTGTCAGGGAAAGCAGGGACGCGACCAGAGTTACAGTCATGGCTATGAAGATCTGGGTTCGGATACCGTTTTTCATGAAGGGCCCTGTTCGATTTGACCGAACTGCCTACCTGGCTACGCCGCACTGGCCGTTTATACAAAAGGCCTGGTAACCCGTATGGCAGTTGGCGCAAACTTCGTGGCTCAATGGACCGGACGGAGTCATCAGGTCCTTGCCGTCCTCGCTGTAAACACCATAGACGGGCTTTGTGTCGATGTGACCGGTGACGAGAAAAACTTTAAGCTCTTCCAGGTGAAGGATCAGGTTGGTACCGTCGGCAAAATTCCCGGACCTTTCCTTGTAGGTGCCCTGCATGGATGGACGGACCCTCACCGAGACCTTGCCGGGCCCTTCAGGCCGCAAACCGCAATAGGTCGCCACGGTAGCCTGGTAGATTTGGGGTAGGTGGCCCACATCCGCGTCGCAGCCCGGCAATCCACCGACTTTCACCAATGGTGTCGTAACCAGAGACCAGTTTTTCCAATCATTTGGAAACGGAGTTTTTGAGCCGCTGGCCCAATTGGCCAAGACCCCAAGGCAGGTTAAGATGAGTAGCGATGCAAGACTGACCAAGGTAGTTGCTTTCATAAAGACCTCCTCAATTGGAACACTCTTGGATTAATCACTGAATCAAACATATGAACCATCGGATCAATTTTCAAAATCATAAATATTTGAGGCCTAAATTATTTTTGGAACCCGCGGTTCCGGCAGATACCGAAACAGAACCCGAATTCCGGCAAGAACATTTTTCAAAAAAAGTGTGAGCCGGTTGGAACCCGTTTCGCGCTTATTGGGCAACACGGCGGGAGACACCGGGTGTAATTGAAAGTGGGGGTAAGGGCATAGAAAATTGAAGTGAGCATGATTTATGCGACGCGTAGACCCTCCCAGTAGTTATCCCATTGACCGTTAGCACGGATG
>JAAUYB010084012.1_pt1 | contig 19429 bp, 17 predicted proteins | sample 7278071 | NCBI WGS metagenome assembly JAAUYB01 (sample SAMN14350121, study PRJNA611818) | marine sediment metagenome | isolation source: surface marine sediment (1.8m) | place: French Polynesia: Moorea | collected 2018-08
AAGATCACTGACCTTCAGTTTGACGAGGTCACACCCGCGCAGCTTGCTGTCGATCGCGAGATTGAAGAGCGCCAGGTCGCGGGAGTTACCAGCCAGTTCCAAGCGGGCGCGAATGGCCCAAACCTGCTTGGGCAGCAGGGGGCGCTTCTGACCGATCAAGCGGCCATTGTTCCAGGCTATGCGCTTTGCCTTGGCGGCGGGAAGTTGGAATCTCGGCATAGTCGTGCCTCCATCCGTCCCTCCCGGCCCATGCGCCAACACCGCGTTGACCGTCGATTGTAGAACCCGTCCTCAACGACCGGTCTCAGAATCGGACCTGAGGCTTGACATGCTGCACCGCATCGGGCGGCTTGGAGCCCGAAGCGGACCCTCCGAAATCCCGCTGCGCGCGCTTGCAGCGATGTGCGCGCCTCTGAACTGCGGGAATCCAGCGCAGAAGTACGCAGAAGATAGCAGTCATTCATGCACGACTCGGCGGATCTCTCGCCGGCAAGGATCTTGGCGTGGAAACCCCATGCCTTATGTTTGGATTGCATAGACTTCGTATCTAGCGATCCTGCCGGAGTATTGAGTTGTTAGGTCGAGATTTTCGATTTCCACCTCTGTAGAGCGCCGTATAGGTCACTTCTTTTCCTTTGGAACCGAGCACTAGGTACAGGGATCGACAACGCGAAGACGTCTCCAACCTCGTCAGAGATAGCAAAACCCAAGGCGCAGATTCCCTCGGTGTGTTCATTCTCGTCTGTGGCGAGATCTCCCGCGCGGATTGCATCGATCTCATTAAGGAGCTCGCTGGTTCTTGTTTCCTGGCGACCGGAATTCTCCAACTCCGTAATGATCAGCCTCGCGGCTTGGTCGGGGTCAAGGAGCGATAGGGCCGCCTTGCCATTCGCTGTTGTCGTGAGCGGAAAGGTCTCGCCGATGCTCGACACGGTCCGCAATCGGTGACTGCCCACGACCTGATCGATGAAGAGCATTTTGCTGCCTTCGAGGACGGCAAGGTCGACGGTCTCTCCGGTCTCCTCGGAGAGGCTCTTCATGATGGGGCGCAGTCGGTCCCGCACATCCGTAACGCACGCCTGCGCAAGGCTCTGGATCTCTGGACCCAGCCTGATTCTTCCACGGCCTTTTTCGGTCGAGACAAACCCCTCTAACGACAAGGCCCCGACGATTCGTTGTACCGTAGAGCGGGGCAATTCGACTTGTGTTGCAATCTGCCCAAGGCTCATCCCGTTTGTGTCGTTACTGAGCACGCGGAGGATTTCGGCCGCGCGGGCGATAACCTGAACACCTTGATTTCTATGGTTTTCCTGCACTCGTGAGCTCTTTGTTGGTGCTTGGTTCCGTAAGCGGACTTGGCATAGAAGCCTAAATCGGATCGCGACGAAAATCAACTATTGACCGCGATACGGTACGCATGCACCATAATACGGGACGAATGGGCGGCACGCGTGGGAGGCGGCGATGACGGTCACGATCCGAGGGATTGAGTTTCAAGCGAACACCGACAACGACATGGGGCTGGAGTTCTACAATCTCAGCCACCGGTACGGCTTTCAATGCCCGAACTGGCCCTATTTCCGCGACGTTCAAATCGAGCGGATGCACTATATAGCCAAGTCCGGCGTGCTGAGCCAAACGCTCACGACGACAATGCACGTCACCACGCATATCGACGCCCCGGCGCACGTCGTCCAGGGCACGCCGTTCATCGACGAAGTGCCGCTGCCGCATTTCTTTGGCTCGGGCCTCGTGGTGTCGATCCCGAAGAAGATGTGGGAGCCGATCACCGGCGACGACCTCGAGGCCGCGTGCGGTCACGCGATCCGCCGCAACGACGTGCTGATCCTCAACACCGGCTGGCATCACCAATACGAGGACGGCGATTATTTCACGCATTGTCCGGGGCTTGTGCCCTCGGCGGGCGAGTGGATGGTCGAGAAGGGCATCAAGGTGGTGGGACATGACACCCAGGCCAACGACCACCCGCTGGCGACCGCGATCGGGCCGCACCGCAACGGGCCGCTGCACCCGCATCTGGCCGCGGAGTACAAGGAATGGTCCGGCGGGATCGCCTGGGACGAGGCCTTCCCCGAGTGGGAGCCGGTACACCGGATCCTGTTCAACAACGGCATCCTGGGCATCGAGAACGTGGGCGGCGACCTGGACGCGGTGACCGGCAAGCGCGTGACCTTCGCGTTCTTCCCCTGGAACTGGGACAGGGGCGACGGCTGCATCATCCGCCTGGTTGCGATGGTCGACAAGGGCCAGCAGTACCGCATCGAGGCCGGCGAGGACTTCTGATCGAGGCGGAAAACCGGCGTCGGCAAAACGTCGGTATTCTGTCGGTATCGCGTCGGTGCGGGAATTGGGAGGACCGGAATGCTGATCAAGCGTTTCAAAGACGCCGAGACCTACGAGGCCCCGAACCATTGGGGCGTCACCGGGCTGCGGCTGCAGGGGTTCGAGGATGGCGGGCCGGAAAACCAGTGGGTCGGGTTCTCGCAGTTTCTGCCGGGCGGCGGGGCCGGGCCGGATTCGACGCCGTTCGAGAAGGTCTATGTGGTGCTGGAGGGTGAGATGACCGTCGAGTGGGACGGGCAGTCAGAGCTGCTTGGTCCGATGGACAGCTGCACCGTGCCGCCGGGCCAGATGCGGCGGATCGAGAACAAATCGAACCACGTCTGCAAGTTGCTGGTGGTGATCCCCTATCCCGAAGGAGGGCGTCCGACATGAGCCTGTCCGATCCGCTGTCCTATTTCAACGTCTCCGGCAAGGTCGCGCTGATCACCGGCGCCTCGGGCGCGTTCGGCGCGGTGGCCGCCGAGTGCCTGTCGGGCGCGGGCTGCAAGGTGGTGCTGGCGGCGGGCAATGCCGAGGCCATGGCCGACGTCGCGGGGCGCTGCAAGGGCAAGACCGCGCAAATCAATGCGAGGCCTGACAGCGAAGCCGCGTGTGCTGACATGGTGGCAAAGACCGTTGAGGCGTTCGGGCGGCTGGACATCCTCGTGGTGGCGTCGGGAATGAACAAGGTCGCCAAGATCGACGAAATGGAACCCGGGACCTTCGATGCTGTGATGGACGCCAATGTCACGCAAAGCTGGCTGATGGCGCGGGCCGCGACCAAGCGGATGACGCGCCAAGGCGACGGCGGCAAGATCGTGCTGATGTCCTCGGCGCGCGGGCTCTTGGGGCATCCCGCAGGCTATACCGCCTATTGTGCCTCGAAGGCGGCGGTGGACGGGATCACCAAAGCGCTTGGGTGCGAGCTTGGGCCGACGGGGATCACGGTGAACGCGATCGCGCCGACGGTGTTCCGCTCGCCACTGACGGCCTGGATGTTCGGCGACGACGACAACGCCAAGGCGGTGCGCAGCGGGTTCCTGGCACGGGTGCCGAAGGGGCGGTTGGGCGAGCCGGAGGACCTCGCGGGGCCGCTTCTTTTCCTGGCCTCGAGAGCGTCCGATTTCTACACAGGACATGTCCTTTACGCCGACGGGGGATATACCGCGGGATGAGCATGCGGTCCGAAGGTTGGGACGGTTTTTCTGCGAAAAATCGTGGCGGTGGATGAGGCGGGTCGCGGTCATCGGCGGTGGGCTTATGGGCCACGGCATCGCGCTGACCTTTGCGCGGGCGGGGCACGACGTGGCGGTGCAGGACCCGGTGCCGCAGATGCTTCAGAGCGTACCGGCCCGAGTGGCGGAGAGTCTGGCGCTGCTTGGGGCCGATCGGGCCGAGATCGACGCGGCTCTGGCGCGGATCACGCTCTGCCCCACTCTCCCAAAGGCCGTGTCGCAGGCGGATGTGGTATTCGAGGCCGCGCCGGAGAAGTTGGAGCTGAAGCAAGCGATTTTTGCCGAGATTGAGGCGCATGCGCCGACGGAGGTGATTCTGGCCTCGAACACCTCGGTCATTCAAATCTCCAGGATCATGTGCGGGCTGGCCTCGCGCCACCGCGGGCTCGGCACCCATTGGTGGAACCCGCCGCATATGATCCCGCTGGTGGAGGTCGTAAAGACGGAATGGACCGATCCCGCGGTGGCACAGGACATGGTCGACCTGCTGGAAAGCGCCGGCAAGACCCCGGTGATGGTCGAAAAAGACGTGCCCGGCTTCATCGGCAACCGGCTGCAGCACGCGCTTTGGCGCGAGGCGGTCAGCCTCGTGGAGAACGGGATTTGCACGGCCGAGGCGGTGGATGACGTGGTCAAGGCCAGTTTTGGGCGCCGGCTGGCGGTGCTGGGACCGCTAGAGAATGCCGACTTCGTGGGGATCGAGCTGATTCAGGACATCCACCGGCAGGTGCTTTTCGACCTCGACGCCCGGCCCGGGCCGTCGCCCTATCTGCAGGCGCTCCGCGACCAGGGCCGCACCGGAATGGCGGCGGGGGCGGGATTTAGGCGTTGGGAAAAAGGCGATCTCGCTGCTACCAAGGAGAGGGTCGCGGATCACCTGAGAAAACTAGAGGCAATCTTGCCCGGCGGGTCCAGACAAAAGGGAGGAGAGACATGACAACGACGACAAGACGCCATGTGCTGGCAGGGCTGGCCGCCTGGGTTGCCGCCCCGGCGATCCTGCGCAGCACGCGCGCCTATGCGCAGAACCCGACGATCAAGGTGGGGTTCGTGACGCCGTCGACCGGGCCGCTCGCCGGGTTTGCCGAGGCGGATGACCATATCCTCGAAGGCCTGCGCGCCCATTTCGCGGGCGGCGTGATGAACAACGGCAAGTCCTACAATATCGATATCATCAAAAAGGATAGCCAGTCGAACCCGAACCGCGCGGCGGAAGTCGCCGCCGACCTGATCCTGGGCGATGAGGTCGACATCATCACCGCGGCGGCAACGCCGGACACGACCAACCCAGTGGCCGATCAGGCCGAGATCAACGAGGTGCCCTGCATCACCACCGACGCGCCCTGGCAGCCCTATTTCTTCGGCCGCGGCGGCAATCCGGCGGAAGGGTTCCAGTACACCTATCACTTTTTCTGGGGCCTCGAAGACGTCATCGCCAACTTCACGGGGCTTTGGGACGACAGCGGTGTGACCAAAAAGGTCGGTGGGTTGTTCCCGAATGACGCGGACGGCAATGCGTGGGGCGATCCGAACCTCGGCCTGCCGCCGGCCTTGGCTGCTGCGGGGTACGAGTTGACCGACCCGGGCCGGTTCCAGCCGCTGAACGACGACTTCTCGAACTTCATCTCTGCTTTCAAGGATGCAGGCTGCGAGATCGTGACCGGCGTAATGATCCCGCCCGATTTCGGCACGTTTTGGAGCCAGGCGGCGCAGCAAGGCTTCAACCCGAAGGTCGCGACCATTGGCAAGGCGCTCTTGTTCCCGTCGGCGATCGAGGCGCTGGGACCGCGTGGCGTCGGACTGACGACCGAGATCTGGTGGTCGCCGAACCATCCGTTCGTGTCGTCGCTGACGGGTATTTCGGCGGGCGATCTGGCGGTCGGCTATTCCAGCGCCACCGGACGGCCCTGGACCCAGCCCATCGGGTTCAAGCACGCTCTGTTTGAAGTGGTCGCAGACGTGGTCTCGCGCTCGGAAGATCTCGACGACTACGAGGCCAACACCGCCGCGATCAAATCGACCAACATCTCGACCATCGTCGGCGATGTGAACTGGTCCACCGGGCCGGTGCCGAACGTGTCGAAGACGCCGCTGGTCTCCGGCCAGTGGCAGGACAACGGCGACGGCGCCGAACTGGTGATCACCAACAACAAGCACGCCCCGCAAATCCCGGTTGGCGGCGAGTTGCAGTTGCTTGGCTAAGGCAAACCGGTCTTGTCCGCCATCCTGTCGATTGCCGGCCTGCGGAAAAGCTTTGATGCCGTCGTCGTTGCCGACGACACCACCTTCGATGTGACCGAAGGCGAGGCGTTGGGCGTTCTGGGGCCGAACGGGGCGGGCAAGACCTCGCTCTTCAACCTGATCACTGGGGCCTTGCGGCCGGACGCGGGCCGCATCGCCTTTGCCGGGCAGGACATCACCACCCATTCCGCCGCGGCGCGGTGCAAGGAAGGGATCGCTCGGTCGTTCCAGATCCCGCAGCCTTTCGGCGGCATGACCGTCTTCGAGAATGCGCTGGTGGGGGCCACGCAAGGCGCGGGGCTGCACGGCCGTGAGGCCGAGGCACATGCCGTCGATGTGCTGGAAGAAACCGGGCTGATGCCCAAGGCAAACACTCGCGCCGGCGCGCTGTCGCTCTTGGAACGCAAGCGGCTGGAACTAGCGCGAGCGATGGCGGCGAAGCCGAAGCTGTTGCTCTTGGACGAGATCGCCGGCGGGCTGACCGATGCGGAATGCGTGGCGCTGATTGACACGATCAAGCGCATCCATGCAGGCGGCACGACGATCATATGGATCGAGCATGTGCTGCACGCGCTGTTGGTCGTGGTTGAGCGGGTCATCGTGATAGATTTCGGCAGGCAGATCGCAGAGGGCGATCCGGCGCAAATCATGGAAACACCTGAAGTCAAAGAGATTTATCTGGGGATCGACGCCGATGCCTGATCTGTTGACCCTACACGCGTTGGACGCGCATTACGGCGACTTCCAGGCGCTGTTCGGCATCGACATGACGCTGGCAGACGGTGAGGTGATCGCGATCATCGGTGCGAACGGAGCTGGCAAGACGACGATGCTGCGGTCAATCTCGGGGCTGTTGCGTAACCGGGCCGACCAGATCGTCTATCGCGGGCAGCCGATTGGCGCGCTGCGCGCCGACCGGGTTGCACATTTGGGCATCGCGCTGGTTCCAGAGGGGCGGCAGCTTTTTCCTTCGCTTTCGGTGGAGGAAAACCTTCTGCTCGGCGGCAAAGTTGGGCGCCCGGGACCCTGGTCGATGGAGAAGGTTTTTGGGCTGTTCCCGATCCTGGAAGAGCGCAGGCGCCAGGCCTCGACGTCGCTGTCCGGCGGGCAACAACAGATGGTCGCCATCGGACGGGCGCTGATGGCGAACCCGGATTTTGTGATGTTCGACGAGGTCAGCCTTGGGCTGGCCCCCGTCGTCATCAAGTCGATCTACGACGCCCTTCCAGACATCGTCGGTGAGGGCATGACGGCGATGATCGTCGAACAGGACATCTCTAAGGCGTTGTCGGTTTCGAGCCGGGTCTATTGCCTGCAAGAGGGCCGCGTGTCGCTCGAAGGTCGCACCAAGGACGTGACCCACGACCAAATCACGCAGGCCTATTTCGGAGTGGCGGCATGATCGAATGGGTTGGGGTAATCGTGCAGGGTACGCTCTTAGGCGGGCTCTATGCGCTTTTCGCGGCGGGGCTGTCACTGATTTTCGGCGTCATGCGGCTGGTGAACATCGCACATGGCGACTTGATCGTGCTGGCGGCCTATCTGGGGCTGTCGACGACGATGATGCTGGACGTGCATCCCTTCGTGGCCCTGATCGTGGTGATGCCGCTGATGGCGGGGATTGGGTATGCCCTGCAGCGCGGCGTGCTGAACCAGACGCTGGGGCCGGACATCCTGCCGCCCTTGCTCGTCACCTTCGGGCTGTCGGTGATCCTGCAGAACGCGCTATTGGAGGGCTACACCGCCGACCCGCAGAAACTGAACGGCGGGGCTATCGAGACGGCGAGCCTGTCGGCCGGCGGCTTGGCCGTGGGCGTGCTGCCGCTTCTGACCTTCGTTGTTGCCGTGGCGATGATCGCCTGTCTGCAGTGGATCTTCTACAAGACGAGCCTGGGCCGCGGGTTCCGGGCCGTCAGCGACAACCAGGACATCGCCCAGATCATGGGGCTGAACAAGGCACATGTCTTCGGTCTGGCCATGGCGTTGGCGCTCGCCGTAACGGCGATTGCGGGGATCCTTCTGGGCATGCGCACCAGTTTTGACCCGGCCATTGGCGGCGGGCGGCTGATCTTCGGCTTCGAGGCGGTGATCATCGGCGGGCTCGGCAGTCTTTGGGGCACGCTGGCCGGAGGCGTGATCCTGGGCGTGGCGCAGACCATCGGAGCCAAGATCGACCCGGGCTGGCAATTGTTGGCGGGCCATATCGCGTTTCTCGTCGTGCTGGCGGTACGTCCGAACGGGCTGTTCCCGAGGGTGGAGCATTGAGCGCGCCGACCGTTACGCGCGCGACGCGGGCCTCGAGTGTGGCGACGGTTATCGCTCTGATCGCGCTAGTGTTGTTGGCCGCCGCGCCTTGGTGGGCCGGGCGCGCGGATATGCGTCTGATGGGCGAGATCTTACTCTATCTTTCGCTCGCGTGCCTGTGGAACCTGATGGCGGGTTATGCCGGGCTGGTGTCGGTCGGCCAGCAGGCCTTCGTGGGCTTCGGCGGCTACATGCTCTTCGCGCTGACGATTTTTGGCGGGCTGCATCCGATTGCGGCGATCATCGCGGCGGGAGGGCTGGCGGCCATCGTATCGATCCCCATCGCCACGCTGATCTTCCGGCTGAAGGGCGCCTATTTCGCCATTGGCACCTGGGTCATCGCCGAAGTGTTCCGCCTGAGCTTCGCGCAAGTTTCAGCCCTCGGAGGCGGATCGGGCTCGTCCTTGCCGGTGGGCATCGTCAAGTCGCTGGCGGCGTCGCGGTCTGGCCGTGAGGCGCTCAGCTACTGGCTGGCGCTCGGCGCGGCGGTCGTGGTGATTTCGGCGGTTTACCTATTCTTGCGCTCGCGTCGGGGGCTGGCTTTGACTGCGATCCGAGACAGTGAGGTGGCGGCGAGCGGACTCGGCATCGACATCTGGCGCACCAAGCTGGAAGTATACGTCGTCACCTCGGCCTTCACAGCGATTATCGGCGGTCTAATATTTCTGCAAAAACTTCGCATTTCGCCCGATGCGGCGTTCAGCGTGAACGATTGGACGGCCTTTGTGATCTTCATTGTAGTGATCGGCGGGATCGGGACGCTGGAAGGTCCGATCATCGGTACCCTTTTGTTCTTTGCCCTACGCGAGACGCTGGCGGATTTCGGGACGATCTACCTGATGGTGCTGGGCCTCGTCGCGATCGTCGTCATGCTGAAGGCGCCTAAGGGCGTCTGGGGCCTGATCCGCGACCGGTTCGACCTGGAGCTTTTCCCGCTCAGCTACCGCGTGCGCACCGCGACCGACAAAGGAGCCTGATCCATGGCCCGCCAGCACAAGACAATCATCACTTGCGCCGTGACCGGGGCGATCCATACGCCGACCATGTCGGACGCCCTGCCTTACACCTACGACCAGATCGCGACCCAGGCGGTGGACGCGGCGGAGGCCGGCGCATCGATCCTGCACTTGCACGCGCGCAACCCCGAGACCGGCGCGCCGTCGGTCGATCCGGCCGATTTCCATCCGTTTCTGCCGCGGATCAAGCAAGCGACGGATGCGGTGGTGAATATCTCGACCGGCGGCTCTCTGACGCTATCGATCCAGGACCGTATTAAGCCCGCGGCGACGTTTTCCGCCGAGATGTGTTCGATGAACATGGGTTCGATGAACTTCTCGTTCCATCCGCTGGCCAAGCGGTACGACGGCTGGAAGTTCGATTGGGAGAAGGACTACGTCGCCGGGTCCGACGGCAACATTTTCCGCAACACCTTCCGCGATATCAAAGAGGCCGCGACGACGCTCGCGCCGCATGACATCAAGTTCGAGCATGAATGCTACGATGTGGGCCACCTCTACAATCTGAAATTCTGCATGGATATCGGCCTCTTCAAAGCGCCGGTTTTCGTGCAGTTCGTGATGGGCATCCTCGGCGGCATCGGCGCGGATGTGGAGAATCTGGTCTTCATGAAGAAGACCGCCGATAAGCTCTTAGGCGACGATTACCGTTGGTCGATCCTCGCCGCCGGCGCGGCGCAGATGCCGATGGCGACGACGGCGAGCCAGATGGGCGGCAATGTGCGCGTCGGGCTGGAGGACAGCCTGTTCATCAAGCGCGGTGAACCGGCGGACTCGAATGCGCAGCAGGTCGCTAAGATACGCCGCATCGTCGAGGACCTCGGCAGCCAGGTCGCCACTCCGGATGAGGCCCGGGACATCCTGGCGCTGAAGGGCGGCGACCGGGTGAACTTCTGAGATGCCGCAAATCGAGCCCGGTGACGCGTCGCTGAAGGCGCTTAAGGCCTGCACCTCTGGCACGCGCCAATCTCGAGCTGCTCGCAACGGGTGCGGATCGTCCTATCAGAGCTTGGGCGAAGCTATGACAGCCACGTCGTCAGTCTCGGCAAGGACGAGCATGCCAGCGAAGCGTGTCAGCGCATCCATCCCGATGGGCTGGTGCCGGCGCTGGCCGAGGATGGGGCGCTGTTCATCGAGTCGATCGACATCATCGGCCACCTCGCGAGCGGTCACGCCGATCTCTCCGGGTCCAATGATCCGGCGCTTCTGGACATGGCGGACGCGGCGCAGAAGGACCTGAGGCTTTTTTCGTTCGAATTCCTGTTCCGGGTTCGCCCGGCGCCTCCGAAGCGGGTGGCCGAGGCGTTTGAGGCGACGCACCAGAACGACTGGCTGCGCCAGTTCCGCAAGGATTTCGCCCAAGGTTTCGATCCCGAGCGCATCGACGCCGCCATCGCGCGCACCGATGCCGGGTTCTGCCATCTAGATACGCCCTTGAGCGACGGGCGGGCCTATCTGGCGGTCGGTGAATTCTCTATCAACGATATCGCCTTGATGCCGAACGTGCACCTGATGCGCCTGATGGATTGACCGTTCGAACGTAAGCCGCATCTGGCGGTCTGGTTCGACTGCCTCGCCGCGCGCCCGAGCTACAAAGAGGCGCTGAAGGCCGGGCAGAATGAAAGCGAGTCGGGCGCATTCGCGGCCTATACCGCCAAGCGCCATGCCGCGGGCACCGATATCCGGTCGTTTCCCCACTTCAGGGGTCGGAAAACCGGCGAATGAACGTCCTCTGGATCATGGCCGACCAGCTTCGGTTCGACTACCTCAGCTGCTACGGCGCGACCCATTTCGACACGCCCAACCTCGATTGGCTGGCAAGCCAGGGCGTGCGGTTCAAACAGGCTTACGTGCAATCTCCAGTCTGCGGGCCGAGCAGGATGAGTTTCTACACTGGGCGCTACGTGCGCAGCCACGGCGCCACCTGGAACGGCTTCCCATTGCGCGTCGGCGAGCCGACGTTGGGTGAGCATTTGCCTGAGATCGCGGTGAAATGTGCGTTGGTCGGCAAGACCCATATGATCCCAGACCGCGAAGGAATGGCCCGGCTGGGGATCGAGCCGGAAAGCACCATCGGCGCTTTGGTCAGCGAATGCGGATTCGAGGTCTTCGTGCGTGACGACGGTACGAACCACTCCGATTATCCGGGCCGTCATGCCCAGGATTACGACCAGTACCTGCGCGACCACGGCATGGATGGCGACAATCCATGGGAGGAATGGGCGAACACGGCCGTTGGACCGGACGGGGAGTGGCGATCTGGCTGGCTCTTGGAGAACGCGCCCTTGGCGGCGCGCGTGCCAAAGGAGCATTCCGAGACTGCGTGGCTGACCACGCGGGGGATCGAGTTCATCGAGGCGCAGGGCGGCCAGCCCTGGCTTTGCCATCTCAGCTATATCAAGCCACATTGGCCCTATCTCGCTCCGGCGCCGTACAACGCGCTCTACGGTCCTGGCGACCTGCCCCCGGTGAATCGCAGCGAGGCGGAGCTCAATACCGATCACCCGCTGATGCAGGCTTGGACGTCAATGCGTGTTAGCCGGAGCTTTTCGCGCGACGAGGTCCGTGACCTGGTGGGGCCGACCTATATGGGGCTGATCAAGGAACTCGACGATCAGCTTGGCCGGCTGTTCCAATACCTGCAAGACAGCGGCCGGTTCGGCGACACTATGATCGTCTTCTGCTCGGACCACGGCGACAATCTGGGCGATCATTGGATCGGCGAGAAAGACCTGTTCTACGATTGCTCGGCTCGAATCCCGCTCTTGATCTATGATCCGAGGAGGGAGGCCGACCCGGCACGCGGCACCGTGTCGGACGACTTGGTGGAGGGGATCGACCTGGCCCCGACGTTCTTGGATTTCTTCGGAGCGACGCCGAAACCGCATATTCTGGAAGGCAGGTCGCTGCAACCGCTGCTGCACGGGCACAGTCCGGATTGGCGGGATTACGTGGTCTCGGAGTACGACTACGCCACGCGTGACGCGCGCCATGCTACTGGCGTAAACCAAAGCGATGCGCGTCTCGTGATGATCTTCGATGGCCGCTGGAAGTACATCCATGCTGAGACCTTCCGCCCAATGCTGTTCGACCTGCACGCCGATCCCTGTGAATTGACCGATCTGGGCGCCGTCACCGACCATGCCGATCACATCGACCGCCTCGGCGCGCTGCATTTCGAGTGGTGTCGGCGCCACCACACGCGAGTCACGCGATCGGCCGAGACGGTTGAGGCAATGACCGACGCCCGAGAGCCGCCCGGGATCCTGATTGGGTATTATGACGCCGATGAGCTGATCGCCGATGGGCTAGACGTGCCTGAGCACATCGTCCGCTGATCACATCGAAGCCGCGAGTGTCTTTGCTCTCCATTGGTTGTGTCCGAACTCAAGTGCAGGCACTCCACAAGCCGGGCCAACGCGTGCAATCTGATACGAGCCGAGCACCGCGAAGCAACGTTGAAGAGCTAGAATTTGAGGTAGGTCAGATGGTCGGTGTCAATGCAAGCGCGAGGCGTTGGGAACCGGCGAGCGGGGATCTTGCCACTCAATCGAGGGCGGACTTGAGACCCCAGCAGAAAAGAACCTTAAATGACCGATCTCCGGAAGCGATCTACGTTGAAGCAAGCGCTCTTTTGTCTGTGTCAAGGAAGGACCAAGCCGCCAAACCTCAAGTGTTTCTGCGCCTGCATTCGTCAGCTTCGTCCTGTGTGGATGGCTCCTGCATTGCAAGGATAAAATGCTCTGATCGCGCGGCTGGTCAGTACAGTCCTGTGTCCGGCCTTTGGTCGCGGCTTTTACGTTTGCCGCTGGCCTTGATGGGTTCCGTGAACCTGGTCCCAATCGGCGACGCGAACCTGAGAGTTCAGGACACAGCAGCCTTTTGCGCGCGCTGCAACTGCCGGCCCGGCATTTCTTTGCGTCTGCGGCAGACGTCTTGCTACGATGCAATCTGTTTCGCCAGAACGGTCGCTAATTCAGCGAGGAGGAGCCGATTTTAGACCGACCCTCCGCTGCGGGACGCAGAATCTCGTGAGCAATTCAAAATCGCGTTGCGGGCCCTGAACTCCGGCACGGCTAACGCCGATCTTAACGGTAACGGCCACGTCAACGGAAACAAGAACATCTGGCCGAATGTGGACCCTGACGACAGCGGCTGCGCGTCGTTCATTGACGAGGATCGCCGGGATATCAAGGGCCGCGAATTGCTCGACATCGTGGTCATGGCGCTGTCTTGGAATGACCCGGCGGGCAACATGCCTTCGGTTGAGGAGGTGAAAGCTGACCTTGGTCTTTGGGCCTTAAGCCGCGCACTCTGCTAATCGGTATCGGCCAGTGCGGCCAGTGCTTCGATATCTGGGATGATGAGACCATCAGCTGTCTTCCGAACAAGCCCGCGCTTCGACAGATCGCTCAACTCGCGAGTGATTGCCTCGCGATGTGTGCTGATCCTTGCGGCCAATTCGAAATGCGTCGGCATCGGAGTGAGACAGCCGGTGCGGAAATCGGTGTTTTCTACTCGTGCAAGACGTAAGAGTTCCCTAATCAGCCGGTGCCGAACCAGCAACGTGCTGAATTCGAAAATTCGGTCCGTCATCTCGCGCGTTCGCAGGCTCAGATAGCGAAATAGCGCCCACATGAATTCGGGGTTGGCCTCGATGAAAGCGCGATATTGTGGCCCAGTCATCTTTCCGACGACGAGGTTTCCTTGTGCGATGACGTCAGCTGAACGCGGCGCCTGGTCGATCGCCGACATTTCGCCGAATATTGCTCCTTTTGTCATCTCCCGGTACGACACCACCTTACCATTGCTGGAATACAGTTTTGCCTGTGCATTTCCTTCAAGGACAACGTAGAGATCATCGGTTGCGTCATGCTGTGCGACGACCACATTGCCGTTCTGGTAACGCCGGATGGACAACTCCAATTCCAGTTTTTGCCTAGTCTGCAGTCCTAGTCCTGACATAAAATCGTTCGCATCCATCGCCCGCTCCAACTGTTGAACGGCCATAGTAGGGAATGCACGCCCTTGTGGCATTGCGAAGCAAAGCCAGACGTTGTGCTATTCCCCACAGACTTCCACATCCGAATCCGGATTCATGTGGCGTGTAGAAGTTGTATCACAAGATCGTGGCACACAATCAATACATGGCTGGAATTGATGGACATCTTTCAAACGCTCTCTGTCTCAACTACACTAATTCGGCGAGCAACGTGCTGTTGCTACAGTCGAAGAGGAAAAACCTGCTCAGCCACTGCAGGCAAATCGGTTGAGTACCAGGAGATTGGGAGAGCGCCGTGCCGTCGGCGTCTGGGATGGGGTCGCGAAACAGCCATACTGATTCAATCGACCGTTTCATGGTTGAACGGGCCAGAACGGTTCTATTCGTCGATGTGGTCGATTCAGTGCGCCTGATCGCAGACCATAAGCAGGATTCGGTGAGGCGCTGGGCCGACATTCAAAGCCGGATTGAAATTCAGGTTGTGCGCAACCATGGCAGTCGAATTGTCAAGAGCACAGGCGATGGAGTTCTCATCGACTTCGCGGACGCCCGCGATGCGGTTGCAGCGGGCCAGTCCATTCTGAAGATCAGCCGAGAGCTGAATGACGGGGTTCCCGACCGCGAGCAGGTTCATTTGCGGTGCAGTGCCGCATCGGGCCAGGTTTTCTTGGGCGAACGCGACATCTACGGCCATTCCGTCAATCTCGCCGCGCGACTTTTGGGCCTTGCCGGGGCGGACGAATTCGTGATCTGCGCGGAAACACGCGATCGGATCACCGATGGCATCGACTGCGATGTCTATGATCTGGGCGACTGCTATTTACGGAACATAGAGGAACCTGTGCGCGCCTATTTGTGCGGATCGGCCGCCCCCTCGCTTGGCCTCTCTGATACAGCGTTCGCAGACCAACTCAGCGCAACCATGGCGATACTCCCGCTCGAATCACGCATCGCCACGGCGGATGAACGGATGCTGGGGCATGTCGTCGCCGAGGAGACGGCTATCAAATTGACGCGGCAACCGGGGCTGCGGCTGATCTCACAGCTGTCATCCCGGGCGATCGCGGGGCGGGCCTTAACAACGGCAGAGATCACGCAAAAGCTGGGCGCCGACTATATCGTCAGCGGAGCATTCGATGTCCGCGGTCAAGAGATCGTCATCCGGGCCGAACTAGTGGACACCGGACGTGATAACGCCGTGATGTTCGAGCCGATTCGTGGCCCGGTGGCCTCGTTATTCTCTTCGGAACAGGCCGTCGTCAACCAGTTCGCCGAAACGGTCTTTGCCGGGATTATCACGAACGAATTGCAGACCGCCACGATGGCGGCGATGCCCAACCTGCGGGCCTACACAATGTTCCTTAGCGCGGTGAACCTTTTGAACCGGTTGTCGCCGAAGGGGTTCGATTTTGCACGCGATTTGCTCGAGGCGCTGATCGACCGTGGTGGCCGGCAAGCCCTGCCGCATGCCTGGTTGGGAAACTGGCATGTAATGCGCGTGCAGCAAGGCTGGTCGAGCGATGTGAAACGCGATGCGTATCTGGCCGCGACAGCCACGAAGTCAGCACTCGCCGCCGAGCCGAATTGTGCCATTGCCTTGACAATCGACGGGGCGGTCAACGCCAATCTGCTGAAGCGCCTGGACATCGCGGAAGAGCAATACGCCGCGGCGATCGCATCCGATCCCAATCACGCCCTGAGCTGGCTGCTGCAGTCGGCGCTGTTCTGTTTCATGGGGCGCGGTCCCGAGGCGGTGCAAGCCGCCGAACGTGCGATCGCGCTCGCGCCCTGCGATCCCAATCGATATCTTTACGACTCGGTCTGCGCGTCGGCGTATCTGACCGCGGGAGACAACCAAAAAGCCCTGGACGCCGCCAAGCGCTCGATGCGGGCGAACCGTGTGCACGCGTCCTGCCTGCGCGCAAAGATCGTCGCCGAATGGCGGCTGGGGCTTGAGGTCGAGGCGCGGCAATCCATGGCGGAGCTGCTCAAGATCGCCCCGAATTTCTCGGTCAGCGAATATCTGGCGCGCTCGCCGAACGCGGATTTCGAGATCGGACGCGAGATCTCGTCGGTTCTGCGGCAGGCCGGCGCGCCGGAATAAGTCGAAACGCGTTCATCAGCGGAGGGAAGGTCAAATGGCATTCAGCGATCAGGCGCATCAAGCCCACCAGGCGCATCAAGCCCATCAGGCGCACCAGGCGCATCAGGCGCATCAAGCCCATCAGGCGCATAGCTTTGGCGACTACGACAGCCCGGGTCTGACCAACGCGCTTATGTTCTCGCGCGAGGGCGTCGTTGGTGCCGAAAGGGAGATGAGCTGTACGCGCGACCACCACGAGCTCAACAAAAGAGATAATCTGAAGCTGTGGGAGCCGCGCGTGCGCGCCGCGGTGTTCGACGTGGAGATGATGGAAGGGCTGACTTTCACAGTGCCCGACAATACGCACAACGCCGTCCTGAAAGCCGGCAACATTGAAATAGCGACCCTGCAGCGACCAAGGGCGGTGGACTTTGCGGCTCAACTCGGCATGGTTCTCGGCTACGCACAGGTGCGGTCCGACCGCACGTTCGAGACCCTCGGTCAATTGGCCGGGCCGCTGGAATTCTTCTCGGGGCTGGCGTTTTTCCGGCCCGAGCGGTCGCGGTGGACGATCGAGCTGATGGGGACTGTATTTCGGGCCGCCCAGTTGGTGAGCCTGCGGATGAAACACATGATGGCCTGCCGCCGGCCTGTGGAATTGTCGCCCCAGGTTCAGCCGATGGTCCTGACCCCCGGGCACAGTTCGTACCCGGGCGGCCACGCTGTCGAGGCCTTTGCCATGGCCCAGGTGATGATGCATCTGCTTGTATCACGCGGCGAAAACAGCACCTGCATCGAAAACAAAAAACTTGTTCCCAAGAACTACGAACAGGAAAACCACACCATCTACGGTCAACAGCTGATGCATCTTGCCGAGCGCGTGTCGGAAAACCGGGCGGTCGCCGGGCTGCATTTCCCGATCGACAACGTTGCCGGCGCGGTGTTGGGGTTGGCGTTGGGCGACTACTTCGTGTCTCGGCTCCAGGGAACGACATCATTCCAAGGTGCCAGTTTCACCCCACAGGAGATCGGAGAAAATGCCGGTAAGCTTGGCTTCGACCCGCACGGTTTCACGCGCATCGATAAGGAGGGCGTAGCCATCGTACAGAGCGATTTTGACGGCGACATCTATATCAATACTTACGATAATAGAGTCCACAGTGTACCCGATAGTGAAATCTTGAAATATTTGTGGGGTGAGGCAATAAAAGAGGAATGATCTGACTTTAAAGCTGTAAAGCCATGAAGATGTGGAGATCTCAGTTATGTTTTATTCATGGACAGACAGATCAAATGATCAAACTTCACAGATCACTGGTCTGGACGCAGGCTCTCTCTGGCACATTTCCTTGATGCAGCAGGGTTTTTTGCCAGAGAGGGATTTATACCCGTTCTTGATCGAGTTCAAAAGCCTGGTGAGTATTCCTGATGAGGCGGAGTTTCCCGGCGATATGCCTGAAAACTCCATCGCAGCTTGGGATGCGTTCGTAAGTTATTACATGGATCCGAATAACAACTTCCCGGATCCGTTCTATTCGCTCACAACGGACGGGTTTCACCCTGTTGGAGACCTCGAATTCAACCGCGTCTATATCGGCTACGCGGTGACGAATTTTTTTGGGTCGGCGATGCTGACCGGTGAGGCGGAGGCGGTGGCGTTTCGAGCATCGGCCAAGGCGTTGGAGCTTTCGCGGCCGATCGAGGACTTTTCGGAATTCGAACGTCTCGCAACCACGTTCGCCCAGAAAACCGATCCGAGGGACTTTCCAAAAGATACGGTTGTGATGGGCGTGATCGATGACGGCATCGCGATCGCCAATTCGCGATTTCAGGACTGTGACTGCAAGTCGCGCGTCCAGCACTTCTGGGACATGGACGGCCGGCCTGCCGGACAGGACAAGCTCTCGGTGCGCAGCGAAATCTCGAAGGATGGGCGGGGCGGGATCGACGATCTGCTGGTCAAAAGCACCGCCGGGGGCCGCGTCGACGAGGAGAAGTTCTATCGGCTAGCGAACCTGCGTCGGAACAAGATGGGCTTCACCGATATCGGCCGCCGCCGCATTGCCCATGGAACCCATGTTCTGGACACAGCCGCCGGGCATTCCCCCGCCGATGACCGAACGGACCGGCCGATCGTCGCGGTTCAGTTCCCCCGCGAACAGGTCAAGGACAGCAGCGGCCTGAATTTGGGCGCCCATCTGTGCATTGCCGCGTCCTATATCGGGCTGCGTGCGGAGGGAATGACCACGCCCGACGGTAAAAATGCGCCGGTCGTCATGAATATCAGCTACGGAAACTACGCCAGCGCCCATGACGGCGGCTCGCTGCCAGAGCGCTATCTGGACGCTCTGATCAAGCGTTACGAAGACCTCCTCAAGATTTGCTTTCGGGTCGTGTTTTCGGCCGGCAATGGACATGTGTCCCAGTGCCACGCGCGGGTGCCCGCGCAAGTGGGCAGGACGACCGCAACGGAGACGCTGACGTGGCGGGTGCATCCCGACGATCTGACAAATTCCCGGCTCCAGATCTGGATGCCGTACGAAGGATTCCCGTTCGAGAAGGAACGCGTCGTCATCAAGGTGACCTCACCGGGCGGTGTCACGAGCAAAGAGGTGCACGACAATGGGTTTGTGACAATGCGTCAGTTCGTGGTTCGGGCGCCGGATGATCCCGTCGGCCAACTGACCTATCGATGGGATTGGAGCAGTTGGCGGGGTGTCTTCGACCTCTTGCTGCAACCGACCAAGTATCGGGCCGATGACAAATTGCGCAATCTTGTTGCCCCATTCGGTCTTTGGAAGATCGAAATTGCCGTTACAACAAGTTTGCCCGGATTAGAGCCTCTGCGGATCTGGGTACAGCGCGACGACAGGATACCGGGTTATCCGCCCGGAGGCCGGCAGTCCTATTTCGAACATCCGCTGCTTCGCACGGTGATCGGAAACCAGACGCCTGAGGACATTCCGGTGCCCGACGATTGCCCGATCAAACACGAGCGCATGGTCAATGCGCTCGCCACCGGCGAACACGTCATCGTCGCAGGAAGCTTCGAGCAGCACGGCTTGGCCGTTTTGCCCTTTTCCGCCGGGGGGCAGGTGGAAAGCCGGGGGGGCGGACCGCTCGACCTCAAGCCGGACGCGACGATCAAATCCGCGGACGGCTTCCTGCATCGCGGCCTTCCGGGAACCGGGCCGAAATCCGGCGC
>JAAUYB010066917.1_pt1 | contig 19406 bp, 22 predicted proteins | sample 7278071 | NCBI WGS metagenome assembly JAAUYB01 (sample SAMN14350121, study PRJNA611818) | marine sediment metagenome | isolation source: surface marine sediment (1.8m) | place: French Polynesia: Moorea | collected 2018-08
CATAGGAAATCATAGTAATAGCAGGTTGGGGATGTTCCCCTTTTTTATCTACCCAAAAAATACTGTTAAAAATTTGCATTGCTGTATGGGTATCCATAGTCGCTGCAATAGTAGTAATAACCCCCAAATTTCGATAGATAAATTGACACAGACGGATCTTATGTTCTACCGAACCATTTCCTGATTGTCCTGCCACAAATAACTCAAAATCGGGAATACAAAAAGTGTTTTGAGCATCTATAAATTTTATCAACAGTATTGGGATCAAAAAAAGAGGTGATTGCTAATTGATTCATGATTGAAAAATAGACAATAATATTTATATTGAAACCTGATGACACGGGAAAGATCTTTTTCATGCTACAATCAAAGAAATTGTAACAGAGAATTAGTAGCTTCATTTAGGATTTAATTAGTCATTTTAGGTAACTAAACTATGAAATGGGAAGAAGTTTGTGAAGATAAACAATTACAAGATTTACCCTTTAAGATTGAATTAAATAAATGGGGACAAATTGTAATGAGTCCAGTAAAGATTAAACATTCTTTTTATCAAGGAAGAATCCAGCGTTTATTAGAATCTTTATTGTATACAGGAGAAATAATGCCAGAATGTGCAATTAATACATCAGATGGGGTAAAAGTTGCTGATGTGGTTTGGTGTTCAGAGGAGAGATTTGATAAAATTGAAAATGAAGTATCAGCCTCTATTGCACCAGAAATTTGTATAGAAGTCAAATCAACTGGTAATACTTCCGATGAAATGCAATTCAATAAAAAATTATATTTAGAAGCTCAAGCTTTTGAAGTATGGTTATGTAATGAACAAGGTCAACTACAATTCTATAATGAACAAGGTGAATTAGAGCAATCTTTATTAGTACCAGATTTTCCTAAGCAAATAAAGCGTTAATTATGATTAAAATTGATAAAGATAATGTCTTCCTAGTGGGGAGCGAGGTATTATCACCATATTCCTGTTAAGATACTTATCAGTATTAACTAATCATCAACATTAGCTTTTGCTTGTTTCTTTTGATATTCAAGAATTCCTTGACGAAATCCTAAAACCACTAAAATATTAGATAAAGTTAAGAAAGATTCTGCGCTACCATGTAACCAGTCAATATTAGCTAACTCTTGTCCATATTGGATTTTTGCATAAATTCCAGCCGGAATTGTGACTGCAACAAATATTAGTAAAACATAAAAGCCAATTAATGCTAAACGGGGAGTTTCTTGGGAACGAGTTAGAAACCATAAAAACCCAAGATAGGGAAATAGAGAAACAGCAAATAATGTATTTTTAGATAACATAGTTGGGAAAATTAATTATTGTCTAAAATCTAGATACTTTTGATAGTATTTTTATTGGGATTTTTCATTGTTATTTGGTGTTGAATTACAATTTAACTATTAAGTGTATCTACTTTTCTAGCTCTTGTCTATATTAGACTGAGGAGAAGAGCGAAAAATCCACCAAGCAGCTAAACAAAGGGTACAATTTCCTAATACAGTCATTGCTGCTTGTAAAGTTACTAACCAATTTAAAGATGACACATTATCAAAAAAATGCCAAGTACAAGCACACATGGCACTAACTAAAGCAGGTAACATTCCCCAAGAAAGCGATCGCCAATAAAACTTATTAGTAACCTCTGCATAAGTCCAGACAAACCAGATAGCAACTGTCCATTCAATGACACTAGAAACATGAACCATCCAAGTTGGAATTGAAAGTACATTCATAACCCATTTACTAATAATAATTTACTGTCTAGATTCTAACCATTCAATAACTTGTTGACCTAAATTTGTATCATCAAGAAGAGCAATTTCTCGGATGCCCGTGGGACTTGTTACATTAACCTCAGTTAAATAACCACCAATGACATCAATACCCACAAAATATAAACCATTTTCACGTAATCTTGGTCCCACAAAATCACATATATTGTGTTCTCTAGGAGTCAGTTCTGTCTTTTCAACCCGTCCCCCAACCGCCATATTTCCTCTAAATTCCTGACCCGTTGGCACGCGATTAACAGCCCCAATAGGTTTACCATCTAAGAGAATAATGCGTTTATCTCCATCCTTTGCTTCCGGCAAAAATCGCTGAATCATTACCGGTTCTTGACCTTGATGGGTACTGACTTCAATAATAGAATTAAAGTTGCGATCGCCTGGGTCTAAAAATAAAATTCCTTCCCCTGCTTTCCCACCTAAAGGTTTAAGAACTGCCTGTTTTTTCTCCTCAACAAATTTACGAATAATGCCCTTATCTTGACTTACCACCGTTTCCGGCATCACCGAATAAAATTGTAGGGTGTACATCTTCTCATTAGCTTCTCGTAAACCTTGAGGTGAATTAATCACTAAGGTTTTCTCAGGATTAATTAATTCGAGAATATAAGTAGCATAAAGATAACGAATAGTAACAGGGGGATCTTTTCTCATAAACACAGCGTCCATGTCTTCAAGACATCTTAATTCCCCAGGAGACATATAATACCACGGATACACGCTGACCCATTTTCCGTCTTTTAAACTAACAGGAATCAACTGCACTTGGGATAAGATCCCATAAGCTTTCCCTTCAATGACACTGAGTTGATGAACTTCTGTGATCCAAACTTCATGACCTAAAGCTTGGGCCGCTTCCATGATAGCGACACTGCTATCATGGCCAGGATTAAGTTGAGAGATGGGGTCAATAATAAAGGCTAATTTCATTATCCTACCGACTGTTCCAATAATCCATCAAGTTCCCCAGTTGCGTCTAAGTAATATAACTCATTACAACCACCTATAGGCTGATCATTAATAAAAATTTGGGGTAAACTGCGGCCACCCTTAGCCCTTTTTGTCATCTTCTCTCGCGCGTCTTCATCCCCATCAATACAATATTCGGTAAATTCGACCCCTTTTTTCACTAACAAGGCCTTAGCCCTGATACAAAACGGACAGGTACTCCAAGTATAAATTTCAAAGTTAGCTGCCATATCTATCTCAAATATTAATTATTATGTCAATTGTACTCTTTTGTGACTTTCTATTGCGACGGTAGAAGTCAAAGATCTCAGTCATTGTCATAATTAATTTTCTAACAGTTTAGACCCCTCCTGGGTTTACCGTATCGTTCAAAAAGCTGCCAAACGTGCTGGTATCACTAAGAAGGTTTCTCCCCACTGGTTACGTCACGCTCACGCTTCTCATAGTCTTGAACGTGGTACGCCTATTCATCTGGTTAAGGAAACTCTCGGTCACGCTTCCGTGGCTACCACCAGCAAGTACCTCCATGCTCGCCCTGATACCTCTAGCGCTCTCTACCTGCCACTGTCGTAATAACTCCCAGAATTCCCAAAGCTAATATCCCTGCAACTGGTGTTGATTCAGGAGTAGATTGACTCTCTTGAAATTGACTGACATTGAATTCACTGTCTACGGGAAAGATTTCTAGTTCTGAGGATAAACCCGTAGCAGAAGTCCCTTCGACAATTGATTCTTCTGAAAGACTAGCAATCTGTAATTGCGGATCTTCTAGAAAACCAGTGATGAAATCCAAAGAATCAGCGTTATCAATTCGGTAGCTGTATCCAGCACCTATACAGTTTGGAGAGCTAAAAGATGCAACAGCAACAACGGTGTTAGTCTCTTGAAAAAATGCTGGTCCTCCTGAATCACCAAAACAAAGATTTCCTGCTTCTGTGTTTTTACCTAGGTTACCAAGTAGTCTTAGATTGTGTTCAAGAGCATTTCCTTTCACATTACTAAAGTAACGAGTTAAATCATCAAGGGCTGTTGGTTCTTGTGGAGGATCAAACTGGGATCTCCCGTAGCCGACGATGTCATATACAGACAATCCAGGAGATCCTTCATAGTCATCAATAGCACCAATTTCTGGAAGCATACCATAGGCATTGGGATCTATAATAACTGGTTGGCTCAGATAGACTACTCCCACATCGAAATAGTTGGCTGGAGGGATTATAGCTCCTGAGTTGGGATTAGGTATTGTATCAAATCCTGTAAAACCAGGATGAGCAAATGGCTGTCCTGGTATAGCATTTTGGAAGATAGTATTGGGATCAGGGATAATCTGGGGGTCAAATCCAACTAAGGCGAAAGTAGCTCCTGTGCCTGGGTCAAGTCTTGTTGATTTTATACAGTGTGCTGCTGTTAAGACTACTGTCGGAGAAAGTAGAGTTCCACTACAGCGTGTCAAATTTCCTTGAGCGTCACCCAATACAATAAAAGCTACATTGGAATACTCATTGTTCAACGAACCTGCGAGAGTCCCCACGCTCAGGTACGGCGTGGGGACTCTCGCAGGTTCGTTGAAAATTGAATCAATTGGTTAGATCAGATCATTTTTGGCAATTGACTAACTTTAGCATGTTTTTACCTAAGACAACTTTAGTGATTTTTGATTAGGTTGAATTGCTATCGCTAGGATGTGGGGTAGTTTGGCTCGAAGAGCGCAACCTAGACCTAATCAAGGAATCAAAGGCGAAAGGCTATAGAGTGTAGGTTGGGTTGAGGTGACGAAACCCAACATTACCTTTTCGAGTCTCTTAATTAATTTGTTGGGTTTTAGTGCGATCGCCGTCAACCATTCCGCTTTAAAATTTAGTTTATTGCAAATTCTGATAAACTTCATCATCATTACGCTTACCAACCCGAACAATTTTGATTTCTTCCCCCCCAATTTCATAAACAATTCTAAATTCTCCTTGATCGACTCGATAATAATCTGGATATCCTTGTAAAGCTTTATAATCTTGTGGTCTAGGATTATCTGTCAATGAAAGAATTTTAGACATTACCTATTTAAAAAACTTAGGCTGTAGCTTTAGAAGTTGCTTACGGACTGATTTCTTAATCTTAAGATTATATTGTTTAGATTCAGTCATTTCTCAACTTTTCTTCGGTAAATTCTGTTCCGTGAATTTGATTATATTCAGCGATGACTTCTTCTACTGTGTAAAAGTTTTCCTCCTCTTCATTCATCAGTTCTATTTCTAACTGTTTTAATCGTTTCCATTCTTCATAATTAATTATAGTTGCTATGGCTTTTCCTTCCTTTTCAATCACAATTTGCTCTTGATCAATGCAGTTTATAAAATTATCAAAAGAGTCTTGAACTTGAGTAACATTAACTTTTTTCATGACAAAACCTTTACTGTCAACACCATTATAGTGCGGTCTGCTCCGCAGTGCCTTCGGCAACGCGGAGCTCGTAGGTTGGGTTGAGGCAACGAAACCCAACACCGTCATCTAATGCCAGAATAGAAGTGCGATCGCCACTCTTGTAGGGTGCGTTAATGCCAATGTAACGCACCCTACAAGAAATTCAAGAATTGGCAGATAAAAACTATGAGTTGCTAAAGCTTGATCCCAAACATCCATCTTTGCACTTCAAAAAGATCGGAAGTTTGTGCTCGGTAAGAGTAGGTAGAAATTATAGAGCTAATGGTTCTGATGAACCAGAGGGAGTTTTATGGTTCTGGATCGGTACGCACAGCAAATACAATGATATCTTAAAGCAAATCTAGTGCCATTGCCTGATCTTGTAGGTTGCGTTGAGGTGACGAAACCCAACATTACCTTTTCGAGTCTCTTAACGAATTTGTTGGGTTGCACTTTGTTTAACCCAACCTACATTTTATTCCCTACCAATATTACTAGCAAATATCAGCCTTTCTAAAGACGAGTGTAGGTTGGGTGATCGGGACGAAACCCAACAATATTTTTATTGATTTCAATCCCATAAGCTTACAATAGGATAAGCATCAAACTTGATATCTCTACTAATTAAAACAAGAGAGTGATTGATAGCTTGAGCGATCAAGATTCTGTCAAGGAGAAGGTCACGAAAATGTTCGATGTAGCAAGAGTCCTCGGTTTGCATCTAAGATAGAAAGCTAAAGTCTCTTCCATATTTCATTTCCCATAAAAGCTATGATGAAAATTACCTGTATTAGTTTAACTGCTTTATTTACTACTTTTGGGGTCGTTTTTCCGGTCAGAGCCGAAAATTTAGCCCATCTTAGTCAATTATTATCCACAAAACAATGTCAACTCTGTGATTTAAGTGGATCGGGGTTAGTCATGGCTAATCTTGCGGGTGCATCCTTGATCGGCGCCAATTTAGCAGGGGCCAACCTATCCCAAGCCAATTTAACAGGGGCTGATCTTAGAGGGGCTAATTTAAGCGGGGCCTCCTTATACGGGGCCAATTTAACCGGAGCCAATTTAAGTAGTGCTACCCTAAATGGCACTGATCTTAGAGGAGCTTATTTAATCAATACTAACTTAACCGGAACGAATTTAGAACTAGCTTATCTACAAGGAGCAAAGGGCATTTCTCAAAATGCAGGAACTCCTGAACTATTCTATGGATGGGGGCTAATTGAAACTAAAGAAGGGAATTATCGAGAGGCCATAGATCATCATAATAAAGCCTTAACCTTAGATCCGGAATTTGCTCCAGCTTATTTAGCCAGAGGTTACGCCTTATTACGGTTAGGGAATGAACAGGGAGCCATTGTTAATGCTGAAATGGCTTCTCAACTATATGAAAAACAGGAAAATCCTCAAGGACAAGAAACCGCCGATAATTTTGCGAAGAATATTGAGGCTTTTCAAGAAGCGCGGAAAAAGGACAGGGGAACTCCTCAGTTAGACGGTATTGTACGAGGGGTAGCTTCCCTGGCCTTACAGTTTCTGCTTAAGGGCGGTATTTAACGGTTTAAGACATCGTTGCGATGTGCCACTGAGCCAACAATTTTTACAACCTCATCGATGAGTTCTTGAGGAACATTGATTTCAACGAGGGTGACTACCCTGACTGAAAAGTCAGGGTAGTCACTAAGTTCTCAGCAACAGCATCAAAATGGATATCAGTTAAGGCCATTTCCTCCACCAGTTTTTGATGAGCTTCTCTTATGGGTTTCCCATTCCATTGTTTAGCCGCTATATAAAACTTACTCAAACTTACCCATCAAGCTTCAAACCTGATGGTAAGGTGATTTGAGTTTATTTTACTTCCTGCTTCATCCAAGGGAGTCGGCTCTGACTTGTCTACAGGCGTAACTTCGGCCAGAGCTTGACCTAGTTTTTTGAGATTTTTGGCTGCGTTTAAATCTCTATCTATTTGATAATGACATTTCTCGCAACAAAATACTCTTTCAGATAACAGTAATGAGTCTTTTTTGTCTCCACAGTTAGAACAAGTTTTACTGGAAGGATAAAACCTATCCACTATGATGAGTTTTGCTCCATATAATTGACTTTTATACTCTAACTGTCTTCTGAACTCGTAAAACCCCATATCTGCTATCGCTTTCGCTAATTTATGATTAGCTAACATCCCTGATACATTCAAGTCTTCTATCACATTAACTGCGTGGTTTTTGCTTAAGTGTGATGTCAATTTATGTAATGTATCTTTCCTAAGATTGGCAATTCTTCTATGAAGTTTCTGAACTTTTAACTTGGCTTTTTGGTAGTTCGATGACCCACAGACTTTTCGACTTAACTCTCTTTGAAGTTTAGCTAGTTTAGCTGATAGCTTTCTATAAGAATAGGCTCCTTCAAAAACTTCCCCTGTAGATAGGTTTGCTAAGGCTTTTACTCCTAAATCTATTCCTACTACATCTAATATCTTCTGAGTTGCTTGAGGCTCCACCTCTATTTTGAAGGAAATAAACCAACGGTCTGCTTCTCTACTAATGGTGACATTTTTGGGTTTGTGGATAGTAGGTAATCTCTCATAAGTTTTCAGTTTTCCTATGACGGGAACCTGGATTGAATGAGAAGATAAGATGCGAATCGTTCCATCTAAAGTAAAGCTATCATGTCGACCTTTTTTTTTTAATTTTGGCCTTTTTTTCTTTTTATTAAAGCAGTCACGCCAAGCAGCCGCTAAGTGTCTCAGAGCAAATTAAGGGGCGCATTTTGATACCTCGTAATACCATTCATTTTGCGGTTTGACTAATTGATTTAACCATTTATGTAAATCAATAGCTGTAGGAAATTTAATTTTTTCGGAGTCTGAACAACTCTTATTATGGTCTAAAATAGCTAAACATAAGGCGTTTCCCCAATTATAAGCATGACGAGCGACACCTGCATGACGAGCCAGTTGTTGACCTTGGGTTTGATTTAATTTAAGTTGGGTTTTGAAGCCTAACAACATGGCATTTTTTAGAGGAACCCCGAAACTATTAAGTTTAATTGTATCACGTTTACGTCTAAACCAAAAAACTTATCCATTTCTTAATTTTTGCTGCTGATATGAACAAGATTGGATAAGATTAGGTAGGTTTTCGGGAACAGAATCAAGCCCCTCCAAAAGCATAAGTCATAAAGGACTTCTGATGTTGTTTCTGTTTTTTCATATCAGTATTGGCAAAAAAGTTATTAATTCACTCATCTGCCAAAACCTTCTCATAAAACTTACCTACAGCTAGCTCGACAGCAGCTTTTCCCCCTAATTGTTCGTATAAACTACTCATAACTTCCTCAAGATGTTATTAGGTCATTATGCTAACCGAAAAATTTGGAATGATATCTTTTCCTTTATAGTTTTTTTCGACTCAATCCGATTGTTAATCAAAGTTTAAGTGGTTGAATATATAGTTATAGGTTGAAAAATCATGTGAAATCAGCCATTCCAAACATTATAATTATTGTACAAGCTATTGAAAAACTATGACTATGACATCATCTAATTATCAATTTACTTATACACCCCATTATAAACCTAATCAATTAATTTGTGGTCATGGACAAACAGCAATTATTACAGGATGGACAGTAAAACAATCAGTTGTTAAATATTTAAACCCAGAAAATTATGCAGTGATTGGAAATTTATATAGTCCCACCAGAGGAATTAGTCCCTTAATTCGTAATTTATTAGCCAATCCTCATGTGAGATATTTAGTTGTTTTACAAGCAACAAAAGAAGATAAAAATGCCGGAGGATGTCAATGTTTACTTAATTTTTTACAACAAGGTTTTAGGAAAGGAAGCAGTGATACAGGAAGAGAAGTTTGGGTTATTAATTCTGATATCACCGGATATATTGATGTTGAAATTACTGCTGATTCTTTAGAAAAATTGCGTCAATCTCTAGATTATAAACAGGCAAAATCTATTAGTGAAGCAGTTAATTATGTTAAAGAATTTAGCAATCAAAATTATAAGCAACCTTGGGGAAACCCTTTGCTTTTTCCTCAGTTAGAAACTAACCCAACCATATTACCTGGACCTAGATATGGTCATCGTATTGAAGGTCACAATATTGCAGAAACTTGGGTTAAAATATTGCATAAAATTAAAACAACGGGAACCATTAGACCAACACAATATGGACAATGGCAAGAACTAATTGACCTCATGGCCATTGTAACAGATGAACCCTTAAAATTTTATTTTCCTAGTCCTAATTATTTACCCATTAAAAAAGAATTTATTGATGATTATATTTCCCAAATACTTGATGATGCACCACAAAGAGAAGGAGTCAAATATACTTATGGACAAAGATTAAGATCATGGTTTAAACGAGATCAAATTGAACAAGCAATTACTAAATTAATTAATGATATGGACTCATCTAGAGTTGTTATGTCTCTTTGGGATGTTAAAGATTATGAAAATAGTGATAGTCCCCCTTGTTTAAATCATATTTGGGTGAGAGTTGTTGATAATGAATTATCATTAACCGCTACATTTCGTAGTAATGATATGTTCTCTGCTTGGCCAGCAAATGCTATGGGTTTAAGAGCATTACAACAACATATTATAGAACAAATACATAAAAAATCTAACCATAAGTTTCAGTTGGGACCATTAATTATTATCAGTCAAAGCGCACATATTTATAGTGATTGTTGGGAACAAGCAGAACAAGTTATTGAGACAGAATATCCCAAAATATGTCAGCAAAAAAGATATAATGATCCCAGTGGTAGCTTTTTAATTTCAATCAAAGATAAGCAAATAATTGTTGAAAATATTACTCCAGGATCAGGAGAAATCGTTAATTGTTATTCAGGAAAATCTGCGAAAAAAGTTTATCAAAAAATAGCTGATGATTTTCCCAGTATTGAAGTAAAACACGCCATGTATTTAGGGTCAGAATTACAAAAAGCAGAGGTTTGTTTAGTGAAAAATCTAGGTTCTTATCAACAAGATCAACCCCTCATTTTCTAAATATATTAATATCTACATAGCACGTAGTGCTATATTTGGTCAAAAATCGGGGTTTTCAAGCAATGCTTAACAACTTAGCGTTTCTCGGACTCATGAGGTACAGTAAAGTTTCACCCAATCCCTATTTCCTAAAATGTCCCAAAACCATTTATGCTAGAAGAAAAGAAAGTTTACGAAACGTTACAAATGGAAATTTGTGATCATTACTATGCAATGTATTATCAACCGTCGCGCCCAATTTAGTGCCAGTCATCGCTATTGGTTGCCAGAATGGGACGAAGCCGAAAACCAACGTCAATTTGGGGCTTGTAGCCGTTTTCCGGGTCATGGACATAATTATGTCCTCTTTGTCTCTCTCTGGGGTGAAATCAACCAATATGGCATGGTAGAGAACCTATCCACTGTCAAACAGGTGATTAAACGAGAAGTCACTTCCCAACTAGACTATAGTTACCTCAACGATGTCTGGGAGGAATTTCAAACCACTCTACCTACCACTGAAAATATTGCTAGGGTTATTTGGCAACGGTTAGCCTCCCATTTACCCATCTTCAAGATACAACTATTTGAACATCCCCAACTGTGGGCCGAATATCAAGGAAATGCCATGAAAGCGACATTAAACATTCAAACCCATTTTAGTGCAGCCCATCGTCTTGCCCTCCCTCACCTCAGTTTGGAAGAAAATACCGAAATCTACGGTAAATGCGCCCGCACCCATGGCCACGGTCATAATTATCATCTAGAAGTGTCTGTTAGTGGTGACATCGATCCCCGCACTGGAATGATTGTGGATCTGGTGGCTTTACAAAAAATTGTCGAGGACTATGTGCTAGAACCCTTTGATCATACGTTCTTAAATAAAGATATTCCCCACTTTGCCCAAGTTGTCCCCACGGCTGAAAATATCGCCCTTCATATTGCCCAACTGCTACAAAAACCCATTCAGGAGTTGGGGGCGCAGCTAGAAAAGGTTAAATTAATTGAAAGTCCCAATAATTCTTGTGAGATTTATTGCGGTTCCTCTGCTCAACCTTTAACAACCTCATCTCAACAAGAACCTGAGTTAGTGGCACTTCATTAACTAATGTAATATTATGGCACTGAGTATCAGAGAGTTACTCGAAGTCTCCCTAGGAAACAACCTAGGGCTTTAAACTTATATAGGAGTGTTAACCGTTGCCTCGTCTAAAAGGAGCTACCCCTTAAAGGTGTCTGATAAGATAGGCAAGAGTTAGCTTGAAAACCTCCTATTCTTAGATTTTGAGAAGGATAAAGCAAATATGGAATCCAATGTTCAACAACAAACAACGCCCAAAGATTTAAGTGCTGAAGCGCCAGGCACCCTTACCAAAGCTCCCTCTATGGACGAGCAACCTTGGCAAGAATGGTTAGCCCCCGTTGTGGATATCCTCGCTAAAGTTCCCGAATATGTCGGACAATTCTTTAGTGAGTATAAACAACCCTTAACCACCCTTGGCCTGTTACTTTTGGCAATTATTAGTGTCAAAATTATCGTTGCTGTTTTAGGGGCGATCGATGATATTCCCCTATTAGCTCCCCTACTAGAAATGGTTGGCTTAGGCTATACTTCCTGGTTTGTGTGGCGTTATCTCTGGAAAGCGACTAACCGTAAAGAGTTACTTACCGAATTTGATGCTATAAAAAATCAAATGTTTGGTGATAACGGCTAATTCGGCTCAGGTTTTGTCCGTTTTTTGAAGACCTCCGAACTATTATAGTCGGAGGATTTTTATTTGAACCTCCACTGCCGTGCATGGGAGTGGATTCGGGTGCGCTCAAAAACAGTTGGTGGGGATCAATCTAAAATTAGACTAGACCGTCTAGTATGATTAGGAAGAAAAATTGCGATCGCCAAAGTGAGCCAAAGTGATCACACTTGCTCAAAAAAGCCATATTAATTAGCGTAGATTTTACGCTAATTAAAGAACAAAAAAGAAGATTGATAGAGAATTGTTTAATAACCTCAATACAACTTATATAATGCAATACATATAAAGCCGTCCTAAAAGGACGGGGTTTTAAACCCAAATTTCTAATAAAAGAAACCTCCTGTCAGAATTTTTAGCAGATCCCGACAGGAGGTAATCAAAACGCAACCAACGGTAAGTAGTTAACGTCCTTGCTGATGGGTGACAATCTTACGATTACCCCGATTAGAGTGACGATTATGCTTAGAGTTGTTACCATTGTACTTGCCAGACTTACGCTTAATTACTGGCTTAGATACGTTGCTGTCGGGGACTTCCCAATCTTTTTTCATCCAGTCAGGACAGTCTTGATCATAGATCATCTGTAAGGCAGCAGCGGCGATGGCTTGAGGGTCATATTCTGTACTTAACTCCCGTACCAAGGGTAAGAAGGAAGCCATGCGTTCCCCAGCTAAAGAGTCTTTAATCTGGACCTGCAGTTTTTCAAGGCGTTTGGCTTCAACTTCAGAACGACTAGGAATTTTACAGGTTTCTAGCTGTTGTCGCAGTCGTCGCTCAATTTGGCGCACCATACGACGGTCAATGGGTTCTACAATGGAAATTGCGGTTCCCGTCTTGCCCGCCCTTCCGGTACGACCAATACGGTGAATATAGGTTTCACTATTGTCTGGTAAGTCGTAGTTAATTACATGGCTTAAGTTTTCCACATCTAAGCCCCGTGCAGCAATATCAGTGGCCACTACTAACTTAACTTTGCCTTCTCGGAAGCGATGTACTAACCTTTCCCGTTGAGACTGACTCAGGTTTCCATGATATTCATCCACACTATGACCAATTTCTTGCAGTCTGCTGGTTAAGTCAGAAGCGGTTTGTTTAGTACGAACAAAGATAATGGCAGATTCAGGGTCTTCCATTTCTAGGATAGGCTGCAACGCTTTGCGTTTTGTCCATCCCCTGGGAACCATATATAGATGTTGCTCAATGTGTGTGGGAGCAGCTTTGGTTCTTTCAACGGAAACTGTCACAGGAGACTTGAGAAACTGATTGACTAAGTCTCGTATTTCTCTGGGCATTGTCGCTGAGAAACAAGCTGTATTACGACTGTCGGGGGTTTTCTTGAGAATAGTCTTGACATCGTCAATAAAGCCCATGCTCAACATTTCATCAGCTTCATCGAGGACAGCCCAACGAAGATAGTCTAAGACCAGTTTTTTCCGTTCTAAAAGGTCAATAACTCGTCCTGGAGTTCCTACAACAACTTGTACTCCCCGTTCTAAACTGCGAATTTGTCGTTCTATGGACTGACCACCATAGACAGTTAAAATGTAGAGACGGCGTTCTGTTGAAAAATCTTTCAGGGCTTCAGCAACCTGTTGAGCAAGTTCACGGGTTGGCGTTAAAATTAGAGCCTGAACATTGGGATTTTTGGTATCAATTTGTTCAAGAATAGGTAAGGAATAAGCGGCGGTTTTTCCTGTTCCTGTTTGCGATTGTCCTAATATATCGTGGCCTTCTAATACCAAAGGAATTGCTTTTTCTTGAATTTCGGTGGGGCTTTCAAATCCCAGGTTTTGTAACTTGTTAACGCGGGCTTCAGATAGTCCTAAGTTCTGGAAAGAAATGGTCATAAGATCGTTTTTGTTTGTAAGTTGACTGTGAATAAACGTTTAGCAAAATGCAGCTAGAATTTTTATAGTGGCTTTTCAAACTGCTTATTATTTGCACTCATGCTAGCATAAGTTACTGTTTATTTCCACTGCTGTTTGTCCGGAAATAAATGTTTCCTTTTAGGTAACTTTTCCATAGAGATCATAAACATCTGCCTCTGTAATTTTGACAGGAACAATTGAATTTAATTGGGCTTCTCCTTGAACATAAACTACTCCATCTACTTCGGGAGCAAATCTGATTGAACGTCCAATATATTGTTGGGTTTTGGGATTTTCTTGTTCAATTAATACCTCTACTGTTTTGCCAACATAGTTTTGATTTTTCTTAGCAGAAATCTGTTGTTGTCTTTCCATTAAATAGTCTCTTCTTTCTTGGGCAATTTCTAATGGGACTTGATTTGACATCTTATAAGCAGGGGTTTCTTCTTCAGGAGAAAAGGTAAATACCCCAACATGATCGAATTCGTGTCGTTGAACAAAGTTGATTAAATGCTCAAAATGTTCATCGGTTTCCCCCGGAAATCCTACAATAAATGTCGTCCGTAAAATGGCATCGGGAATAGCATTTTTTAGCCTTTCAATAATTGTGTCATTGACCTGTCCTTGCCAGGGACGGTTCATCGCTTTTAGGATAGTAGGATGGGAATGTTGTAAGGGCAAATCCAGATAGGGTAGAATATTAGGAGTTTCTTGGATAGCTTCAATGACTTTAGGGGTTAATCCTGTAGGATAGGCGTAATGAATACGAATCCAAGGAATATGGACTTTCCCTAATGCCCTTAATAGTTCGGCTAGTTTGGGTTCTCCATAAATATCTAAGCCATAATTTGTGGTAATCTGGGAGATAAGAATGATTTCTTGTACCCCTTGGTCTGCTAATTGTTGGGCCTCGCTGACAATGGACTCAATGGAGCGCGATCGCTGATTACCCCGTAAATGAGGGATAATACAAAAGGCGCAACGGTAGTCACACCCTTCTGCTACCCTGACATAAGCTACTCCCTCATTGGTAGTACGATAGCGCGGGACAGTTTCGTCGGCCACAAACGTAGGGTTTTGAGTAACTTCTGTTACCCTTTCTCCTGTTTCTACCCGTTGAATGACATCAACGATCTTTTGATAGTCTCCCGTCCCCACTAAAGCAACAGCTTCGGGCAACTCTTCCAGTAATTCTTCTTGGAAATGTTGCGCCATACAGCCAGAAATGATGATTTTCTTGTTGGCTTCGGCGAGTTCTACTAAGGTACGGACTGACTCGGCTCTAGCTTCTTGGATAAAGCTACAGGTGTTAACAATAACGTAGTCGGCTAATTCCTCGTTAGTATCTATGGAGTATCCTTCGGCTGCTAGCAAACCTAGCATATGTTCTGAGTCTATGCGATTCTTCTCACAACCGAGGTGAGAAATAGCAATAGTTGGCTTGTTGCCCATGTATTATTTGGTTTTACCCCTTATCTTCCACGGGGGCGAAAAACCAAGCAAATCCTCTAGTATAGCCTTTTGGCTAGCAGTAGTATTTGGGATATCTGGCTTGCCCCTTTTGTACTCTTCAAGTATCTTAACATATTTTTAGTCAGAGGGGAAGTCTTTAAGGAAAATTCTTTTTTGGGGTTAGACAACTTTCAAGTTTGCAGACAAGCCGTAGTATGTCAAAATAGTTGAAAATTTAGCCATTATTTTCATACAACTATTTGCCATGAAAACCATAAAATACCTTATAGGAATAATACTATGTTTAGCGATCGCCTTTGGTGCGCTCATTACCCCTGCTGCTGCTACTGGGGTCTATGATTTGCCTGTGTTAAGTGCAGGCTCATCAACTTGGATAGTGGATCAAGCGGATGCCATTAGCTTTTCTAATGAAAATAAATTAACTGGTCAGTTAAAACAATTAGCCGAAAAAACCGGAACTGAAGTCAGACTGATTGCTGTGCGTCGCTTAGACTATGGCACAACCATTGACAGTTTAGCAGATGATATCTTCAGTAAATGGTATCCTCTCTCAGAAGAACAGACTAACCAAGTTATCTTAGTTATTGATACTTTCACCAATAAAGTTGCTCTGCGTCAAGGGGAAGAAACTAAGTCTTTATTAACCGATTATATTGCTACTAGCGTTGTCAAAGAAACCGTTGCCGTTCCCTTGCGTAATGGAGCAAAATACAATGAGGCTTTTCTCGAAGCAAGCGATCGCCTGGTGGCAGTTTTAGCAGGAAACCCTGATCCTGGTCCCCCTGAATTAGCAGAAATTAACATCGAAAGTACCTTTACCAGTGCCGAAGATACGGACGATACTAATGCAACTATCTGGGTTGTGGTTTTCATCGTCTTGGCAACGGTTATTCCTATGGCTACCTATTTCTGGTATGTGGGTATCCCCGGAAGATAGTAAAAAGGCAATACTGCTCATATATATAGATATAGAGGTTATAGGGGTCAACAACCGTTGACCCCTACTTATTTAATAAAAATGGTTATAATCAAACTGTACAGTCTAGTCTAATTTTGTTGGATTTTGGTAAACGCCGATGGGACAAGCAATAGAGTTTAAAAAGACCCTGCTTTCTAAGAAAGGGAAACCCTGGATAATTACCGTATCTGTCTTAGGGGTTGCTTTGATGGGAGTTGCCGCTATTTATACCTTAAAAATGAGTCGTACTGAGTCGCAACAGTCTGCTGTCACTGCACCTGTGAACCCGCCCAAAATAGAAGCTATTTCTGCCCTAGGAAGACTTGAACCCTTCGGGTAGGTGATTAATTTAGCCCCACCACCCACCCAAGGGGGAGCAAAAATTGAGCAGTTGTTAGTCAAGGAAGGGGACAAGGTAAAAGCCGGACAAACCATTGCAGTTTTAGATAATATTGAGATCAAAAAAGCTGCTTTCAATGTTGCCAAACAACAGGTAAATGTTGCCCAAGCAAACTTAGATATTATTAAAGCCGGGGCGAAAATAGGAGAGATTCAAGCCCAAGAAGCAACTATTAAACAACTAGAAGCAGAATTAATGGGAGAAATGTCCACTAACCAGGCAACTATTGCACGGTTAGAGATGGAATTAGACGGGGAAAAACGACAGCAAACTGCTACTATTGAACGACTACAAGCAGAATTAAAAGATGCTCAAAGGGAGTCTCTAAGGTATGAAAATTTAGCAGTAGATGGGGTCATTTCTCAATCAGATTTAGAACAGCGTCAATTACAATTAGATCAGGCAAGAGAAAGTTTAGTAGAAGTGCAAGAAAGACTGAAGAAAACTATTAATAGTTTACAGGAACAAATTGCAGCAGAAAAATCCCAATCGAGTAAAGAAGTCAAGACTTTAAGCCAACAAATTATAGCAGCTAAAGCTAACTTAAATCGCATTGCAGAAATTCGTCCCGTTGATGTCCAAAAAGCACAAGCAGAACTTGATAGTGCCATCGCAGAACTACAAGAAACAAAAACTGCTCTGGACTTAGTTTATATTAAGTCTCCCATGGAGGGACAGGTGTTAAAAATTCATACTTATCCAGGGGAAAAAGTCGATGACAATAATGGTATTTTAGAGCTAGGTCAAACTGATAAAATGATAGTCATTGCAGAAGTATATGAAAGTGAAATTAATAAGGTTCAAACAGGACAAAAAGCTACTATAAAAAGTGATAATAATACTTTTGTCGGAACCTTGGAAGGAACTGTTCATAAAATTGGCTTACAAATTGGGAAAAAAGATGTTTTAGATACCGATCCCGCAGCCGATGTCGATGTCAGAGTGGTTGAAGTTGAAATCTTATTAACCCCAGAAGCAAGTGCGAAAGTTTCGGCACTTACTTATGCCAAAGTTATCACAGAAATTCAATTATAATTATCATGAAAACGCCTTTGTCTTGGTTACAATTAACCCACGAAAAAACTCGTTTATTAGTTGCTTTAGCAGGAATTGCATTTTCTGATGTGTTGATGTTTATGCAGTTGGGTTTTAGGAATGCTTTATTTGATAGTTCTGTAAGACTTCATCAAAGTTTAGACGGAGACATTTTTATGCTTAATTCTCAAACTGATACATTAACAGGAATTAGAAGCTTTTCTCAACGTAGATTATACGAGACTTTAGGGGTCGATCAAGTAGAAGATGTAACTCCTATTTATATTGGTGTTTCTACCTGGAAAAATCCCATAGCAAGAAAAACTCGTAGTATTTTCAGCGTTGGTTTAAACCCTGATAAAAATGTTATTAATCTACCTGATGTCAATGAAAATATTTCTGTTACCAAACAGCAAGATGTGGTTTTATATGATCGTCTTGGAAGGAAAGAGTTTGGTCCTATTACCGAATTATTTAACTCAGGAGAAACGGTAAAAACTGAAGTAGGAAACCGCAAAATAAAAGTCGGAGGATTATTTGCTGTGGGGACTTCTTTTGGTGCAGATGGAACAATTATTACCAGTGATGTTAATTTTTTACGCTTATTTCCTGAGAGACAAAAAGGGTTAATTGATATTGGAGTTATAGAATTAAAATCTGATGCTAAATTAGAAGAAGCTATTGCATTTTTAAGAAAAAATTTTGCTGATGAAGATATTAGTTTTTATTCTAAAGAAGAGTTTATAAAACATGAGAAAAATTTCTGGAAAAATAGAACAGCTATTGGCTTTGTTTTTACGTTAGGAACGATCATGGGTTTTGTGGTGGGAACAGTGATTGTTTATCAAATTCTTTATACAGATGTGGCTGATCATTTACCTGAATATGCTACTTTAAAGGCGATGGGATACACGGATTTTTATTTATTGACTGTTGTTTTTCAAGAGGCAATAATTTTAGGGTGTATTGGCTTTATTCCTGGTGTATCTTTTTCTATGTTACTCTATTATAATGCAGCCAAGGCTACAGGCTTACCGATTATGATGGTAACATCAAGAGCAATTACTGTTTTGATTTTAACGGTTATTATGTGTTGTATTTCTGGAATCATTGCCGTTGGTAAATTACGCGCTGCTGATCCTGCTGATATCTTTTAAAGGGTGAATTATGAACAATAATGATACTGTCATTAATATCAACAATTTAGATCATCATTTTGGGAAAGGGGAACTGAGAAAACAGATTCTTTTTCAAATTAAGTTAACTTTAAAAACTGGAGAAGTGGTCATTTTAAAGGGGCCATCGGGTTCAGGAAAAACCACATTATTAACCTTAATGGGAGGACTGCGATCGCCACAAACAGGAAGTCTTCAAGTATTAGGAAAAGAGTTAGTTGGGGCGAAAAAAAGTCAATTAGTTAAAATTCGGCGCAATATTGGTTATATTTTTCAATCTCATAACCTTTTAGAATGTTTAACTGCTAGACAAAATGTAGCTATGTCTTTAGAATTACATCCCCAATATTCTAGTACAGAAATTAAACAAAAAACCCAGGAAATATTAGAAGCTGTGGGATTAGGCGATCGCTTGAATTATTATCCCCATAACCTCTCAGGAGGACAAAAACAAAGAGTAGCGATCGCCCGCGCTTTAGTTAGTCATCCCAAGATGGTTTTAGCTGATGAACCCACTGCATCCCTTGATAGTAAATCAGG
>JAAUYB010028080.1_pt1 | contig 19371 bp, 17 predicted proteins | sample 7278071 | NCBI WGS metagenome assembly JAAUYB01 (sample SAMN14350121, study PRJNA611818) | marine sediment metagenome | isolation source: surface marine sediment (1.8m) | place: French Polynesia: Moorea | collected 2018-08
CATAGCTAGAGAGAGAGAGAGAGAGAGAGAGAGAGAGAGAGAGAGAGAGAGAGAGAGAGCCAAAAATGTTACGGGAGCCGGGAGTCGTAAGTCATTTCCCCACATTTCGGCTTAAAATAATTTCTGAAATCTTTGAAACTTCGTAGTGTAGTCTTGGGGCGCTCTAAATTTGTCGTCGGCATGGCTTGCGAAGAAATCGACATTATTTTTTTTTCCGAGGTGGGGTTTCAGACCCCTGGGGAGACATTTTTCCGAAAAAGGGAGAAAGAATATTCGGACTCACATCATGCCAATTGCCGAACGGAGAAAAAAAGGAGAGCCGAAAATTGAGAAGTCGGAGGAGAGATGAAATGCCATGGGAAAAAAGTGTCAGTTAGGGAGGGGCAGAGTTTGACAATTAACAGATGATATTTTCTGAAAAGAGAAAAAAGTTGGGGAAATATTATTGTTTCCCACACATTGCTGCGTTTTGACTTCTGAGGAATTCCCGAAAAATGAGTCTCCTTTAAAAGAGTTCGAAACTTCTTGTTGTGTGACATAGCTTTTTGTCCAGAATTTTCAAACGCCTTTTTTTTGGCTCCTATTCCCCCCTACTCCGAAACGGGAAAAGGGGTTCGTTCGCTTTTTCCAGAAATGGAATATGTAGATTGCAGAGTTAGAAGTGCCAATTTGCATCGTGAGTAACGACGAGCGAAGAAAAAAAGAAGGAGGAAACTCCTTAACTGACCCCCGCTGTTTTAGTCCGTTCCCCTCCTCCTCTCTCGATCTCCAAAACCGGGCGCTTGCTGAGTGACCTTAAAAAGAAAAAAAACCGGAGGCGATTCAAATTTGTCGTTTCCGCTCTCACACAAGTTCCGCTAAACTATTGTAAAAAAACTACATTTTTTATATAAAATTAAAATTGTTTTTCCCCGATAAGGGAAACCCATTTCTGAGTGACTGTGCATTTTCCTCTCTGCCGGAATTCCTCTCTGGTTTTGACCACCATCCAGCCAAGTGCCAAAAAAGGCCAATCTACATGCAAGAAGGAGGGAGGAACATTGGAATATGCATGGAAGGGGGGAATTTGGAGCTGCCGTAAAATCCGACGTTTTACGGCCTCTTTTATTTTTCCGGAGCGGTGTCGGTGGGTCGTCGTGGTCAGCGAACGGAAAAGTGTGCAGGTTTTGACGCAAGAATCGCGGTCTTGGAATTCTTAAGGTTTCGTAGGAGGCCATTTTGAAATCATAACACATTTCCCCTCCAAAATATAAGTAGTTTTCTGTCCAACGCGATATTTCAAGCTCCTATGTCCAGTTTCGCCGTAAGGTCTAAAATTACCCGTTTTTGTTTCCTCCCAACCGCCTCCGCCTCCGACACTTTTAAGCCACAGCGGGAGTGACTGAGCTCGTGGAATAATTGGGAATCGCTTTGCTGACACTCGATGGAGCGTACTTGCAGCAATTCATGGCATTTGCAAAAGCAGCAAACAAACAACAACTAATACGGGAATACAACACTGAAAGGGTATAATTTGGTCAAAATAATATCCACAACGTAATTTGGTGGAGGGAAACAGGCATTTGCTTTACGGGTACGACAGCAACAGCCTCTGTTGCTGCTGCTGCTGCTGCTGCTGCTTGTTTCCTCCGATGAAAGTGCAAAATTTGCCACTTCTACGGCGCTGGACCGGTTACTTTCGGAAATACCTGGTAGACAGAATCATCAAAGAAGCAAACAAAAACATTTCTCCCTTAAATTTATTAAGAAAAACTTGAATACATTTAGTATCCTACTACGTACACCAATTCTACTGGTCTATTTGTCTCATTCGGATTCGGACGAGGACTTAAAAAAGCGAGCTGATCAAACAAACTCCCTCAGTTATTCATCTTTTGATTGCTAATTAAATAGAAAGAAATGGAAGAAATTCCAAATACTGTACCTCATTTTTGCTCTTTCCCGGATTTTTATCTACACCACAATGATGTACTGTAGAGACGGTCAAACTCATGCTCAAAGTTCGTAAGTAGTGTGTAACGATTTGCATACGTAACTACATTATGATTTCGCATTTTGCATTCACCCAAGTTTTTTTTTGCTTGACGGGTACTTTTTGTAACCTGGGTGTGCAGGAGAACTTAAACAAGTTATCCTTCCCAAAAAAAAACCCTTTTTCAGTTCGTACAGCAGTTACAACGAAAGAGAAAAGTTACTCTCCAGATCCCGAACAAAATGTTTAGTGTCTGGAGATATGCTGCTATTTTTGTGCTTTTGTTCTGGCTTCACTGATTCTTTGTAGAAAAGAGACACCCAAAGAATTTCCCACCAAGGAAACAATTCGTTTGTTTAAGGTTTCTTCTGGTGTGCGTTAAAGTTTAAAAAGTTGTCTGGCTGTTTGTTGTCGAGTACAGTCAAGCCGAAACAGTTGAGAACACCTCTTATTGGAACAGATATATGCTAGAGCAGAGGCCACACAATCCCTCCCCACAAGAACGCAAACCTTGTGCTAATACTTGACAGTGTCCGTACTTGCAAAAATAATTATTAAATGTTTTTTTTGTTTTTGTGAATTACTTCCAGAGCCATACTCAGCCAGCTCAAACGAGGTTGATCACTACCCTACAAACTACCGTACGTACATGTTGAACAGTACAGTAATTTTCATGCTATGCCAAGACATGCGTGTCCATGAAAGACATGCGTGTCCATGATATCCTCTGTAACTTTTTATTCCCCCTTGTCCAGGAGCAGTCCTTCGACTGAAATGCCATCACATTCTCCTTCATCCATTAGTAGACCTCGTCAATCTTCATATCGTCCGACGGACTGGGCCAGCAGCGGGAATGAGGACTAGACACTTATTTTTTTTAAAAAAAAACATGTTCGTTCAATACTTACTCATTTCACTTTTTCTCATGCAGGGAAAACACGTGCACACATGCGAGACATGCGATCGCTTATAAAGCAGACGAAAAACATCATTTGACTGACTAGACCAGTTGCGAGGTCTGCCGGAGAAGTGGCGGCAAAAGATGTCTGAGAGTAGGAAATATTGTAGGCTTATAACAATCAACTAAGTTAAACACAATTTAATATCCTGTCATTTCAATTTTTTAATGTTCCAAATCAAGTATCGTGAAAGCTATTTCAGAATGGAGATCATTCTTTTCTGTCTCGTTGTTCTCTTTCCGTGTAGCCACAAAGTACGTATGGGACCTAGAGTAGCCGATCGAAATTTCATAGCATAAGAAACGACCCGTCGCCATCTGGCGGGCGGGAGGCTCACTATTATATGCTTAGGCCCAAGTGACAGTAAATAAACTCGAAAATTATGAAATGTATTAAAAATGTGGTTTTGCCAATCATCATAACGGCCAAACCTATTATGATTGGCAAAACCACATTTTTGGCTTTATATTATACTTTATTTTGAGTTTATTTACTATCACTTGGGCCTGAGCAAAGAATAGTGAGCCTCCCGCCCGCCAGATGGCGACGGGTCAAAAAGTCACGCCTAGGGCCACTCTATGTACCATCCCTGCTCTGTGGTGTAGCCAAGATCCTCGCGCTCTGATTGGTGTTCGCACATGAGAAGGGACCAATGGGGAGACAGAATCAAAGGGGGATTCAGCGCAGACAAGAAAACGCCCTCACTCCAAAACCTGAGGGTAGACGCAATACTCAGATTATGATATCAGTTCAAGACATAACATCGAAGCTGTTAGAAACTCAGTTTGTGAAGCTATTTTTACCTTTTTGGCAAATGAAATATACATGCACAAAAAATTCCGAAGTACCCTAGACAGTTTTTTTCTTAACTAAGGGACAAAGTTTCGAGCTCAAACGATGTAGGCGTCTATTCCTATTTTGCAGTGCACAGGAAGAGAAAGCGAAGCCGAAAAAGAGAAAGAAGGGAAAAAGTGTTGGCACGGGATCCCGGCACAGGGAGTGTTCCACGCGCCTCCACCTCGACCCCGTGCTCCTCAACAGCCTCGTCAGCCTCGTCTGAACCTCCAGTAAGGGTCGCAGCCAACATGGCCCAGTTCGGGGGCAACAAGAACCCTCCTTGGGCCCGCGGCGGGCCTCCCGGCGGGCCCCCGGGAGCGCCGGGCATGGAGATGGCCCCCGGCCTCATGGGCTTCGGCGGGCAGGCCGGGCCGCCCGTCTTCCAGGCGCAGGGGCCCGCCGGGATGCCTCCGGGCCTTGCGCAGGCCCTGGGCGGGCCCGGCGGGCCGCACAACCCGGCCGTCACCCTGGGCGCCGCCATGGCCGCCGGCCAGCAGGTGGGAGACCGTGCTCAGACATTCATTCCTCCCTCATACTGATTCATGTTCCTCGACCCTTGTCCTTTCCTCAGGCGTTCCCCCGGCCCCTCGGTCCTCCGTTCGGCGGCCCCAGCCCTGCACAGCAGATTCTTCAGCAGCAACAGGCCGCGGCCGCCGTAGTGGGAGCGTCGCTGCAGCAGCACCAACAGCAGCAGCAACAGCAGCAGCAACAACATGGGCCTCCCGTGAGTGCATCCTTCCCACCCCCTCGGAGTAGCTACCAAATACACACTCCCCAAAGAAAAAATACCCTTCAAATCAAATTTTTCTTTAATAAAATCAATGGGGGACGGGGCCACCAACACAACTTTTTCAAGGGTTAATATTTTCCTGTCTGGGAAACTTGGTTTCTTGTGCCCATGTTCCACCCAATCCCCACTATCCCAACCTCCTCCGCCTCTTTCCCTCGTCCTCCTCCACCACCACCACCGTCGAGCGAGGCCTCCTCGCCTCCATCTCATCTCCGCCTATTCCAGGGCCCCGGGCAGCCGAGCCAGCGCGTGTTCACGGGCACCGTCACCAAGTTGCACGACAATTTCGGATTTGTCGACGAGGACGTTTTCTTTCAGACCACCGTTGTCAAGGGACAGGCGCCGCGCGTCAACGTACGTAACAACTTTTTTGAGGAGGTTCTATATTTTTTGCCGTACTATTGCCCGCTTCTTTCTTAAGTTTTTACATAAATCGTTACTGTGTTGTTGTTGTATACTACAACCGTTTCTGCCTTAAATGGCGCCTCCCGAGGCCGCAGCTGCCGCGCCCGAGGCCACCGAGGCCGATTGTTTCTTGTCGATGGCTCCTTCCCCCTCCCCCTCTTTCACTTCGGCGTTCGTTCGGCCCGCTGCATATCGCTCTCTTCTCTCTCTTACCCACAAACCTTAGGACCGCGTTCTGGTGGAGGCGGGTTTCAACCCCAACATGCCCTTCAAGTGGAACGCCACCAGAATTCAGGTGCTGCCAAACCAGCGCGGCGGAGCGCCGGGCGGCGGCGGCGGCGGCCCGCCCGTCTCGGCGCCGCCGCCAACCACCGGCAACATCAACCCGACGGCCACGCCCAACAACATGGCCTTCTCCAACGCCTCCGGTGGCGGGGGAGGAGGGCCGGGGGGAGGAGGGCCAGGAGGCCCGCCCAAGATTCAGGGGCCGGGCGGAGGAGGTGGCGGCGGCCACATGGGCCGCGGCGGCGACGGGGGAAGCTTCGGTGGTGGCGGCGGCGGCCGTGACCACGGCGGCCACAGGGGTGACCACTCCAGGGGCGACCGCGGCCTGGGTGGCGGCGGGCGGCAGAACAACTCTCCCATGCGCGGCGGCGGCGGCCACAAGGCCGACCGCCCGCCAGACCCCCCTCTCATAAGAGACAGGTCCGACCGGAGGGGCGGCCGCGGCGACGACGGCGGCGGACGCGACGGCGGCGGCAGAGGAGGAGGAAGCGGCAACCGGTAAATTCCCGGCCCAACATCAAATCTCTCTCTCTCTCGAGTTGAGCGTGGGCAGCCTCTCACTCTATTGGTCTACAGGTTTTTTTCTCTTCGACCTCCTTCTATCCTATCTTAAATTTTTCCATTGTTACTCCTGTATCGCGCGCCTGTTTCTAGTTTCTACGGGATTCCTTGGCTCTCCGACTTAGGTCTTAAATTAAAAAAGCCTACCACCAACACCCTCCTCTCAAACTATGAACACCCCTCACACTTCCCTCCCCATACCCGCCCTTATCCACATCAAGTTGATTTAGAATTATGAGCGAAAAACGTTTGATGGGGTTAAAAAAATCGGCACCCTGCTTCTACCTGACGTCCATACTTTTGAAGAAAAAAAAAGCGAGACGGGCAAACTGCCGACGCCCGGCTCCTCCAGGCACCCCCACTCACGCATTTCCCCAAATGTCCTTTGCAGTGATCGTGACCGCGAGAGGAGCCGCGACAAGGACCGTAGCTCCGGCGGCGGCGGCGGCCGCGGCGGCGGCGGAGGGGGCACGTCCTCTCCGCCCACCTCCCGCAAGCGCTCCCGCTCCCCGCGCCGCACAAGGTCAAGGTCCCGCTCCCGAAGCCCGCCGCGGAGGAGGCAGCGAACCACGCACAGATACAACGTCTCAGTGCCCAGGGTATGAGGAAAATGATATGAATACACAAGATCCACTGCTTGAGATGCCTTTTTGTCATCTCTTAGGTTTCCCTGAACTTCCCCGCTGGCAACGTGATGGAGCTGAAGAAGCGCTACGGCAGCATGTACGTGCCCTCCGACTTCTTCTTGGCCGACCACGTCTGGAACACCTCCTTCCCGATCCACCGCCCGTTCCGCATCCAGTACGCCACCGCCTACCACGTCTTCAACAAGGAGCTAGTGGAGCCCCCGCGCGGGCTGGGCGGCGCCGTGTTCGACCCGCCAGACGCCGACTACACCTACAGCGTCAAGGTCATGCTCATGGCCACGCCATCCATGGAGGAGCTCTTCGACAAGACATGCGCAATGGCGGACACCAGCAGTGAGTGACTGAGTGTGAATACTTGGAAAGTGTCTTTAGACACTTGGATCATTGTTTTTTTTCCTTTGCGTCTTTTCAGGCCATGCCCGCGAGCATTTGACGCACCCTACTCGCGCCATCCAATTCTTGGTTGGCATGCGCGGCAAGAACGAGACTATGGCTATTGGCGGCCCCTGGTCTCCTTCCCTGGACGGGCCCAACCCCGACAAGGACCCCTCCGTTCTCGTACGCACCGCCATCCGCGCCTGCCGCGCGCTCACCGGGATCGACCTCAGCGGGTGCACACAGTGGAAGAGGTTCCTGGAGATCCACTACAGACGCCAGGAGACCAGGTAGGCAAAGAACAAGCCATTGGATGAATTTTTTCCAGCTTATCAATTGTGATTGTCCTCCCTGCAGTTCCAAGCCCGCGCGCACAGAGACGACCGTCATCTTCCTGCCAGACGTCTGGTCCGTGATGCCGACGGCGTCTGAGTTCCCCGGCGTCGAGAAGGAGTATGCGGAGGGGCTGGAGGTCAAGCTCCATCCGGAGCTGCAGAAGCCCAAGGAGGAGGAGAAGGCGGAGGATAAGGAGAAAGAGAAAGAGGGCGCTGTTGAGGAGAAGATGGAGACGGACAAGCCGGAGGAGGCTAAGGATGAGACCGCTACGGAGGAATCCAAGGAAGAAGGAGGCGAGGAAACCGCCTCTGCCTCCGCCGAGGAGGGTTTAAGCAGCAAGGCTACCCCTTGGCAGGAGTTGGACGTCAAGTCCATGAAGGTGAACGAGCTGAGGGAGGAGCTGGAGGCCAGGGGACTCAACTCTAAGGGACTCAAGTCCCAGCTGGCGGGCAGGCTGCAAAAGGCCGTCAAGGAGGAGCAGGAGGCGGAGGCGGAGGCCGCAGCAAACAAGGAGGAAAGCGAGGGAGCCGAGAAGAAGGAAGGGGAGGAAGAGGCCAAACCCGAGGGAGAGGGAGAGGAGAAGAAGCCAGAGGAGGAGGCGGAAAAGAAGGACGAGGAGATGGAGGTGGTGGTGGAGGGAGAGGACGCCGCCGCCGCCGCTGCCAAGAAGGCCGAGGAAGAGGCCGCCAAGAAGGCCGAGGAGGAGGCCGCCAAGCAACCCAAGCCCCTGGACGAAAAGCAGAAGGCGGCCCTCACCGCCGCCTACAAATTCCCCAGTCTGGATTCGCCTTGCATCCTGGTGCACCCTAGCCCCAAGGCCAAGTCGGGCAAGTTCGACTGCTCCGTGGTGTCGCTCTCCGTCCTCCTGGACTACCGCACAGACGACAACAAGGAGGGCACCTTCGAGGTATCGCTCTTCGCCGAGCTCTTCAACGAGATGCTGGTGAGGGACTCTGGCTTCAGGATCTACCGCGCAGTCGTCGACGCCCCTGCCGAGAAGGCCAAGGAGGAGAAGAAGGAAAAGAAAGAGGTGAGTGTCTCTCGTGTCCAATTGTACGTAAGGTTTTAATGAGTTTGCATGCAGAAGGAAGAGAAGGAAAAGGAGAAAGAGGGCGAGGAAGGTACCGCCGCCTCTGAGGCTGGTGCCAAGGAGGAGACTTCCGCCGCCAGCGCTGCCGGCGCCAACGTTGCTGCCCCTTCCAAGAAGGAGGAGGAGAAGCCGAAGAAGATGGTGACGGTGGACAAGGACTTGCTGCTGGCATGTTCCTACTTTGACCTTGGCCACTCGGGTTACTTCGAGACCAAGGATCTGGAGGACATAATCTCCACCGTAAACCTTAACCTCTCCAGAGCGCAGATCAAGAAGCTGGTCTCAAAGGTGAGATTGCTTTGGACGCCAATGTTGGGATCTTTAATTCACTGTGATTTCGTTTTGTAGGCGGCAACCAGCAAGGATCAGGTCAACTACCGGACCTTCACGGACAAGGCGGAAGACGCCGCTGCTGCCGCCGACAAGGAAGGCGCCGACATGGGCGCGGAAGAGGAAGAAGAAGAGGTAGAGGAGCTTCTGCAGGACAGGATCGAGCAACTGGGCAAGGGATTCAAGGCCTTCTTGCCAGGCTCACAGAAGGGGTCCCAGAAGCGGTCTTCTTCCTCAGAGGCCGGCGCCGCAGCACTGTCCGAGGGGATGTGCACTTTCGAAGGTAAGGCCGGTAAAATTTCGATAGGATTTGTAAACTAGCAGCAGTGCCAATACTGCCAATTAGATAATTATGTGTTACTTGTGGCTGCATCAGCACATCATCAGCGTTGCATGCCTTGGACAGCCCCCCCCCCCCCTTACTTACTGCTGCTATTAGACTTGGACCCAAATGCCGTTTCGTGGGAGTGGCGAACATTGTTGTTTCGGTTTCACAAAATTACGACTTTTCCCAGCTATTTCTGCATAGAGCAAAAAAGCCAATTTTCTCGTTTGCTTTCACTTTAGAAATCACGGTTTCCCGCAAACGTGTTGAGAAAATACAAAGTTTAATAGAAAAATCAAGTTTTAAAATTTACAAACTGCAGTCTCCAAAACAAGAATCAGGGAGTATACCGTAAGTAAAAAATTAATGTCTTTCAACTTCCACAGGAAGCGTTGTGGACGTCAAGAAGCTGGTGAGCCAGCTCCGCCGCAGCGAGACCGCACGCAGCGAGACCGAGGCTCGCCTGAACGACTCTACCCGGCAGCTGACGGAGCTGCGGGAGGCGGCTGAGCGGCACACTGCCACCAGGGACAAGCTGCAGGGCGAGGTCAGGGACCTCAAGAAGCGCCTGCGCTCATCGGAGGACGAGCACAAGCGCTCGCAGCAGGTAAAAAACTTGAAGCTAAACCTTACCTTTTTGCATCTTTTCATTCGGGGTTCCAAATTTTGCGAATTTTTTCCCCGACGTTTTACCCTAGTGATGTGCAAAGTCCTAATCCTTGGTTCGCACTTTTGTCCAGGATTCCAACAAGTACTTCGCCACGTTGAAGGAGGTCTTCAACCGCGTCAACCCCCACATCCAGCGGGAGAGGGAGGAGAAGGAAAAGGAGAAGGCGGCCGCAGCTGCCGCGGCGGCGGCGGCCGCTGAGAAGGTCAAGAAGGAGAAGGAGGAGGCCGAGGCTAAGGCAAAGGCGGAGTTGGCCGCAAAGGCGGAGCCCAAGGCGGAGCCGAAATCTGAGCCGGCAGAAGAGACTGCCGCCGCCGCAACCGCACCAGCCGCCGCGGTCGTCAACGGCGCGGCCGCCAAGGGCGAAGCGCACGACTGATGAGAAAAGAAAACGGGAAAAAGAGATCAGAAGAAGCGTGTAGAGGAGAGATATGATTGAGTGAAGATACGGAAAAGCCACCATTTTGGATGGCGGCGACAGGCCGAGCGGACACTCGGCATAACAAGAGAGAAGATCATAACTCTAGAAATCACCAGTGTGGACGATGAAATATGGCTGCTGCAAGACGAAGTGCCGATGTTATTCGGCGAATTCCTCCCCCTCCCTGCTATTTTGTTTTCTGCCCGGACTGCCAGCTCTTTTGTTCTTCGTCTTGTACGTAGGGGGAAAAAGGATAGCTTTTTAAGCGAAGACTTTCTTTCCCCATTTTGCGAGGCCGGATCACAGACATTCTTTTTTCTTACGTCTTGCGTTTTTGCCGTGGAAGTACGTAGTTACTTTTGTGAATAAAAGAATTGTACCCTCTCCATTCGGCCCTGTCGTTTTCATTTACCGTTACTCTCAGATCGGCGAATGAGTCAGTTGGATACGGCGGCGGCCACGGCATCATTCGTTCGTAGAGTTTATCAAGGTTTCGTGACACGGCATTGCTCTTCGTCCAGTTTCACCTGAGTGAGCTCACTGCATTGCGGCGGGAGCGGACCCGGACCTAACATAACCGGTGAATCTCATTCCATGGTTTCTTTTGGTGTGGTCGGCCCATCGTTTGAAATGGCGGAGTTGTGCCTGGACAGCCTGTTGGACCTGGCGCCCCTGGCCATGCAGCAGGTGTTCTCCCTCCTGCCGGTGGAGGACCTCTGCACCTGCTATGGCGCAGTATCACAGCGGTGGACGAGATTCATTCGCAGCAACGTCCTGAGCAGCAGGCGCGGTCTCGTCAGGGACAGTACCAGGCACCAGTGGTAAGATATGAAGAATATCTCAGCAGAAGCATCAGTATCATTTGTACTTTTGCAACAGCGACAGCTACAACTGCCAGCAGGAGCTGTAGCATCTGCTGCTGTTACAGCAACAAATGTGGTGGCAGCTGTAGCAACAAATGCAGCAACAGCAGCAGCAACTAAAACCGCAGCAGCATTTATAATTGTAGAAAAACTGGCAGCTGCAGGAGCTGCAACAACAGCAACAACAAATTTGAGCAGTAGCAACAACGTCTACACCAACTTTAGCAGCAACATCTTCTGCAGAAACGGTGGTTGTGGGGGCGTTGGAATACGCTGCATAAGCAGCAGCAGCAGCAACAGAAAGAGGTGCTTATTCACTTCATCTCTGTCTCTCTTTCATGCAGGCTGAAGGGCGCCTGCACTGAGCGCCGCCTGGACTGCCGCCTGGAGATGAGGACGGACGACGCGCAGGAGGTGCAGGCGTTCTGGGCGGACAGGGGGCAGATATTCGCAGCGCTCAACGTCAGGGACAGATTCAGGAGCGGCGGAGTGGACAGGTTCCTCTTCGTCTTTGACGCCTGTGATGATGAAGAGGATCCCTCGCCTCTGCAGCAGATCTCCTTATCCGGCGGCGTCTCAGAGATCGCCTTCACCAGCAAAAGGCTCGCCGTCCGATACTACTCGGGAGACTACGACGCCAAATTGGAAGTGTTCGACAGGAAGGACGACTTTGACAAGGTGGAGCTGGCGGAACTGCCCGAGATGCACCTCCCAGTGGCGTTGCTTTCGCGGGGAGACTCCCTTTACCTGGTGTTCCAGGAGGGGGCCGGCGACGACTTCCTCATGGTACACGAGTTGGTCGACGGAGAGGACAGTTTCGAGGAGCACTGTCTAATTGAGGGTGTGCCCTCCGCCGTCGGGGTTAGATGCTTCGCCGACGAAAACATGCTCTTCATCTGGTCTTCCGAGGGGGACTTTGTCGCCTGCCACGATCTAAGCTCCGGGGACAAGGTCTGGCGGCAGGACTTCACCAACCCGGACCGGAGGATCGTGTGCGAGGAGAAGATGGCTTCCCGCTCCGGCAGCGCCGCCGCATGCTTCGTGCCAAAAAACTCGTCCGATGCCAACTCGCTGGTGGTGCTGTACAACGGCGAATCGGGCGGGAAGGAGGAGTACAGCGTGGAGTGCCCGGCGGACCTACAGCTCAGCTCTTGGCAGAGCGCCCTCTCCGACAGGTTGCTACTGGTGGCTCATAAAGACGAGTTCTCAGGGGACGCCGTCGTCAAGATCTTCCAAAGACAGGACAAGATCCTGCTGACGTTGGAGCACGACTCCTCCTTCCTGCTGTCCTCCATGTCTCTGGCGCCGGGCCCGTCCGACGTGGCAATCGTCACCCTGGGCGAGGGGCAGAACAGCGGCCTCCTTTCTATTCTTGACCTGAGCAAGGCTACCTCAGGTAAGGAGCTCTTTGAGAGCAGGAGGGACCTTGGCACGGTGCTGGTAAAGGCAAACGCGGCGGGGAGATCGCAAAAGTACGCGGTATCGCTAATCGAAGGAGGAGACTCCACGAGCCGCCTGGTCAGCCAGAGGAAGACCAGGAGGGGCAGGGACAACGAGGAGGACGCCGCAGTGACCATGGTGGATTTCGAGGCGCTGCGTTTCTCCTCTCCCCTTTCAGGCGGAGAGGGATAGATTATTTATTTTCAATGAAACATGTCCAAAGACCGACAGTGATATTTTTGTATTCAGTTTGTGAACACTTTGATACCTCATTTATCACCAGTTTGCATTTACATGAAGTGAAAGAACATGTATCCTTTTTGTACCGCGAAAAAAATATATAGTTTTGTTACTGAGTCAGGTCCTCATTTCTTCGGCTGCTCCTGTGGCGGCACCTGCTGCGGCTGTAAGTCCAGGTTCCTGACCGTCATCTGCCCTCTCTCTACGGCCCTCCTGAGCAGCGGCATCCCTGCCGCCACGTACTCCGGCACCTGGAAGTCGGCATCGCCCAGCAGCATTCTGGCGCGTGTGGTCAGGATCCCCACCTCTGCCCTGCCGGCCAGCACGCTCCGAACAAGCGCGGTCATCTCGGGGAGGGCGGCGGGGGCGGCCTCACGGGTCAGGGCCAGGAGGTTCTCCAGGAAGAGCTTGCACTTGAGGCTTCCTGGGCCGGCTAGGATTAGTCTTGGCCTGTCTGAGGAGGAGGATGAGACGAGGGCTCTGCTAGTGCCGCTGGTACTGGGGTCCGCTGAGGAGGATTCTCCTGATGCTATTGTCCTGCTTGGACTAGGGCGGACCCTGAAGGATTCTCCGTCGATGGGGCTGATGATGTAGTCCCCAGACACGTACATGGGGGACTGAGATCCAGGTAGCCTCGCAGGTTGTTGCTGCTGCTGTTGAGCTCCTTCCTGCTGTTGCTGTTGCAGCTGCCTCTGCTGTGTCTGCTGCGAGTGATAGGGAGAAGGCAGCTGCGGCCGCCTGAACACCTGCTCCTGCCCCGAGCGGTATCTGACGGTGACATCCTCCTGCTGCCGACCTGCTTCTCCTCCTTCCCCCTCCTGCTGCTGCCTGGAGGATGACGAGGCGATGACCTGCGCAGGCTCTCTGCTCCTGCTCCTCACCCTCTCCAGGGTGACCGTCATGGGCGCCTCCTCGTTGGAGCTGGGCGGGGGGAGGCGACGGAAGATCAGCTTGGGGAGGCGCGGTCTCTGCTGTGCGGTGTCGCTGTCACCCTGGGCAGGAGGTTGCTGATCGCTTCCTCTCTGTTGCTGCTGCTCTCCCAAGCGGAGGACAAGGCGGCGCGGCGTTTGTTGCTGCTCCTGGGAAGCCTGCGGCGTTTGTTGTTGTTGCTGCTGAGGCGGAGGCTGCTCAGTTTGCTGCAGTCTTCCCCCCGCGCCACCGCCCTCCTTTGCCGACTGCAGTGCGTCTTGGAGAACATCCCTCTGCTGTCGAGTGAGGTCCTCCCACTTTTGCACCTTCCTCCTCTGCAGCTCCATGAACCGCTGCCGATGTCCCCTCCTCGCCGCCGTCGCCGCCCTCAGCAGGCGGGACAGCTTCTCCCTGTCGACGTGAGAGATCGCCGCCGCAGGAGCCTGCGGAAGCTTCCGAATGTCTCCCGGGGCTTGCCGCCGACGGAGGAGAGATTTGCGTAACTCCTGCGACAGCAACCACCTCCTTCGCTTCGCCCGATCTTCGGCACTGGGAAGACTATCTCCTTCAGACCTGCTCCTGTTCTCCGTAGCTCTCTTTTGCTCTTGTGACGCCCCGGACGGGCCGGGGATGGGATCCTGCTCCATCGGTGACTCCTGCTTGACTGTAGAAGCAGGAGCCTCTTTAGCTGTTGAAGAACCTGCCGCTGTTGTCTGCTCGTCTGAGGCGGAGTCTCTCGGCTCCGTCTTGATTTCTGCGTTGGAGAGGAGCCTGGTGTCGGTGCTGGCCGCTCCCTTTGGCCGGGCAGCTCCGGGCTGCTGATCGTCCCCCCCTCCGTTGTCATCGTCGTCAGGAGTGGGAGGAGGAGGAGGAGGAGACCCCGGATGGAAGCCGCCGCCGCCGCCGCCGCCGCCGCCGCCGCCGCCGCCAGTGCGATCGCCACCGCCGCGGCCGTTGTCGTCAACAATGCGGCAAGTGACAAATCCGTCAGCCCAAGGAACCTAATTTTGGGAAGAAGCGACATTTGTGAAATATGGAGGCGGTGCAAAATCGCCCACTCTAAAATCGCCCACTCTAAAATCGCCCACTCTAAAATCGCCCACTCCAAAATCGCCCACTCCAAAATCGCCCACTCCAAAATCGCCCACTCCAAAATTGCCCACTCCAAAATCGCCCACTCCAAATTCGCCCACTCCAATATAACCCACTCCAGAATCGCCCAAAATGTAAAATAGCCCACTATAGAATAGCCCACTCCAGAATCGCCCAAAATGAAAAAATCGCAATCGCCCACTCAAGAGTCACCCTAAATGTAAAATCACTGTCATGGATATAGGGCAGGGTGTACCGTAAATGACTAGAGGGGGAAGGAACTGGAGTACTTTTTGCAACTCTCTTAGGAGCCGACAAAGACGGTGCCAGGCGCAGTTCAGGGACCTCATTGTATAGTTTCCTGGCATACCCCATGAAGCACTCGGCTCTAATGCGAAGGGGAAGAAGCAGATCACCAGCTTTGGTAGAACGCGTCTCATGGGGGGCAGGGGAAGAGGTGGATAAGATGCTACCGAGGGGGTTCTTTGCGCCGCCGGGGCCATCACACAAACGCACCGTGATCTTGTCCGACCTCTTCACTCCCAGGAGAGCTCTGGAGATGCCATTTATAGAAGTCTGTATGAACTGTTGGAGCTAGGAGGTTTGGGTCATCCTGCTGCAGTCGAGGTGGGAGGAGGGCACAGCCATAACAGAGCTGGCCAGTAACCAGCGATCACATCATATTTTTTTAATGGAGTGGGTGATTTTACCTTTTGGGCGATTTTGGAGTGGGCAATTTTGGAGTGGGCGATTCTGGAGTGGGCGATATTGAGTTTTCTAATGGAATGGGTGATTTAGCAGTTTGGGCAATTTTACATTTTGGGCGATTTTGCAGTATGGGCGATTTTACATTTTGGGCGATTTTGGAGTGGGCGATTCTGGAGTGGGCGATATTGAGTTTTTTAATAGAATGGGCGATTTTGCAGTTTGGGCGATTTTGCAGTTTGGGCGATTTTGGAGTGGGCGATTTTGGAGTTGGGCGATTTTGCCACCTTACCGTGAAATATGGTTTCCTGAGCTCTACAACAACATTGATGCCTTTGGTACCTGTCCCATCCTGTTTCTCTTCGCCATTAGCCTTCTGGCGTCATCCCTTGGCATCCTGACCCTGACCCTCATGGCCTGTCGCCCCTCGTCCACCTCCCTCTCGTTCAGGACCTGCACGCCCCACTTGCTCATCGGGCCCAGGTTCAGGACGGCTAAAGACCTGGCGATCTTGAGGTCGCTCAGCCACTGGTGCCGGGCGGAGAGCTGGATCTCCACCTTGTCCGTTGCCCTTTGTACGGCCACCGCGCGGCCGGAGGAGACACGTTGCACGGAGCGCTGCCACCAAGAAGAGGATCTTGGTAGGACAATATGTCAAATAGCAATCACTACAATACTATTTTTTGTTTGCTAGCGGTACCTCTCGCTGCTGCAGGCGACGATGCCCGAGGCCCCGTACTTGTCGTAAAAGAGGCCGTTGTTGGCGGTGTCTTGGCCTGTGGCGTCGCCATCGGTGATCTGCAAACAAAAAAGTTTCCTCTTTTCATTTCCGGTATGCACATGAAAGAGCAGAAGGTTAATCTCTCGTACCTGGTTGACGACGGAGTCCATCAGCTCCTTTTCCAGCTCCTGCCACTGGTCCCTGGTGAACCTCCCGACGTTGTTGACGGCTGGAAGCACGCGGAGGCTGTAGGCGCCTTCACCGACCCGTTGCTGTTGGTCCATATTCGCCATTTTCCCACTATATTTTTAAATACACTACACTGTACTTTGCGTTTTTTCTCAGTCTAGTATCAGACACTCACTGCAAGCAAGTATTTTCCTCTCTGAAATAGAGAACCCTCTGCAGCAACCAGTTTTGTCGGCAAACGTCTCTCACTCATTTGCCAACGCGTCTGGCTGAGAAACACACGGTAGTACACAATACTTTGCACACACGCTCTCTTCCGCAGCAGTTACGCGGGTCTCTCTTGTCTTCGTTCTCTCTTGCGTGTGCGTTGGTGCGTCGCTTTCGAATTTCGTAACGTCCCAGGAGGAAGAGGGAGGAGACCATCTGCTCGGGCAAAAAGAGAAGAGAGAGTTGAACGGTTTGACAGTTGAAGCTATGCGCGGAAAATGGATATCCTCTTCTCCCGCTACGAGGGTTTTATTCTTTTTCCCCTTTCACCAATAATGAGATGCGGCAAGTGAGAGGCAATACTGCTTAGTGCGGTAAAAAATATGAAGTGTCAACGTGAACACAATAGTTGGAAAAATGCAAAACTTCATCCAACGCGGCAAAGCAAAAAAAATTATTCGTCAACGCGATTCCAACACAGCTAATTTTGACACTCAGTTTTATCTTTTGATCCTTTTCTTCTTAGCTCCCATTCCTGCGGCGAACGACCCCTTCCTCTTCTTTTTCGTTCTCTTCGCCCACGTTCCCTTGGAGGCCTCCAGCAGCCTCCTCCCCTCCTCCGGGATAAGCCCGTCCAGCATCCCGTGCGCGAACGCCATGTGGCGAGACATATCTTGGAGCCGCTGGCTTTTCCCTTTCCCGACAAATTGCCCACACTGTGAGCAACCGTCGGCGGCGCCGTAGGCCTCCCTTAGCTCCTGCGGGTAGTGCTGCCTTGCCAGGTGGTCCCTAAGGTCGGAGAGGCTGCGGAAGTGCCCGCGAGAGCAGGTCTGGCAATCGGGCTTCAGGCTTATGAAGTAGGCGAGAACGGTTCGCAGGGAAATGGCCTCTTGATCCTTGTTCGGAGCCTTTTTGACCTGGGCGGAGGAGACGTCGTCGACAGCCTTGGACTTCACATCGACAGTGCGAAGAGACTTTCTTTTCTTGGTGAACGAGATCTTGACAACCTTGCGCTCCTCCTTGACCTTGGATGATGAGTCTTCTTTCTGCATAACCTCCGGTTCGACTTTTTCCTTCTTACCCGGAGACTCTGGACGGACTTTGTCTGGCGAGGATTCTTCTTCCGGCGATTGAGATTCTTTTTCACCTTTTCCCGCGGGCAACTTCTCTTGACTTTGGGCCAAGCGCTCAACGCTGGCCTGAGATTCGCTAGCCTGCTTCTTGAGCAAGTTTTTCTTCAGCACGCTTACGCCTGCCGCCGGCTTTTTAGCGCAGACTTGGGTCTCGCTCACAGCCCTCCGCGCTTCCTTTTCCGGCGGCGACCTCTCGGCCGGGACTTCAGGGGAGACGGCCTTTGGCCTGGCCAAGAAATCCTCTATTCCGATAGAGACTCTGGGAGCCGGGACGTCACCAGACTCGATTCTCTTCTTTTTTGCGATAGGGAGACCTTCCAGAATTGGAGACGTGACTGGCACAGCAGCTCCATGCTGCAAGGACAAGAACTCCGCGACCCCCATCGCGTTCTTCTCGGACTTTCCCTGAATCGTGCTATTTTCCTCCTCCACCGACGGAGACGACAAGACCGCCTTCTTCTTTTTCTTCTTCCCCTTCCTCATGTCCATCAGCTCCCTCCTCTCCTCAGGCGCTAGGTAGTCCGCGACGCTGTCGTGGTAGGCCCCCAAGTGCGCCACCACCGCCAGGCGTCGCACCTGCACCTGCTCCTGCTCCAGGCCCTCCGGCGCCGGAGGGACTCCGCAGTAAGGGCAGGGGTCTCCCAACGCGTGCTGGCCCCACAGGCGAAGGATCTGCCAGAAGAAGTGCTGCGTGGAGAGGTGCTCCTTGAGGTGGTGCAGGGTGCCGAACACGCTGTCGCAGCGCATGCAGGGGAACAGAGAGGGGCCAGCGGCAGGATTCTTGGACTTCCTCTTCCTCTTTTGGGCAACTTTCTTGGGCGAAGCAATAGCAGGAGCAGGGGCAAAGTTTTGCACGTCCGGCGCCAGTCCTGCTGTACTCCCGCCGCTGTCCCCTTCCACGTCCACGAAGGAGTCGCTGTTTCCCTCTCCCGTGCTGACGTTAAGGCATCCCTCCGGAATGAGGCCAACCGACACGAACGTCTCGTCACTCTCCTGCACCGTAGCCCCGTCCGGGTCTGCGACTGTCGCCGGGAGGGTGGCCGCGAATGGCGCTCCGTCGGCGTCCGTGACCACCGCAGAGTACTCCCTCCCCAGGGCCTCCACGGTGACCTCCGCGTCCGCCCCAAGGCACTTGAGCAGCGCCCTGGCCTCCGACAGCTCCTCCTCCGACCTCAGGCGCACCTCCCCCGAAGCCGACCACGCCAGCACCCTCAGCACGGACGCGGAGTCAAAGTCCGGCAGCAGGATGAAGGCGGCCGGAGCCAGGCACTCAGGGCAGGCCGCCGCTCCGTCCCCCAGGGCCTCCCTGGCCACCTGCGACCACGCCGCCAGGGCCACGGCGTTCCACGCCAGTCGCCCGTCACTGCACACCAGGGTGGCGTCCTTCTGCCAGGGCGGAGGGGAGCACAGGAACTCGGTCCACACGTCCGCGGGTCCGCCGGGACGACGAAACACCAAGGACATGGTGACTGACTGCAAAATAACAGGTGGCGGCTTTCAGGTTGGATAAAAACGTCTCTCCTCTCGCTTCGGTTCTCACCTGTTTGCACGTTGATTCTCCCTCTTCCGTTGTCTAAGTTGTTCCTTACGTTACGTGTTACCTTCTCCCATGAAGGTCCAGAGGCCGAGGCCACGTTGACGGAGAGAGGTCAATCGAGGACGAGGTCGGTCCTGTCGATTTAGCCCTGGCCCTAGCAGGTGTTTTTTCCCTTTCCTTTCGCGTTGCGTTTTTCGCGTTTCTGTTCTCAATCTCAGCTGTTTCTTGTTTCTTTTGAGACGTTTCGCCACTGTAGCAGGGAGAGGCGCCAAGTTTGAAAACAAGACAAGAGAGGGCCTTGGACGAAAACCCAGAGATACTCTCTGGAAAACCGA
>JAAUYB010029895.1_pt1 | contig 19331 bp, 17 predicted proteins | sample 7278071 | NCBI WGS metagenome assembly JAAUYB01 (sample SAMN14350121, study PRJNA611818) | marine sediment metagenome | isolation source: surface marine sediment (1.8m) | place: French Polynesia: Moorea | collected 2018-08
AAATTGATTATTTCTCCTGAATTATCAAAAGAAGATCAACAAATTTTGATAAGAGCGACTGATGAGCAAGAAAGAAAGCAACTTAGACAAATTTTTGCTGATCATCAGTTTATAAACTAGCTGAACAGAAGCCAGAAATATTTGCTGATTTTGTTGAAAGTAATCCCGATATTCTCAAATCAACTATTATCTTTGTTGAAGAGAAAGAGTACGGAAATGATCTTTTAAAGACCATTCATAAACATACTGCTGATTATCGTACTTACTACTCAGAGGAAGATCCCAGCTATCTTAAAGCATTTGCTAAAGGAGAGATTGATTGTTTAATTGCTTGTCATAAAATCTCTCAAGGAATTGACATCAAAAGCCTAAAAAATGTTATTCTATTTTCATCAGCAAGGGCAAAATTAGAAACCATACAAAGGATTGGTCGATGTCTTAGGACTGATCCAGAAAGTCCTAATAAAAAAGCAACAATTGTCGACTTTGTTGTTGAAGTTGAGGAAATAAAAGATAGATTAAGTGCTGATGAGTAGCGTTATCTTTGGTTAAATGAATTATCACAAATTAATTAGAGATTCACTGATTGAATTAAAAAATAAATTCGATAAAGCTGAACTTCCTGAACCAGCATCACGTCAGTTTTTTATTGACCTTTGTAATGAAAAGGATTGTATTTGTGGTAGAGAATTAAATGATGAAATAAGAGAAATAATTAAACGACGTGCTGATTCATATCTCTCTAATGAAACCGCAGGATTTTTAAACAGTTTAAAGTCTGATATTGAAAGAGATTTATTATCAGATGATAATGGAAATGATAATAGTATAAAAAAAAGAGAAAGCAAATAATAACCTAAGAGAATCTATTCGTTATAAATGTAATCACAAATTACAAAAAATACTATACCGTGATCCCATTTCAATTAGTGATATTAACCACTCAATTAAATTAAAAGGACAAAAAGCAGCAAGTATGGGACAAACCTTATCCGTTGGCTATATTTTTCTAACAACTTTATTATCAGAAGGACAACATCAATTTCCCTTATTATAATATTATTATGCTCGGATCGTTCTGTTTAAATGCTGTGCAGGGTTTAATCAATGGTATTAAAATCCTACAAATAGAATCACCATGAATTAATTTAACCACTTTTCTCCCCCTGGTAATTTAGATAATTGATGATTAATTTCCGAGTTGTTTGATTTCTGTTAGAATTTCTGGAATGCGTTCTAAGTCTGACTCTGATAATTTACGTCCTGGTTTAGATTTTAAACGATCAGCTAAAGCATAAAAAGCTTCTGTATCCTCTCTATTAGCTAATACATAAGCTCTTAACTCAGTTTGACTCATGGTTTGAAAATTAGGCTGGTTCATATGGTTTTTATCACTGACTATCTCTATTACTATAGCACTACCCATTCCCTTACGGAGATTTATCGTTTTCTCGAAATCACAATTAAATATCCCTATTAATTATCCTTAAATTACGATTCTATGGGTGACCATAAACCTATTAATTGATCAACAAGTTGTGTAATTTGTAATAAATTTTCTTGGTTTAGTTCTACTGTTTGAAATCCATGAACAAGCTGATTCCTAATTTCAGATAAATTCATAGCTAGATTATATTGTTCTATAGAAATTTCCCCTTGAGAATAAATATGTTTAATTAGAGATACTGGTCCAAATCTTTCAATGGGAATAGATACCTTTTCCGCTTGTTTACGAAGTAAAACTTCTAAGATTATCCATAATACTAAAAAAGCACTGTCTTGATCTCCTAATGCAATAAGTTGATCAACTGTTTTTCTTTTCTGAAGAATTTGTTCCCAGGAGAGAAAATTAGTCCTATTACTTGAATTAATTGGAAATTCATCATCTCCTGTGATTAATAAAAAACGCCATCCTGAATGTTTAGCAACTATTTCAGCTATTTCTTTATATCTATCTATCGTAATCTGTTTTGAAGATTGGGATTTGATTTCGATAATATAACCTTCATGATCAGACTTTTTAACCACTAAATCTGGTCGATATCCACTTAAATCAAAAGGAACCGCATCAGGTTCAATCCATACTTCATACCCTTGTTCTTTATATTTTTGAGCAATCCTGTTTTCTAGTTGACTATGTTGATTTCTAATTGTTTCAGGATTCATAAATAACTCTCCAAAGTTTTAGATTGACATATTCTTACATAAACACATTCAGAAGCAGTATAAATTCTTTGACGTAATAAGTCAGGAAAATTTAAAATATCAAAAGGTTCTTGTAACAACGGTCGACGATGCGCCTGAACATCTTTGATTTGTTGATCATCTTGATAAATTAAACCAACTAAAGCATCTTGTATTGGTTTAATTATATTATCTATATCAACGGGATCTCTGTCGTATAAGTAAACTAATGTTAGATGCAACTCTAAATCTTCTGATAGTAGTGTTCCTGTCCAAATTTTTTGAGCTTCAGTTTTTACAGTATTTTTCCAAGTTCGTAAGCTTGACCTTTTTCCTTGTAAAGATCGAGGTCGTTGGGTAATAAGAAACTCAAATATCATGACTATATCAAGGTAAGTATGTAAGGTGGGTATTGCCCACCCTACGAATGTCTAAACGGCTGAAACCACAGGATAAGGATGGGTTAACTTATCTAACTGTTGCACCAGCAAACTGAGGAATAAACCCACATCAGTAACGATCCCGACAGACTCCACCGAACCGCGATCGCTTAATTTGGTCACGACGGCCGGGTTAATGTCCACACAGACCATTTTCACGCCCGCAGGGGTCATATTCCCCACGCCGATACTGTGTAACATGGTGGATAGCATCAAAATCATGTCTGTGCCTTGAATAAGTTCAGCATAGCGACTTTGTGCCTTTAATAAGTCCATTTCTGTGTCAGGTAAAGGACCATCATCACGGATCGAACCGGCTAAGACAAAGGGAACGTTATTGTTAACGCATTCGTACATCACCCCTTTGGCGATCGCCCCTTGTTCGACGGCTTGGGCAATGCTACCATAACGGCGCACGGTATTAATCACCTTGAGGTGATGACGGTGGCCGCCACTAACAGGGATACCCCGTTGCATATCTACCCCTAAAGAGGTTCCCATCATGGCCTGTTCAATATCATGAACAGCGATCGCATTACCACCCAATAAGGCATGAATATAACCCTCTCGGATTAATTTGGCCAGGTGTTGCGCCCCACCGGTATGAATGACCACCGGGCCAGCAGTAACAACGACTTTGCCCCCTTGATCCCGTACTTGGCGCATTTCCCAGGCGATTTGTTCCACTAATAACTCAACCCGACGTTCGCTGGAAACCCCAGATCCCATGAAGGTAAATTCTTTTTTCCCGTTGCGTTGATCCCGATCTTCGGACTGTCTGACGGTACGAATCCCATCAACTCCCACCATAACGTGATCCCCAACTTGTAGATCCCGCAATAATTTACATTCTGCGGTCATATTTTGGGGATCAGCGACAATAGCAGCATCCATGCGCTGATTTTGGACTTTTACCCATTCGCAGTTCACCCTAACTTCTGTGGGATAAATGGTACTGACATAAAAATCATCGGGGGCGACACCGGTTTTAGTCACGGTTTCGGTGTTAATATCACAAACTTCTTGTGGGGGCGCAACGGCACCGAGATCAATCAGTTGTGTCATAATTTCTTCCATGACATCGTGATCCGGTGCAGAGACACGAACTTGTGCAGCCGATGTACTCTGTCTTTCTAAGCCTAACTCAAAGTTTAGTACCTTGAAACTGCCCCCATTTTCTACCACCATATCGAGGGCTTTGTTCATGATACCGGCATCTAAGAGATGACCGGTTAATTGAATGGTCCGACTTTCAACCGGCGTTTTAGCATGAACATCTTCTAAAACGGGTTCGTTAACTCGTAATGTTAAACATTTGGCGGCCCCACCTGCTTTCAGAAACTCGGATAAGGGGGTTTGTACCACTTCAAACCCCACCTCATTTAACCGTTGTTTTAAGCTGTCGCTTATTTGGTTCATGATGATGGTGTGGTTAATATTAACCGCGTTACAAGCGAATTTGACCGCGTCGGGTTCTTCGACAATAATACGCTTTTCTGCGGGGATACGCAGTTCAATGAGGCGGTTAGAGTAAGCATCAAAGGCGGGGGGATAATAGAGTAAATAACCGCCGGTGAGGGGACAGAAACAAGTGTCCAGATGATAGAAGCGATCATCGATGAGGCGTAAGGATAATACTTCTGTGTCCAACCATTGGGCAATATAGGGGTGAGAGTCTAATTCTGATCTAAACCCATATCCGGCCCATAACCAGCGGCCTTCTCTATCAAATAAAGCGTCACCGGCCCCTTCAAAGGGTAAATCTTTCGGCAGTTCAAATACATTGAACCCATTATTTCCAAACCATTCGTTGAAGTAGGGTTCTTCCCCTTGTCTTTCTTTATGGTAAAAACGACTGACGATGGCATTATCCCCTAATACTAGCCCTGCGTTAGCGGTAAATACCATGTCGGGCCAGCCTTTTTGGGGTTCCACTAATTCTACGATCGCCCGTTCTTTGATGGCGTGATACAGTTGCTTCCATTGTTCAACTGCGCGATCGCGGGCTGATTTATGTATATTCCCTTCCATCCAAGGATTAATCACATAATCTACATCATAGTGGTCTGGGGCGCACATTAAAATACGAATCTGATCTGCCATAATACTGTCTTCAATTAAGCTCAATTTAGATAGTTCTCTTGATGTTATCCAGCTTTCGACTCCTCACTGATACTGAATAACCCAACTTACCATCATACCGTGAATTTGACTTACTCATCTTCATCGCTGGGATTATTGACTTCTTCTTTAAAACCCCGTAAGGTTTTCCCCAAGGAAGAACCCAATTCGGGGATTTTTTTCGGACCAAAAATTAATAAAGCAACAATCAGAATAATAGCCACTTCGGGCCACCCTAATCCAAACATCGATCTCTCCAAAAGTTAAGTTATGTCTGCATTGTGACATCGGGGTACAGTCTCAGTATATCCTGAGAACATTGTCTTTTGTTGCATCTTTTACTCACCCATGACTACCGTAACAACCTCATCCACTACCTTATCCCTACACCCCTTAATTTGTGAGTTAGCTGAGGTTATTATCTCCCATTGGCAAAACTATCTTGAATTAAGTCCCTATGAGTTACCCGATGGGTTAGGCTATGTAGAAGGGAAACTAGAAGGGGAAAGATTGGTGATTGAAAACCGTTGCTATCAATCCCCCCAATTTCGTAAAATGCACCTAGAATTGGCTAAAGTGGGACAAGGATTGGATATTCTTCATTGCGTCATGTTTCCTAACCCTGACTATGCTTTACCGATGTTTGGTTGTGATATTGTGGCTGGTAAGCATGGTGTTAGTGCTGCGATCGCCGATTTATCCCCAGCTAACCCGGAACTCACCCTCTCCAATGATTATAATCAGGCGTTATCCCAACTAGAAACCCCCTCATTTTCTGATCAACGGGAGTTACCGGAATGGGGTGATATTTTCTCAGATTATTGTTTATTTATTCGTCCCCATACCCCGGAAGAAGAAACCCTGTTTCTCAAGCGAGTGGGAGACTTTTTAAAAGTTCATTGTCAACAAGCAAACCAGTCTCAACCCGGTTCGACGCAACAACGAGAGTTTAACCGACAAGGCCAAGAATATTATTGTCGGAAGCAACAACAAAACGATAAAACCCGTCGTGTTTTAGAGAAAGCTTTTGGGGAAGCGTGGGCTGACAAATATATGACTCAGGTGTTATTTGATGTCCCTAACCTTTAACTTATGTTAGTTAGCAGTAATCAATGATTGATCACTGCTAATCCTTCACTCTTTTGACTGTTCACTGATTTAAGGAAATTGTTAATAATGAATGAAAAGGCCAAATTACTAGAAACCATTGCCGGAAAAAATAGAGGGTTATTAGCCACAGAAAGGGATCGCGTGAGGGTATTATCAGCCATTGAACAACTCGAAGATCATAACCCGAATCCTGCACCTATTAAAACCCCTGAATTATTAGACGGAAACTGGCGATTATTATACACAACCAGTAAGGGAATTTTAGGATTAGATCGTTTTCCTGTGTTTCAATTGGGACAAATTTATCAATGTATTCGCACAGAAGAAGCGAAACTCTACAATGTGGCCGAAATTATTGGCGTTCCTTTTTTAGAGGGGATTGTTAGTGTAGCAGCGAGATTTGAAGCGACATCGGATCAAAGAGTACAGGTTAAATTTGAACGGTATATTGCAGGATTACAAAGGGTTTTGGGTTATAAATCCCCGAATAAATTAATTAAAGAGTTGGAAACAGGAAAAAAGTTTTTTCCTTTGGATTTTAGTCCAGAAAATCGGGATCAACAAGGATGGCTAGAAATTACTTATTTAGATGAAGATTTACGAGTGGGAAGAGGGAATGAAGGTAGCGTTTTTGTGTTAGCCAAAGAAAAGAATTAATCGTAGTTTAAAATGGACAAAATCACCCCCGATCAACTTGAGAAAATTGTTGCTGAAGTTGAACGATTATCCAAACAAAACGAAAATTTGGAGCGTCAGGATGTTGAAGAGATTTTGCAAACTCTCAATTTATCCCCCGATCTTCTCGATGAAGCTATAACTCGGGTTCGTCGTCAAGAAACATTAAACCAAGAAAAAAAACGTAAGTTACGCATATTTTTGGGGATTATTGTTGTCTTGATGATTACTCTGACAGGTACTATCTTACTTCATCGAAACTATCAGCAACGTCTACAGAATATTACCGTTTATCAAAGTCGTCTTACTTTCTCTGAGGATAATGGGGATAATCTTCAGGTGATTAACCGTCAAAATAACACTGAAATTGTTTATCGTGTTACCCTACAAAATGCCCCCCTAGGTGAACAATTATCCTTAAGTTGTCAATGGATTGATCCTCAAGGAAACTTGTCCCACCAAAACGTCTATCAAACCCGTAAAATTGATAAGCAAGTGTGGACAACTTATTGTCGTCATCTCATTGGTAATGCTTCTTTATCGGGAACTTGGACGGTAGAAATGTTTTTAGGCGATCGCTTATTGAGTCAGCATAATTTTCAAGTCCAATAACTATTATCAGTATATCATAAAACAGTGGGTAAACGCTATCAATGGTTAGGTTATTGGGGATGCAATCAAGACCAAAAAGTTGAAGAAACTTTGAAGAAACTGTTTCCCCAGATCAAGACTAATTATCAGTTACAAATTCTTAAACAAAATAACAATATTTCGGGAAAAATTGCCTACTTTGGTGAAACGTTACTCGAAAGTCAATTAGGTAATGTAAAGGCCATTGGTTTTGCTGCTTCTGGAATTAATAATACTTCGGATGCTTGGATCAAAATAGCTGAAAATAATTTGATTCTAGGACGGGATAGTTTTGGTCGAGTTCCTAGTTATTGGACACAAGTTAATCAAGGGATTTGGTTTTCTTCCCACTGTCAATTATTATTACCTTTACTGTCTTCTCAAAGGGTTAATTTAACCGCATTTTATGATTATACTTGTTTTTCTTATGTCCCCACCCCTTTAACTCCTATTGAGGGAATTTCTGCTATCAATGCAGGAGAAGAAATCGAATTTTCTTGTGTCAATAATCAAGTGAGTTACAGTCACAAGATTATTCATCAATGGCAATCTCTCACTAAAGTATTTAATGAGGAAAAACAAGCGATCCCTCAACTCCAAACATTACTTAAACAATCGGTTCAAAATCAATTACAAGGAATTACCAATGAACCAGTGGGGATTTGTTTATCAGGAGGTTTGGACTCATCAATTATCGCTGCTGTATTAGTACAATCAGGGGTTAACGTTCGTGGTTATACATTGGAATTTGAAAAGGATCAGTTTTCGGAATATCCCTATGCAGAAATGGTGGCTAACCATCTTAATATTCCTCTGGTTAAAGTTAATATTAATCCCCAAAAAATCAAAAAAAATTTAGTTACGACTGTCCAGGGTTTAGACTTACCTTTTGGTGACAGTGTGACCATTCCCTTATCCCTATTATATCAGAGAGCATCTCAAGAAACTGAGATTATTTTCAACGGGGAAAACGGCGATCAATTATTTGCCGGTTGGACGAATAAACCCATGATTGCTGCTAATATTTATCAACTTCAAAATCCTGAATATAACAAAGATTTTAGCGATCAATATTTACAAACTTTTCACCGTCTTTATGGTTATGAAAAACGAATCTTTACCTCAGAAATTTATAAAAAATTATTGTTGATTCAACCCAAACAAGTGATAAAATCAGCTTTAGATGAGGAATTTTCAACTGGTTTATTAGATCGTCTCCGTCGTGCTACATTAATGCTAAAAGGCGCACAAAATATTCAACCTCGCGCTACTTATTTAAGTAATGAATATGGATTAGGAATTCGTTCTCCTTTTTGTGATTTTGAGTTGACTCAATGGACATTTCAAACCTCTGAAAGTTTATTTTTACAGCAATCTTGCGAGAAATATATTCTTAAAAAAGCGGTTGAATCTTGGCTACCCGATGATATTGTTTGGCGCAAAAAAAGAGGGATGGGAGTCCCTTTAACTTCTTGGTGTTTAACGTCATTATGGTTAACCCTTGGTCATTGGTTAAATCCTAGTATATTAAAAGCAGAAGGAAGATTTATAGAAACTTTTCCGTCACAACTTATTTTAGGAGAAATAAGCGGCCATCTAAGGGGCAGAAGAATAGGGGAGATTCTCTGGTTATTATTGATGTGGGAAGTGTGGCGTGTTAAGGTTTTAGGAGAAGAAAAAGCGAAGACTTCCTTATTTCATCCCTTTTCTATCCCTCACTCAGTCTGGAGAAAATATGCTAATATTAAAGCCAATTATCTCTAAAAATATGAACAATCAGAAGACCCTTGACTTAAACTTTTCTTAGTCTTTTAATGATATGATCGAACTCTCTCAGCATCCATGTCAGCCATTTTCCTTAAGATTAGCTCATGATTTGTTAAGCTACTATGGATCTCCCCTTTATGTTTATCAATCTGAGGTATTAAGCCACAGCATATCCCATATTACCTCTAGCATCCCCTATAATAACACATTTTTTCAATTTGCAACAGTAACGAATGGAAATATTGAACTATTAAAGTTATTTAATTCCCAGGGATGGGGACTGCATGGGAATACACCAGGGGATATTTATTTAGGGTTAAAAGCAGGGTTTTCTGGGGATAAAATTGTTTATAGTGGTAGTAACTTAAACCCCGAAGAAATGGCACAAGTCTTAAAATGGGGAGTGAGAACGTTAAACTTAGATAGTTTATCGCAGTTAGACTTATTATGTAACATTTATCAATCATTTTCAGGGGATTTATCTAGCTTAAAATTAGGCTTACGAATAAATGCCCCTAACTTAATTAAAGATAGCAGAATTGGGGTACAACCTCACGAATTTTCTGAAGCGATTAAAATAGCTCAAACCGTAGGATTAAAGATACAAGGATTACATTTTTATCGAGGAACAGGAACCAATGCAACCCAAGCATTTACCCAAGTGATTGATAATATTATCCAGATAGGGAACTTATTACCTGACTGGGAATATTTAGATTTTGGGGGTGGATTTGGCTATCCTTATCGTCATGACAAAGTTGCTTTTGATTGGAATAAATTTGGTCAAGAATTGAGTCATAAATTAAATCAATTATCAAAACCAATTCAATTAATTATTGAACCAGGAAGAGCGGTAATTGCTAATTGTGGTATATTATTAGCCAAAGTTGTTTCTGTGAAATGGCAAGGAAAGAAACAAATAATTGGAGTGGATACAACAGTTGGGAATTTATCAATTCCTTCCGTTCATGGAGGGTATCGAAAAATTACTACTTGGCAAGAAAATCCTCAATCATTATGCTTAACTGATGTTTGTGGCAATACCACTTATTCACGGGATTATTTAGGTAAAAATTGTCAACTTCCTGCACTAAAAATTGATGATATTATTGGTATTTTAGATGTGGGAGCTTATGGTTATGCCATGTCCTCTCATTTTCTCCATCGTCCCCGTCCCGCAGAGGTTTTACTAGAAAAAGGAAGTCATCGATTAATTCGTCAACGAGAAGACTATCAAGTATTAATTGACAATCAAATTTTAGATTAAAGGAGAACTATTTTATGAAGTGTATAAAATGCGGTAGAGATAATAAGTTAAAAGATCGTACAGCTAACAATGGTCGTTGTTATTATTGTAGACATCCGTTTACTTTTGAACCCACAGAAATGAAGGAAAAAGTAAAATTCACTGATCCCTTTTTTGCTAAGGTTTTGAATGATATTTCTGCTGAGAATACCTTATTCTTCACACGCAAACAGTTTCACTATTTTTTAGATAAACGGTTAAAACGAAAGTCTAATAATATTGGTTGTGGAATAGTATTTACAGTTATCTTTTTTAATATCTGGTTTCCTGGATTTGTAGGCGGTTTGTTATCTATTGTAATAGGAAATATTGCCCTACCCCTAAGTTTATGGATTATTAATTTATTATTTATTATATTTTTGTATCGGTCTAGTATATCTGAAGATAATAATTATCAAGGTCGCAAAAATAACTCAAAGATTTTGATTATTTATGGAATCTTTATCCTAGTCATTGGTACTTTTGTAAGTGTTACCTTATGGAACTCATTTCCATTTTTCGCTTTGTTTACTCTTTTAGGAATGGGGAGTATTTATTTAGGAATTATAAATCAAATTAAGACACCAACTTCTCAAATTCTTGTTGTTTCCCAAAGCCAAGTACACCCGTGGTTAAACCGTTGGCAACAATTTAATGGTCGTCTATACTATCTGTTATCTTCTCCGAATACCGAACGATTTAATCCTGTTAACTTAGGGACTAATTCTTATAGTTTTGATCGTGCTATTATTTGTGATAAATCAGAAATTGCTCAATTTCTAATTAAAAATAACTTTCACTTTGAAAATAATTGTGCTGTACTTAGTATTGATGGTTATCCTGAAAGTATCTTTAACACTGTCATGGAAATGTTAAAACGTAATCCTGACTTACAAGTTTATGGGTTACATAATGCAAGTCCCAAAGGAGTTAGTTTAATCCATGAATTAAGAAATAGTCAACAATGGTTCAAAGATAGTTCAGTTCATATTTATGATTTAGGAATTTCACCAAGACAAATTCTCAAAAATCCCAAGTACGTTATTTTAAATAGTCCAGAATCAGCGACAAAAGCGAAACAATTACCATCAGAAATTAAAAATAATTTAACATCAGAAGAATTAACTTGGTTAGAGTCAGGAAATTTTGTAGAATTAGAATCTTTTAGTCCTACAATCTTACTAAAAATTATCGCCAGAGGGATTAGTTTGGGTGCTGTATCTAATGAAGAGATATCTTTTCTTCCCCTAGAAGATAATAGTAATTCAGGAACCACAGGGGTTTATCTTTATGGGATTGATAGTTTTGGTTAACAAACATAAGGAGAAATGATGTTATGAGATGTGTAAAATGTGGAAAAAATAGTAATTATAAACAGCGTATAGCTAACAATAGTTATTGTTATAATTGTGGACATCCCTTTGCTTTTGAACCATCAGAAATGAAGAAAATAATAACATTTACTGATCCATTTTTTGCTAGTGTTTTGAGTGATATTTCTGCTCACAATACTTTATATTTTACCAGTAAACAGTTTCACTATTTTTTCAATAAAAAACTAAAACTTAAGGCGATTAATCGTGAAAATAGATTAATAATAATACTTGTATTATTTATCTTTTTTATCATTATTTCTGAATTTTTGAAATCTACCTATTCTAAAGAAATCGGTGATATTACTTCATTTTTATTTACCTTATTGGCAATAGGTAGTTTTTATTTTATAGTCGCCAACCAAGTCAAGACACAAACAAATCAAATTTTTATTGTTTCATTAGAGGAAATGAATCAATGTTTAAACCGTTGGCAAGAAATCAATGCTTCTCTATCCTATTTATTATCTTCTCCGAATACAGAACAATTTAATCCTATCAACTTAGGCACAAACGCTTATAGTTTTGATCGTGCTATTATTTGTGATAAATCAGAAATTGCTCAATTTCTAATTAAAAATAACTTTCACTTTGAAAATAATTGTGCTGTACTTAGTATTGATGGGTATCCTCAAAACATTTTTAACACTGTCATGGAAATGTTAAAACGTAATCCTAATTTACAAGTTTATGGGTTACACGATGCGAGTCCCAAAGGAGTAAGTTTAATCCATGAATTAAGAAATAATCAACAATGGTTTAAAGATAGTTTAGTTCATATTTATGATTTCGGAATTTCACCGAGACAAATTTTGAAAAATCCCAAGTATCTTATTTTAAATACTTCAGCATCAGCAAGAGAGACAAAACTATTACCGTCAGAAATTAAAAATAATTTAACACCAGAAGAATTAAGTTGGTTAGAGTCAGGGAATTTTGTAGAATTAGAATCTTTTAGTCCTAAAAGCTTACTAAAAATTATTGCTAGAGGGGTTAATATAGTAGACTTGGCTGATGGTGATGAGTTATTTATTCCCCTAGAAGATAATAGTAATTTAGGAAGTAAAGGGGTTTATACTTATGGTTTCGATAGTTTTGGTTAACTATTCTTCGTAAGTCTTTAACCAAATTTCTAAACTGACTAATAACCATAACTTAATTCCGTACTTACCCCAAATATCTCCCTGATAATTTAACCAAGCTTTGATAATATCTTGCTGAAGATAAGGCGCAATTGCTGCCCTTTTATTGAGTAATAATCTCTTGGCTTTTCTTTGCCAATATTGACGAAACCAAGCATTAACAGGAACCATCATCCCACTTTTAGGACGGTCAATAATTGTCGCGGGTAATAAGTGAGAAACAGCTTGTTTTAAGATAGCTTTTTCTCTTGCACCGGCTAATTTATAATGAGGGGGAATTGATAAAGAAAAATCAACAATTCTTCGATCAAATAAAGGGGCTCTTCCTGCTAAACAACCCGAACGAGTTAGATTATTAACCTTATTCAAAATATGATCTGATCCCTTAAATTTTATATTTAATAACATCAAACGGTTAACATAATCTGCTGAAGACAATAAATCAGGTTCAAACACAGAAGCTTGATTATTAACTTTCTGAAAAATATCAGGTTTTAATAATTGGGGTAAATCGAGAAAACATTTTTTAAATGAAGTTAAATAACTGGATAATAAATCTACATTTTGCTCTGGAGTATGATACAATGAATATAATAACATTGGTTGATTTTTGGGTCCGCCAAAACAAGGATCACTCCCTTCTCCATTGAGAATCACCTTAACATCTTCTTTCGCTAGTTGGGCTAATAAATAGTTAGGAACCGTCAACGGATCACCAATGGGATTATCAAGATTTGCCATAGTTATTGTCAGGTTATCCCACATTTGTTGAGGAGAAATTTCTAATATATGATGGTGGGTTTGGCAATGAGAGGCAACCAAACTGGAAAATTCTAATTCATTGGGATAATCTTGACCAAAATGTATCGAATAAGTATGAATAGTATCATCATGAAACTGTTTCGCTAAAGCAGTGACACAACTCGAATCAAGTCCTCCAGATAAATAAACCCCTACTGGTTCTTGAGAAGGTAAATATTCAAGCATAATTGTTTCTAATAATGCCCTCAATGCTTCAGAACTCTCCTCAAAAGATAAAGGAGATTTACTGATAGTTTCTTGAGGTTGCCAGTAAGGTTCAATAGTGCCATCAGGGAGGGATAAAATCGTGCCAGGGCGTAGTTCTTTAACCCCTTGCCATAAGGTACGTTCTCCTGGAACAAAAGCCGTACAAAGATAATCTTTTAAAGCAATTAAATCGATGTTCTTCTGAAAATAAGGGGATAAATTTCTGAGGCGAGGGGCGAGATAAAGCGTTGAACCTTGTTGATAATAATAAAGGGTACGGCCGCCAACGGAATCACGAACAGCGTATCCTTTTTTTTCATAGGTATCCCAAACAATAAAACTAAAAATTCCCCTCAACTCATGTAAACAATCTTGTCCCCATTGTTCCCAAAGCCAAGCAATTAAAGTCGAATCATCTTCTTTCCATGTATTAGGATTCATTCCTAATTTTGTTAACAATAAATGCCGATTACTTAACCAAATATCCCCCACCACAGCAAACCGTTGATTCTTGCTCAATTTAGGTACAGTTTTAACAAGAGAAAATCCTTCAAACTGCCCAACTTGTTGATAAGATGGGTCATGATGAAAGTCTCCAACGATTATCTGCCATAGGGGATCAAGCCTGAGAGCTTGGGTGATTTTCTTTTTTCGGTTGAACATAGACTGTGTTTGCAAAACAACGGATGAGACAAAATCTTGCACACCTGTGCGTTTGTCTTCGATTTCAAGATAAACTACAGTATGATATAAGATTGTTGTTGATATCATCATGAGCGTAGTAAGCCAAGTTATTCTAAAAGCAGACGATGAACTCCGATATCCTAGCAGTGGCGAACTCAAGGGTATCCAAGAATTTCTGAGTACCGGGGAGCAGCGTGTCCGCATTGCTGAAACCCTCGGGGAAAACGAGAAAAAAATCGTTGATCAAGCTCAGAAAAAATTGTTTCAAAAACGCCCTGATTTTCGCTCTCCTGGGGGCAACGCCTACGGTCAAAAGCAATATAATCAGTGTTTACGGGATTATAGCTGGTATTTGCGTTTAGTTACCTACGGGGTGTTAGCCGGAAGCAAAGAGCCAATCGAAAAAATTGGCTTGATCGGGGTTAAAGAAATGTATAACTCCCTCAATGTTCCTGTTCCGGGGATGGTGGAGGCCATTCGTTGTCTCAAAGAAGCAGCTTTAGGACTTTTGAACAATGAGGATGCAGCAGAAGCGGCTCCCTATTTCGACTATATGATTCAGTCCATGTCCTAAACTCTCATACCCAAAACTAAACTATGGCACCATGCACTAGGAAATAGGCAACGGGTGATCCTCTCAAGGTTTCCTTAGTCATGTCTTGATTTTAATGTATTGCGCTGTAGTCTTGAAAGGCACGATCAACTCGTGTCTTTTTTGATGAAAAGAAAAACCGAAATTTTGCTCATCCCTAAAAGGGGATAGTTAAAATGAAACTATGGCAAAGTTGATTCGGTTCCCTTTTGTTTGTTTAGTGATCGTCGTCCTCACCTATAGTATTTTTGGTTGGTATGTGGGACATTCTGCTACAGCTTGGACTCATTGGTTAGCTAACCAAGGAGAAACCTGGGGATGGTTTTTAGAGGACAAAACAATCTTTTTGATGCTTCATTTTTTAGCTGGATGTGTCGTCCTACTGATTACCGCTAGTTTAGCTGCTCCTGTTGCGATTATCACCATTGTTTTTGGTAGTAGTTTTCAATCGGATAATAAAGCGATTATAGCCGTTTTGCTATGGTCTTTTATTATCGTTTTAATGCTTCGTTGGATTTACTATTTTGCCCACTTTTTTTTGTTACTCTGTGCTGCTATTTTAGCTAAGTTGGAGTTACAAAAGCTAGGGTATGCTCAATGGCAAGTGATTTCTCTGTTAATACTAATCTGTTTAGGTGGGTTTGCTTTGGGATTACTGGGTTATTATCAGCTTCAATAACCGTTAATCATTGATAGGGAGTCACCGGGGTTTCTTGGCGAAGGGCGCGGGTTTGTTCTAAAATATTCTCGATATTTTCTTGGGAAAGATTTTGAACATAGTTAATTTTAATTTCTTCTAATAAATCATTCAGTAACGATTCAATTTGATCGATACTATGTTCTGCTTGTAATTCGCTTCCCAAAGATTGACTAAACTTCTCGACCAATTTTTCTAATAAGCGATCAAACTCTGGGTCTTCTATTAATAATCCTTGGAGTCCTACGGATACCCCTTGATAGAGTTGAGACACCAATCTTTCTGTTAATTGATGCTGCATTACTTTTACCCCTGGTACGTTTTCTAAACCTTGATAAGCAGGGGTTTGCGTTAAGGCTTTATCTACATTATATCGTAAAAATTCTTCGGCTTCGGGACGAATTTCGGGGATAACTTTATTAATAACTAAATTGGCCATGAGTTTCACTAATTCTGAGGTTTCATTCACATCATTAATATCAATATAAGGATTAGAATTTTGTTGAATTAAAATGTTACGAACTGTCCCATCTTTAATCGTTCCTTGAATTTGATTGACCACTTGAATAATGACAACCTCGGTAATATCTTGAGCAATTCCTGCGACAAATCCCTGACTAGCTTGTTTTTTAATTGCCTTAATATCAACTAAATTTGCTTGATCTAAACGAATGGTTAACGGGATAATTCTTAAGAAACGAAACAGAGGAATAAGTAAGAAAATGTCATACCAACGCCATAACATTGCATCAAACCAACTCACCCCTGTATGACGACGACTAATGTACCAACTACGGGCTAAAAATTCCGTTAGAAATAATAAGAAAAAAGGGAAATCAATGAGTCCGAAATTATCAAAAGGATCTCCAGTTTCTCCCACAGGACGAAAGTAGTTAGTAGCGATTAAAGGTTTAATTTCTTCATCAAAAAAGTTCAGTTCATCCCTAAAATCATTTTGCTGAAATAAGTTCTCTTCACTCCAAAACTTATCAAAAGCGTCTTTTGCAGAGCTTTCCTCTGTCTCAAAAACGTGTTTTCTCATCTTATTTTTTATCCGTTCTAATGTTCCGGTTTTATTAGCATTTTGAAACGGATTTTCTTCGATCATTTCCTTGCTTCTTTGACGCAAATCAGCCAAGATAGTCTTAATATCTTCTTGAGATTGATTATTATTATTGTTATTTTCAGAAAATACTTTTTGACTGAGAGACGTAGAAAGTGCTTCATTAAAATCATCAACTCTTTGTAAATATTGATCGGTATCTCGGTAAGGTTCAATCCCTTTGATAATATCATACTGAGTAATTAATTTTGAAAAAGAACTAGGTATGTTCACTAGGGTAATTTCTTTTTCAAATTTACCAATTTTTATAGACCAGCGAATTCTCTCCTGTATCAAAGAATCTCGTAAAGGAATATAACTTAGATCAAAAATTACTAATGTATAGTTAGCTAAAATTATCAACGCCATTATTTTTTCAAACCAACGACGAGGACGAAAAAATTTTTGTTGAGAACCCGAAGACACTTTTGTTATCGTCATATAAAAATTACACCACCGAGAAAAATGTGACTAAACTTATTATAAAGGAACTTTCTTATTTGTCTAGGAAGTCTAAACTTTTAGGTTGTATAGTAAGATATATCTAACTCGGATCACAAGTTAGCTATTTCTTTTTTTAATTCTCACTCTCTCTAACTAATCAATCTTAAATAATGACTGCCAATCTTCAAAAAGCTTATACTTATAAAGTGGGTGGAAGTCTGGGTTTTGACCATCCTACCTATGTAGAAAGACAAGCAGATAAGGCCCTTTTAACAGCATTAAAAGCCGGAAAATTCTGCTACGTTTTTAACTCTCGTCAAATGGGAAAATCCAGTTTAAGAGTTCGAGCAATGCACCGACTACAAGCAGAAGGAATGAGTTGTGCTTCTGTCGATATTACCAGTTTAGGCAGTGATATCAGTCAAAAACAATGGTATAGTGGCATCATCACTCAATTATTTTTAGGCTTTAATTTAATTGGGAAAGTTAACCTAAAAGTTTGGCTCAGAGAACGGGATGATTTATCAGGAGTTCAGAAGTTTAGTGAGTTTTTAGAAGAGGTTTTACTGGTTCATTGTCCTGGAGAAAAAGTTTATATTTTTATTGATGAAATTGATAAAGTTCTCAGCTTGAATTTTCCCTTAGATGACTTTTTTACGGTAATTCGTTTCTTTTATAATCAAAGAGCAGAGAATAAAAAATTTGAACGATTGGTCTTTTCTTTATTTGGGGTTGCCACTCCCACTGATTTAATTCAAGATAAAACACAAACCCCTTTTAATATTGGTTTTCCCATCGAATTAACAGGGTTTACGCCAGAGGAAATAGAACCTTTATCCCCTGGGTTAAACTCGGTTACTGACCATCCTCAAAGGGTTCTGAAGGCTCTTTTAAACTGGACAGGAGGACAACCTTTTTTAACGCAAAAAGCTTGTGATTTACTCTTAACTCAGTCCCCAACTATTCCTTCTGGTAAAGAAGAAGAATGGGTTAATAAAATGGTTAGAGAATTTATCATTGAAAATTGGGAATCCCATGACGAACCGGTTCACCTCAAAACCATTCGCGAGCGAATTTTTAGGAATGAAAAAAGAGCAGGAAGACTCTTAGGAATGTATCAACAAATTCTACAACAAGGGTTCTTAAAAAGCGATGAAAGTCCTGAACAAACAGAATTAAGATTATCTGGTTTAGTAGTTAAAAAGCAGGGTAAATTAGTCGTTTATAATAAAATTTATCAAGCCGTATTTAATGAAGAATGGGTAAAAAAAGAATTAGAAAAAATCAGACCTTATTCTGAAATGTTAACAGCTTGGGTTAATTCTAAGTATGAAGATAATTCCCGCTTATTAAGAGGACAAGCCCTAAAAGATGCCCTAACTTGGGCAGTAGATAAAAGCTTAAGTAATCTGGATTATAAATTTCTTACCGAAAGTCAAAACTTAGATAAACGGGAAGCAGAAATCAACTTAGAAGCTCAACAAAAAGCCAACGAAATTTTAACCAAAGCCAATCAAAAAGCCCAACGAATGATCCGCTTAGGCATAGGGATTTTAACCCTTTCCATAGTAGGTGCAACTGTTGCCTTTACTCAAGCTTGGATTGCGTTTCAGAAACAAGAAGAAGCCTTAATGGGAACACAATTAGAACAAATGGGAGATAGTGCTTGGCGACAATTTGAATTTGAACAATTAGAGGGATTAGTATCAGCTATAGAAGCCAATCAAACATTACAAACTATAGTCAAAGATAGACGAATTTTAGAAGATTATCCCGCTACCAGTCCCATTTTAGCCTTAGAACAAATTCTCAACCGTATCCAAGAAAAAAATAAATTAATTGGTCATCAAGATGCAGTTAATAGTGTGACGTTGAGTCGAGATGGTCGATGGATAGCCACTGCCTCTAATGATGGAACCGTTCGTTTATGGAATCAACAAGGACAACAAAAAGCCCTTTTGACCGGCCACGAAAGCAATATATATGGGGTGGCCTTTAGCACCGATAGTCAAACCCTCGCCACTGCCGGACAGGACAATACCGCTAGGGTATGGAACCTAGAGGGCAAACAATTAGC
>JAAUYB010099138.1_pt1 | contig 19301 bp, 17 predicted proteins | sample 7278071 | NCBI WGS metagenome assembly JAAUYB01 (sample SAMN14350121, study PRJNA611818) | marine sediment metagenome | isolation source: surface marine sediment (1.8m) | place: French Polynesia: Moorea | collected 2018-08
AGGAAGAGGAAGGACAGGGCCCGCCACCGCCAGAGGAGACGGGGTAAATGAATCTATAAAAGGGAGGAGGAACAGAGAGACGGGAGGCCAGCCAATCCATGTGAAGAGACAGAATAGTTTGAATAAAAGAAAAGAACCAAGTGAGTTTGTTGTCTGTTTTGATTGCCGCCGTTCGCACTAGGCGCAAACCGTAGACAGTAAGAGAGAGAAAGAGGGGAGATAACAGGAACGAGATAGGGTGAAAATAAGCTTGGTCCTCCCCACACAATAGAACTTGGACCTGGACCTGATCCTCTCCCCCACGCTGTAGAACTTGGCTCTGGCCCCTTCCCACGCAGTAGAACTTTGCCTTGGTCCTCCCCATGCAGTAGAACTTGGCCCTGGCCCTGACCTTCTCCCCCACGCAGTAGAACCTGGTCCTGTCCATGACCCTCTCTTCCACGCAGTAGAACTTGGCCCTGGCCCCTTCCCCACTCAGAAGAACTTGGCTCTTGCCCCCCCACGCAGCAGTAGAACTTTGAATTGGTCCTCCCCAGGCAGTAGAACTTGGCCCTGTCCCTGGCCCTCTCTCCCACGCAGTAGAACTTGGCCCTAGCCCCTTCCCCATGCAGTAGAACTTGGCTGTTGGCCCTCCCCACGCAGAACTTTGCCTTGGTCCTCCCCACGATCCTTAACTGGGATCTGTCCCTGGCCCTCTCCCCCTAGCAGTAGAACTTGGCCCTGTCCCTGGCCATCTCACCCACGCAGTAGAACTTGGGTCTGGCCCCTCCCCACGCAGTGGAACTTTGCCTTGATCCTCCCCATGCAGTAAAACTTGGCCCTGGCCCTGGCCCTCTCCCCCACGCAGTAGAACTTGGCCCTGGCCCTTTCCCCACGCTGTAGAACATGGCCCTGGCCCTGGCCCTCTCCCCCACACAGTACAACTTGGAAATGGCATTGCTCAGCTCAATCTCACTCTTTTCTTGGCTCTTTTTTCTTCAAAAGTGACTCTTATAGTTGTCAGCTGTTTTGGCCTGGCTTGCCTGAGGGAAGAGAAAAAGGGCGGGAAAATATAAGTTGTATGGACTGGATCGGTGGATGGCCAGTGGAATTCTGCATACCCATCATCATCTTTTACTCGTAAGTAAAAGTAGCCTTTTCTTACTGGGCTAATAACAAGGGTGTTCCGAGTCATTCACTGATAGTTAATACTGGTTTATTGATGGGTAAGGACAGGGTTATTGTGGTCAAAATACATATTGAGTACAGTGGCAATAGCAATAATCAATTTGGTGGCATGTTCAAAATTACTGACCCATGACCAGTATCTTACAAATATATATTGCTGATTAATTGCAGACATCATTATGAGTGACAGATAAATTATATTTACCAACCAGAATTTACCGCTACCTACTTTATAGTGAGAGGTAAAAAAATTTACCGACCTCAAATTTAAGAAGTCTGTATTTAACCGATAGTTGACCAGTTTTAAGTTTAATACCAAATTGGTATCTGATTTAGCCACTTCCACATTTGTCGGGTACTGCCCCCAATGCCCTTCAGGTGTTTCTGGCCGTCCACCATCAGTTGTAGTGCCTCTTCGTGAGGCTGGCGTTGATGTCTCCCCTAATGATGCTCTGCATCTCCTGAGGGGCCTCTCAAGAATCTCCAGCACCTCTGCCATTACGGCCCTCAGGTTGACCTTGGCCGTGCAGCCAACCTTGCATCCTTGACCTTGACTTCCAGACCTAGTTTGGCGGGCTTGGCCTATAAGATCTCCGGGACGTTGTCAAACTCGTTGTTGTTGAGCACAGCCAGAGTCCACTTGTTGATGGACTCACCAAGAGACTTGGGATTGTCCTTGGTGAGCGCTGAACCATCCAGGCTGACCAGCACCATGCGCTCACCGCCCTTGACCGCCGCCGCTTAGAAGAACCTGGTGCCTCCAGTCGCCTTCTTGTTGGGAGGAGTTAGTCCCGACGACAACTGTGGTGGGCACCCCGGAGCTGGACGCGGCCTGCCTGCGACGCTGACCGCCTCCCACCGACGGTGCTGCCCTCGGGTGCTGCTTTGGTGGCGGCAGCCTCCTGCCCCAGCTGCTGGATGACGCCGTGGTGCTGATGTTTGAGGAGGACCTTTAGCTACTCCCCACCTTTTGCTTCCCGCGGCTCTGTGACGTTCCCTCCTTAGACGGGCACTGGCTGGCAAGGTGACCATACCTCCAGCAGTTGAGGCACTTGCCGGCTGCGGTTGGTGTTGGCTACCGCGCCGACAGTCCATTCAGTGCTGCTCCTGCTGCTTGTGTTGGCGTTCTGACACCGCTTTGCCTTGCGACACCCGCCTGCGGCAAACCACTTGTCTTTGTCATCTCCTCTCATGTCCTTGACCCTAAGGATATTCTTTCATGATAACTCGAACCGCTGTCATCCACAACCAGGAGTCAGGGAAAAAAAATCCTGGCTTGCTCCCACGCTAGAAAAACTTCTTCAACTGCCCATGCTTTCCAAAGAAGTCAATCCCACGGGCCTGCATAGTTGCTGATCACACTCAAGACATGACCACGCTCCCTGAATTCACCTCCGAGGACATCATCACTGTAGTATGGGGATTCGAGAGGCAAACACCGCTCCAGCAGTGCGGTCAGGGATAAATAAACTTGCCCAGACTGCATCCATTCACCGCTAGCAAGTCCTCTCCTGTGGAAACAGCACAGGAAAGTAGACCACAGAGAATGGATGGGGATGCCATGTCGAGCTGCCCGAGCAACCTCTCCCTGACGTCCCGTGTCAAACAAGCCTCCAGGATATCAGGGATTGGACTCCAGAAGTCCAGGGCAACCCACGGAATGCCCTCTTCCGAAAAGGATCTATTGGAGTGGTACGGCCAGTTGTCGACAGATCCTCAACAAACCCCACAGCATTAGACAAATTGGGAGAATTTCCTCAGACCGACGCCTCAAACTCCAGTCAGCCCGGCTCCTGCGCCTGATCTGGAAGACACACTTCCATTGATCGGCCCGGTAGATGCCGCCAAGCACGGCACCTCTCTCCGTGGGGTCCCTCCATGCAGCTGGATATCAAATCCCAACACAAGGAACCAGACAGACTAGACGCTTGAGCAAAAGGAGGACATCCTCCTCTGGTCCCTCTACTGGGACAGCAAAAAGGAGTTACCCAAGGAGTTTACGGAACTCCTCGAGTACTCCAAAACAGCCGGGATCCCTGTTATGATCTGTGGGGACCTCAACACACGCGGTGAATTCTGGGGAAGCCCCACTTCTAGCATGCAAGGTAAGATGATAGAGGACCTTCTCCTCTGGTATAAGCTGGACGTTCTTAATCGGGGCACGGCACCCACTTTTGAGAACGTATGGAGCCAGATGATAGTTGAAAGCTCAGTCAAGTCAATAGCAGCTCCATCACGAGCCGGTTCAGGAATTGGCTGGTCAACACGAAGGACACTTCATCTTGCCACAACTGCAGTAAGTTTGAGATGACTACTGCCACCTCCTCGGTGCCACTGGTGTGTTCTCTCAGCAAGATCCAGTGTTGAAACTACACAAGGCTGGTCAACAATTGTCTCACTCACCTCCTCTCCGTAGTAGAACAGGATGACCCATCGAGGCCAAGTCAGGTGGTGGGACTACCCTCTATTCTGTATGACTCCATCGTATGAGCCCTGGACTTCCTTGCGCTGAAACAGCCAGCCCTGGCACAAGTCGGAGGCCCTGGGTGGAGCAAGGAAATCTTCAGGCCTCCTGTGGAAAAAGGGGAGGGGCCAGTGGATGCTCAAAGACCATTCATGCTTTATCTCTCTCCGGCGTCAAAAGAAGCAGGAGATGAGAAGGTCCAATAGATAAAATTGGCAGGTAGCCACCTCCGAGATCCAAGACCTGGAGGGGGCGGCCAAGCTTATGCACTCAATATGTTGAGGACCGTATGTCCCCCCGACCCTCGTGAAGAAGGGGAGGAACTTCACCCGGACCCCACAAGAAACGATGGGCATCCTCCTGGATGCCCACTTCCCTGGCACATACTGACCACACGAGGAGGAGGATGACACGGCCATTGACAAGATGGATGACTTGCCCGGATGGGAGTTCTCCGGGGAATTCCCCAACTGGCTGAGTGTCTCTCTGATACAGTCAGCTGCCAACTGCTTCTCGGACTACAAGGTGCGCGGCACTGATAAAAATCAAACCCAACATAATCAAACACCTTCAAAGTAGGGCAGTCTAACTCTTACAGCAGATATTCGACGCCTCTCTCCGGCTCGCCTACATTCTGCGGGAATGGCGGCTGAGCCGGACGGTGTTCATACCGAAGCCTGGACAGGATGATTACTCTGTAGCAAAAAGCTTCAGGCAAATCTCCCTGACCTCATTTCTGTTCAAGACACTAGAGCAACTTGTCCTCTGGCGTCTTGAGGACACTACCCTGAAGGAGCACCCTCTCCACGAGCAGCAACACACTTTCAGAAAGGGCCTATCATCTGAGGTTGCACTTTCAAGGTCGGTCAACCACATTGAGCAAGCTATCCACAAAATCCAGCTAGCCCTTGGGCTATTCCTGGACATAGAGTTGGGCGGGTTTTTGACAACCTAAAGACCCAGGTGGAGGTGCAAGCCATGCAGCAGCACCAGCTACTGGATGACATCATTGACTGGTATGCCAAATACCTGCGGTCAAGGAAGTCGGTCGCCGTCTATGCGGCCATGAGTGAGGAGTGCATACTCACATGCAGAACTCCCCAGGACGTAGGCTTTCCCATGGTTTTCCACTGTGTTTGGCCTGCCCTCCATGAGGGCAAAAGGAACTCCTGCCAGATCCGCTGATGGAATATGCGTTCCATTTCCTCTTGAGTGACACCTAGGGGATTCCGCGGGAAAACACAAAAGATTAAGAATGTGCCGATTAGAGGCTTTCTTCATGCGACAGCTTTCAAATTTGCGGAAAAATAACGGAAACCGCACAGAAACTTAATTTCCCCGACACGCGCAAAGGTGACGGCCTTGAAGGACTTGAGGCTGGTGTCCTTCAGGAAAAAGTCCACGCGCGCCTTGCGAAGGTTCTTGCTCAACCAGAAGTTCACCTCGATTCCAGGCGGAATCCCCTTGAGGTCCGCGAGGGCTGCCATTGACCATTGCAAGGCCTCGCCGCTGCCAGGCTTGTCAGAGTACAGGATCAGACGAGACAGGCCGTTCATCACGCCCGACATGACCCTTTGCCTCTCGCGGGCCTTGGCTTCTGCGGCGGTGGCCATGTTTCTGCAGAGTTAACGCGGATTTCCACCGGCCTTTCCGTAACCCAAAACTGCGAGACTTTTGTTGTGGGGGCGGAAAAGGAAGAGGGGGCCTCAGCTGACTGCCAAAAAAGAGAAGGAAACGTTTTTCCTTCCGTGGAATAAACCTGTTTTCCGTGAAGACGCACCTAGTAAGCTGTTGGCCAGCCTGTAGGAAGAAAGCAGCTGATTTAAGAAGGAGGTTTCTGCCGCAAGGAAAACCAGCAGAGGTCACCATGGAGGTTCCTCAAAAAGTAACCCGGAAACGGAGCCGGGAATCCGGAGCGGAGAGGTGGAGCAAAGATAGGGAGAGAAAAAGGAGAAAAAGGGTGGCACCCCAGACTTGCACCAGTTGTGGATCACTCCTCTTCCTGAGACGAAGGAAATCCGCAGGAAACTGTAGGGAATGTTCATGCTGACACCCTCTTGTTTGAGTCTGACCTGACCGGAGCTGCAGCATGGCTTAGGATGAAGCAACAAGAGCTGACTAGACTGGGAAACCGTGGGGAAATAGTAGCAAGCACCAGCACTGCAACGACAGAAAGCTTGGAAAGCGAACAGCCAACCCAGAGGCAAGCTTCCACCAGGGAGGAGGGCGCAGAAGGTCAGGAAGACGAGGCAGCAGCGACCAACGGATTCAGCGACATTTCCGTGGATTTTCCCCAACTCTGCAACGAAGCAGGGCAGAGGCCAACTGAGGGGAACAGGCCGGACAACGAAGGACAAAACGAACAAAGAAGAGAGAGCGGAGAAGACGATACAAATCATCACGGAATCGGTGCAAATTCCGTCCACAGTGAAATGGGCGGGCAAACACAAGAAGGAGTTGAAGAGGCAAATGTCGCTTTGGGACCTGTGCACAGAGATCCCGGGGGAACCTTCGGGGAATCCAGTTGAAAACGGCGCAGCACAGTTTAACGGACGAGAACTTTTAGCGATGGCGCTGGCAGGCATCCACGCGTCAAGCGAAGGCAGCGACAAAGCCATCAACAAGCCGCTGCATGTGGCTCTCAACCACCGGGAAGCCCTGCAAGACATGGCCGAAGGGAGGAAAACCAAGAAATTGTACACAAAGAGGCTGAGACCTATGGCTGTCAAGAGGAATCCGCAGGTTTTCTCTGTGCAATTCTCCTGGAAGATAAAGTGCAAGGCGGGTTGAACTACCGGCGATTGAGCGGCCTCCCAACCATACCTAAGCAGTACCTCAACCTTCCAAACCGCGGGCACATTAAAGTAATCCGCGATGAACCCTACGTGCGCTTCACCAACATCAAGAATCACCATGCCAAGATCCACAAGGTGAAAGGTGCAACAGAGGAAGAGATACTGAATCACTACAGAAACGCCCAACTTAGCATGGATGGTGTTGAAGAAGTCCGCAAGTGCAAAAAGACCTTCCACGTGGTGACGCTCTGGCTGTGTGCCTGCATATACCTTAGGGTGACCAGAATTGAGTTAACATTGGCCTATGAAGTTTTCACAAGTGGTTTTGTGTGAGGTTTACCCCCAGATGAAGGCTATATAAATACTTTTTTGGTACTCCTCCGTGGAAAAGGGCGCCGGCCACTGAAAGTTGGCTGAGAGCACGGGGTACCTCTGGAGCCATGGGTATGAGACCTATTGGAAATTGTGGATACCACAGCCAAAGCTGTTTCTCCAAACAGTGTCATTTTTTTAACAAAAACCTAGATCTTGATTGGGCTGTGGCATCCACAATTATGTAGGAGCCCTTTGTCTCATTGTTTCTATCTCTTGGTGGTGACCCCAACTTCACCAGAAAAATGAGTTTTGGTTCACTTTCCATGCATTGTGAACAGGTCTTTTTGAACATGTGTTTTTGTATGTAGTGAATCCGGTTCAAGTAAATAAACATGTTTGGCCATTTTGTGGCCTCCCAGTTAGAGATTTCAAGGAACTTATTTCATACTTTTTTGATCACAATGAAAATGCATTGTCACATGCAAATTTTAAGATCCACAGGTCTCATACCCATGGCTCCAGAGGTACCCCGTGCTCTCAGCCAACTTTGAGTGGCCGGCGCCCTTTTCCACGGAGGAGTACCAAAAAAATTATATAGCCTTCATCTGGGGGTCAAACCTCACCCGAAAGCACTTGTTGAAATTTCATAGGCCAATGTGAACTCAATTCTGGCCACCCTAATATACCTATACAAAATATTCAACCCTTTGGTGGGGCACCAGGTGGTGACGAGGCGCCTAACTTGAGTCGAAAATCCAGCACCCTCATTCGGCCAGAATTCTCCCCACCCTTCACAAGCTTGAAAATCCAGCACCCTCACTAGGTCGAATTTTTGCCACCCTCCATAGTTTGAAAATCCTCCACCCTCACTGAGTCGAAAACAGAGGGAGGCAGAAGAGTTCCCAAATTGGGTACTGCTAGTCTACAAAGACAATGTACTCAGTGTTGTTGTTGCTGTTGTTGTTCTTGTTGGCACTGTTCATTTTTTTCATTTTGTAAAAAAATTGTACCATCACTACTTGTGCCTCAAAAAATTCAGTTTAAAATTCTTTTTTCCCTTTTTATTTTATTATTTTAATTTTGTGAAATAATCAAAACACTGTCTAACCCTGCCACAGACCTTTTGAACAGAGTCTCTGTTCTTATGCATTTCTGTTGTACATACATTTTGCAAGTGTTTTTTTTCAGTTATTTGGGGAAGAACAGGTATACGTCATTTTGCTTCTTCAAACAAATGAGAACACATACTTTTTGTATTGCACACATTTAATTGAACGTTCCATTGTTATACTGCAGCTCACATGAAGAATGGATGCTATAAAGTGTCTCTGAAGTCTGAATTTGCCCCTATCTTCCACTTCCACATCTGGTATTTCTAACTCCCTCCCCTCCCTCCTTTTTCGAACTAATGAGGGTGCAGCTTTTTCGACTCAAGTGAGGGTGGGAAATTTTTGAACTGAAGTCAACATCAAGAGATGGAAATTAGAAAAAAGAATTCAAAGTATAGAGGGTGATGATTATTCGACTCAAGTTAGCGCCCCCGTGGTGACCTTGTCAGTGCAGGAGGTGTTAGGGTAAGTTTCCTAATGTGTTCGTGAAGTTTCCATTTGTTAAAAAAATATATCTTACATAAAACCAATTCTAACAAAAAGGAAAGTACATCGATTAACAGGTGTTTCCGTTTCATTTCCTAGGCCTGTCGTTGACAAGATTAATGAATACCCTGACATTAAAGTGACTGCCGTGCTGGCAGACATGCCAGAGCGACAGACTTTATGCGGGCTCATCGCAATAAGTGGGCGGTATTCCTGTGAATACTGTGTGGAAAGAGCTCAGACTAGCGGGGGGATTTCTTGGCCCTACCCCCGATACTACAAGTGCAACTTACGAGATCACCAGGAGATGGAACTGGAATCGCCAGGTATTCCGTGTAATTTCCGCGATAGAAAAATGTCCCCTTATGCTATATTTTTCTTAGGATGGGTCTAGGCCTTGTAGGCCTTGGCCTGGATTCCTTGGCGGAAAGGCATGGAATCCAAGACTTCTCCCCGCTCTTTGATCTGCTCTATGACTTCGACGTCGTGTGGGACATCAGCCTCGACCGCTTCCACCTACTATTCGAGGGAAACACAAAGAAAATGATGAGGCGCATGTTCACGGGGGGAAAAGCCAGGTTTCCAGGGCTTTTCACTGGCTTCTCCCCCGCACCTACAAAAGCACAAAAGTCTTCACGGAAACCCCAAAGCGGACAAGGCCACTGGTAACAGCAACTCTAAAAGGCCATGAGTACGGACTCCGCACTTTTTCAGTGCTACTTCCGTTCTCGCTTGACACCAAGTGAAATGTTTCGGCCGGCGAGTGGTACGTTTATGAAAACAAGTACTAAAAACGCACACAATTCTAATGGTTAATGGTTTTGTCACGGTTTCTAGGCTCTACCAGAGACACACTTTCTTAATCTACATCTTTCTCTGCTGCCTGTACCACTATGGAGATTGGACCCTAGACCAGGTGGAGAGCAACTTGGAGGCCAACAACAAGTCCCTGGAAGAATTACAGCGCCTTTTCTATGATGGGTATCAGCGCGGATTCTGTGGGAAACCCGAGGAGAAAGTAAGAATCAACACGCACACGTTCTCCCACCTGGAAGAGATTTGAAAGAGGAGAGGGCCGCTGTGGTGATTTTCCACGGAACCCTTTGAGTCTCTCTACGCTGTCATGAGGCGGTGCTATCGGCCCGGGACAATCAACACGAGCAAGCAGGCAACGGAGAACTTCTACATGAGGGACACATAAGAAAGATTCCGTAGGAAATCACCGAAGAATCCCCAATTTTAAATTTGCTTTCAGGGCATACCACCGATGCAAAGAGAAGGAGGAGCTTCTAATCAAGGTATCCAGCAACAACAGCAAGGTGGCTGACAATGCCATAACAACTCAGCGCGGATTCCGCGCGGTTTCCAGGACATATCCCCGGCATATCTACTGCTACCCCAGAATTACGGAGGACATCGACACAAGCTTCCTCGGGTTGCACTTGCCATGGAAACTAGTCGGTGCTGCAAGGTGAGAGTACGCAGAAAACTCAAGGATTCATGTAATAATCCCTGCTTTTTTAAAAAAGGTAGGGTGATATCGACTACAATTGCTGCCTGAAAATTCCCTGCCGCGCCGTGAAGGGCAAGGCTATACTTTCTTGGGGAATATGTTTAGAAGGCAGGGTTTAAGAAAAAATCTGAAGTTATATTGTTTATTCCTTAATGTCTTGACCTTGAATGTCAACCTAAATTTCCAGTGAGGCACAGCTCCATCTGATGTCTGATTTCTGATAAACTTTATTGTTCGCATAGTCAACGGTGGGTGAAACCGAGGGACACACGTCATGAAAAAGCATGATTCTTGCGCCGCGAGGTCAATAAAGGGTTCCCCCCACCCGCCATCGCGTAGGCACCGTAGAAACCTACGTGAGAGGACGAGTAGGGAGGGGGGGGGGGAGTGGGTCATCCTGCGCGTCACTAACTGCACTCACGCCGACCGGGTCAGGGCCGCGGACGCACTCGAGTCTCCTTGCCGTCGCAGTCGCGCGAAAAACTGCCGGCCTCGACGACAACGCAGAGACAACCGGGGGGGGGGGGGGCTTTTCTAGGAGTACGCCTAGCCGTTCAACAAAAACTTTAGCGCGGGGAAGAGGACTACATCAGGTGTAAAAAACCCAGGTGGGAGGATCCTGGGGAAAAGCACACGTCATACTCTCACTCTTCCACGATCGCACCGACTTTCACTGCCGTTGTTCTTCGTCACGCACTTCCATCTTCATCGCTGACCCCGGGGCTCCGATGAAAGCTTGCTCCGATTGTTGCGCAGACCGTCGTCGAGTCGCCGTCCTGCTACGTCTGACAAGGGGCCGAAGCTCACCTCACCGTGGGGTCCCCCAGACACTCCCTGGTTCCTTGCCGCTGCTGCCTCAGGGTCGAGTAGTGTCTCACCAAGTCCACTGGGCTGGACAGGTAATTGTAGGACGTCCCGGTGCCATCCCCAGACCCAGATCCGGTGTATGGGAGGGGGGCGACAGGGGCCTAAGACTCAAAACCCCAGCCGACCTTGCGACCCGACCCGGCGCTGTTCGTCCGGGTCGGTCCAGTTGACCTCCGCCCTCACCCGAGTTCCCAGCGTTCTCGGAGGAGGCCTCCTCAGTCACCTGGTGCCACTGTTGACCGCTGACCTCGAAAGCCTCGACGGGCAGGCCTCGGACAGCCTCCGGGCAGCCTCCGAAGCCCAAAACCCCGGAAAACCCCGAGAGCCACGTGGCAGAAGCGTCCTCTCGGTACGACGTCAGCTGTCGCCCCCTCACAGCTCCATCTATGTGCTCCAAAAAGAAACCAACTTGAAATCTTACTCCATTTTTTGTCTTAAACCCTCCTTCTAAACATATTTTATTTCTTCAACCTTCTCATATGACCAACTTCAGAAAAGTTTTTACCTTGCACTAATTTTTGAAAACAGGTTTTTGTAAGTTGGTGTGTTACCACAAACAAAAATTGGCAAACTAACTTCACTTTTTTTCTTAGGTCCTACCTGCTGCTTCAAAAACTTTATTGACATTTTTGTCTAGGATCAAACATGAAAAAGTTTTTTTACTTCCTTAATTTTTAAAAAGTCGTTTTTGCTAAATATCTCTGAAGACCACTTGAAATTGAAAACTTTTTTACCTGATTTGAAAAGCCCATGTCCAGATCTTTCAAATGGTACCAAAACTAAAAATGGCATATTTAATTGACATAGCATACCTTTTTCTGGAAGTTCGTGCTAGTAGTGAGCAATAAATTATGTGCCGACAACAGCCCGTACATTCCGTGGTATTTCCGTTGAAACTTCCCCCGACATGCAAAAATCAACCTTGCCAGTGTCCGCCACCTCCGCCACGGAGAGGGGGTGGCTAAAGTGAATAGGTGGGGAGGGAAAAGTAATAGGGGAAAGCATGGCCAAGCACTACAAATTCAGTGAAGAAACCCCAACCAATTATAGGCGGGAAAAAAAACCGACATTGGCTAAAAATTTGCTCGCGATTTCCCGCCCAGACCCCGGAGTTTCCGTGAGGCGACCAGCCTACCAAAAGTGGGAAATTTTGGAAACAGTTTGGGCTAGCTCGTGCGGCCACGAGCTTTGTTTTAAAGACGTTGCAAGCAAAAAAGAGGCAAAAAAACACAACTATGTTTTTTTAGGAGGAGGCTTTTTCCCCGGGGAAACACCTCTCATTCCGTCCTCCATTTCTTGCTGCTCCCCCAGAAAACCGCGCTAAAGTTGGTCGGGAGGCACAAGGACTTTATTCCCGAGTGCCAGAAGATAAAAGTCGATGGTCAGGCCGTTGACTTTGCTTCAAAGACGAAATATCAAGGGCTCCACCTAGACAGCAGGCTCAACTGTAACCTACACTTCTCCCTTAAAATGGGGCTGGCCAAAAACCTGCATGGGCAACGCGCTTGGGATTGCCTGGGGACCACATCCCTACCTGATCAGGTGGATCGACACGGGCATTGTGCAACCAGCACTTGCCTATGGTATTCTAGTGTGGGCCCACACTCTCAAATATATGCACCAGATTAACAAACTCAATATGCTCCACAGCATAATCCCCAGAATGCTGCCCCCAAAGTGGAAGTCCACTTCCATTGCGGTTATGGTGATGATTGCCCACCTACCCCCCTGGACATCCATCTGCGGGAGGTGGCGATCAAATCCTACATCTGCAACTGTGAGGTAATCCCCAACGACTTGGATGGATGTTCCACTGTACTGGGAAACACATCCCAAAAGGACAGGCGCTGACACGCAAAAACATGGTGGAGGAGTTCCAAATAACCACCTAGGAGTGAGACAGGCAACCACACGTGTTCAACTTTGATCCCCACTACACAGTCATCGAGGAGTCGTTCAAAAAGGGGGAGGACTACTCCTCACCCAACTTGAACCAAGTGTACACGGATGGTTCCAGACTCTCCGACCAGGAGAGGGTGGGGTCTGGTTATGTCATAGCTGAGGTACTCAGTGAGGGCTTGTTAAGCCAACAGGCTCGCGAGCATACCACCTAGAGGGCTACAACATGGTGTACCAGGCGGAACTCACCACCATCTCGCAAGCTGGTAACGACCTGAATACCAGAGACAAAGCGCTGCCAGAGGGGATTACTTTCCTCTCTGACAGCCGCTCCTCTCTTTAGGTGCTCAAGAAACTCTGCACTCCCTCGGTAATGCTTAAGAGATGCATAAATGCCCTGAACCTGCTGGGGGACAAGACCCCAGTGACACTACGATGGATTAAAGCCCACGTAGACAAGATTGGGAACGAAAAGCCAACTAGGCTGCCAGGAGGGGTGCCACTAATGAGGGAGATGATAACTCCCAGCTGACCAGCATACCTGCCCCCTACTCCCATCTAGTTAAGAAGGTTGAGGAGGGGCTCTGCTTACTATGGCGGTAACACTGGGAAGGGAGAAAAACCTTCACAGATCACCCCGATACTGTCATCAGACAAAGAAGATCTTCTTCCCGGCCCACGACAAAGCCAAGGCCTACTTCCTCATAAAGAGGGACAAGCCTGTACTCTTTAAACTCATCCAGTTCATCCAAGACAGTGCATAATTATTCACAAGCCCCTCAATGCCCGCAACCACCAGGCGCTGAAAGGCAAAAGATTTGTCATGCCCTAGTTGTACCATACCATAATTTTTATGTGTATCATACAAGCCTCAATGAAACTAACTAACTAACTAGACAAAAGACTGACATGTTGGGATGCAGTAACCAAGAAAACTGTAAAAAACTCCTGAGCAAGGGTACTTATCTCATAGATATTGCTGCACTCACCGGCGAAAGTTGGAATTATGCACTTGGTCCTGCCAGCACCACCATTGTCTGTGTCACCGTCTGTCAGCCGCTGCCATGTCATCCTCGTTGGAGCTATCAGAGCTGTTAAAGCCTCAGTTGGAGCTTGAGACGGCTTGGTTTTTGTCTGTTGCTGTGTCGTCGGCCATTGTCTATGTCACCTTGTATGGTAGTGCTTTTTGCTCTTGCTGCTGAAGCTATGGCTAGGGATCATCGTGCATGCTACACTTTGCCCAAGTGGTCGCTGTTTGCCATTGGCAAAAAGTTAAAAAGTTCCTTGCTTACGGCTACGTACACTCTGTGTACATTGTCATACCATAGATCACCTTATGTTTCACGGAGGCGGAACTCAATCACCAAATAGATATCTTCCAAAGTAAAAATTTTGGAAAAAATTTGTGCTTTACAAGTTGGAGAAATGTATCAGTAGAACAATTCTGCTAAAACAGAATTTAATTTCATACAGCAGTATCAAAAATATGGCATTTTAAAGTTAAGGTAAATGAGAGGGAGAAAGGGGGCTAGGTGATCAACTCCTGCTGGATTTCCTCCTTTTCTGCCTGAGGTTGCCTGTGCAGCAGCACACAAAGGAAGGGCCTGAGCTAGCCCAGTAACATTAGATCACACAGCTGTTCTTCCTCATCCGGGAACCCCTAAAGAAATCTATGGTCATACATAGGCCCTTTCTTTAGTAGCTGGACCGGTGCCACCCCTGTCACAGATGATAACTTTAGTGTGTGTGTATTTTGACAAGTACAAGCATATCATGACTGACTACTTTACATGCTGATCTTCTACTCATTCCTTTCAATCTCGATTTCTCATGTGCAGTAGTTTGAACTACCAGCTGTTGTTTTCTTTGCATGACGCAACATTCTCCTTTCAATTACAGTACATATAGGTATAAGTTAACCTTGATAAAACTTACTTTTTTTAGTTTTAACATAATCAATACTCATGTGTAAGTTCATTAAAAAATCATTGGTCTCTTTAGAATTCACAGTAATAATATATCCTTCAGCACAAAGATCAGCTCTTACTATCTGGTAACAATATTTTTCCCAATACTTCCGCTCCTGAGGCTTATTACAAGAACATTTTGTAACAAAGACCTTATGAATCTTATAAATAGACTTTGCAATATAATATGTTTCTTTTGGACCAATTTTCTTGTTGTCAAGGCCTAATGCAATTACTCTCAGACCATAGGCATGATTCAGCATACGTAGGAAGCCATACTCTGTTTCGTTGTTACACAAATTTGGCTGGAGATCCCAAAATGTATCACTATCAAGGTTTTCAACTCCTTCGGTCAACAAATGTATTATTTGATTCATGGCTGGTAGGATTCCAGTAAATGGATGAAGGGCCGCTTCCACAAAAGAGTGATAGTAATGATTTTTGGAAAACTTTCCATCTACAACTACAAGATTCTCAAAGTGCATTCGAACAGTGCGAATAAATCTAAGAGCGTCTTCATATCTAATTAAGACTAGCACTTTTTTCAATTCTGCCAAAATAGAATCAACTTTCTTTGACAGTTCTTGTAACAAAATCAATGCTTGTTCCTCAAAAGTACACCTAGGTACTTCTTCATCAACTCCAATCATTGCACCTTCAAGAATAGCTGATATAAAGCATCCAATATAAAGTGTTTCTGGACCACAAAGGGTCATCGATTGGGCAATTCTCAAAGCCCATTTGGCACTTTTAGCAGCTCTACAATCAGAATCACCCTCTGTCAAGGAGGGACAGAAATTCAGTTGAATTAGTATGCCCAAAACTAAGTTTTCTTTGACAAGCATATCAATATCTGTTGCTTTATATTTGCAATTTGAGTCTCATAGTTTTAAAATAAAAAGTGATCCATCAAGACTCTTAAAAAATAAAAGAAATAAAACAGTTTTCTCTTATGAAACAATGTAATTTAGATTTTTGCTGCAATATAAAATCTTTTGCACAAAGATATCCATATTACAAAAATACATTTTATTTCTAAAAAAACAATCATTTGTAGAAAATACAGAGGGTTTATGAAAATGCCATTGCTGCAAAAAAACAAGAAACAAGTACAATAAACATTTTTAACATCAGTGAGGCAGTGGGGGTCAGCTGTTGATCGTTGGGGAGTGAAAACGTATTAAAAGTAGCTCTTCATCAATATCAACGTCGGAGCCACCAGTGTACCGAAATGTCAGAAAAACCTTTGATATGGTGATGAAGGGGGCCATTTTTACCTGCGCGCGGCGAAGCCGTCAGGTCCTAGAACTGTGAGAGTTGTTGTTCTTATCCTTATGGGGGGGAGTAGTTTGTCAGAGTCAGCCAGTCTTCTACTTAACTTCGCTTTATAAATTCACCTTGGGGTGGGATCCACAACTAGAAGCAGATTTTTAGCTAGTATCCTTATGCTTGACTTCGGCTCTATGAATTCACTTCGGGGTGGGATCCAGATTGAGTTGTCACTATTCTTCCATTCTTTATAGTATGGAAGTCAGAATTTTAATTAAAAAGATCTTCCAAATTAAACTATTTTATTTGTCTTTTTTTCACTATTTCATTTCCACCGCAGGTCTTTGAACAAAGACTGTTCTTGTTAGTTTATGTATCATCTGAAAGGTAATACCCAGGGCTATTAATATCAGCATTTTTTTTCCAAAAACACATGGGCCTTCTAAAATAATGAAGAAAAACAATTTTTGAAAAAAAGAGGTTATAAAAAAACTTTTTCATTTTTGGCTTGAGGTCAAAATGACAATAAAGTTTTTGAAGCAGAAGGGAGGACTTACGAACAAATCTGGTGTTAGTTTTGAGACATGGTGCATAGATCATAAGTGGCAATTTTATCAATTTTATGTTCTTGGGTGAAATAAGAAGTACATAAAATTGATAAATTTGCCACTCATGATCTAAACACCATATCTCAAAACTACCACCAGAATTTTTCTTAAGTCCTACCTTCTGCTTCAAAAACTTTATTGTCATTTGACTTCAAGCCAAAATTGAAAAAGTTTATTTACAACCTCATTTTTTCAAAAAATCTTTTTCTTTCAACCTCAGAAGGCCATTGTATTTGGGAAAAAAATTGCTGATATTTGATATGTCTTTGGAAAGATCTCATTTTTCTATCAAACTGACCTACTACAAAATATTTTGGCCATATCTCAAAGGGTTTGGCAGCAGGAATTTTCTGAATTAGGGGGATCCCTCCTTATACTATAAGGGAGCTCCCCCTCCAATCGCCCTATGGATTCCCTAACTTTAAAAATTCGCAGCGCCTTCCAGAGTAGTTTTAGTTCAGTTTGATAGAAAAATGAAATCTTTCCAAAGACATATCAAATATCAGCAATTTTTTCCCCCAAAAACAATATCTCCCCTTACTTGCACTTTTAACTTTTAACACCCGCTTTCGGCAGTTTCCCCCCCCCTTCCGGTTTTGTTAAGTTAAGTATTAAGTATAAGGTTAAGTATTTCCCCCCTCCCCCCAAAGTTGTAGGTACAGTACTAAGAACTTTGGGGGAAGGGGGGAAATACTTAACCTTGACCTATGAAGCTCAGACTGGGCTCATTTTTTCACAAAGGTCTTTAGAAATATTTCATTTTCACTTATGACTGAGCTATAATTGCTCTGGAAGGCGCTGGGTTTTTTTAAAGTTAGGGAATCTATTGGGCGATTGAAGGGGGAGCTCCCTTATAGTATGTATAAGAGGGGTCCCCCAACTTTGGAAAATTCCTGCTGCCAAACCCTTTGAGATATGGCCATAAGCTCTTTAGGGGAGACTCTTAAAGACATTTGGGAGCACATATGGTTGCCCCAAGGTCAGGGCCCCAGTTTCACCTGGCTTCTGTACCTAGAACTTTGGGAGAAGAATGGGAATACTCACCTCAACCTACAGGGCCTAGACCAGGCTCATTTTTTCACAAATGTCTTTAAGATCATTCTATATATATGGTGGAAGAAGCTCAGACGGCCGTGAAAAGGTCTCCAGTTCAGGAAAGATGGAAGAATTGTCCCAAATAATGATTTTTTTCCAAGTTTCTGAACTATGAAATTTTAAGTGTTCTGTTTTAGGATCTAGGGACTAGTACTCCTCAGGGTAGATCATAGGCGGCTTTTGCCTTAGGATCTAAGTGTTGGAATATTGTTATAAGCCATAGTTTGAGAGTACTTGGAAAAAAGTTTCCTTTTTTGAGCTTTTTCTTAAACAATCTATTTTATTGAACTCCTCATGGTGAGTTCTGTCCTATGACACAAACTTGCGGTCAGCGCCATCTAGTGGCAGAAGGTGTCAAACTCAATTTCAAAGATTATTTTTGGAATTTGTTTACCTTGGCTGAAAATTTATTTACTAAAGGTGCCCTGCTGCTCCTTTGGTTTTACTGATGAAGTTGGATAGGATGAGTCCTTCATGGAAAAATACCCAAGTGAAGTGACAAAAGTATTTTTTCCTGGGCTCATATACCATCCCAGCCTCAAAACAATTATTTACAAACCTGCGGGTAGGCCTGGAGCACACATGGTCCAAAGGGCATAATTTTAGAGCCATACATAACCACTCCAGGAGGGAAAACATTTTTGAGTTTTGAAATTTTCATCAAAAAACGGCCAGTTCCCAAGATAGGCAAGAGTGCTACTCCTCCAAAAATTTATATAATTGACCAGTTTCAATTCTCAGTGGTCCTTAAAAAGTTTGGGCACTTACATATACCTTAATAGTTTCAAAAAAAAAGGCAAAGTAAGAAAATTAAAAAAAGGTTCCTGGGCAGGACCCCAGGGCCTGAAATCAGCAAAAGTCCTAAAGTCTCCAGAAAAAAAACTTTTTTCACAAACTAGCCACAGTCAAGGTCTCAACAGTTATCAGTCAGGGAGAGTCAGGTGCATCTTTTTTGTGAAAATAATGTCTCCATATCTTCAAAAATAAAGGGAGTTATTCTCTGATTAGTGACCGAAATTGGGGGTGAGTTATGGGCTAAATTTTTGAAAAATCATTATTTTTCAGCTATCCTTGTTCTGAGGACCTTCTCCTTTCTGTGACACCTGCTCAGGGGCAGGGGGCACCTGCCTGACAAGTCTGGTCAGGATCTGAGCAGTAGTTCAGGAGTTCTTCAGTTTTGATGGATTGGCAAAAGATATCCAAAGATGGACCTACTTAGTAGTATAGGTTACCAGTAGGCCTTGAGCTCCAGGTCCAGAAACCAGGCTAGATCTAACCTAAAGGGCCTTTGAAGCCTTTTTAGTTTTTTGCAGGTGTTCAGGCAAGGCCAGGGCCTGCTCTGTGGGGGCCTGGAAAGGTCCTGGGGCCTTCCATTGTAGTTCTAGAGCTATGGCCTGGAGTCCGAAACTGGGCAGGACCCTCTTTCTTGGTCCTTTAAGACTTTAAAATTGGACCCTGGAAGGCCAGATTTGGACAGCAGGTGCCTAAAGACATTTCCCACAAGCATGCCAGGTGATATCCAAGCCATCCCCAAACACTTGGCCATAATCCCTGGGCAGGACCCTGGGCAGGACCCTCTATTCTATAAACCTCACTAAGTCAATTGTATTGCTGACCTTAAACGTGATTGTATCCCCTGAAGGAACGAGGGCTAGGAAAAGGGCCTTTCCCCCTTTCTCCTTTCCCTCTCTCCATCACACACCCCTTTCCTTCTCTCTCACTCTCTCCTCCCTCTCAAGGTCAGGAC
>JAAUYB010020622.1_pt1 | contig 19285 bp, 18 predicted proteins | sample 7278071 | NCBI WGS metagenome assembly JAAUYB01 (sample SAMN14350121, study PRJNA611818) | marine sediment metagenome | isolation source: surface marine sediment (1.8m) | place: French Polynesia: Moorea | collected 2018-08
CGGAAATACGCCGGGGGAGCGCGAGGGGGCTGGCCCCCTCGCCCACCGCGCTGCCGAAGGCGGCGCAACCAGAAAAGCGCGCCGCAGGCGCTCAATTTGGACATGCCCGGCTATGAGGCGCTTTTCCTGGTTCAACGCCACCTCGCTGACGCTGGGCTTCGCCTTCCTCTACCTGCCGATGGTCATCCTGATCGTCTACAGCTTCAACGGTGGCCGGCTGGTCACCGTCTGGTCGGGGTTTTCGACCAAGTGGTATGGCGAGTTGTTCCGCAACGAGGCCTTCCTCGACGCCGCTTGGGTCACCTTGCGCGTCGCCGTTTTTTCCTCGACCATCGCCACCGCGCTCGGCACCATGGCGGCCTATGTGCTGGTCCGCGGCGGGCGGTTCGCCGGCCGCACGCTGTTTTCCGGCATGATCTACGCGCCCCTGGTGATGCCCGAGGTGATCACCGGGCTGTCGCTCTTGCTGCTCTTCATCGGCATCGGCCTCGACCGCGGCATCCTGACCATCGTTCTGGCCCACACCACGTTTTCGATGTGCTACGTCTCGGTCGTCGTCTCGTCGCGGCTCGTCACATTCGACCGCTCGCTGGAAGAGGCCGCGCTGGACCTTGGCTGCACCCCCTTCGACGCCTTCCGCCTGGTCACCCTGCCGATCATCGCGCCGGCGGTGATCTCGGGCTGGCTTCTGGCCTTCACGCTCTCGCTCGACGACCTGGTCATCGCGTCCTTTACCTCCGGCCCATCGGCCACCACGCTGCCGATCAAGATCTTCTCGGCCGTCCGGCTCGGCGTCAGCCCCGAGATCAACGCGCTGTCGACGATCCTCATCGCCTTGGTCACCGTGGGTGTGATAACCGCCTCGCTGGTCTCGAAACGCGCCATCGTCCGGCGCCGGCGCGAAGAGCAGGCGGCAGTCAAGGCCGTCGCATGAGTTTCCTTGACGCGTTCGCGGATTACGAAGCCCGCCACGGCACGCCCGACCGGATCGAGCTGTTGCTGCCGGACATCAACGCGATCCTGCGCGGTAAGTGGCTGCCCGGGACCGACGCGAAAAAGTTGGCGAACGGCCAGGTGCGGCTGCCGATCTCGACCTGTGCGCCGAATATCCTGGGCGAGGAGCTGCCCCAGACCGGGCTCGGCATCGTCGCGGGCGATCCAGACGGTGTGATGGTGCCGGTGCCCGGCACGCTGAAACCGGTGCCCTGGGCGCCGGGGCATGTGGCACAGGTCCTGGTCCGGATGGAGCCGCCGAGCCCGGCCTTTGCCGGCCTGTCGACCCGGGACCATCTGGCCGCGGTGGCCGGCCGGTTCGCCGCGCGCGGGCTGACGCCGGTCCTGGCGACCGAGCTGGAGTTCTACATCCACCAGCCGCGCGAGCACCCCGACACGGCCCCGCGCCCGCCCGCCTTCGCGCCGGAGGCGCAGAATTACGAGCTGGCGGTGCTCGACCGGACCGAGGCGATCCTGCGCGCGATCCGCGAAGCCTGCGACATCCAGGGCCTGCCGACCGATGCGCTGATCGCCGAATACGGGCCCGGGCAATACGAGATCAATTTCCACCACACCGACAATGTCTGCGCCGCCGCCGACACCGCGGTCTTGTTCCGCCGCCTGGTGCGCGGCGTGACCGCCCGGCACGGCATGGCCGCGACCTTCATGGCCAAACCCTATGCCGACCACCCCGGCAACGGCATGCATGTGCATGTCAGCCTGACCGGCGCAGACGGCAATATCCTGTCGGCGCACCAGGGCGTCGCCGCGCCCCTGCAGCACGCGGTGGCGGGGCTGTTGGCGACGATGGCCGAGGCGCAGGCGGTCTTCGCCCCGCATCTGAACTCGTACCGCCGCTTCGCGCCGGGCAGTTTTTCGCCCAACCGGCCAGACTGGGGCCTCGACCACCGCGGCGCGGCGGTGCGGCTGCCGCAGACCGCGGGCCCCGCGGCGCGGCTGGAACACCGGATCTGCGGCGCCGACGTCAACCCTTACCTGGCGGTGGCGGCGATCCTGGGCGGCATTCTCTACGGGCTCGACACTGAACCGCCCCTTCCCCCGCCGCTCGACGCGGCCGACGCGGCGCCTGCCGCGCCGCTGGCGCATGACTGGCGCGCCGCCGTCGACCGCTTCGCCGCCTCCACCTTCGCCGCGGACCTGTTCGGTGCCCGGTTCCGCGACATCTACGCCACGCTGAAGACCGACGAGATCGCCAAACTGACCGCCGAGATCGCCCCGGTCGAATATCGCACCTATCTCGACCGGATTTGAGACGGGGCGGGGGCGGACATCCGTGCAATGCCCCGGGGCACGGAATCAAGGGGCGCAGCCCCGCCGTGCCCATCGCCAACCCGCCCCGGAGGGGTGGCGATTGGTCGACACCTACGCACCGCGTGCGGTCCTACGGACTCGACGGCCATAAAGCGCACCCGTTCAGACGTCGGCTCGCCACCCCGCGGGTCGGCGGTGGGCACGGCTTCTCGCGAAGCGTCCAAAGCCCCTCCGCAACCCGCTCCCCACCCGGGCCGCGCCCCCTCGCCTCCCGCCCAAATGCGCCGGCTTTTTCGACGAAAACGCCGCGCCCGCTTGCCGCTCTGAGACCGCTCTTCTAAGGAGGGGCGAAACAACGGGGCCTCGTGCATGCGCATCCTGATCACCAACGACGACGGCATCAATGCCGAGGGGCTGAGGGTCCTCACCGCCATCGCCGAAGAGGTCGCCGGCGACGGCGGCGAGGTCTGGACCGTGGCGCCCGCCTTCGAACAGTCCGGCGTCGCGCATTGCATCAGCTATACCCACCCGTTCATGTCCGCCGAACTCGGGCCGCGCCGGTTCGCCGCCGAGGGCTCGCCCGCCGATTGCGTGCTGACCGCGCTTTACGACGTGATGGCCGATGCCCGGCCCGACCTGGTGCTCTCGGGCGTCAACCGCGGCAACAACGCCGCGGAGAACGTGCTGTATTCCGGCACCATCGGCGCGGCGATGGAGGCGGCGCTGCAGAACGTGCCGGCGATCGCGCTCAGCCAGTTCTACGGCCCCGGCAACTTTCAGCTCGACGACACCTTCGAGCCGGCAACGCGGTTCGGCGCCGGCCTGGTGCGCGATTTGCTGGACAAGGGGCTCTGGGAGGGCGGCGACTACCGGCTGTTCTACAACGTGAACTTCCCGCCGGTCCCGGCCAGCGAAGTGAAGGGCGTCAAGGTGACAAGCCAGGGCTACCGCGACGACACCTTCTTTGGCGTGGAGCCGCACCAGTCGCCGTCGGGCCGCAAGTTCCTTTGGATCAAGGGCGGGCCGCAGCACAAGCCCACGGCGCCCGGAACCGACGCGCGGGCCAATCTCGATGGCTATATCTCGGTCACGCCGATGCGCTGCGACCTCACCGCGCACGACACGCTCGCCGCCTTGCGCGAGCGGCTGGAATGAAACGAGTGCGGCCGACGCCATGACGCTCGACGCAGAAGGCAAGATGCAGTTTCTCTTCGCCCTGCGCTCGAAGGGGGTGACCGACAAGCGCGTGCTGCAGGCGATGGAAACCGTCGACCGGGGCGAGTTCGTCACCGGGCTTTTCGCCGAGCGCGCCTACGAGGACATGCCGCTGCCGATCGCCTGCGGCCAGACCATCAGCCAGCCCGCCGTGGTCGGGTTGATGACCCAGGCGCTGGATGTGCGACCGCGCGACAAGGTGCTCGAGGTCGGCACCGGATCGGGCTACCAGGCGGCGATCCTCAGCCAGCTCGCGCGCCGGGTCTACACCGTCGACCGCCACCGCCGCCTGGTGCGCGAGGCGCGCGCCGTCTTCGACCGGCTTGGCCTCGTCAACATCACCGCGATCACCGGCGACGGCAGCCACGGCCTGCCCGACCAGGCGCCGTTCGACCGCATCCTGGTGACGGCGGCCGCCGAGGACCCGCCAGGTCCGCTCTTGGCGCAACTTAGAGAAGGCGGTATCATGGTACTGCCGGTCGGCCAGTCGGATGCGGTGCAAAGCCTGATAAAGGTGACGAAAACCGCGGACGGGCTGGACTATGACGAGCTGCGGCCGGTGCGTTTCGTGCCCCTCGTCGAGGGGCTAGGACAGGATTGACGCGAACGCCCCGGGCAACAAGGGGCCGCGGAGAGGACGAGCGATGGCAGATTTCCGCCGATCCAAGAGCTATGCCCTGATGCTGGGCGCCGCGCTGGCCGTGGCCGGCTGTTCGGATGGGTTCGACCTGGACCTGCGCGACCTGGGCGGCGGCTTCGACACCACCGACGCGGTGCGCCAGCCGACTGAGCGGCGCCCCAACCCCGACGCGCGCGGCATCATCTCGTACCCCAACTACCAGGTCGCCGTCGCCCGGCGCGGCGACACGATTTCCGACGTCGCGGCCCGCGCCGGGGTCGATGCCGAGGAACTGGCGCGCTATAACGGCATCCCCGCCGGCACCGCCCTGCGCCGCGGCGAGGTCGTGGTGCTGCCCGCCGGCGCCGCCCCGCCAACGGCGCTCGGGACCGGCGCGCCCGGCCCCAGCGAAGAGATCGACATCGCCACCCTGGCCGACACCGCGCTCGACCGCGCCGAACGCCAGGACCCGCCGCCGCAATCCGCCGCACCCGCGCCGCCGACCCAGACCGGGCCAGAGCCGATCCGCCACAAGGTGGCGCGCGGCGAGACCGCCTATTCGATCTCGCGGCTCTACAACGTCTCGGTGCGGTCCTTGGCCGACTGGAACGGGCTCGGGCCCGACCTGGGCGTGCGCGAGGGGCAGGTCCTGTTGATCCCGGTCGCCGCGCAGCCGGTCGAGACCGCCGCGCGCGACCCCGAGCCCGTGGTCACCGACCCTGGCGAAGGCAGCGTGACGCCCGAACCGCCGAGCGCCTCGAAACCGCTGCCCGACGACGACACCGAGACCGCCGCCACCACCGCGCCGCCCTCGCCCAACTTGGCCGGCGACCGGACAGCGGCCTCGGACCGCTCGGAATTCATGATGCCGGTCACCGGCAGCGTGATCCGCGGCTACGAGAAGGGCGTGAACGACGGCATCGACATCGCCGCCGCGCCGGGCACCGCCGTGCGCGCGGCCGGCGACGGCACCGTGGCGGCGATCACCCGCGACACCGACCAGGTGCCGATCCTGGTCTTGCGCCACCCCGGCAACCTGCTGACGGTCTATGCCAATATCGACGGCGTCAAATTCGCCAAGGGCGACAAGGTCAGCCGCGGTCAGGCCATCGCCGAGGTGCGCGAGACCGAGCCCAGCTTTCTGCATTTCGAGGTCCGCGAGGGTTTTGAGAGCGCCGATCCGGTGCCCTACATCAACTGACCCGCCGGGCATTGTTCACGGGGGCCGAACAGCCGCGCGGCGCAATCGTGGCGCCGCCGGTTCGGTCGTCACGGCGCCGCCGCTGGAGCGGGAAACAATCACGTCCCTGACCGCCGATCCGCCGCTGAATTGAGACAATTCGGCGGCAAATCCTCGGAATCCGACCAATTTGCGGCGAATTTTCCGAAAACTCTCCCCGATCCCTCCGCAAGACCGACCGTTTCCTCTGCCAGAACAATCCCACGACGTGGCTGGGCAACGATATGTGGACCGAAACGACCAGAACCAGGGGCAGTCCAAGGCGCGCGCTGCGCGGCGCCGCCCCTGACCTATACTCGCTTGCTGCCCCCTCGCGTTTTCTGACGTCAGAGGCCGGGCATGGCCACCTATAAGGTCAGGTTCTACGACTTCGACCCGAACGGGTTCATCCCGACGGGCACCGGCTCGACCTTCACCTGGACGGGCCCGGCCGATGCCGACGGCAAGGCCACCATCTTCGACACCGAGACCGGGACCGAGGGCGTCACCCTCGACGACGACAGCGCCGGCGGCGAGACCGCGACGGCGGATGTCGACCTCAACGGCACCACGTCGACGGGGTCCAACGTCGATGCCGAACGCGCCTGGACGGTCGAGGACACGGTTACCGGCGACATCTTCCAGATCGTGGAATTCGACGTCGAGAACGGCTCGGCCGCGGGCGACTACACCCTGTCCGAAATCCCGCTGGTGGCCAATCGCAGCTACGAGGTTCTCGCCTACGACAGCAACCCAGACGTCACGGCCGGCGACATCGCCTTTGATTCGACCGACTATGTGGCGCCGCCGCATGTGGTCACCGGCACCAGTGGCGCCGACGACATCGACGCCAGCTATACCGGCGACCCGCAGAACGACCAGGTCGACGACGGCTATGCCGGCGGCGCGGATGGCAACGACAACGACATCGAGGGCCTGGGCGGCAACGACACCATCGACGGCGGGCTGGGCGACGACACCATCGACGGCGGTACGGGGCGCGATTCGATCGACGGCGGGGTCGGCGACGACCTGGTCTTCGGCCGCGGCGGGCGCGATACGATTTCTGGCGGCGACGGCGACGACGACCTGCGCAGCAACGGCGGCGCCGACGAGGTCGACGGCGATGCCGGCGACGACACCATCGACGGCGGCGGCGGCAACGACAGCCTCACCGGCGGCGACGGCAATGATTCAATCGAGGGCGGCAACGGCGCCGACACGATCCTGGGCAACGATTCCAGCCCGCCGGTCAGCCTGCGCGAAGGCCTCGACTGGAGCCTCGAGGGCTCGGACGGCACCAGCGTCGCCGCGGGCTTCACCCAGGACACCGGGTCGATGGACGTCACCGTCTCGTTCACCGACGACGGCAACAACAACCCCACCTTTCTGATCGAATCGACCGACACGCAATACACCGAGACCGGCGAGGAATTCGATCCGAACTCGGCGCTTTACCTCTATGGCAACGGCGACGACGCGACATCGACCACCACCATCGACTTCGCTGCCGGCACCGGCAGCCAGATGCAGGACGAGGTCGAGAACGTCACCTTCCGGATAAATGACATCGACGCGTTCTCCGGCAACCACGAGGACGTCGTCACCGTCAACGCCTTCGATGCCGGTGGCAGCGCAGTCACCGTGACGCTGACGCCCGAGGGCGACGACACCACGTCGGGCAACACCATCACCGCCGGCAGCGCGCTCGACGATCCTGACGACGCCAACGGCTCGGTCCTGGTCGAGATCGACGGGCCGGTGGCGCAGATCGAGATCATCTATACCAACGGCGACAACGGCACCCAGGCGATCCATGTCACCGACATCTTCTTCGACACCATCGTCGCCACGTCCGGCATCGACGACGACGTCCTCGATGGCGAAGGCGGCACCGACTCGATCGATGGCGGTCTCGGCGACGACACCATCACCGGCGGTGCGGGCGACGACACCATGACCGGCGGCGCCGGCGACGACGTCTTCGTCCTCGCCGACGGCTCCGACGACGACACGATCACCGATTTCGACACCGACGACGACGATGGAGACGGGTTCTTCAACGACCAGCTCGACGTCACGAACCTCACCGATGCCGGCGGCAATCCGGTCGATGCCTGGGACGTGGTGGTCAGCGACGACGGCTCTGGCAATGCGCTATTGAGCTTTCCAAACGGCGAGTCGGTTGTGCTGCAGGGTGTGGCGCCGTCAGAGGTGACCGGCGCGCAGCTTCTGAACTCCGCCGGCATCCCCTGCTTCACCCCCGGCACTCTGATCGCGACGCCGCGCGGCGAGGTGCCCATCGAAGCGCTGAAGACGGGCGACCGGGTGACCACGCGGGATGGTCCGCCGCAAGAGATCCTGTGGCTCGGCGAGCGCAGTCTCGGCCCGCCGGACCTGCTGGCCGCGCCACACCTCAAACCGATCCTGATCCCGCAAGGGGCGGTGGGCAACCACACGCCCCTGTTGGTGTCTCCGCAGCACGGCATGCTGTTCGGCCCGGACCACGGGCTCGACGGGGAACGTTTCGTGCGCGCCAAGCACCTGGCCGAGGCGCCCGGGCCGGTGCGCATCGCGCATGGCAAGCGCCGGGTGCGATACATCCACCTGATGTGCGCGCGCCACCAGGTGATCTATGCCAATGGCGCGCCGACCGAGAGCTTCTACCCCGGCCCCCAAACCCTGCGCATGTTCTCCGGCGAGACGCTGATGGAGTTGCGGCGCCTGATCCCCAGCCTTGGCTCAGGACCGGTCGCCGAGACCTACGGTCCTCCGGCCCGGCCCTATCTGACACGGCGCGAGGCGATGCAGGTGCTCGACCTTCGTTGCGCGCTCGCGGCGGCGCGACAGGCGGCCTGAGGCTACTGCTCTTCTTCCTTTTCGCGCGGATCGATTTCGACGATATTGCCCTCACGGATGCTGAAGTTGCCAGAGGCTGAAACCGACACCAGCACCTCTTGGCGCGCGGTCCGGCTGCGGCCGTTCTCGTCGATCGGCGTGTTGATCTCGATCCGCTGCGCCGTGGATCCGGTGATCTCGTAGGTGTATTCGCCGTCGAACGGCGTGCCGTATTTGGCCAGGTCCATTTTTGGCTCTTGGCCTTCCGAAAACAGGGTAGCGCTGTAGTCGCGGGGCCCACTGACCGTCAGGGTGAGGTTCTTCAGCCCCTTTGGCGCCTCCTTGATGCCGAAGGCGAGCGTCAGCCCGCCGAACTCCTCGACGACCACCAACTGCGGTTCGGAATGGCCCTCGGCATGGGCCGGCGCCGCGAGGCCGAGGGCCAGGGCAATAGCGGACGCGGTGTGCAGGATCGGTCGGGTCATGGTTCAATCTCCCCCTTTTTCGCGCCCACCCGTACGGGCCCCGGGCGCTAGAATTGACACGTGACTATGGGGTGAGGCTAGCGCGAAGCCGGCGTTGCCGCAACTCTGCAGGTGGGACGGCCGCGCGCGGGGCTTTTGGCGGCGGCTTTCAGCGTCTGCGCCCCGGCCGACACGCCGCGCTCGCCTGAGCGGTCGGACCGCTAGACTTAACCCATTGTCAGGCTTGGTAAATCTTTGAACGTACGGTCAAATGTTTCGCGCGCGAAACATTTGGGTCAGCCTGGCAGACCTATTCCACGGCGCCCGGCGAGGTCGGTGAAGTACTGCCAGGCGACTCGGCCCGAGCGCGCGCCGCGGGTGGCCTGCCACTCGATCGCCTCGGCGCGCAGGCTGTCCTCGTCGATCTCGACGCCGTAGGCCGCGCAATATCCGCGGATCATCGCGAGGTATTCGTCCTGGCTGCAGGGGTGGAAGCCCAGCCACAGCCCGAAGCGGTCGGACAGCGACACCTTCTCTTCTGTCGCCTCGCTGGGCGAAATCGCGCTGGAGCGTTCGTTCTCGATCATGTCCCGCGGCATCAGGTGGCGGCGGTTCGAGGTGGCGTAGAAGACGACGTTGTCGGGCCGGCCCTCGATGCCGCCGTCGAGCACCGCCTTGAGCGACTTGTAGTGCTGGTCGTCGTGGGAGAAGCTCAGGTCGTCGCAGAACAGAAGAAACCGGGCCTCGGCGGCACGGAGGAGGTTCAGCAGCCGCCCGATCGAGGGCAGATCCTCGCGTTGGACCTCGACGATCTTCAGCGCGTGGCCCTGGGCCACCGCCTCGGCATGGACCGCCTTGACCAGGCTCGACTTGCCCATGCCGCGTGCGCCCCAGAGAAGCGCGTTGTTGGCCGGCAGGCCGCGGGCGAATTGCAGCGTGTTTTCCAACAGGATGTCGCGCACCCGATCGATGCCCACGAGCAGAGGCAGGTCGACCCGGTTGACCCGCGCCACGGGCTCCAGCCGGTCGGGATCCACGTGCCAGACGAAGGCGGCGGCAGCGACGAAGTCGGGGGCGGGCAGCGGCGCGGGGGCGATGCGTTCCAGCGCCTCGGCGATGCGCCGCAGCGCCTCGTCGCTCACGCCTTGCCCTCATCGGGGTCCGGCTCGTCGTCGAACTCGTCGAACATGTCGTCGAGGCTTTCGTCCTCGTCGAGGATGCCCTCTTCGCGCAGCGTCTCGTCGCGCTTCTTCTCGACCCGTTTGACCAGTTGAATCGACACCTCGTAGAGCCCGTAGACCACCACGAACAGGATCACCTGGGTGATGACGTCGGGCGGCGTGACCAGCGCGGCCAAAACCAGAATGCCGACGACGGCGTATTTGCGCACCGTCCTCAGGCCGCGAGAACTGACGAGCCCGGCCTTGCCCATCAACGTCAGCAGCACCGGCAGTTGAAAGCAGAGCCCGAAGGCCACAATGAACTTGATCGTCAGGCGCAGATATTCCTGGGCCGAGCCCTGAAAGGCGATGCCGGCTGTGGTGTTGTCGATCTCGCCCTCGGCCGCCAGCGTACCCTCCTGCTGGAAGCCCAGGAAGAAGTCGAAGGCCAGGGGCGTCACCACGTAGAAGGCGAAGGCCGCGCCGAGGAAGAACATGAACGGCGAGGCCAGAAGGAACGGCAGGAACGCACCCTTTTCGGACTTGTAGAGACCGGGCGCCACGAAGCGCCACATCTGGTAGCTGATATAGGGAAACGACAGTACCAATCCGCCCAGAAGCGAGATCGAGATCGCGACGAAAAAGCCCTCCTGCAGCTTGATCAGGATCAGCCCGCAATCGTCGCCCATCGCGCCCCGCGCATCGCACAAGGGCTGGGTGAGGAAATTGAAGATCGGATTCCAGACGGTGAAGCAGATCACCATGCCGATGATGAAGGCGATCACCGAGTGGATCAGCCGGGTCCGAAGCTCGGCCAGATGCTCGATCAGCGGCGCGCTGGTGTCATCGATGTGGTCGCTGTCGCTCATGCGGGTTTGCCGGTGTCGGTCGGCTCTGGCCCGGGCTGGTCGGCCGCGGGCTCCGCCGCGGCAGCCGGCGTCTCGGCCGGTGCCTCTGCTTTTGCCTCTGCCTCGGCGGCGCGCTTTTCGGCGGCGCGTTTGGCCGAGGCCTCGTGGATCTTGCGCGCAGCCTCGGCACGCTCTTCACTGAGCTTCTGGGTCTCGGGGCCCTTGCCGCGGATCGACTTCGACGGGTCCCATTTCTCGAAATTGTCCGCCGCCTTGTTCAGCGTGTCGAGCCCCAGCTTGCCCGGCGAGGTCGCCGACTTCAGCGTGCTGGTGACGTCCTTGACGCCGGCCTCGTCGGCGGCCTCGTTCATTGCGCGGCTAAATTCTCGCGCCATGCCGCGCATCTTGCCTGTGAACCGCCCGAGCGTGCGGAACATGCCGGGCAGGTCCTTGGGCCCGACGACGATCAGCGCAACGATGCCGATCAGAAGCAGTTCGGTCCAGCCAATGTCGAACATGGGCGATCAGGCCGTGGCGCGGGCGCGCTAGACCTTGTCCTTTTCCTCGTCCGGGGTCACGTCGCGGGCGACCTCGGCGGCATCGTCCTCAAGCTCTTTCTTGCCGTCGTCGACGCCCTTCTTGAAGGCGGTGATGCCTTTGCCGACCTCGCCCATGAGCGACGAGATCTTGCCGCGGCCGAAAAGCACCAGAACCACGACGGCGATCAAAAGCAGGCCGGGAAGGCCGATATTGTTCAGCATGGGGGGTCTCCCTTGCAGGGCCGTCCGCGCCGGCCGATGAGATCATTGGCTGTATGTATGGATTTCGCCCGCCCTGGGAAAGCGCCAAACGCCTCGCCTGCGGCAATTGGGGTCGAGAAACCGGCAATTCCGCCCGCAGGCTCTGTCATTAAGTTGACACCTGCAAGGATTCTGTCAGTTGTGGGGGTGCGTAGACCCCTGGCGCGAAGCGAATCACCCTGCCCATGCAGCGACCCGACCGCCTGATCGAGCTGATCCAGATCCTGCGCGACGGGCGGCTGCACCGCGCCGCGGACATGGCCGCGCGGCTCGGCGTGTCGCTGAGGACGGTCTATCGCGACATGGACACACTGGCTGCCTCTGGCGTGCCGGTCGCGGGCGAGCGCGGCGTCGGCTATCGGATGACCGCACCGATCACGCTGCCGCCCCTGAACCTGACGCTGACCGAGCTCGAGGCGTTGCATCTGGGAATGGCGGTGGTGGGCGAGGCCGCGGACGACGAGCTGCAGGCGGCCGCGCGCAGCCTGTCGGCGAAGATCGACGCGGTGCTGCCCGAGGATCGCAGCGCGCCACCCACCGGCTGGGGGTTCGCGGTCTATCCCTTCGCTGACGCGGCCGCCGGGTTCCAGCACATGCCGCAAATCCGCGCGGCGATCCGGGCGCGGCAAAAGCTCTCTGTGGACTACCTGGCACTCGACGGTGCGCAGACGACGCGCACGATCCGGCCGCTGAAGCTCGATTACTGGGGTCGCGTCTGGACGGTCACCTGCTGGTGCGAAACTAGAAATGATTTCAGCGTTCTACGCGTCGATCGTATTACGTCGCTTGAAGTTCTGCCGGCGCTTTTCGTCGAAGAGCAAGGCAAGACGCTGATCGACTACACCGCCCGGGCCAGCGCCACGCCCTAAGCCGCGTCCTGTTGCACCGGAAACACGAAACACCGGTCGCGGCGGATCGTCAGCCACAGCGGCAGGCCGGGTTTGGGCAAAAACACCGACGGCACCGTGGCCTTCAGGATCGACAGATCATGATCCATTCGGAATTCAACCAGGCTTTCGGCGCCCATGAACCGCGCGCGTTGCACCACGCCCCGCGCCGGAATGCCATCCTGTGGCGTCGGGTTCGGCCCGCGCCCGCTGCGGTCGAAATCGATCTTCAGGTGCTGAGGGCGGATCACGATATCGACCGCGGTGCCGTCGGGCACGCCGGGGGCAAGGAACTGCCCGAACGGCGTGTCGGTCAGCGCTCCATGAACCGTGCCGCGGATCACGTTGATATCGCTGAAGAAAGCGGCCGCCGCCTTGTCAGCTGGCGCATTGTAGACATTGTAGGGCACGCCCTGCTGCACGATCCGCCCGTCGCGCATCAACGCGATCTCATCGGCCATGCGCATCGCTTCGTCCGGCTCATGGGTGACCAAGAGCACAGCCGCGCCCTCTTGCTTGAGGATCTCCAGCGTCTCGTCGCGGATGCCGTCACGCAGACGGTTGTCGAGCCCCGAAAACGGCTCGTCCATCAGCATGACCCGCGGGCGCGGCGCGATCGCGCGGGCCAGCGCCACGCGCTGCTGTTCACCGCCCGACAGCTCGTGCGGATAGTCGTCGATGAACCGGCCCAGATCGACTCGGTCCAAAAGCTCGGTGACGCGTTCGCGTTTCGCTGCCCGCGGGCCGGTCAGACCAAATCCCACGTTTTCCGCCACCGTCAGATGCGGAAACAGCGCAAAGTCCTGGAACATCAGGCCGATCGAACGCGCCTCGGGCGGGACGTTGACGGATGTGTCGCAGACGCTTTGGCCGTCAACCAGAACGGCGCCGCTATCCTGTCGGTCGACCCCGGAAATGCAGCGCAAGGCGGTCGACTTGCCGCAGCCCGAGGGGCCAAGAAGGCAGGTGACCTGCCCGGCCATCACCCGCAAGGACACGTCGTCGACCACGGCGCGCCCGGCGAAGCGCCGGGTCAAGTGCCGGACGTCCAACCTGGGTATCGGTTCGCTCACGGGCCCGCTCAATTGCTATTCCCGACCGCTTTGATCGGGCATTGGCGCAGATAGCAACCCGGCCTCGCCCCCGCAACCCCACGTCATGGGCCCCCAAAGCGCGCGTTAAAGGCCCGGTGGGCCGCGGGTTGGGTAAGGATCAGATCGTGGCGTTCACGTTGCCGCCGTCCAAGAGCACGTTCTGCCCGATGATGAAGCCGGCACATTGCGAGCACAAAAACGCGCAGGCCGCGCCGAATTCCTCGACCGTGCCATAGCGGCCCGCCGGGATCTCGGCCTGCACCTGCGCCGTCGCCTCAGCCACGCTAATGCCTTGGTTTTTCGAGATCATCTCGTCGATTGCCGTGCGCCGCGCTGTGTCGTGGCTGCCTGGCAGAAGGTTGTTGATCGCCACGCCCTTGCCGGCGACCTGCCGCGCGGTGCCTGCGACGTAGCCGGTCAGCCCGGCGCGCGCCGAATTCGACAAGCCCAGGACCGCGATCGGTGCTTTCACCGACTGCGAGGTGATGTTGACCACCCGGCCCCAGCCGCGGTCCATCATCCCCGGCACTAACGCCTTCATCAGCGCGATCGGCGTCAGCATGTTGGCCTCGAGTGCCGCAAGAAAGTCGTCGCGGTCCCAGTCGGTCCACATTCCCGGCGGCGGCCCGCCGGCATTGGTCACCAGAATGTCGACCGGGCCCGCGGCCGCTAGGACCGCCGCGCGCCCGTCCGCATCGGTGATGTCTGCCGCCACCGCAGTCACGTCGACCCCAAAGGCCTCCCGCACCTTGTGAGCCGCCGCCTCCAGCGCCTCGGCCCCGCGCGCGTTCATCACCAGATCCACGCCCGCCTCGGCCAGTGCACGGGCGCAGCCCAGACCCAGCCCTTTCGACGAGGCGCAGACCAATGCCCGCTTGCCCCTGATCCCCAAATCCATCGCTGCCTCCCTGAGCCTGTCCGTGACCTCGCCAGGGCTATCACCGGACCCCGAGTGGCGGAAGTCCCCGAATCGAATTCGGTCCCGCCGCCTGCCGTTCGCCAGACTGCTCCAATCCCCATTGAAGCCAAGCAGTGTCCGCATGTGGGAAACAAAACAATCGGTTTCGGCGACGCGGATTGGTTCTCGTTGACCGGCGCAGTCTGCGGCGCGTAAGCTCTGTGATGTCTATGGCGGTGGGGTGCGCCGACAGGGTCTCTGGGGGCCTTCCGACGTGCAGCCATACCCACGCGAGCATAGAGCAGGCTGCCGGATATGAGTGTCGAGGGATTCACAAACAAAGCCGATGCGCAGGGCCTTGGCGTCTTCCGCGCAGACGATTTCCGTGTCTCAAACGGCGCCAATCTGGGCGATCCGGTGGCTGATGCCGGGGACATGATGCTCGACGACATCTACCAACTCAGCCCCAATGCCAGATCCTGGCGGCTGAACCTGGCCGCCTCCGACGGGTTGGCCCATCTCACGGTGCTGGAGGGTGCGCAGATCGGCACCTATGGCGCGGCGGTTCATCTGGACTGCTGCGCCACGTTCATGGCGCCGGATGGATCCATCGTCGAGGCCCTGGTGCTTGTCGAGCTGGCCCCGGGAACCGAGCTGATCGCGGCAACCTACCTGCTGCCACTGGCCAAGATCAGCCCCCGCACCGACTATGCCCTGGTCAGCGTCGATACCGACACGCCGCGGCAAAAATTCGCTGGTCTGGCCTGCGTCTCGTTCACCCGCGGCACCCACATCACCATGGCCAGCGGCGCGCAGTGCCCGATCGAGGATATCCGCGTCGGCGACCGCGTGCTGACCCGCGACAACGGCGTTCAAGAGGTGCGCTGGATCGGCCAGCAGACGGTGCGTGCCACCGGGGCCTTCGCGCCGATCGTGCTGGCGCCCGGGGCAATGAACAATTCCGGCGAGCTACGGCTCAGCCCGAACCAGCGGCTCTTCGTCTACCAGCGCGAGGACCGGCTGGGCGCCGGCCGTGCCGAGGTGGTGGTCAAGGCCGATTTCCTGGTCAACGACGACACCGTCACCCGCAGCGACGGCGGCTTCGTCGACTACTATCAGATCCTGTTCGACCACCACGAGTTCATCTATGCCGAGGGCATCGCGACCGAGAGCCTGACGGTCGACATGCGCACCAGCCCCGCCCTGCCGCGCGAGGTGCAGGACAAGCTGGGGCTGCGCCGCTCAAACCGCGCGACGCAAGGCAGGCCCGACCCGTTCGACATCGGCGAGGGCATGCTGGACGCCGCCATCGCCGCCGACATCTTGCGCCGCGCCTCGTCGGTCTGACGCCGCGCACCGCCGCTTGCCCTGCGCCGCGCGATGGCGCATAGTGAAGCCGGTCGCGTTTTCAGGGGCTTAGAGCCGGACATGGACACGATCCTTGTCGCCACTGATCTATCGCCGCGGGCCGACCGCGCGGTGCGGCGGGCGTTCAAGCTGGCCGCCAAGATGGGCGCGCATGTGCATGTCGCCCACACCGTCGACCACGGCCTGCCCGAGTCGCTCGCCGCGCGCGTCACCGACGAGGCGACGCGGCTTCTGGACCAGTTCTGCGCCTATGTTGCCGGCGCGGACGGGCCGCGCTTCACCCTGCATATCGGCCATGGCGACGTCTCGACCGACATCCACGATCTGGCGCGCACGGTCGACGCGGGGCTGTTGATCCTGGGCGTGCATCACCGCCGCCCGATCCTGGATTTGATCCGCGAAACCACCGTCGAGCGATTGGTGCGCCTGTCCCACCGCCCGGTGCTGATCGTCCACGACCGGGCCGACCACGACTTTGCCAAGGTCTTGTCGGCCGTGGATTTTTCCCCCAGCAGCACCGCCGCCGCCAAGCTTGCCACGCGGCTCTTTCCGGATGCCGACCAGCGCGGGTTCCATGCCGTCTACGTGCCGTTCCAGGGCCTGACCGACCCCGCAGGCCACGCCGCCGACGCCCGGGTCTATCTGCGCGAGGCCAAGGCCGATCTCGGCGCCTGGGCGGCTCGTGAGGGCACCGAGGCGCTGGCCGAGAAGACCGAGGTCGCCGAGGGCGCGCTGCACCAGGTGCTCGACCGGCTGATTGTCGGCTGGCATCCTGATGTGCTGACGCTCGGCGCCCATGGCCGTACGGGCAAGGCGCCGTTCCTACTGGGCAGCTTCGCCAACGACCTGATGCGCGACCCGCCATGCGACTTGCTGATCGTCCGGCCCTGAGCCACCCTCGATCTTAACACGCTAAAATCGCGGCAAAACCGGCCGTAAGACTTTCAATGAGTTGCGTCAGGCTTCGGGTCACCGCCCGACCGGGGTAGACCGCGCGAACGAAGGCTGCGCCGGCGCATCTTGCGCGGGCCGGACGGAGCGGCCAGAGTGCGGGAAAGCCCAGCGACGGGAGACCGCGACGATGCCCACCAGACGTGCGCTTTTGGCCGGCGCGGCCGCCGCGATTGCGGCGCGGCCGGGCGTGGCGGGCCTGTCCGAGACCACCGTCACCGCTGCTCCGGCGATGGCACAGATCGTACCGGCCGAATACGGGCCGACGGCGGTCTGGGCCTATGACGGGGCGGTGCCGGGCGCGGGCCTGCGAGTGGCCCAGGGCACGCGCATCCAGCGGCGTTTCGTCAATGATCTGCCCGAGGCCTCGACGATCCATTGGCACGGCATCCGGATCGACAATGCGATGGACGGGGTGGCCGGGCTGACGCAAGCGGCGGTGCCGCCGGGCGACGAATTCCTCTACGATTTCGTGGTGCCGGATGCGGGCACCTATTGGTACCACCCGCACCGCAATACGCTGGAGCAGGTGTCGCGCGGGCTGACGGCGCCGCTGATCGTCGAAGAGGCCGAGCCGCCCGAGGTGGACCGCGACATTGTGCTGACGGTCAACGACTGGCGGCTCGACGAGAACGCTCAGATCATGGGCGGGTTCGGCAATATGCACGACCGGTCCCATGCCGGCCGGCTGGGCAACTACCTGACCGCAAATGGCGAGGGCGATCTGCAGCAGGACGTGAAGTGGCACGAGCGCTTGCGGCTGCGGTTGATCAATGCCGCCTCGGGGCGGATTCTGCGCTTGAGCGGGCTGGGACTGTCGGGGCATATCGTGGCGCTCGACGGCATGCCGCTGAAGGTGCCGGAGCCGTTCGGCGTGTTGGTGCTCGGGCCCGCCCAGCGGGCCGATCTGATCGTCGACGTGACGGCGGAGGTGGGCACGCCGGCCCATCTAGTCAGCGAGGAACGCGACGGCGGCTATGCGCTGGCGACATTCAACGTGGCCGGCGTCGCCTCCGTAGCGCCCCGCCCTGCCCCACCGCCGCTGCCGCCGAACCGGCTGGCGCCGTTGGACTTGGGCGACGCGCGGCACGTCGAATTGCGGATGGAAGGCGGCGCGATGGGAGGCATGACGGCAGCGCGTAGAGGCATGCGCCACGAGGACGGCATGGGCGCGCATTCGGCCGATCCGGTGCCGATGCGGCAATTGGTGCAGAACGGTCTTGCCTGGGCCCTGAACGGCGTGGCGGGCATGCCCGAGGACCCGCTGGTCGAGGCTTCGCGGGGCGAGACCGTGCGCGTGCGGATGGTCAACGACACTGCCTGGCCGCATGCCATGCATCTGCATGGGCACCATTTCCATGTGGTGGGCGAGTCCGGACAGGGGCCGGCGCGGGATACGGTCCTGATAGACCGCGGCCAGACGGTCGAGATCGCCTTCGCCGCCGACAACCCCGGGAGTTGGATGTTCCACTGCCACATGCTGGCGCATCAGGCTGCGGGGATGATGACTTGGATGCGGGTGGTCTGACCAAGCTGCGTTTTTGCGACGCTGAATGCACGCTGTGCCGACATTGCAGTCCTCACGTGCGTCTGCCACCTTGCTAGATCGCGGCAAGGAGCATCTGGTGAGCGACAAACGCATTTCTGAATCGGTGCAACAAACGATCACGCCCTATTTCACGGTTCAGGATGCGGATCGGCTGATGAATTTTTTGGTCAATGCGTTTAGCGCGACCTTGGTTAAGGAAAACAGATACGATGACGGCCGCGTTCAGCACGCACGCCTACTGATCGGTAACTCCCTGATCATGTTGAATGAAGCTACTGATGACTATCCGCCCAACGTATCCCAGATGCACATCTTCGTCGAAGATGCCGATATCGCCCACAAGTCGGCTTTGCGCCTCGGTGCAAAGTCATTGATGGAGCCCAATGATCGCCCGCATGGGGACCGAATGGCGGGGATTAAAGACCCATGTGGTAACGTCTGGTGGTTGGCTTCACTTCAAGCTTGAAGAACACGTCCGCCGATTTGCAGTTTGTTGGTTTAGTCTCATTACAGCCGTCACGCGTTGACGAAAGGACCATGTTGCCATCCCAAGGACCAATTGCCCTCCCCCCCGCCCTCCCCTATATCGCCGCCCATGCTGGACCGTGCCTCGAATGCCCCTGACTTGCCCGCCGAAATCGCGCGGCGGCGGACGTTTGCGATCATCTCGCACCCGGATGCGGGGAAGACGACGCTGACCGAGAAATTCCTGCTTTATGGCGGGGCAATTCAAATGGCCGGGCAGGTGCGCGCGAAGGGGGAGGCGCGGCGGACGCGGTCGGACTTCATGCAGATGGAGAAGGATCGGGGGATTTCGGTGTCGGCCTCGGCGATGTCGTTCGATTTCGGCGACTACCGGTTCAATCTGGTGGACACGCCGGGGCACTCGGATTTCTCCGAGGACACCTACCGCACGCTGACGGCCGTCGACGCGGCGATCATGGTGATCGACGGCGCGAAGGGGGTGGAGAGCCAGACCCAGAAGCTGTTCGAAGTCTGCCGGATGCGCGACCTGCCGATCCTGACCTTCTGCAACAAGATGGACCGCGAGAGCCGGGATATCTTTGAGATCATTGATGAAATCCAGGAGATGCTGGCGATCCACGTGAC